>Ga0070681_10002462_pt1 | contig 16960 bp, 13 predicted proteins | sample KBSC83BmetaG_FD_65650 | JGI IMG/M metagenome (GOLD analysis project Ga0070681, IMG submission 65650) | Corn rhizosphere microbial communities from Kellogg Biological Station, Michigan, USA - KBS C8-3B metaG | ecosystem: Host-associated > Plants > Roots > Rhizosphere | place: USA: Michigan...
CGGGACGCGCCCTGGCTTGCGGGAGGCTCGCTAGCGGAACTTGATCTTGCCGCCGCCCCCGGGGCCGGGTCCCACACCCGCACCCACCTCCGGGACGACGATGCGGGAAGCGGACTCGCGACGCATTTCGCGCGCTTCCTCGATCGCCTGCTCGAGCGCCACCTTCACGCCGTCCGGAAACTTCTGGAGCGCTTCGTCCAGTGTCTTGGCTTCGATCTCGAACACCAGGGGCAACACGCCCGCGGGTGTCAGCAACTGCGTCTGTCCCGAAAACAGGACCTCGCGCGAGGCGTCGGTGCTTCCGTCGACCTTCACTGGTGTGAGGCGCCGTATTGTCCCCGCCCTGCGATCGGTAAAGATCTCTTCCCGGTACAGCCCCGCCGGATCCAGGGAGACGTCCGGAAGGTCGTTCTGCGCTGCCATGTCCGTCCATTCGCGTTACGAACCGAAGCTCATTTTACACAGCCGTCCGTTAAGCTTCGCAAGAAAGGTGCCGGACCCCGGGCGGACAACGCGGGTGCGTCAAAGCCGCAACAGGGCAACGCCGGACGGAGCCCGCTACGCTACGCCGCACAAATGCGCGGCCGTGCACGCTTCCGGGGTTGCGCGGCGCAGACTTCAGCGGGCGGGCGCAGTCTTGGCCCGTTGCGCGAGCGCCTCGACGAACGGCCGGTCGGCCTCGAGGATGTCTTCCGACGCCAGACCGCTCGGCGCCACCCACTTCAGCCGCTGGCCATCCAGCGGGGCGGGTTCGCCGGCGTAGCCGTCGACGATCCACATGGACAGCTCGACGGTGCGATCGTCGTATCGATGGGCCAGCCGCATCAGGAAGTGGCTGGTCAGAACGCGAACGCCGAGCTCTTCGTGCAGTTCCCGGGCGAGGGCCGCCGCTTCGGTCTCCCCAGCAGCGATCTTCCCGCCGGGGAATTCCCAGCGACCGGCCATGTGTTTGCCCGGGGGACGCTCGGCTATGAGCACCCGGCCGTCGTGGTCGTAGAGGGCGGCGGCGACGACGCTGATCAGGCCCATCGCGAGCATCCATCCATGGTGCTCAGCCCGGCCAGGGATATGGGGCGGCCGTCCTCGGCCGCTCCGCCAGCCCGCGCAGCGGCTCTTTTTCTGGCCGGTCGTTCGCGGCTTCGCCGCTCACCCTTCGCCCGTCAGCGCGCCGTGGCAGTGCTTGTACTTCTTACCGGAGCCGCAGGGACAGGGCTCATTTCGACCCACCTTGCGCTCGGCGCGCACGAACGTGCCCTGCGCATCCGCGGGCGGTGGCAACGGGGGTTGGCCGGCGGGGATGCCGGCAAGTCTGGGCACGGGCGCGGGGGTCTGCTGCTGCGCTGCGGCTTCCGATGACTCCGTCGTCAGAATCGACTGCGCTTCCGCATGTTGCGCCTGCAACGCCTGCATCAGGCGCCGGCGGCGTTCTTCCTCTTCCCGATCGATTTCCTGCTGGGTGCGCACTTCGATCTTCGTAAGCAGCGAGACTGTCTCGAACTTCACGCGATCGAGCATTGCGGCGAACAGCTCGAACGCCTCGCGCTTGTACTCGTAACGGTAGTCCTTCTGCGCATATCCGCGCAGGTGAATGCCCTGGCGCAGGTAATCCATCGCGGCCAGGTGATCGCGCCAGTGTTGATCCAACATGCGCAGCATCACGTCCTTCTCGATGTGCCGCATGATGGGAGCGCCGATCCTGGCGACTTTCGCGTCGTAAGCCTCGACGACGGCGCGCCCCAGGCGCTCCTTGAGAGCCTGCTCCTCGAGATCCGGCTGCTGCTCGAGCCACAACTTCGGCTCGACGCTCGTGTTGAAGTCCTTGCGCACCGATTCGGACAGGCCCCCGAGATCCCAGTCGCTCGAGGAGGCGTGCTTCGGCAGGAACTGGTCGACGAGCGTGCCCAGGGCCTCTTCCATGATCCCGTGGATGGGCCCCGACAGATCTTCGGTGCCCATGATCTCGGTGCGCTGCTGATAAACGACCTTGCGCTGGTCGTTGGCGACATCGTCGAACAGCAGCAATTGCTTGCGGATATCGAAGTTGTGCGACTCGACTTTGCGCTGCGCCTTCTCGATCTGGCGCGTGAGCATCCCGCTCTCGATGACTTCGCCTTCCTTCATGCCGGCCATCTGCAGCAGCCGCTTCGTGCGCACGGGGTCGCCGAAGATGCGCATGAGGTTGTCTTCCATCGACAGATAGAAGCGGCTCGAGCCCGGATCGCCCTGGCGGCCGGAACGGCCGCGGAGCTGGTTATCGATACGACGCGATTCGTGCCTCTCGGTGCCGACGATGTGCAGCCCGCCGGCCTCCAGAACCTTGTTGTGACGCTCCTGCCACTCTGCTCGCACGCGCTCCCGGGTCACCTCATCGATCTCGCCAAGCGAGTTGAGCTCGGCCTCCAGGTTGCCTCCCAGAACGATGTCCGTGCCGCGACCGGCCATGTTGGTCGCAATGGTCACCGCGCCCGGACGTCCTGCTTGCGCAACGACGTGCGCCTCGCGCTCGTGTTGCTTCGCGTTCAACACTTCGTGCGGAACCTTCTGCGCCTTGAGAAGGCCGGACAGGTACTCCGAGGTCTCGATCGAAGTGGTGCCGACCAGCACGGGCTGTTGACGCTCGACGCAATCACGGATGTCCTCGATGATCGCGTTGAATTTGTCGTTCTGCGTGAGATATACGAAGTCCGGCATGTCCTTGCGGATCATGGGCCGGTGCGTCGGAATCACGACGACTTCCAGGCCGTAGATCTGCAGGAATTCGGGGGCTTCCGTATCGGCGGTGCCGGTCATGCCGGCGAGCTTCTTGTAGAGACGAAAATAATTCTGGAACGTGATCGAGGCGACGGTCTGGTTCTCCTCGCGAACCCGCACGCCTTCTTTGGCCTCCACGGCCTGATGCAACCCGTCGGACCAGCGCCGGCCCGGCATCGTGCGGCCCGTGAACTCGTCGACAATGATCACCTCACCGCCGCGCACGATGTACTCCACATCGCGTTTGTAGAGCGCGTGCGCGCGTAAAGCCGCGTTCAGGTGATGCATGAGGCGGATATTGGCCGCATCGTAAAGGCTTTCGCCCTCACGCAGCAGACCCGACTCAGACATGTACTGCTCGATGTGCTCGTGGCCCTCTTCCGTGATGTGGACCTGTTTGGTCTTCTCTTCGACGGAGAAGTCGCCGGGGCCGTTTTCCTCTTTCTGCCGCTTCAGCCGGGGGACGAGCTCGTTGATGCGCAGATACAGCTCGGTGCTTTCCTCCGCCGGACCGGAAATGATCAACGGCGTGCGGGCCTCATCGATGAGGATCGAGTCCACCTCGTCCACCACCGCGTACGCAAGATTACGTTGGACGCGGTCCTCGAGCCGGAAAGCCAGGTTGTCGCGCAGGTAATCGAAGCCGAACTCGTTGTTGGTGCCGTACGTGATATCGCACGCGTAGGCTTCGCGCTTTTCCTGCTGACTCTGCGCGTTCTTGATCACGCCGACCGTCAGGCCGAGGAACCGGTACACCGGCCCCATCCAGTCAGAGTCGCGCTGCGCCAGGTACTCGTTCACCGTGACGATGTGCACGCCCTCACCCGGGAGCGCATTCAGGTAGGTGGGCAGCGTAGCGACGAGAGTCTTGCCCTCGCCAGTGCGCATTTCTGCGATCTTGCCGTCATGGAGAGCGATACCACCGACGAGCTGTACGTCGAAGTGGCGCATCTTGAGCGTCCGCCGAGCCGCTTCACGAACGACGGCGAAGGCCTCCGGCGCCAGGTCGTCGAGCTTCGCGCCTTCCTTCAGGCGGCGGCGGAACTCCTCTGTCTTGCCCCGCAGCGCCTCATCGCTCAGCGCCTGGATCTGAGGCTCCAGCTCGTTCGCCGCACGGACGTACCTTCCGTAGCCGCGAACCATTCGGTCGTTGCGGGAGCCGAAAACGCGCTTGAGCAGTTGCATAGTTTATGAGTAGCGGAGGCGCCGTCCGGTAGAAATACGTGGCTCGACAAGCCCTTACCGAACTGCGTACACCCGGGAAGGTAAGCCAAAAAAGGCGCGTATTGTAATCAATGGACGCGCGCAGCGCCCAATTGGTTCTTGAGAGGAGAATTTCAACCCCCGTAAGGGGGTTATTGCTTGGTGAAGCTCAGCGGATTGACCTGGCGGCCGTTGCGCAGAACTTCGAAGTGCACATGGGGCCCGGTGGATCGTCCGGTCGAGCCCATCAGCGCGATCGCCTGGCCGCGTTTCACGGTATCGCCCACATTCACCAGCACCCGCTCGTTATGCGCATACCGGGTCACGTAGCCGTCGCCGTGATTGATTTCGACTAATGTACCGTAACCCGTCCGTTCGCCGGCCCAGGTGACCACGCCAGCCGCGACCGCCACGACGTTCTCGCCGGCCGTGCCCGCGAAATCGATGCCCTTATGGTAGGCCTCGTGCCCCGTGAAGGGGTCCTGGCGCTCGCCGAAGTACGAGGAAATGAAACCCTGATTGACCGGCCGCCCCTCGGGGTGGATCTGCTGCTTGAGCTCCTTGGCCAGAATCACGTTCTCCAGCGCCGAGAGCTGGGAATCGCGCAACTGCACGCGCGCCTCGAGTTGGCCGATCATCTGGGTGAGATCGGGGATCTGGGCGCTCACCCCCTCGCCGTCCGACTCGGGTCCGCCGGTCGGCGGATCGGAATCGAAGTCGAACTCGCGATTGTCGATATCAGCCATCTCGGTAAGCCGCTTGCCGAGGGCGTTGAGGCGGATGACGTGAGCGTTGACCTCACCGAGCCGCATCGCCATGGCATCCACACGTTCCTGAAGCTGCTGCTTCAGGTCAGCAATCTGCCTTTTCTGGTCGGTCAGGACCTCCGCCCAGTGAGCCGTGTCGCCCCGGGCGCGCGAGGCGCTCGTCGTCTGACCCAGATGCATTCCGATGCCGAACGCCGTTCCCAGCAGAGACAGGCCCAGCACTGCCGCAATGCCTAAAGCGAGCGGGTGCGCAAGGTTGAGCTGCCGTGCCCGGCCCTCGCGCTTTGAGAAAAAAATCACATTCATCGCGTGCGCTCCAGGTGCGTGGCGGTCCCCGATTGGGGCAGGCGCCGCAAGCAGTGCACACGAGCCTGACCCGGGCGTGAGGCGCCCTGTTCTGGTTTATCTCGACAAAAACACTTGCACCTTGCTGGCAACCCCGCTGTCATGGCTCCTCGCTTTAGACCGGTGGCTTTGCGTCCCCGCCTTTCGGCGGGTTTGCCTTCGGTGCCGGATGGGCCGCATGGCCGGTTCGACACCCCAAAAAAGTTTTACAGCGATTTGAATATGCCCAATCGGGGGAACCGAAACAAGCGCGGCGGCTCTCGAAATTCGCTCCTGGCGACACCCTTAAGTCGCAAAGGAGCGCATTCTGTCAAAGACATGCTCGCCCGGCGATCCCCCGTATTGACGCGTGTCACGGATCAGGCGGCGCGCCAGAGCCTGCTCCGGGACTGGATGAAAGCGCATTTACCAGAAGATGTCAGCGCGAAAATCACGGGAATCGTAGAGCGGCAGAGCACGCTGGTGCTGTTCGCGGAGTCGGCCGCGTGGTCCGCGCGATTGCGTTATGCCGTCCTGGATATAGAGGCGCGATTGCGCGCGGAGCACCCTCAGATCACCGACATCAAAGTCAGGGTGCTGCCGAGAAGTTGAGACCAGGAAGCTAAATATCTGGCCGGTTATCGGCGCGGAGGGAAGAGCCGCTGCGCGGGCTACCGGTGCCGCCGGACGGCGGCCCTTCTACCGGCCCGGCAGCGCCTGCGCCTCTATATAAGAGATGGGCGCATCGGCGTACGACTCGAACACCACCTCTTCCCAGGTGGATTTGTCGCCCAACAGCGTATGCAGCAGGCGGTTGTTGAGCGCGTGGCCGGATTTGTGCCCGCTGAACTCGCCGATCAGGCTGTGTCCCAGCAGGTACAGGTCCCCGATCGCGTCCAGGATCTTGTGCTTGACGAACTCGTCCTCGTAACGCAGTCCGTCCTCGTTCAATACCCGAAAGTCATCGAGCACGATCGCGTTGTCGAGATTGCCGCCGAGCGCGAGATTGCGCGCGCGCATCGTCTCGAGGTCGCGCATGAAACCGAACGTGCGGGCGCGGCTGACCTCCTTCAGGAAGGAGGTGGTCGAGAAGTCCATCGAGGCCTTCTGCGCGCGGCGCTTGAAGATCGGGTGATTGAACTCGATCTCGAAATTCACCTTGAAGCCGGCGAACGGATCGAACTGCGCCCATTTGTCCCCGTCGTCGACGCGCACCCGCTTCTTGACGCGGATGAACTTCTTCGGCTCCCGCTGCTCCTCGATGCCGGCCGACTGGAGCAGGAAGACGAAGGGGCCCGCGCTGCCGTCCATGATGGGAACTTCGACGGCGCTCAACTCGACGATGGCGTTGTCAATTCCCAGCCCCGCGAATGCTGACAGGAGATGCTCCACGGTCGACACCCGCGCGTTACCCTTGCACAGGGTCGTTCCCAGCACCGTATCAGTGACGTTCTCAGCTTTGGCGGGAATGTCCGCGGAAGCAGCGAGGTCGGTCCGCCGGAACACGATTCCCGAATCGGGCTCGGCCGGGCGCAGAGTCATGAGGACCTTCTTGCCCGAGTGCAGGCCGACGCCTGTCGCGCGAATCGTGTTCTTGAGCGTTCGTTGACCAACCATGCGTAGGGCGGTTTCTTCCGTCGTCGTCTTTACTAACGTCCAGGCCTCTCGATCCGTTGTCATGGCGGTAAGAGGATTCCGCGCCCCAAGCAGGCGAAAGGGCGCGGCCCGTTACCGTATCACACGGGGTCTGCGACTCCAACGTTGCCGGGGCCGCTGCGCGGGCCGCCCAGACCCGGCGGCTCGCATCGCGCACCCAACCCCGGCGCGTTTTCAGTCAGCCTGGCGCCTGAGGAACGCTGGAATGTCCAGCAAATCCTCCGACTCCGCCGGCTCAGCTCGCAGGCCATCGCCCACGGCACGCTGGCGCTGCACGGTCGGCTTGTCCAGGGCGGCATAGTCGCTGCTGGACAGCGGAGTGCGGCGAACCACGCGCATCGCAGGCTCGGGCCGAGTCTGTGCTTCGCGCATTCCCGGCATCTCGCGCGGCTCGCGGTGCGGCGCCGGAGCGCGCGCGGGCGCGGCCGGCCGCCCCAATCCGGTCGCAACGACCGTCACCCGGACCTGGTTCGACAGCTCCGGATCGATCACCGTGCCCACCACGACCGTGGCGTCTTCGGAAGCAAACTGCTTCACGATCTGCCCGACCTCCTGGAATTCGCCGATCGACAGGTCCATGCCCGCCGTGACGTTGACCAGAATGCCGTGCGCGCCGGCCAGATTGATATCCTCCAGAAGGGGGGATGACACCGCCGCTTCGGCCGCTTCGCGGGCCCGGCCCTCGCCGCTGGCGGCGCCCGAGCCCATCATCGCCATGCCGGTTTCCGCCATGACCGTGCGGACGTCGGCGAAGTCGACGTTGATGAGGCCCGGCCGGGTGATCAATTCCGCGATCCCCTGCACCGCGCCCTGCAGCACCTGATTCGCCGATTTGAACGCATCCAGGAGCGTGGTCTGGGGACCCAGCACCGTCAGCAGCTTCTGGTTGGGAATCGTAATCAGCGAATCGCAGTACTTGCTCAGCTCGGCGATGCCGTGATCCGCCACGAACAGCCGTTTGTTGCCCTCCATCTCGAACGGCTTCGTAACGACCGCGACTGTGAGAATCCCGAGCTCCTTGGCCACCTGTGCCACGACAGGAGCAGCTCCCGTGCCCGTTCCTCCGCCCATGCCCGCGGTGATGAACAGCATGTCGCAGCCTTCCACCAGCTCGACGATGCGGTCGCGGTCCTCCATGGCCGCCTGCCGGCCGACCTCCGGGTCGGCGCCGGCGCCGAGTCCCTTGGTCATGCCGCTGCCGATCTGCAGGGCTGTCTTCACCTTGGCGTGCTTCAACGCCTGAGCGTCTGTGTTGATGCACATGAATTCGACCCCGTCGATTCCCGCGGTGACCATGTGAGCCACGGCGTTCCCGCCGCCACCGCCCACACCGATCACTTTGATGACGGCGCTCTGGCTATACGCGTCCATCAGTTCAAACATTGTCAGCTCTCCTCTCCAAACCGAAGTTTGTTCGTGTCTGTCAGCTTCAAAAGTTGCCCTGGAACCAGGAACGCATGCGGTCGAACACCGACTTCGCGTTACCGCCCAGGGAGCGCCCGCGCCTGGCGGGCATGACGTTGTCCCGCGCGTAGAGCAGCAGCCCTACGCCCGTGGAATAAATCGGATTGCGCACCACGTCGGACAGGCCCTGCACCTGTTGGGGCAGGCCGAGCCGGACGGGCATGTGAAACACTTCCTCGGCGAGCTCGATGGCGCCTTCCATCTTCGCGCTGCCGCCGGTCAGGACGATGCCCGCGGCGATGACCTCCTCGAAGCCGCTGCGCCGCAATTCCTCGCGGACGAGCCCAAACAACTCCTCGTAGCGCGGCTCGACGATCTCAGCGAGCGTCTGGCGCGCAAGCCGGCGCGCGGGCCTGTCACCAACACTCGGCACTTCGATGCTCTCATCGGGATTGGCGAGTTGGGACAGCGCGCAGGCATAGCGGATCTTGATGTCCTCGGCGTACTGCGTGGGCGTGCGCATCGAGACCGCGATGTCGTTCGTGACCTGGTCGCCGGCGATTGGAATCACGGCCGTGTGCCGGATAGCGCCGTTCGAGAAGACCGCCAGGTCGGTCGTGCCGCCGCCGATATCGACCAGGCAGACCCCGAGCTCCTTCTCATCTTCGGTCAGCACCGCGAAGCTCGAGGCGAGCTGCTCGAGGACCACATCATCCACCTCCAGGCCGCAGCGCTGGATGCACTTCTCGATATTCTGGGCGGCGCTGTCGGCGCCGGTGACGATGTGCACCTTCGCCTCCAGGCGCACGCCTGACATGCCGATGGGATCGCGGATCCCTTCCTGGCCGTCGACCACGAACTCCTGAGGCAGCACGTGGAGGATCTTCTGGTCGGCAGGGATCGCAACGGCCTTCGCCGCGTCGATGACGTGATCGACGTCGCCGTGCGTGACCTCCTTGTCCCGAACTCCCACGACCCCGTGGGAGTTCAGACTGCGCACGTGGCTCCCGGCGATTCCGGCGAACACCGAGTGGATCTCGCAGCCGGCCATCAGCTCGGCTTCCTCGACGGCGCGCTGAATGGACTGCACCGTCGACTCGATGTTGACGACCACGCCCTTCTTGAGGCCGCGCGAGGGCTGGGAGCCCACGCCCAGCACCTCGATCGCCCCGTCAGGGCCGACTTCGCCGACCAGAGCCACGACCTTGGAGGTGCCAATGTCGAGGCCCACGATGAGATTTCTTTCGGATCGTTTAAGCATCGCGGCCGCCGTCCTCATCCGGTTTGTGAGTGGCGCTACCGCGCCAGCCGATTGCGAATCCGTTGGTATAACGCATGTCTATGTAGGAAATGTCGTCACCGCGCTGAGTCACCAGCTTCAGCGCCGCGATCATGAACTTGTCGAAACGCTCGTCGACCTGGCGCCGGCCGAGGCGCACGGTCACGCCGTTGGCCAGGTCGAACTCCCAGGCGCCCCGCGCATCGAGCCGCAGCGCCGTCATGTGCAGTCCCGCCTGGGTGAGGCGGCCCTGTTCCGCGAGATACTTCTGCGCAACCGCAGCTTCCTTTCCCTGCGGGCCCGAGAGACGGGCGAGCTCGGGGGGAATGCGGCGCTCGTCCGTAGAAAAGAGCTCGCCACGCGTGTTGAGCAGTCCGGAGTCGCCCCAGCGCGCGGCCGCCACCTGTTCGATCACCAACACGGTCAGGCCACGAGGCCAGCTCCGCTGCACGCTCACCGCATCGACCCAGGGAATCTGATGGAGGGCGCGGCGCACGGCCGCGAGGTCGACGCTCAGCAGCCCCATGCCGCGGACGTGATCCTTCACGATCCGCTCGACATCGACGGGAGCAACATGTTGAAAACGTCCGGCGACCGAAACCTGCTGGATGGGCTGATCCAACGTCCACAACACGCCCGCGACCGCCAGGCACACCGCCGCAACGCTCGTGACGGAGACGAACAGCCGGCGCCAGTTGATGTCCGGCAGCTTCCAGCGGCGTTGCACGTCCTTGTCCCTGCGACGACGATTGCGAGGCCGCCCCAACATGCTCAAGTACCCCGGCCTGACATCGTCAGACCCTCCGCTTTGATTCGGGTGAAGCTCGTTTCCAGAACACGCCACACCAGCTCGTCGAAGCTGATTGCGGCGGCGCGCGCGGCCATCGGCACGAGGCTGTGGCTCGTCATGCCCGGCACCGTATTGATCTCCAACAGCAGCGGCCTTCCGGTGGCGTCCATCATGAAGTCCGCGCGCCCCCAGCCTTCCGCCCCGGCCGCCTCGAACGCGGCGAGCGCCAGGTTGGCGAGGTGCTGTTCGGCCGGAGCCGACAGTCCGGATGGGCAGAAGTAGCGCGTGTCCTCGCGGAAGTACTTCGCCTCGTAGTCGTAGAACTGCTGCGGTGTCTCGATACGGATCGATGGCAGGGCCTTGCCCTGGAGGATCGCGACCGTGTATTCGCCTCCGTCGATCCAGCTTTCAGCAAAGACAGCCGGGTCGACGGCCGCGGCCGCCTGGTATGCACCGGCCAGGTCCGCCTCGCGCTGCACCTTCGTCATCGCGACGCTCGAGCCCTGATTGGCGGGCTTCACGATCAGTGGCAGACCCAGGCGCTGCAGCGCGGTCTCGAAATCCTGCGGCCCGCGCAGCACCACGAAATCCGCCGTAGCCACGCCGATGGCTTGCGCGAGCCGCTTCGTACGCAGCTTGTCCATGCCGACGGCCGAGCCCAGAACGCCGCTGCCGGTGTAGGGAATGCCCAGATATTCCAAGGCGCCTTGCAACGTTCCGTCCTCACCGCCGGGCCCGTGTAGCGCGATCCAGACGCGGTCGAATTTCTGCTCGAGGAGCTCTGGGAGAGAACGCTCGCGAGGATCGAAACCCTGTGCATCGACGCCGCGGCGCGAAAGCGCATCCAGCACGGCATTGCCCGTCAGGAGTGAAATCTCGCGCTCGGTCGAGTCCCCTCCGAAGAGCACGGCCACTTTTCCGAAGTTGTCAGGATTCGTTACGCGGCGTTGCGCGTTTGGCGAGTGTGCGAGACGCATCAGGCAGCCACTCCCAGAATGCGAACCTCGGGGTTGAGCCGCACACCGTGCATACGCTCCACAGTCTCCTGGACGTGACGAATGAGGTTCTCGAGGTCCGCAGCGGACGCCTCGCCGTGATTGATGATGAAGTTGGCGTGCTTCTGCGAAACCGAAGCGCCGCCGATCCGGAAGCCCTTCAGACCACTGACCTCCACGAGCCGAGCCGCGTGGTCGCCCGGGGGATTGGTGAAAACCGATCCGCAACTCCATTCGCCGATCGGCTGAGTGGCTTTGCGCTTTTCGAGCAGCGAACGGACCTGCGCCTCGTTGGCTGCGGCCTTGCGCTCGAAGGTCAGTTTCGCCGCAAGGAACCACTCGTCGTTCGCAGGTGGCGAGACGTGCCGGTAGCTGACTGTGTACTCGGAAGGTGACCGCGTGTGCTCGCGGCCGCGACGGTCGATGGTCTCGACTTCCGTCACATGCGGCCACGTCTCACCGCCAAACGCCCCGGCGTTCATCGCCAGCGCACCCCCCAAGGTCCCGGGTATGCCGGCGAAGAACTCGGCGGGTCCCAGGCCCCAACGGATGCATTGCTTGGCGACGCGCGCGCAAGGCACGCCCGCCTCGCCATAGACGGTCGTCTCGTTGATACGATCCAGCCGGTCCAACGCACCGTGCGTGCTGATCACGACGCCGCGGATTCCGCCATCGCGCACCAGCAGATTGCTGCCAAGGCCGATCCAGTGGATCGGCACATCCGCCTCCAGACTTCGCAGGAACGTCGCCAGATCCGAGCGATCGCGCGGACTGAAGAACACATCCGCCGGGCCGCCGACATGCCACGAGGTGTGCCGGCTCATGGGCTCGTCGCGCTTCACGCGGTTCACGAATTCGGCGGGCACGGCCATCATGCAGGCTCCCCACCGAGTAGCTGAATCAGACGCGCGGGCAGCTCATGCGAGACCGAGCTGATGTGCCCCGCACCCATGGTCACGATGACGTCGCCATCGTTGATCACATCCTTGAGCGACTCGGGCAGATCCTCCGCCTTCTCGACAAACAGGGGTTCCACCAGGCCCCTGCCCCGCACGGCGCGGCAGATCGCCCGGCCGTCGGCGCCGGCAATGGGAGCCTCGCCGGCCGCATAAACCTCGGTCACGAGGAGGACGTCGGCGGTGGCCAACACCCTTCCGAAGTCATCGATCAGGTCGTGAGTGCGGGTATAGCGGTGGGGCTGGAACGCGAGCACGATGCGCCGCCCGGGGTATCCCTGACGAACCGCTTCCAGCGTCGCGGCGACTTCGGTCGGATGGTGACCGTAGTCATCGATGATCGTGACGGAGCCCGCCCCGGTGCGCACATCGGCGATGTGCTGGAGACGCCGGTGAATGCCCTGGAATCCGGCGAGAGCGCGTTGAATCGCAGCGTCGTCAATTCCGAGCTCGGTGGCTACTGCAACCGCCGCGAGCGAGTTCAACACATTGTGCGTGCCAGGCAGATTGACCGTCACTTCCAGTCGCGAGGCAGCCGGTCGCACTACCTCGAACCGCGTCTGCAAACCATCGCGGCGGATGTTCTCCGCGCGCACGTCAGCGGCCTCACTGAGACCGTAACCCAGAATCGGACGTCCGACGCTGCGCACGATGCTGTTGACGTTAACGTCATCCACGCAAAGCACGGCGAGCCCGTAAAACGGGAGGTTGTGGAGGAAATCCACGAAGCTCTGTTTCAGCAGCTCGAAGTCGCCCCCGTGAGTTGCCAGATGATCGTTGTCGATGTTGGTGACGATCGCGATGAGTGGCTGCAGGTGAGTGAACGAGGCATCGCTCTCGTCCGCCTCGGCCACCAGATAGCGGCTCGCGCCGAGGCGCGCGTTGCTGCCGGCGCTTTTGAGAACGCCGCCGATGACGAAGGTCGGATCCTCACCGCCTTCGGCCAGAGTGCTGGCCACCAGGCTGGTGGTTGTCGTCTTGCCGTGAGTGCCCGCTACCGCGATCGAGTACCGGAAGCGCATCAGCTCGCCGAGCATCTCCGCCCGCGGCACGACCGGTATCCGCCGCTCCAGGGCCGCCTCAACTTCCGGATTGCCCTTGGAGACCGCACTCGACACGACGACGACGTCGGCGCCCTGAATGTTCTGTGGCGCGTGCCCAATGGCGATCTGAGCGCCAAGAGAAGCAAGCCGTCGAGTGACGGCATTCGGCTTCAGGTCCGATCCCTGCACGGCATACCCGAGATTGAGCAGAACCTCGGCGATACCGCTCATTCCGCTGCCGCCGATGCCCACGAAGTGAATGGTATTGATCCGGCGCATGCGATCGCGCCGGTCGGGCGCAACACGCCGCTCGGTCACCGCACCCTCGATGTGCTTACGGCGGTCTGGCATGTGGCGACGGTCATCGCTCATGCCGCTCTCCTGGCAAGCTCGATGCAGGAGGCCGCCAATTCCTCGGCGGCGTGCGGCTTCGCAAGGAGCCTCGCGCGTTCGGCCATTGCCAGAAGCCTGCCCCGGCCCGCACACAGACTCTGCAATTCATCGGCGAGACGCTCAGCGGTCAGATCGCGGTCGGCGATCAGAATCGCGGCGCCTTCGCTCACCAGGTACCGGGCGTTGTGCGTTTGATGGTCATCCACTGCCGCCGGGAAGGGGACTAACACGGCGCCCACGCCAACGGCGGCCAGCTCAGAAACCGTGAGAGCGCCGGAACGGCAGATCACCAGGTCAGCCCACGAGTAGGCCTCGGCCATATCCTCGATAAAGGGCCGAACGTCGGCGCGGACGCCGGCGCTGGCGTACGTCTGGCGCGCGGAATCGATCCACCGCTCGCCCGCTTGATGACGAACATCGATCGCCAGCGCAGACCCGCCGGCGCCGTTGGCGCCCGCACCGATGGAGCGCAGTCGCGCGAGCGCGTAGGGCACCACGGCATTCAACTTTGTCGCACCCTGGCTGCCGCCGATCACCAGTATTCGCAAAGGTCCGTTGCGCCCCGCGAACCGGTCGGCGGGCGGCGCTACCGCGCTGATGTCTTGCCTCACCGGGTTTCCGATAACGCGTGCCTTGACGTCCCGCCCGAAGCTGTTGGGAAACGCTTCGAGCACTTCGCGCGCGAGGCGCGCCAGACAGCGGTTAGTGAACCCGGCGATGGCGTTCTGTTCGTGAATGAGGAGCGGGCGCCCCGTCAGCCAGGCGGCAACGCCGCCGGGTCCCGTGACGAAGCCGCCGAGACCGACGACGACGATGGGCTTACGGCGCCTGACTATCCCGAGGGCTTGCACCAGCGCATGGGCGAGGCGGAACGGAGCGGCCAACAGCGTGAGGACGCCCTTGCCCCTCAGTCCACCGACGGACAGCCATTCGATTGGAATGCTTTCCTTCGGGACGACTCGCGACTCCAGGCCCCGTTGCGTCCCGAGCCAGACCACTTCGAACGATTGGCTGCGCAACAGGCGTGCCAGAGCGAGGGCCGGAAATACGTGGCCGCCGGTCCCCCCCGCCATGACCAGGATGGTTGGCAACGACGCGCCAGCGCCGCCGGCTTTTGGCGACGGCGTGTTCACTCGTCGTCCTCTATCTCGGCGCCCCGCCGCCGCACCGTCACCGATCCGCGCCGCTCCAGCATCGCCTCGTGGTACACGCGTAGCAGCAGGCCCACCCACGCCAGCGAGACGATCAGGCTCGAGCGGCCGTAGCTCATGAGCGGCAGTGTCAGGCCCTTGGTCGGCAGCACGCCCATGTTGACGCCCATGTTGATGAACGCCTGGATACCCACCCACAGGCCGAAGCCGGAGGCGAGATAGGCCTGGAACTTCAAGCCCGCATCCGATGCCAGCCGGGCGATGTAGAAGCTGCGCCAGATCAGCGCGACGAACAGTGCCAGGGTCAGCGCGACCCCGACCAGCCCCAGCTCCTCCGCCAGCACGGCGAAGAGGAAGTCCGTATGAGCCTCGGGCAGGTAGAACAGCTTCTGCACGCTCTCGCCGAGGCCGACCCCGAACCACTGTCCGCGTCCAATCGCAATCAGCGACTGCGTGAGCTGGAAGCCGCTGTTGAAAGGATCCGCCCACGGATCCAGAAAGGCGGTGAGCCGTCGCAGGCGGTAGCTGGATGTCACGGCCAGAAGACCAAAGCCCGCGGCCGCGGTCACAGTCATGGCAATGACGTAACGCAGACGCGCCCCGGCGATGAACAACATCCCGAAGCCGGTGGCGAAGAGCACCGTCGCCGCGCCGAAGTCAGGTTCGGCAAGCAGGAGCGCGGCCACCATGACCAGCAGCCCGAGCGGCTTCAACAGACCCGTGAAGGTGCGGCGCAGCTCCTCTTCGCGGCGGACGGCGTAACTGGCCAGATAGATCAGGACGAGCACACGGGCAGCTTCCGAGACCTGGAAGTTCAATCCCGCCAGGCGCAGCCAGCGGCGACTGCCGTTCACGACATGACCGAGGCCGGGCACGAGCACCAGGAACAGCAACGCCAACGCGATGACCAGCAGCGGAACCGAAATGCGCTCCAGCAGCTCCGTGCGGATGCAGAACAGCAGGACGGCGCCGGCCGCGCCGATCAGTGTCAGAATCAGCTGCCGCTCGAGATAGTAGAACGGCTGACCGCTCTCCTGGCTTGCGATCGAGACGGACGCCGAAGTGACCATGACGAGTCCGAGCAGCACGATGCTCAGAACGATCGCGAGCGTCACTCCATCGATGTGGACGACACTGCTGCGGCTGCTTGAACGTGCGAATGCCATGGTCGCAGTGCTCATGCCGCGAGCTCCTTCACAGCCTGCGCGAACACGGTCCCGCGATGCGTGTAATCGCGAAACATGTCGAGGCTCGCGCAAGCGGGCGAGAGCAGCACTGTATCGCCCGGTTTGGCGGCTCGGGCGGCGGCGCGAACGGCCTCCTCCAGCGTACCGCAGGTCTCGATGGTGCAGATGCCCTGCAGTGCTCGGGCAATCGCGGGAGCATCACGCCCAATCAACACCGTGTGGCGTACCTTGCCGCGGAATGCAGCGGCGAGGGGCGCAAAGTCCTGGTTCTTGCCGTCACCGCCGGCGATCATGATCAGCGGGCCTTGCATTCCACTCACCGCCGCCAGAGTGGCGCCGACGTTCGTGCCCTTCGAATCGTTGATATAGGTGACGCCCGCCACATCCGCCACCCACTGGGAGCGGTGCGGCAGCCCCGGGAATGACGCCAGCTCCTCGATCATCGGCCGCAGGGGAAATCCGAGCGCTTCCCCGAGCGCAAGGGCAGCCAGTGCGTTCGCGGCGTTGTGCAGTCCTTTGATCTTCATCGCGGCAACCGGCATCAACGGCTCGCTTTGGCGGGCGAGATGCCATTGCCCGTCTTGCATCATGCAGCAGTAGTCGGCGCCGATGGAGGCTCGCAGCGAGAAGCTCAGCGTGCGTTGACCGGGCTCGGGCATCGCGACCACGAGCGGATCGTCCAGATTGATCACCGCCGTATCGCAGCGCGCGAAGATGCGCGCCTTGGCCTGTGCGTAGGTCTCGACCGAAGCGTACCGGTCCAGGTGGTCCGGGGTTACGTTGAGGACGGTCGCGGCACGCAGATTCAGTGAGGTAGTCGTCTCGAGCTGATAGCTCGACAGCTCCAGCACGAACAGTTGGGTTGCCTGCGACTCGCCGCGCGAGGCGGTGAGAAGATCCAGCGCGGGCTCTCCCAGATTGCCCCCGACCCTCACCTTGATTCCGGCGCGCTCTGCCATGCGGCCGACCAGTGTGGTGACGGTGCTCTTGCCGTTCGTTCCGGTAATACCCACGACAGGTGCATCCGCGCCTAGTGCCCGGCGCGCGAAGAGCTCGATGTC
>Ga0070681_10002465_pt1 | contig 16946 bp, 14 predicted proteins | sample KBSC83BmetaG_FD_65650 | JGI IMG/M metagenome (GOLD analysis project Ga0070681, IMG submission 65650) | Corn rhizosphere microbial communities from Kellogg Biological Station, Michigan, USA - KBS C8-3B metaG | ecosystem: Host-associated > Plants > Roots > Rhizosphere | place: USA: Michigan...
GGCTCGAGGCGATGGCGCAGGAGATGGGACGCTCGGGCGAGGCCGAGCTGCCCATCGTGCTGGCGCAGGCGGGCCAGGCTTGGCTCACCGCCGGGCGGCCGGAGCGGGCCTATGCCGTGCAGAGCGCGGCCTTGAAGCTGACGCCCGCGGATATCGATCTCATGGTCGATCGCGCGATCAGCGAGGCGAGCCTGAAGCGCTACAAGGATGCCATCGCCGATCTGACCCAGGTATTGAAGCTCGATCCCAAGCGCAGCGACGCGCTGGTCTATCGCGGCACCGCCTATCGCTATCTCGACGATCGGACGCACGCCCGCGCCGATATCGACCAGGCGCTCGTCCTCGATCCGCGCTCGGCCGACGCCCTCCTCGAGCGCGGTAATCTGAAGCGCCTGGCGGGCGACGGGGCGGCTGCGCGGACCGATTGGCTTGCCCTGCTGCGCCTCGTCGATCAGGACGCGCCGCAGGCCCGGGCGGCGCGCGCCAATATCGAGAAGCTGGATCTCAAGACCCGCTAGCAGGGGCGGCTTTCGCCTGCGACCGAAGAGCGCTAGGCTTTCCCCAGGGACGGCCGGAAAGGCCGGCCATTCCGAAGGGGAGGTGGCCATGCTTTCGAGACAGCTGCTGCTCGCCGCGACCGCCGGCTTTGCGGTCCTCGTCTTCCAGCCCGCGCGCGCGCAGACCCAGGCGGCGCTCACCGGCACCGTCTCCTCGGCCGAGGAAGGCAAGATGGAAGGTGTGGTGGTGAGCGCGAAGAAGGACGGCTCGACCATCACGGTCAGCGTCGTGACCAACGCGCAAGGCCAATACAGCTTCCCGGCGGCGCGCCTCGGTGCCGGTCACTACAGCATCTCCATGAAGGCGAACGGCTATGACCTCGCCGGCGCTGCCGCGGCGGATGTCGCAGCGGGCAAGACCGCCGCAGCCGATCTCAAGCTGGTCAAGACCAAGAACCTGACGGCGCAGCTCAGCAACGCCGAATGGCTGGAGAGCATGCCCGGAACGAAGGAGCAGAAGCAGTTCCTGCTCAACTGCACCAGCTGCCACACGCTCGAGCGCATCGTCAAATCGACGCACGACTCCGAAGAGTTTGCCCAGGTGATCAAGCGCATGAGCGGCTATTACCCGGGCAGCACGCCGACCCATCCGCAGCGCCTGGTCAATTTCACGCGCGACCGCGACCGCGGCGGCGACATGAAGAAGATCACGGACTGGATGGCCAGCATCAATCTCAGCGAGCAGACGAACTGGAACTACCAGCTGAAGACCATGCCGCGGCCGACCGGCAAGTCGACCCATGTGATCATTACCGAATACGACCTGCCGGAAGACCGCGTGCAGCCGCATGACGTGATCCTCGATAGCAAGGGCACGGTCTGGTACTCCGATTTCGGCCAGATGCATCTCGGCAAGATGGACCCGAAGACCGGCAAGGTCGTCGAGTACGCGGTGCCGGCCAGCAAGAAGGACTACCCGACCGGCTCGCTCAATCTCGAGATCGACAAGCAGGACAATCTCTGGCTCGGCGTCATGTATCAGGCCGAGATCGTCAAGTTCGATCCCAAGACCGAGAAGTGGCAGAGCTGGCCGATTCCCAAGGAGTGGGATTCGAACGGCGCCCAGTTCGGCCATCTCGCGGTCTACAACAGCGATGTCGATGGCAAGGTCTGGATCAAGAATTCCGACGGCACCTTGATCTACCGCATGGATCTCGCTTCCGGAAAATTCGAGAATCTCGGCGCCCCGAACGATCCGGTGACCGGCAAGAAAATCGGCACCTATGGGCTGCATTCGGACGCGCAGAACAACATCTACCTGCTCGATTTCGGCTCGAACGACATCGCCAAGATCGATGCGAAGAGCAAGGCGCTGACCATCTACAAGACGCCGACGCCCAACTCGCATCCGCGTCGCGGTCGTGTCGATGCCGAAGGACGGGTGTGGTTTGCCGAATATCTTGGCGATGCGATCGGCGTGCTCGACCCCAAATCGGGCGAGATCAAGGAATACAAGTCGCCGACGCCGTGGTCCTCGCCCTATGACGCGATGGCCGGCAAGAACGACGCATGGACCGGCTCGATGTCGACCGACCGCGTGACACGCGTCGACATCAAGAGCGGCCAGGTCACCGACTACCCGCTGCCGCACCGCACCAACATCCGGCGCGTCTTCGTCGATGATCGGACGAGCCCCGCCACGCTGTGGGTCGGCAACAATCACGGCGCCGCGATCGTGAAAGTCGAGCCGCTCGACTAGCAGCGGCTCTCCTCAGGAAAAGGCGCGTCGTTCGGGACGCGCCTTTTTTATCGCCTAGAAATCGAGATCGGCGTAGTGCTTGGGCGGCGCCACGCCCGGGATGTGATCGGCGAGCAGCGGCCGGAAGCTCGGGCGCGATTTGACGCGCGCATACCATTCCTTGGCGCCGTTATGCTGCTCCCAGGGGACGTCGCCGAGATAATCGACGGAGGAGAGATGGGCGGCGGCGGTGATGTCGGCGAGGCCGAAGCTGTCGCCGGCGAGATAGCTGCGGCGATCCATGAGATAGGTGATGTAGTCGAGATGGTGCTTGATGTTCTGGCAGCCGGCGCGGATCGCCTGGCTGTTGGGCTGGCCCAGACCGAGGAAGCGCTTGGTGATCTTTTCCTCGACGAGATTGACCGTCACCTCGCGGTTGAACTTGACGTCGAACCAGGCGACGAGGCGGCGCGTCTCGGCGCGCTCGATCGGCGTCGCGCCCATCAGCGGACGCTCGGGATAGATCTCCTCGAGATATTCGGTGATCGCCGTCGCGTCGGAGAGGGTCGTGCCGTCCGGCTCGACCAGCACCGGGACCTCGCCGGCCGGATTGAGGGCGAGGAATTCGGGCCGGCGCTCCCAGATCCGCTCGACCGCCATCTCGAAGTCGAGAGTCTTCTCCTTCAGCACCAGGCGGATCTTGCGGGAGAAGGGCGAGAGCCAGAGGTGATAGAGCGTCCGCATGCCGGCCTTGGCTTATAGCGGAAGCGCGCCAGCCGGACCAGGGAAAGCATCCCGCAGCGGCCGGTCGTCCTAGTCCGCTTTCCGCCGGCGCGAGACGCATTCGCTGATGGCGACCGCGATGACCGCGGCCAGGAGCGGCCGGGCCGCATCCAGCACGGCCAGGATCTCGTCGGACGTGATCAGCGGACCGGCGAGCCCCATATCGGCGGCATAGCCGAACAGCCCGGCCACGAAGACGAGCAGGGACGGCAGCCGGGCGGCAAGCGCCCGCGCCAGCACCTGCGCCGTCAGGACCCCAATGGGAAAGGCGGCCGCGGTGGCGGAGGCGCGGTCGCCGGCGAGGCCGGTCGCTCGATAGCCGCCGACCAGCACCACCAGGACCGACGCGAGCAACGGCAGCACATCCTTGGCCCAGGACGCATGCGCGGCCAGCCAGGGCGCCAGCGCCGGATCGGCCAGCATGATCTCGCCCCCGACATAGCCGATCAGGGCGGCGCCGCCCGGCACGATCGCGGGGAAGCGTTTGAGGAGCGCGATCAGCAGGGTCGCGCCATAGACGACGAGAGGCACGCTGATAAGGAGGCCGAGGATCAGCAGCAGATGATTGCCCTGCGCCGCGGCGGCGACGGCGATGACATTGTCGAGGCTCATCACCGCGTCGGCGACGACGACGATACGCACGGCCGCCCACAAATTGCTCGCCGCGTCGATCGTGTCGCCGTCCTTCTCCGGCAGCATCAGCCGATAGCCGATGCCCAGCAGCAGCACGCCGCCGACCAGGTTGAGGTAGGGGATGGTCAGCAGGTAGACGATGAACAAGGTGAGGACGATGCGCAGGACGACGGCGGCCGCGGCGCCGAAGGCGATGCCCAGCCGCTGCTGCCTCGGCGGCAGGCCGCGGCAGGCGAGCGCGATCACCACCGCGTTGTCGCCGGACAGGATGATATTGACGCCGATGATCTGCAGCAGCGACAGCCAGAAATGCGCGTCCGATTCCATACCGCTTCCTTGCCCCGTGCCGTTTGCCGGCACCAACCGTTTCCCCTCCTTACCACCGAAGGGAGCGCGGTTGCGCCAGCAAAAGGATCGCGAGAGCCGCCCGATGGCAGCGGTCAGCGCTGGACGAGACGCAAGAAGCTACAGGGGCGCGCCGTTCAGCCGCACTTCGAATAGCCGCAGGAGGTGCAGCTGTCGCAGCCTTCCTGGCGGATGAGCGAAGGCTGGGCGCATTTCGGACATTGCCGCAAACGCTGGTCGGCGAGATTGACCACCTGCTTCATCGGCTGGTCGGCGACGAGATTGGCCCCCTGCGCCGGCAGCATGCCGATGTCGATCATATGGCGCTCGATGATCTCGCCGATCGCGGCGAGCAGCGACGGCACGTAGCGGCCGTTCATCCATTGGCCGCCGCGCGGATCGAACACGGCCTTCAGCTCCTCGACGACGAAGGACACGTCGCCGCCGCGGCGGAAGACAGCGCTGATCATGCGGGTGAGCGCCACCGTCCAGGCGTAATGGTCCATGTTCTTCGAGTTTATGAAGACCTCGAAGGGCCGCCGCCTGCCGTCCTGCACCACATCGTTGAGGGTGATGTAGATGGCATGATCGCTGTCGGGCCAGCGCACCTTGTAGGTCTGGCCGGGCAGCGCCTCGGGCCGCGACAGAGGCTGCGTCATGTAGACGACGCCGCCCGCCTCGTAGATGTCCTTGGGCTTGGGCTGCGGCGCCGGCAGCGCCAATTCCGGCTCCGCCGTCTCCTCCTTCTTCACCTCGAGCACGGCACCGGTGATGTCGTTCGGCCGGTAGGTCGTGCAGCCCTTGCAGCCGAGCTCATAAGCCTGGGCATAGATGTCCTTGAAGCTCTCGAAGGAGAGATCGGCGGGGACGTTGATGGTCTTGGAGATCGAGCTGTCGACATAGCGCTGCACCGCCGCCTGCATGGTCACATGCTCGAAGGGGGTGAGCACCTGCGCATCGACGAAATAGTCGGGCAAGGGCTTCGCATCGCCATGGATCTGGCGGAACAGGCGGTAGGCGTAGTCGCTCACCTCCTCTTGCCGCCGGGTGCCGTCGGACTGGAGCACGTTGCGCGTGTATTTCAGCGAGAAGACCGGCTCGAGGCCCGAGGAGACATTGTCGGCGAGCAGCGAGATGGTGCCGGTCGGCGCGATCGAGGTGAGCAGCGAATTGCGGATGCCGTGCCTGGCGATCGCCTCGCGCACATCCTGGTCGAGCTCGCCCACCGTCTCGCCGGCGAGAAAGGCATCGCGGTCGAACAGCGGGAAGGGTCCCTTCTCGGCGGCGATCTCGGTCGAGGCGAGGTAGGCGGCGCGGCGGACGACCGCCATCCAGCGCTCGGTCAGGCGCACCGCCTCGACCGAGCCGTAGCGGGCGCGGCACAGAATGAGGGCGTCGGCGAGGCCGGTGACGCCGAGCCCGATGCGGCGCTTGGCCTTGGCTTCATGCTCCTGCTGCGGCAGCGGGAAGCGCGAGACGTCGATGGTGTTGTCCATCATGCGCACCGAGGTGCGCACGAGATCGTCGAGCACCGCCTCGTCGAGCGCCGCGGTCTCGGTGAAGGGATCGCGCACCAGCCGCGCCAGATTGACCGATCCGAGCAGGCAGGCGCCGTAGGGCGGCAGCGGCTGCTCGCCGCAATTATGCACGTAGAGCCCGTTCGCATCGAAGGCATTCACGCCGGGAATCTGGACGTCGAACACTTCCTCCTCGCCGTCCGCGAGAATCTCCGCCACCTCTACCGCAAACCGCTCGCGATTGAGCTGGCGACGGTAGCCGGCAAGCGCGGCACTCAAGCGCTGCTGCTTGGCCGTATCAGAAAACCCGATGCGGGCCGCGAAGCGGGCGACATTCATGCCAGAAATGATCAGCTCGTGATCTGCCGCGCACTCATATTCCTTGTGGCCACCCTTGCCATCCGGCAGCAGCCGAGGGCCCGCGGGACGTCGTTCTGCATAAATGCGGCCGACGATCCCGAGCCGCAAAAGCATGCGCTGGACTGCCTGAAGGAGAGCAAGGTCACTCTGGGCCAGCCGAATGCTGATGCCCTTGGCCTGACTTCCCTGGACCGAGCCGTCGGCGTCGAACAAACCACTCAAGAAACCGCAATAGAAGGACGACGACGCCTGCTCGATCGCAGGCGTGACGGTCTTGTGGCCCGGCGAGAGGCCGAACTCGGACGCGACACGCGTCAAGGCGGCGGTGGAGAGTCGGCGCTCGCCACGCCCCGCTACGGCGATCCAGCCGATCAGATCCGCGCGATGCGGTAATTTGCGCGCAGCGGCGACCGCGCGATCCATCACGCCGGCAACGCCGGGCCGCTCGCCTGAGCCATTGGCCACCATCTCGCCTGGCCAAACGGACAGCACGGCCTTGTCGGCCTTCAAAGTCCCATCGCCGATCAGAAGGCCGATGAGATAACCCTCGTCCTCGCCGTAGCGCCCCTCCCATTCGAGGTGACCGTGGTCATGCAGCCGAACCAGGTCGCCAAGCCGCAGGTCACCCGCATTGGTCCAGGCCGACTCGATCGTCCAGCGCGATTTCCGGGCCACGGTTTGCACGGGATGGTCGGCCGTGGCGCGCAGCACGAATCCGTCCTTCGTGACGATGCGCAGGACTGACTTTTTACCTGTGCTGAAGAACCCCTCCCTGCCCGACCAATGGGCACGACCGTTGACGACGGCCTCAAAGGAATGGCCTCGCAGATCCGCGACCTGACGGGGACCGTCGGTTGTCTGCACCCAGCTGTCGGCGGTGATGCACGGATTGGTGGCGGTGATGGTCTCGCAATAATGCAGGTTGTTGCGGCGGTTGATGCGGTCGATGAAGATCACGCCCGGTTCGGCATAGGCGTAGGTCGCCCGCATGATGCGGTCCCACAGCTCGCGCGCCGACACCACCCGGTAGGTGGTGCCGTTGAACTTCAGCTCCCAGCTGGCATCTTCCTTCACCGCATTCATGAAGGCGTCGGTGACCAGAACCGACAGGTTGAACATGCGCAGGCGACCCGGCTCGCGCTTGGCCTCGATGAAGGACTCGATGTCGGGATGGTCGCAGCGCATGGTCGCCATCATGGCGCCGCGGCGGTGGCCGGCGCTCATGATGGTGCGGCACATCGCGTCCCACACATCCATGAAGCTCAAGGGACCGGATGCGTCGGCGCCGACCCCTTTGACGGGCGCGCCCTTGGGACGCAGCGTCGAGAAATCGTAGCCGATGCCGCCGCCCTGCTGCATGGTCAGCGCCGCTTCGCGCAGATGCTCGAAGATGCCCGACATATCGTCGGGGATGGTGCCCATGACGAAGCAGTTGAACAGCGTCACATGGCGGCCCGAGCCGGCACCGGCGAGGATGCGGCCGGCCGGCAGGAAGCGGAAATCCTCCATCGCCGCATAGAAACGGTCGGCCCAGCCGGCGAGGTCCTGCTCGGGCTCGGCGAGCGCCTCGGCGACGCGTCGCCAGCTGTCCTCGAGCGTGCGGTCGAGCGGCGCCTGGTCGGGACCTTTGAGCCGATATTTCATGTCCCAGATCTGCTGGGAGATGGGCGCGATGGTGGCCATTGCTCTCGCTGGATGATGCTGTGGCAGGGTGCGGAAAGGGCCGGAAGTGTAGGTGCGCGGCGCCGGACTGGTCAAGAAATGTTCCTGTTCCGTTTCCCACATATGGGCATCGCGGCAAACCCAGGCAATGCCGGGCCCGCCGGCACTTATCCCCGGCTTTCAGCTGTTTCCGACGCCGGCTTATCCCCGCTTTCCTCAAGCTCGAGCCGGCTCGTCGCGCCCTCGACCGCCTGCTCGAGCCTGGCCTGGAAGGCGGCGCGCCCGAGGCCGGGGGCGATCGGCGGCAGAATCTCGAGGGTGATGGTGCCGGGCCGCCGCAGGAACGAGCGGCGCGGCCAGAACAGGCCGGAATTGAGCGCCACCGGCACCACCGGCACGCCGGTCTGCAGATAGAGCGCGGCGAGGCCGGGCTGGTAGGGATGCGTGCTGCCCGGCGGCGTGCGCGTGCCTTGCGGGAAGATGACGATGGTGCGGCCGTCGGCCAGAGCGCGCCTGGCTTGCGCGACGATCTGCTTCAGCGCCCGCGCCCCGGCGCCGCGATCGACCGCGATCATGCCGAGCTTCATCTGCCACCAGCCATAGAGGGGCAGCCACAAGAGCTCGCGCTTGAGCACGACGGCGGGATCGGCGAAGAGCAGCGGCAGGATCAGCGTGTCCCAGGCCGATTGATGCTTCATCGCGACGATGGCGGCGCCGTGCGGCAGATGCTCGGCGCCGCGGATGCGATAGTCGAGCCCGATCAGGATGCGCAGCAGCGCCAGGATCTGGCGCAGATAGAGGCGTCCGACCGCCCAGGCATAGCGGCGCGGCAGCAGCAGCACCGGCAGGGAGAGCGTGCCGAGCACCGCCATCCACAGATAGAAGACGAGATTGAAGACGAGCGACCGCAGCAGGATCATTGCACCAGATCGGCGATGGCGTGGCGCAGCTTGGCGCCGAGATATTTCGTATATTCGCCCGCCACCAGGCTGATGCTGGCCGACGACCACCAGCGGTCGCGGTCGAATCCGGTGGGGAAGACCGGATGCGGCAGGATGGTGACGCCGGGCATCAGGCGGCGGAACTCGAGCAGGCTGCGCGGCATGTGATAGGCCGCCGTCACCAGGCGAATCGAACGGATCTTATGCTCTGCCGCCCAGGCGGCGGTCTCCTCGGCATTGCCGATCGTGTCGCCGGCGGCATGGCCGAGCGTGACGCAGCAGGCGAGCGCCTCCTTGTCGGCGCCGACCAGCGCCGGCAGCGAAGCCGCCTCGACGTCGCGATTGACGCCCGAGACGAAGAGCAGCGGCGCGCGATGCTCGGTGAAGAGATGAAAACCGGCGGTGAGGCGCAGCGAGCCGCCGGTGAGCACGACGATCGCATCGGTCGTGCTGTCGGGATCCTCGACCTCCTTCGGAATGGTGCCGGCGAATCCGACGAGGCCGATGAGGTAGGCGACGGAAGCGGCGATCAGCAGCAGCGGCAGTCCCCGCCCCCAGAACCATCCGCGCATGCGCCGTCTGGCCATCGCCGCGACGCTCAGGGCAGACGCGCCAGCGCCCGCATCACCGTGAGGCGCGCGGTGGCGGCCGCCAGCAGGCCGGCGGCCGGCGGCAAGGCGGCGAGGAGCAGCCAGTCGGCGAGTCCGAGATTGACCGCCGGCAAGAGGCCGGGTGCGAGACGGGTGGCGCCGATGGTGAGCAGCAGCAGGCTCGCCGCCGCGAAGATGGCGCCGAACAGGCCGCCGCGCAGCCCCGTCCACCAGGCGTGATAGGCAAAGCCGTTGGCGATATAGCGATCCTGCGCGCCGATGAGATGCAGCACCTCGATGACCTCGTGATGCACGGCAAGCCCGGTGCGCGTGGTGAAGATCACCGCCACCATGGCGACCAGCGCGACCAGCGCGAAGATGCCGAGCCCGACCAGCACCGCGGCGTGCGCGATGGCGCGCAGGCCCGCCACCCAGCGCTGATGATCGTCGAAGCTGGCACCCGGCACCGCCCGGCTCAGCTGCTGGCGCAACGCCGCCTCGTCGAGCTGCTGCGGGTCGTAGGTGATCTCGATGACGCGCGGCACCGGCAGGTCGGGCAGGCTCGCCGCCTCGCCGAGCCAGGGCGCCACCAGCGCTGCCGCGGCATCGCGCGTCAGGCCTTGCGCCTGGATGATTCCCGGCAGCCCGCGCAGCAGCTGCAGCGCGGTCTCGACCTGCTTGTCGGTGTCGCGGCCGGCGGGTATCTGCACCGTGGCGGCGCCGGCGAGCGCCTTGTCCCAGCGCTCGGCAGCCCCCTGGATGCCGAGCGAAGCGGCGAGCGCCAGCGAGGCGAGAAACACCATGACGGCGATCAGCCAGGGCAGGAAACGCGCCGCGACATCGCCCTCCAGCGGCAACTCGCTCGGCTGCAATCGCAAGGGACGCCACATGGTCAGGCCGCCGGACTCGCGACCGGCTCGCGCCGCGTCAGCTCGCCGCCCTCGAGATGCAGGGTCGGATGACGAAAGCGCTGGATCAGCGATTCATTGTGCGTGGCGACGACGACGGTGGTGCCGACCTTGTTGAGCTCCTCGAACAGGCGCATGAGCCTGAGCGCGCTGCGATCGTCGACATTGCCGGTCGGCTCGTCGGCGATCAGCAGCTGGGGGCGCGCGATCACGGCGCGCGCGATGGCGAGGCGCTGCTGCTGGCCGCCCGACAGGGTGGCGGGACGCGATTCGAGATGATCGGCAAGACCGACCCAGGTCAGGAGCTCGGCGACATTCTGGCGAATGACCGCATCGGCGGTGCCGGCGACGCGCAAGGGGAGCGCCACATTCTGCATGGCCGTGAGGTGATTGATCAGCCGGAATTCCTGAAAGACGACGCCGATCCGGCGCCGCACCGCCGCCAGCTCGCGCCGCGCCACCGTCGAGATGTCGCGCTCGAACAGCGTCACGAGGCCGCGCGACGGGCGGTGCGCCAGGTACATGAGGCGCAGCAAGGTCGATTTGCCGGCGCCCGAGGCGCCCGTCAGGAAGTGGAAGGAGCCCGGCGCCAGGGTAAAGCTGACATCGCGCAACACCTCGGGGCCGGAACCGTAGCGCATGCCAACATTGTCGAAACGGACCATGGCGGAGGGAAATCGGCGCCTTTCTTCCCGGGGCGGCAAGGACCCGAGCATGCCATGACGGCAGGGGTCGCGGCAAACCGGACGGTCAAAGCCTTTAGTCGCAGGGGCTTGTAACGCTTGGCTTTCCTTGCTCTTGGCTGATGGCAAAGCCTATAACAGAGGCGAGACCGGTTCCGCGAAGCGGCGAGATGATCCTTACCTGCCCTTCCTGCAATACCCGTTACATCGTCGACCCGCAGCAGCTCGGGATCATCGGGCGCATGGTCCGGTGCGCCAATTGCAGCCATACCTGGCATGCCGAGCCGCCGATGGACATGCCAAAGCCCGTCGAGCTCGACGAGATGATGGGCGACTTGCCGCCCGACCCGGCGGCCGGGCCGGTCTATGGCAGCTTCGCCAGCGACACCCCACGCCCGATTCCGCCGGGCTCGAACCTGCCGGCCTTGTCGGAGCCGCGGCCGCGCGCCGGGCTCGGCTGGCCGCTGCTGCTGCTCGTCATCCTGGTCGGCGCGGTCGGGCTGGTCGGCGGGCGCAACGAGGTCGTGCGCTGGTGGCCGCCGGCGGCGCGGCTCTACGACACGGTCGGGCTGCCGCTCGACGTGCCCTGGGAAGGGCTCGATCTGCGCAACGTCACGACGACTCCGCAGAGCGACAATGGCACGCTCATCGTCGAGGGCACGGTCGTGAACACCTCGAGCAAGCCGCGCCACATTCCCGAGCTCAAGGCCGTGATGACCAGCGCCGCGCAGCAAGTGCTGAAGGACTGGACCTTCCCCTCGGGCATTCAATCGCTGGAGCCGGGCGAAAGCGCCTCCTTCCACCAGGAGCTGCCGAACGTGCCGGTGGGCGGCGCCTTCATCGCCGTCACCTTCTCGGAAAGCTGATCCGCCGCCGCCTTACTGGCCCGCGGCCGCCGTCATCTCGCCCGGCGAGCAGCCGAGTCCGCGCGGCGCGCCGCTGCCGGCGATGCGCGTGAGGGTGCGGCTTTCGCCGAGCAGCGACAGGCCGACATAGAAGCGCGCGGTGAGCCGGTCGTCCGACTGCATGCGCACGCTGGCGCTGTAGCGATGGCCGTCCTGCGGATTGTAGAAGGTGCCGCCTTCCCAGCTGCCGGGCGCGACGGGCTTGAGGCCGCTCAAGACCCCGAGACCGCATAAGGGGCGCTGGCGCAGCGCCGGATCCGGATTGCGGCGATCGTGCTTCGGCCGCCCGGCATTGTCGCGCGGCTCGGACAGACCGACGATGCGGCCGCACAGCCCGTCATTGCAGGGGAAGAGCTCGACCGCGACCTGATTGTCGACGAGCCAGACGCCGCGCGGGTCGGCCGCTTCGGCCCGACCGCCGAGGCCACAGAGTAAAACAGCGAGAAATGCAATGAGGCCGGCAGTCATGCCCAAGGGCTCGCGGTCCCGGCGCCTCATCAGCATTCCTCCGACAGGAGTGACAATTTGGTGAGCAGAACGCCGCCCGCGGCCGGTTCGATGCGGCCGGCATAAGAATTTTTTCTCGGTGGGGCGGCGGATTGCCTGGGGCCGGCGCTTTCGGCCCTGCCCCGGATGGGCTAGCCTGAGCGCGGCCACGGTTGGCCGGGAGCAGGCGCCCATGATGGATGGCATCGCCGATCGTCGGAGTTATGGCGCGGGCGACCTTATTTTCCGCGACGGCGCCAGGGGCGACGGCTTCTATCTGGTCGAAAAGGGCGCCGTGGAGATCTTCAAGACCGCCCCCGACGGCCAGAGGGTCGTGATTGGCAAGATCGGCCCCGGCGGCATCTTCGGCGAGATGTCGGCGATCGACGACGAGCCGCGCATGGCCAGTGCGGCGGCGGTGGAACCGACCGTCTGCCGCGTCATTCCGGCGGCCGTGCTGAAGAAGAAGATCGCGGCCTCCGACCGGCTGGTGCAGGCCATCGTCCGCGTCTTCATGCAGAACATCCGCGGCATCACCCAGCGCAAGATAACCGCCGCTTTCGAGCAGGCGGGCATCAGCCAGGCGAAAGAGTGAAGGCGAGCGCGGCCTAGTACTGCTTCAGCAGCCGGTCGATATAGTCGCGCTCGATCTCGGGCCGTGTCGGCTCGGTCGAGCGGCGACGCAGCTCGTCGTAGATTTCCTTGGCGTGCTGCAGCTGGTTGTTGTCGGGAATGACGATGCCGCCGTCATTGTCGGGCGAGGTGCCATTGTCCTGGCGCTGGCGCCCGAAGGGATCGCGATTGGCCTGGTTGGTGCGATTCTCGCCGCCGCGCTGACCGGCGCGCGAGCCGGTCGCCTGGCCGGGACGTCCCGGCCCCTGACCCTGGCGCGCCTGCATCTGCTCGGCGAGGCCGCGGGCACCGGCGCGCAGCTGGTCGATGGCATTGCCTTCGGGCCCCAGCGCCTGGCCCGGCTGGCCGCGCTTCAGGGCGCCGGTGGCGCCGCGCATCGACTGCTCGGCCTGGCCCAGCCCTTGCGGGATATCGCCCATCTCGCCGAGCTTCGCCATGAGGTCGCCGAGCTGCTTGCGCAGATCCTCCTGGTCGCCGGCCATAGCCTGATCGTCATCGCCCTCATCGTCGGCATCGCCCTGCTGCTGGTCGCCCTGCTGGCCGCGCTGAGCCTGCTGACCGCGCTGGCCCTGCTGGCCGCGCTGGCCTTGCTGGCGCTGCTGCGAGCGGTTGGCGCTGCGCATGCTGCGATCCTGCAGCGAACGCTCCTTGCGGATGAGATCCTGCAGCTGATCCATGGCCTGCTGGCCGGCATCCTCGCCCTGATCGGAACCGTCGTCCGCCATCATCGGATCGGCGTTCTGCAGATTCTCGAGGATGTCGCGCAGCTGGTCGAGCAGCGCCTGCGCCGCCTCGCGCTGGCCGTTCTGCGCCAGCTGCTGTGCACGGTCGAGCATCTGCTGCAGCTGGCGGCTGGTGACGGTCTGCTGCTGGCCGTTCGGGCTCTGCTGGCGCATCGGCTTCTGGAGCGCCTGCTTCACCATGCTTTCGAGGAAGCGGTCGAGCGCCTGGCGCATCTCGTCGATCGCCTTCTGCAGCTCGGGATCGGCCGCGTTGCGCTGCATGGCGTCGCGCACATTCTGCTCCGCCTGCCGCAGCTCGCGCTCGCGCTGGCCGATATCGCCTTCCTCGACGCGCAGCGCCGTGTCCCACATCAGCTGCTCGACGCCGTCGAGATCCTTGGGATCGAGGATGAGCCGCGCCCGCCCCGCCATCAGCGCCAGGAACACGACGCTGTCCTCGCCATAGAGCTTGGTCTGGGTGGCGATGACGGTGAGCGCCTGGCTGACCTCGCGCGTCTTGCTGGGCTCGCGCACCAGCCTTTTGCGCTGCTCGATGATGGCGCGCGCCACCGGGTTGGTGAACTCGCGCTCCGGCAGCACCGCATTCAGGACCGGCGACGTGCCGGTCTGGCCGATGCCGTCCTTGGCCGTGAGCTGGATCTCGACCGGCAGCCCGGCCCAGGGATGCGGCGTGAGGTCGGTGAAGCTGGCCCCCTTGGCCTGCTTCTTGTTGATGTCGCGGCCGAGCGTGATCTCGATCGGCGGATCCTCCGGCCGATCGGGGCGGCGGATGGTGGCGGTCACGCTATCGACGCCGTAATCGTCGCTCGCTTCGTAATCGAGCCGCAGGGCGCCGCGCGCCGTCTGGCCGGGATCGCGCGCGAAACGGATGCTGGGCGCATTGTCGGGCACGATCGCGATCGGCCAGCTGCCGAGCACCGCCCCGCCGGCCCGCACGCTGATGTCGCTGCCCTCGGTCAGGGTCTGCTCGATGCGGAAATTGTGCTTGTCGCTGGCATCGAAATTGGCCGGCTTGCCGCCGCCCACCGTCAAGGTCGGGGCGCGGCCGGATCCCGAGACTTGCGCGAAGAGGGCGCTGCCGGTCGGCACCGGCAGGGTCTGGCCGTGCGGCAGGGCGCTGGCGAACAGCGGCGGCAGACCGGTATAGGCCGGCGGCGTGATCCACAGGTCGAGCGTGACCGGCACCGGCGGGCCGAAGGTCAAGCTCGGCGTCAGCGCCCGCAGCAGGCGCGGGCCGGCATCGCTGCCGGCCCCGACGGCGCCGACGACGACGGCTAACACGAGCGCGACGCGCAGCGCGCGCGGATCGCGGCGCAAGAGGCCGGCGCGCGGCGCGCCGACCTTGAGCGACCGGGCGGCGGCGAGGGCGCGCTCGCGATGCGCCTGCCACAAAGCGCGTGCGGCGGCGTCGCCCCCGGCCGGCCGGTCCTCGAGCGTGGTCAGCGGGCGATGGGCGAGCCGGCTTGCCAGCTCGAGGCGGCGCCGCGCCTCGCGATGGCCGGGCCAGTCGAAGCGCCGCCAGGCCTGCACCAGCGCCGCGAGCAATGCCACGCCGAAGAAGGCGAGCAGCGCGACGCGCGCCCAGCCCGGCAGCAGGGCGCCGATATCGAACAGGGCGTAGGCGGTGAACAGCAGCAGCACGGCGATCGCCGGCCACAGGCTCGGCCACAACCGCTCCCAGACCAGGGCGAGACGCGCCAGCCGGTAATGCGGTCGAGGGGCGTGGTTCGCGAGATCCGCCATCAGCTGTCCCCGGCTGCCGCCTGCAGCTCGATGAGCCAGGGCGGCAGCCTTTCATCGGCAAAGAGGCTGGTGAGGGAAGGCCGGGGCTTGATCACTGCGGACGTCCGGTTACGCACCAGCACCTCGCTCGGCAGCGGCCGGCTATTATAGCTCGAAGCCATGGAGGCGCCATAGGCGCCGGCCGACAGGAGGACGACCAGCTGGCCGGCCGCCAGCGGCGGCAGCAGGCGGTCCTTGGCGAAAATATCGGTCGATTCGCAGACGGGACCCACCAGATCCACCGGTCCAAGGGGGCTGCCGGGCGGCGGCGCGAGAACCGGCAGCACGGCATGGTACGCGTCGTACAACGCCGGCCGGATGAGGTCGTTCATGGCGGCGTCGAGCACCACAAAGCGGCGGCCGCCCTCCTCCTTCACATAAAGGATGCGCGTGAGCAGCAGCCCGCCATTGGCCGTCAGCCAGCGTCCGGGCTCGAGCATGAGCCGGCAGCCGAGCCCGTCGGTCGCCTGCTTCGCGACCTCGGCATAGGCTTCGACGGAGGGCGGCGCCTCGTCGCGATAGGTCACGCCGAGCCCGCCGCCGAGATCGAGGCGGCGGATGTCGTGCCCGGCGGCCCGCAGCTCCTGGCATAGCGTCCTGAGCTGGGCGAAGGCGGCGCGATAGGGCTCGAGGCTGGTGAGCTGCGAGCCGATATGCACGGCGATCGCCGCCACCTCGATGCCGGCACGGTTTGCGGCCAGGCGGTAGATCTCGGGCGCCCGCGCGATGTCGATGCCGAACTTGTCCCCCTTGCGGCCGGTCGCGATCTTGTCGTGGGTGCCGGCATCGACGTCGGGATTGACGCGGATCGCGATCTCGGCGCGCACGCCCAGCGCGCGCGCCACCTGGTCGAGCACCACCAGCTCGGGCTCGGATTCGACATTGAATTGCAGGATGCCCGCCTGCAGCGCCGCCTCGAGATCGGCGCGGCTCTTGCCGACGCCGGAAAAGACGATGCGCTGCGGCGGCACGCCGGCGGCGAGCGCCCGCGCGAGCTCGCCTTCCGACACCACATCGGCGCCCGAGCCGAGACGCGCGAAGCCGGCGATCACCGCGATGTTGGGATTGGCCTTGACCGCATAGCAGACGAGCGCGTCGCGATCGGCGAAGGCGGCGGCATAGCGGCGATAGGCGGCCTCGAAGAAGCCCGCCGAATAGACATAGGTCGGCGTGCCGATGCTCTCGGCGAGCGCGACCAGATCGACTCCCTCGGCGCAGAGCCGGCCGTCGCGATGCTGGAACGGGCTCATCGGCTGGGATAGGTCCGCGGATAGCTCGACTGATTCTTGTCGGGCGCGTCGGGCTCGCCCTTCTTGCCGCAGGCGGCGAGCGCCAGCGTCCCGATGACCAGCAGCGTCAGCAAAAATGCGCGCGACTTCATAAAAAACGCTCCCGCGCTGCTTTCAGCGCTTCCTTGACCCGGGCCGGCGCCGTGCCGCCGAAGCTGGTGCGGCTCGCGACCGAGCCTTCGACGGTGAGCCGCTGCTTCACCGCCTCGGTGAGACGCGGCTCGATCGCCTGCAGATCGGCGAGGCTCAGCTGATCGAGGCCGACACCCTTCTCCTCGGCGCGCTGCACCAGCCGCCCCGTGGCATGATGCGCCTCGCGGAAAGGCAGGCCCAGCTCCATCACCAAATGATCGGCGAGATCGGTCGCGGTGATGAAGCCCGTCTCGGCCGCCCGCCGCATGGCCTGCGCATCCACGCCCATGTCGCGCACCATGCCGGTGGTGGCGGCGAG
>Ga0070681_10002466_pt1 | contig 16944 bp, 10 predicted proteins | sample KBSC83BmetaG_FD_65650 | JGI IMG/M metagenome (GOLD analysis project Ga0070681, IMG submission 65650) | Corn rhizosphere microbial communities from Kellogg Biological Station, Michigan, USA - KBS C8-3B metaG | ecosystem: Host-associated > Plants > Roots > Rhizosphere | place: USA: Michigan...
AGATTCTATACAACGACTACCGACAGCGGTCTGAAACCGACATTCAGAATCAGCAGCAAGCGGGTGGCGGGGCGTTGACCGAAGACGACAAGCGGCGCATCCAGAACGCGACGTTCAACCAGATGGTGATGGACGTCCTCCTGCAACAGCAGTACGAGCGCCGCGGCATCGTCGTCACGAACGAGGAGATCCAGCAGTACGCGAAGTTCGCTCCGCCGCCCTGGATTCAGTCGGCGCCCGAGCTGCAGACTGAAGGCCAGTTCGACATGCAAAAGTACCAACGCCTTCTGGCGAGCTCCTACGCGAAGCAGAGCGGCTTGCTGGCGAATCTCGAGCAGTACTACCGCAGCGAAATTCCGCGCCGGAAGCTGCTCGACCAGATCGCGAGCGGCATCTTCGTAACCGACGCCGAGCTGTGGCGGATCTGGCGCGACCAGCACGACAGCGCGCAGGTGAGCTTCGTCGCCTTTCGCCCGCAGCCGGACACCTCGTCGAAGATTTCCGACGCCGACCTCCGAGCGTACTTCGACAAGCACGCGGAGCAGTTCCGCCGCCCCGGCCGCGCGGTGCTCACGGTCGTGGAGATTCCGCGCGTCGTGACGGCGGCGGACAGCGCCGCCGTACGCGCGCACGCGGTCGCGCTTCGCAACGAGATCCTCGGCGGCGCCAAGTTCGAGGACGTGGCGAAGCGCGAGTCGGCGGACACGGTGTCGGGCTCCAAAGGCGGCGACCTCGGACGCGGCACCAAGGGGCGATTCGTCGCGCCCTTCGAGCAGGCTGCGTATGCCCTCAAGGTCGGCGAGATCTCGCAGCCCGTGCTGACGCAGTTCGGGTATCACATCATTCGACTCGACGAGCGAAAGGGCGACACCGTTGCCTTGCGGCACATTCTGCTTCGCGTCCAGCCGAGCGATTCGAACGAAGCGAAGATCGATCGCCAGGCCGACGAGCTCGCGAAAGTCGCCGCGAGCTCCGAGCAGGGCGCGAAGCTGGATACGGCCGCGAAGCGCCTCGGGCTCAAGGAAATCACGGTGGTAGCGCTCGAGGACGAGCCGGCGTCGCACGACGGCCAGACGATTCCGAGCGTGAGCGCGTGGGCATTTGACGGCGCGCACCCCGGCGAGACGAGCGAACTGTTCGACGACGAGAGCGGGTACTACCTCGCGCGGCTCGACTCGCTGAGCGAGAGCGGCGACCCGAAGTTCGAGAACGTGAAGGCGCTCGTTAGGCAGGACGTCGCCCGGGACCGGGCGCTCGAGGGCGCGATGCCGGCGGCGCAAAAGCTCGCCGACGCCGCCGCCACGAGCGGGCTCGAGGCCGCGGCCGCGCAGCAGAAGCTCGAGGTGCAACACTCTCCGGTGTTCACCCGCGGGACCTTCGTGCCCGGGCTCGGCCAGTTCAACGAGGCCATCGGAACCGCGTTCGGCTTGCCGGTGCAGGCGGTGAGCGCTCCCGTGCGAACGACCGATGGCCTCTTCGTGCTGCGGGTCGATCGTCGGGTGCAGGCGGACAGCGCGGCGTGGCTCAAGCAGGTACAGGCACAACGGCAGGCGCGCATGCAACAGCTGCAGCAGCAGCGGGTGCAGATGTATCTCGCGGACGTCCGGCAGTCGGCCAAGATCGACGACCGGCGCAAGCAGCTCAACGCGACGGCCCGGCGCGGCGAGTCGAGCTAGCGGAGTCTCGTCAGGCGCCTAACGGCGCAGACGGCAGAAACACGAAAAGTCCGGTCGCGGTAGCGACCGGACTTTTTCTACGCTGCTCTCGCGTGGGCGATCAGCTCAGCAGGCGCTTCGGCTCGGGGCGCGCTTCCTCGTCGCGATTGCTCGCCGCCGCGGGCGGCGCGATGCGCTCCGAGCGAACGTCGGGCTCCGGCTCGCGGATCTGGCGATCGACGTCGCTGATGTTCCGCTTGAACTCACGAATGCCCTTCCCGATCGATGCTCCGATCTCCGGGACCCGGCGCGCGCCAAAGAGCACGAGCACGATCACCAGAAGCATCAGCATCTCGGTGAATCCAAAGTTTCCGAAATTCATATCCTCTCCTAGAAGAGCGAACGCGCGATCAAATAGGCGACCAGAACACCGACGAGACTCAGCAGGGACACATCGAGCGCGATTGGCCCTATAGCGAACTTGAGGATCACGAGGTCGATGTGCAATGGCCCTAGTTCTGGAGTCACGCCGGTGGTCAAAAATTCCTTGACCGCCCCGGCAGGAAGAAATCTTCGTGCGACCTGGGTCAAGGTACCACCGACCACGAATCCGATGGCGAGCACCAAGGCATGAAACCCCGGCCGGTGCTTCGAGGATCCACGAGAAGGACCAATCATTTAGGACCGCCGATCCATGACGTAAGAGATGGCATCCGTCAGCGCCGACCGGACTGGACTATCGGGCAGTGGCTCGAGGACGTCTTCTGCTTCCTGCGCGAGCTGCTCGCCGCGCTGCCGAGCCCGATCGATGCCGCCAGCCTCGGCGACGATTGCGACAACGTCGTTGATGAGCCTCTCATCGGGGTCCTCGGTCGCGAACAGCTCCTCGACACGACGCCTGCTCGCATCGGTCAGATGCGGCCGTGCGAGAATCAGAGGCAGCGTCACTTTGTGCTCACGCAGGTCCAAGCCGGACGGCTTCCCGGTGACAGTCGAATCCGAGGTGTAATCGAGGATGTCGTCGGCGATCTGGAAAGACATGCCGAGCAGCTCGCCATACCGCTTGAGATTCGATCGGTACTGTGCCGCGCCGCAGAGCGCCCCGGTCTCGCACGCGGCGGAGACCAGCACGGCCGTCTTCGCGCGAATCAGGGCGAAGTAGTCGTCCTCGGAGAATTCGACGCCGTCGAGGGCGCCCAGCTGACGCATCTCGCCGATGGTGAGCTCGTTCGCCACGGTGGTGAGGATCCGCAGAAACTCGAGATCGCCGACTTCCACGAGCGCGCGATGCGCACGCGTGTAGAGGAAATCTCCCATGATCACCGACACCTGGTGACTGAAGAGAGAGTTCACCGTCGGCAGACCGCGCCGCAGTACCGAGTGATCGACCGAATCATCGTGGACGAGCGTCGCGAGGTGCATCAGCTCGAGGACCGCGGCGACCTTGATCGCGCGCGCGTCGGGCTCACCATCCACCGCGCTCGCGAGCAGCGTGAGCGTCGGACGAAACATCTTGCCGCGGATGCGCAGGAGGTGCGCACTCACCTGCTCGATCATCGGCAGGTCGGAGCTCACGATCGCGTGCATCTCGTGCACGACGAGCTCCAGCCGATCGCGAACAGGCGCCTGGATCGCGCGCAGGGCATCCGTTGCGGGCGTGCGTTGACGCGCCGCTGTACTCATCGAGCTACTCGCTCCACTTCCGCTATTCGATCCACGACGTCCCGGAATTCGATGTCGACAACGAACACCCGTTGATAATAACCGAGGGCCTCCTCGGAATGGTTGAGGGCCTGCGCGGCGCGGCCGCACAGATAGAGTACCCCGATCATCTCCTCGTCGCTGTAACGACCCTCACCGAGCGCACGCGCCAGCACCGTGGATGCGATCCCGTACTGCTCCTTCTCGATGAAGCACTGTCCGAGCGCCTCGTATGTCGGCAGGCGGTTCGACGGAGCTTTGAGCGCTTTCTGAAATTCCGCGATCGCTTCGTCGACGAGGCCCATCTCCTTGAACGCGACACCGAGATCGTAGTGACTCTGGTAGTCCTCCTGCGAGACGTTCTCGGCGATGCCCTGTTTGAACTTCTTGAGCATGTCGGCGAAGTCGGCTTCCTCGTCGCCCGAGGGCTCCTCCTCGTTGACGATCATCCGCGTGCTCTTTGGCGAATCGTCGCTCCGAAGCAGCTCGCCGAGGTTGACGAACCCGCCCTCGCCGGGCGACGGCTGGGGATCGGCGCTCCGCGTGCGAACGGGCGATGGCGAAGGCGTCGCGCCCGCGCGGCCAGCTTGCTTGCGAGCCGTCGGCGGCGGTGGCTCCGGTGCCGGCGGCTCGACCTCGATCGACTCGAGCGCCGCCTGAGCGCGAATGTCATCGGGCGCGAGGTCGAGCACACGCTGATACACGGCGCGCGCCTTCTCCCCCTGATGTGCATTCAACAGCGCGCCAGCGAGCGCCAGATACGCCTCGATGAGCCGCAGCTTGTCGTTCGTGCGGAACGCGTACTCGACGCGCTTCTGGTGGAACCGAACCGTCTCCGGCGCAAGCCGCGCGATCTCCTCCGCGAGCGACGACGCGAGATCCAGCTCGTTCGCACGCTCGGCACCCATCATCGCAGCCTCGAGCTCGCGAATGCCGCCTTCGCGATCGCCGGATTCGAGCATCTTTTCCGCGAGCTCTCTTCGCAACGTCCAGTTTTCCGGGTCCTCTTCAACGCTCGCATGAAGGGTCTCGACCGACCGCTCGGCGGAGAGCGTCTTCTGGCGCATCGACGCCGGGCCCTGCGGAATCGGGGGAAGACTCTCGTCGACGCCGATGAGTGAATCGAGATCCAGCAGCGAAGGGCCATCAGAATCACCGCCGCCGGCCGTTGCGAGCGGATCGTCCAGACCAATGGCATCCGATCGGAGAAGGGGCGGTATATCGCCAGCATCGCCGAGACTGGATCCGAAGTCGTTCGCCTGCTGCTGCCAGAAGCTGCCCTCGGAAGTTGCGTTCTCGTCTGGCGCCATGTCGACGCCCATCGTCGACGACTCGTGGGAAATGTTCAGTCCGAAGGGGTCGCCGGTACTCAACTCGTACGGCGCGTCATCAGGAACCGCGGGCGCCTCTTCGAGCGCAGGCGGCTGGAAGTCCTGGGGCGGCGGCGCCTGCTCCTCGGTCGGATCGCCCTCGAGCAGATCGTGCTCCGGTAGGAGCGATGCGCTCGCTTCCTGCTCGATGATCGAGGGCGGTTTAGGAGCTGGTGGCTTCTCCTCGAACGCCGTCGGCTCGATGTCCAGTGAAGAGGAGAAGTCAGCGGCCTCCGGCTGACCGCCGAGGTTCGTCGGCTCGAGGCCGGCGAGCGGCGGCGCCTGGGGCGCGGGCGCAGGAGGAGCCGAACGCGGAGCCGGCTTCGCTTCCTCCTCCTCGCCCGGATCGAGCAACGGGAGGTCTGCTACGGCCGATGGTGCCGGCGCGCGCGGGGGCTGCTTCGACGACGGTGGCGCGCTGGAAGGTGCAGCGGGGCGTGCGGGCCGAGCTGGCGGTGCGTCTCCCAGATCGAGAAAGACGAGATCCCCACCGCGATTCGCGCGCGAGCCCTCACTCGCCCGCGGCTCGGCGGCGGGATCGATCGCCTTCATCCGCTCGACGATTGCCTGCGCCTCGCCGTCCTTCCCCTCGGCCTGATAGCGGGTCCAGAGCGTCTGCAGCTGCTCGAGTGCCTCCTCCTTGCGACCGAGCTTCGACAGCTGGTCGGCGAGCATGAGGCGAATGTCGTCCTGGCCCGGACAGAGGTCGGCGAATTCCTTGAGCGAGCGGAATGCTTCGTCGAGATTCCCCGACTTTTGCATCCGGTCGGCGTACTCGAGGAAATTCTGCTTCGCGTCGGTCGTGAATCCCTTATGGGCGCTGATCTTACCGAGCGTGTAGTAGACCGACGCCCGGCCCGGTGAATGGCGCAGGATCTTGTTGCAGAGCGCGATCGCGTTGTTGTAGAAGCCACCGTCCACGTAGCGCACCACGGCGCGCTCGTAGTAGTCGACCGCGTCCGCGACGTTGCCCTGCCGCATCATCAGATCGCCGACGCGATTGAAGAGCGAGACGTCGAGCTCCGCCGCGTACTGATCGAAGTTGTCGAGAATCTCGACGTAGACGGCGAGCGCCTTGGCGAAGTCTTTCTTGAGCTCGAAATCGGCCGCTTTTTTCTTCAGCTTAGCGACGTTCGACATCAGCGTCCTGGCGAGCTCCGCGGCGGAACGAGCTTCCGCGACAAGGTGGGAATCGGACGGGTTAACTTACTTGTAAGTGACTCGGGTGACAACTTTTGCCGCGTATCCATGTCCCCAGGCAGCGACGATCGCCGTACCAGTAGGGCAACTCTCCCACATCGCTGATCTCGAAGAGCGCGAGGTCGGCGCAAAAGCCCGGCTCCAGCTGGCCAATCGAGTCCGCAAGCGCGAGCGCGGCGGCGCCGTTTACCGTCGCCGCGATCACGGCTTCGCTCACAGTCAACCGGAGCTGGCTCACCGCCAACGTGAGGATGAGTGGCAGGTTGGGCGTCGGTGACGTCCCGGGATTGAAGTCCGTGGCAAGGGCGACGGGTACACTCGCTTCGATGAGTTGGCGCGCTGGTGCCCTTGTCTGCTTTCCGAGGAAGAGCATCGTGCCGGGTAGCAGCGTAGCTACCGTGGGACCGGACGCCAGCGCGTGAATCCCTGCCTCTGAGACTGCACCAAGATGATCCGCCGAGGTCGCACCGACGTCCGCGGCCAGCTCCGCGCCGCCACAGGAGGTCAGCTCGTCCGCGTGAATCTTGAGCAGGAGATTGTGCTCCTTCGCGGCGAGGAGGATTCGGCGACTCTCGGGCACTGTGTAGACGCCCGTCTCGCAGAACACGTCGGCGAAGCGCGCCAGGCCCTCGCGCGCGACGCGTGGAATCAACTCGTGGATGAGCAGGTCCACGTATTCGTTGCGCTGTGCCGCTGAGCCGCGGTGCTCGAGAGGAATCTCGTGCGCGCCGAGGAAGGTCGGCACGATGCGCATCGCGAGCTCCTGACGCAGTCGAGCGATGACACGCAGGGTCTTCAGCTCGTCGTCGAGGGTGAGGCCATAGCCCGACTTCACCTCGACCGTCGTGATGCCATACGACGCCAGTCGCTCGAGGCGGGCGCGCGCGAGAGTAAAGAGCTCATCCTCACCGCGCGCGCGCAGATCGCGCACCGAGGAATGGATGCCGCCTCCGCGTGCGGCGATCTGCATGTAGTCGAGCCCCGCGGCGCGCATTTCCTGCTCGTCGGCACGGGCGCGCCCGAAGATGGCGTGGGTGTGGGAATCGACGAGACCGGGCGTCAGCACACCCTGGCGACAATCGATCTCGGTCGCGTCCGCGTACTCGGCACGCAATGACCGTTCAGGACCGACGGCGGCAATTTTCTCACCCTCCACGACGACGGCGGTGTCGGTCCGGGATTCCAACTTGCTCATCTCTGCACCGCGTCGCGCGCGCGCCGGTCCGGCGCACGTGACGACCTGCGCTGCGTTGACGAAGATGAGCCGAGGCATGGATTGGCTACCGTGCTCCCGCCGTTCCCATCACGTCGCGAATGCGGGAGAGCCGGAGCGGCGCCTGCGCCTCGCCGCGGCAGGCATAGTAGCAGGCATTGCAGTCGATCGGCTGGTAAGCGCGGAAATCTGTCCAGTGAAAGTCCGTCGGAAAGTCCGGACAGCGCTTCACGTGACCAGTCGGATCGAGGTGAATGGTGCGGATGCCCGAGCGGCAGGGCTCGCGCATCTCGCCTCGCGCATAACGAGGGAGCTGCTCGAGATAATAGTCGGAGTTAGTGATCACGCCGCGCCGCCGGCGCTTGAAGGCAAGCAGCCGCCTGACGAGCGCTTCCAGCGACGTTCTCTCGTCGTCGCCGAGGAGGAACTGGCGATTGCCGTTCTTGGAATCGGTGTAGACGCTGAGGTTCACACCGAACCCGAGCTCCGCCGCGCGCTCGACGATCGGCTCGATCTGGTCGAGGTTGTCGTTGCGGATCACGGTGTTGAATCGGACGTTGTCGATGCCGAGCGCGCGCAGTCGCGGCAATGTATCGAAGAGCTTCGCGGTGAGACCCGGAATGCCGCGGGCGCGATCGTGGCGGCCGTCGATGTAGTCGAGCGAGACGTTGAACTGATTGACCCCGGCGCGCCAGAGCGAGAGCGCGCGGTCCGGCGTGAGCATCGCGCCGTGGGTGATCAACATGATGTACTTGAGGCGGATCGCTTTGGCGACGGCGGCAACGAGCTCCTCGAGATCGGGTCGCAGGAGCGGCTCACCGCCCGTGAAGGTCACGAGCATGGGATTGAAGAACCGCGCGGCGTCGGCGAAGCTCGACGACTCGGTGCTGCGCGTCTTCGGATCGGTGCGCCAGTAATCGCAGAACGAGCAGCGCGCGTTGCAGCGGAGAGTGACCTCGAAGTGGACGAGAACGGGCCGACGCCGGAGCGTCAGCCAACCGTACTTCGCGAGGAAGAGAGCGACGTGGTACGGTTTGAACCGCGCCGATAGCACGGCTACTCGTCCATCGGCAGGCGGATGTCATGACGCTGCGCCGTCTCGCGCGCGTCGGCATAGCCAGCATCCGCATGCCGCGCGACGCCGATGCCCGGATCGTTCGTCAACACGCGGTCGAGTCGCACGCGCATCTCGGGCGTGCCGTCGGCGACGATCACCTGGCCCGCGTGCAGCGAATTACCGATGCCAACACCGCCGCCATGATGGAACGAGACCCACGACGCGCCGCTCGCGGTGTTGAGCAGCGCGTTCAGAATGGGCCAGTCGGCGACGGCGTCGGTGCCGTCCTTCATCGCTTCCGTCTCGCGGAAGGGCGACGCGACGCTGCCGGTGTCGAGATGATCGCGACCGATGACGATCGGCGCCGACAGCTCGCCGCGCGCGACGAGATCGTTGAGGGCGACGCCGAAGCGCGCTCGATCCCCCTGGCCAAGCCAGCAGATGCGCGCGGGGAGTCCCTGGAAGTGCACCTTTTCGCGCGCGAGCTCGATCCAGCGCCGCAGGTGAGTGTCGTGCGGGAAGAGCTCGAGCACCAGCTCGTCCGTGCGTGCGAGATCGCGCTCGTCGCCGGAGAGCGCGACCCAGCGAAACGGTCCCTTGCCCTGGCAGAAGAGCGGTCGAATGTACTCGGGAACGAAGCCGGGAATAGCGAACGCGTCCTTCACGCCCGCGTCGTGCGCAACGGTGCGGATGTTATTGCCGTAGTCGAACGCGATGGCGCCGCGGCGTTGCATCTCCAACATCGCGCGCACGTGCTCGGAGATCGACGCCGTCGCTTGCGACACATACGCCTTCGGATCGCGCCGGCGCAGCTCGGCGGCAGCGTCCATCGTTAGGCCGGTCGGGACGTAGCCGTTGAGCGTATCGTGGGCGCTCGTCTGATCCGTGAGCACGTCCGGCGTGACGCCACGGCGCACCAGCTCCGGCAGGATATCGGCGGCATTGCCGACGAGGCCGACGGAGAGCGCGCGGCGTGTGGCGGTCGCTTCGCGAACCCACGCGAGCGCCTCGTCGATGTCGTACGCTTTCCGATCGCAGTAGCCGGTCGACAGGCGCTTGTCGATTCGCGATTCGTCGACGTCGATGCCGAGGAGTACCGCACCGTTCATCGTGGCGGCGAGGGGTTGTGCGCCACCCATGCCGCCGAGGCCCGCGGTGAGCACGAAGCGGCCGGCAAGCGTACCGCCGAAGTGCTCACGCGCGACGGCCCCAAACGTCTCGTAGGTGCCCTGCAGGATCCCCTGCGAGCCGATGTAAATCCAGGAGCCGGCCGTCATCTGGCCGTACATCATGAGCCCCGCGCGTTCGAGCTCGCGGAAGTGATCCCACGTCGCCCATCGGCCGACGAGGTTGCTGTTGGCGATGAGCACGCGCGGCGCCCAAGTGTGGGTGCGAAACACGCCGACGGGTTTGCCGCTCTGCACCAGCAGCGTCTCGTCGTGTTCCAGCGCGCGGAGCGCCCTAACGATGGCGTCGAACGCCGGCCAGCTGCGTGCGGCGCGTCCGGTGCCACCATAGACGACGAGATCCTGCGGCCGCTCCGCGACGTCGGGGTCGAGGTTGTTCATCAACATCCGCAGCGCGGCTTCCTGCTGCCAGCCCTTGCAGCTGAGCGTCGTGCCACGCGGCGCGCGGACGACGCGCGCACCCGCCTCGCGATCGCGCGAGACCATCGTGCTCGAGGTCATGATAACTCCCTCATGTGAGCCCCGGCTCCCCGCGCTCGATCGCGGCGGCGAGCAACTCGATATCCGGTGACAGCACGCGGTCACGCGTGAGAGCGGGCACGAGCCGACGCACCGCGGCGTGGCCGCGCGCGACGCCGCGTCCCGGCTTGAGCGGCAGGCGATAGTCGACACCCTGCGCGGCGCAGAGCAGCTCGATCGCGAGGACGTAGCGTACGTTCCGCACGACGCGGCGCAGCTTGGTCGCCGCGCCCATCGCCATCGGTACGACGTCTTCCTTGTTGCCGTCGGTCGGAATCGTGTCCACGCTCGCCGGGTGCGAAAAGACCTTGCACTCACTCGTTAGGGCCGCCGCGGTTACCTGCGCCATCATGAAGCCGGAGTTTACGCCGGCGTCGGCGGTGAGAAAGGGCGGCAGCCCCTGATTCAGGTCGGGATGCACGAGGCGATCCGTGCGTCGCTCCGAGATCGTCGCGAGATTCGTCATCGCGATCGCGAGAAAATCGAGCACCATCGCGACCGACTGGCCGTGGAAGTTACCGCCGCTGAGCAGCTCGCCCGACTCGAAGACGAGCGGGTTGTCGGTCGCCGCATTCAGCTCGCGCCCAACGATGGACGAAGCGAAGTCGATCGCGTCGAGTACCGGACCATGCACCTGCGGCATACAGCGAAGGCAATAGGCGTCCTGGACGCGCGGGTCGCCGTAGCGATGCGATTCGCGGATCTCGCTGTCCGACAGCAGCTCACGCAGGAGCGCCGCGGACGCCGCCTGACCGAGCTGGCCGCGCGCGTCCTGAATGCGCTCGTCGAACGCGACAGGCGTGCCGAGCAGCGCCTCGAGCGACATCGCACCGGCGAGGTGCGCGATCCGCCAGAGCCGATGACACTCGACGATGGCGAGGGTGGCAATCGCGGTGTGCGACTGTGTGCCGTTGATGAGGGTGAGCCCTTCCTTGGGGCCTAACGTCACTGGAGCAAGGCCACAGGCGGCGAGCATCTCCCGCGCAGGCCCTACCCGTCCATCGTGCGAGAGCGACCCTTCCCCGATCAGCGACAGCGCGAGATGCGCGAGCGGGGCCAGGTCGCCGCTGGCGCCGACGCTTCCCTGCTCCGGGATCGGCGGGTGCAGCCGGGCGTTCAGCATCGCGATGAGCAGTTCGGCGAGATCGGGACGCGCGCCCGAGTAGCCCTTCGCGATGACGTTCGCGCGGAGGAGCATCATCGCCCGCACTTCGCGCTCCGGTAGCAGCGCTCCGACTCCGGCGGCGTGGCTGCGCACGAGATTCACCTGCAACTCGGCGAGCCGGTCGACTGGAATCGCGATCTCGGAAAGCTTGCCGAAGCCGGTCGTGACTCCGTACGCGACGGTGTTTCGCTGGACGAGATCGTCGACCACGCGCCGCGTTGCCCGCACCCGGTCGCGCGCCAGAGGAGCGAGCTTCACGGTCGCATCACCGGCAGCGACCGCAAACACGTCCTCGATGCGAAGGGAGCTTCCGTCGATCACGACTGACGACATGGCGGGAATGTCGTCGGGCCGCATACGTGAGACAAGGGCTGGGGCTATCTGCGAATTCGGAACGAAGCGTCGATTGGAAGAGTGCAGATTCCTCGTCGCTGCGCTCCTCGGAATGACATGTGAGTGTCATCCCGAGCGCAGCGAGGGATCTGCACCGACCGGATCGACGCTTCGTTCCGAACTCGCAGATAACTATGGACTATGGACTATGGACTATGGACAGATAGCTCCATCACAGGGGACCGCGAGAGCTCGACGTTGCCGATCCCGCTCTGATATGACCAGTCGAAGACGACGTAGTTCTGCGCCACGTACGCAACGCGCAGCGCACCGTAGTGGAGACCGTCACTCTTCTTCGAGCTGAAGACGTAGCCGTAACCTGGCACGGCCTCGATCGTAACGCTCGCCAGCGTGCTCGGCGCCGCCGCATCGATCGACGTCAGATCGGGAATGGGAGCCGTGCCGTACGTCGCCATGAGCACGTCGGTACGCGCCGGGGCAAACCAGAGCGTGCCATCACTGTGGCGCTCGACGGTGAAGTCCAACCCGGTCCGAGACGCCGATGCCACCACACCGTATGCGTGCGCGCTCTCATCATAGAAGAAGAAGCCGCTGCTGTCGGACCGGACGTCGCGCGCGTAGACGAGCACGTTCCGCGCGTCGAATCGTGGCGTGTCGTGCGTGGCCGCGCTCCAGGCACTCTCGTGGCCATCGCGACTCACTGCGCTTACGGCGAAGCACCGCGTCACGCCATTCGCCAGATTGGCGGCCAGAAATGCGTCCGACACCGTCGATCCCTCGAGGTTCCAGGAGAGGCAGGTGCTGTGCGGAGCGTCGTAGACACCGGAATAGACCCGGTAGTAGTCGAACGCGCTCCGATTCGCCTCGAGCGCGTTGCTCGACCAGGCCAGATGGATCGCGCCATTCAGCGAGATGGAGTGCAGACCCAGCGGCGCCGGCAGCTCGCTCCGCATGTCGATCGTGAGCACGCGCGTTTCGCCGAGGGGATTGCCGTCGCCGTCGTTGGCGACGACGTAGTACTGCAGCTCGGTATAGAGATCGTGAAAAGATGGCGACGTCGTGGTCGCGCGCAGCTGCCAGTCGCTGCTCGACGAGGCGCGGCCGAAGACGTCGAACGCGATGGCGCGTCCGCTCGACGGCGCATCCCAGCTCAGGATGACGCCGAGCGGAGCGTTGGGATCGCCGCTCGGGATGAGCTGATAGCTGAGATTCGTCGGCGCATTGGGGTCGATGCCCGTGGCGTCCGTGATGTCACAGGCTGCGAGAGGAACGACGGTCGCGAGGGCAAGCAGGAACGAACGATCGAGACGCATGGGGCGCTCCGGTAGTTTCCGAAGCGACATCCTTGCACGCGACACGCCTCACGACGGCCGCGGTGAAGCGTAAGTTATTACTTCACTTATCTCGAGGGGGCCGAAGCGCCCGTCCCAGGCGGAGGACACGTCGCTGCCGCTCGGCGACGACGGCACTCGTGAGGCAGATCAGAAGCTCGAACCCGACCGGACCGTTGCCTTGTTGTAGTCGAACTTGAGATCCGGCTCCGCCTTGAGCGCGACGAAGAAATTGAAGGCGAAGTTGCCGTTCGTGGACTGCGTGAAGGCGAAGACCGCGCGCCAATCGTGGAGGTCGCGCTGCAGCGTCACGATGTGCTGGGCGAACTCGTGCCTCACGAAGTCGTACTGGGTGTTCCAGCTCGCGGACCACTTTTCAGTCAGAGCGAAGCGGAAGTCGCCGCCGAGGTTGGTTACCGGCGGGTTGCGATAGATCGTCGCCCCCGCAATACCGATGTCCGTCTGATCCACGTTGTTCGCCGACTGCTGGCTCTGCGCCTGGATCAGACAGTTCTGATAGACGAACGGATCGTTGTTGACAGCCGCCGCCACTGCTTTGCATTTGACCTGCGGGTCGATCTGGACGACGTTGCCGCCGCTGACTGGCCTCGTGTGATTGGACGAGAAGGTCAGCGAGGCGTTCCAACCTTCGGACGGCGGCAGGATGAACTGTGTGCCGCGCGCGCCGCTCCCCGCGACCGGCTGGTTCGAGAGCTGCCGCACATACGGGTCGTCGCGCTGTCCCGTCTGGTCCGGCGTCGGCAACGACGACGGCCGCTGGTCATTCGCCACCGCTCGGCCGAACAACCGCGAGAGCACCGTGAATGGGTTGTTGCCGCGCGACAGGTTCAGCGAGGCCGACATCGACTCCATGTAGGGCTTGAACTTCGCCGTGTCGCTCAAGGGGCTGCCCTCGAAGAGCGAGAAGCCCGATGAGAACTGGAAGCCCGGCAGGAGATCGGACGACACACTGTACTGGAAGCTGGGCGTCGTTAGGCCGCGGATCGACTGATGGGCGGCGTGCGCCCGATCGATGTCGTATGAGATCCCAGAGAACGTGAGCGACAGCAGTTTGATCTTCTCGGCCGCGTCGGGATTCGTATCTTTGGGCGATCGGACCTTCGCCTCGATGTTCTGATTCAAGCCGAACGACAGCTGGTTCGTCTGCAGGCCGGTGAACTCGTGGGCCTTCGACCGGCCGAGTGCCTGCAAATATTCGTCGCTGACGTCCGCGCGGGGGGCGTAGCTGTAGCTGATCGTCGGCTGCAGCGTGTGGCGGAGGCGTGAGAACGGGCCGAAGCCCGGCAGCAAGCCGTAGATGACCGGCGACGCGGAGAGGGAGAACTGCGGACGCTTGGACTGATGTACGAATTGACCGTTACTGAGGTTCGTCCGCACCCAGAACGCGCCCGACGTCACGTTCGCGAGGCTCACCCCAGGCGTGATGTTGAAGAGATTGCGCGCGAGCGGCGGCAGCTGGAAGTTCGGCGTCCAGTCGATCTGGGTGTTGTAGAGATTGGGGACGATCTTGTCGCCTAACGCCTGGCCGGTTCGCACGTCCGTCAGCGTGATGCGCTGCGGATAGTCGAACGACGACTCGCTGATGCGGAAGCTGTTGCCGAGATCGTAGCCGAAGATGCGGAGCGGCGTATCGAAGCTCGTCGACGCCGTGTACTCGTTGCGCTTCGTCCGGACGCTGTCGAGCAACCCATTCGGCCCAACCTGATACCGATACGCGAACTCGCCCGGCTGATCGATGTTCAGCCGCTGTTGCGCGTTGTAGCTGAAGTTCGGCGTCCACTGCAGCCACGAGGCGAGGTTCAGCGTCCCGGTATTGATCGAGACCTGCGGCAGATTCTGATCGATCTCGGGCCGACCCGGATTTTGAGTGCGCGTGCCACCGAGCTGCAGCGTCGCTGGGCCGATCTTGTCCGAGTAGTTGATCGCCGATCGGATCGAGGCAAGCGCCTGATATGGATTGAAGGTGTTCTGGCGCTGTAGCGCCGTGCTCGTCACGTAGTTGACGTCTGCCGAGAAGCGTCGATCCTTCGTGAACGCCTGCCGGTGGCCCCAGGTGACAGCGAGGTTGGTGCGTCCGTCGCGCTGCGTGAGGTACGAGGAGGCGAGGCTCCCACTGAGGAACCGATCCTGCCAGTTGTATCGCCACTCGCCGCTGAACTTGGTCCAACCGGGATCGCCTTCCGTCATCCCCGCGCTGCTCCGCCAGTCGAGCCACGCCGACGCGTCCATGTAATCGTTGATCGACCAGAAGTAACCGAGGTTCTCGACGTTGCGCCGATACGCCGAGTTGGTGCGAATGATGTCGGACACGCCGAAGCGTGGCGTGAGAATGCCGCTGTGCCTGCCCGGTCTCATATCCGAGAAGAGGAAAGGCAGCCACATCACGGGGATGTCGCGGATGTAGAGAATTGCGGGCCGCGCGACGAGCGTATTCGCACCCGATCGCTTCACCTCATTGAACTTGAAGTGGTAGTCGGGTACCGAGTCGGTGCAGCTCGTGAGCTCACCGCCAAGTCCATAGAACGCCGATGTTCTTCCCGCCGCCGAGTCGCCGAGAATCGCCTTTCCCTTGAGCGCGCTGATCACCCAGAGCTCGCCGGTGTTTGCCGTGAACTGAGGGTGGCTGATCGTCGCGGATCGTTCGTTGAGTGAATACTCGAGTCGCCCACGACCGATGACGTCGGCCTGGCCGCTCGTCGGGTCGTGCATGATGATGTCCTTGCCGATCGCCGTCGCGACCTTCGTGCGCTGATTGAAGAAGACGCCGGTGTCTGCATACACGGTCTGCGAGTCGCCGCGCTGCACGATCGCGCGCTTGCTCTCGATCCCGAGGATCTCGAAGAGATCGTTCTGGGCGTCGAAGGTGACGCGATCGCCCTCGTAGCGCGTGACGGTGTAGCCGCGCCGTCTCGCGAGCGCCTCCATGATCGAGTCTGGCGCGGACAGCGTGAGCCGCGCGCGCATGATGCTGTCAGCCGCGGTCGTGTCGCGGCGCGTCGTGTCTGTCGGATTCCGCCGCGGCTGCTGGATCTGTGGACGCGGCAGGCGTGGCCGAACCTGGGCGCGCGCGGAGACAAACGGCGTTGCGACGAGCGCCGCCAGCGCCCCGTATCGCCACCACCGACTCACGCCGGCACGCCCTCCTCGGCGGCCAACTCTGCGTTCCGACGAGCCTTTCGCCGGAAGATCACGTACGAGACCGCGACGCTGAGCTCATAGAGCAGGTACAGCGGCACCGCAAGCGCGATCGTCGTCGTCAGCAGGTCACCGGGGGTGATGATCGCGGCGCCGCCATAGGCGATGATGACGGCGTAGCGGCGGAACTTGCCTAACGTCTGTGGCGACACGATACCCATCGCCGAGAGACCGACGATGACGATCGGAACCTCGAAGACACCGCCGAACGCGAGGCACATGCTCGTCACGAAGCCGAAGTACTCGGACACCGTGATCATCGGCGTCAGCGACTCGGCCTCGAGTCCGAAGAGGAACTTGAGGGTGAGCGGCAGTACGAGGAAGTACGCGAGCGCGACACCGCCGAGAAAGAGCAGGGTTGCGGCCAGCAGCACCGGTATGACTACTCGGCGCTCATGCCGATAGAGCGCGGGCGAGAGGAAGGCCCAGACGTTGTAGCCGATGACCGGGAGCGCAACCACGATCCCGACGACGAACGACATCTGCAGGATCGCAGAGAAAGTGTCGCCCGGATGCGTGTACACGAGTGTGTGCCCACGAAGGTACGGAAGCACCGGCCCTTGAAGCACACCGATCAGATCCAGCTTGAAGGTGACGAGAAAGCCGATGCCGATGCCGACGACCAGCGCGCCGAGCGAATAGATGATGCGCCAGCGCAATTCCTCGAGATGATCGAGGAATGGCATCTCACCCGTCGACGACCTGGGGATGGGCGGCATGGGTCCCTGCTACTACACGACTATGGCTCGAAAGAGCCGTGACGGCCGAAGTCTACTTCGTGGTGCGGAGCAGGTCGCGCGCCAGGCTCGCTTCATCGCTGTTTGGATAATCCTTCACGATTCGATTCAACGCCGCCTTGGCCGGCACCGTCTTCTTCTGCGCGATCAGCGACAACGCGAACTTGTAGAGCGCCGTGGGGGCCGCCTTGGATTGCGGATACTTCGCCGCGACGAGCTGATACACCGAATCGGCGGCG
>Ga0070681_10002468_pt1 | contig 16938 bp, 18 predicted proteins | sample KBSC83BmetaG_FD_65650 | JGI IMG/M metagenome (GOLD analysis project Ga0070681, IMG submission 65650) | Corn rhizosphere microbial communities from Kellogg Biological Station, Michigan, USA - KBS C8-3B metaG | ecosystem: Host-associated > Plants > Roots > Rhizosphere | place: USA: Michigan...
CTGAATAATGTCAACTGATGAAAATTTCAGCTTTTCAATTACATTCAATACTGAATACAGCGTCTCAACCAAGATAGTTCCTATTACAATTCTTCCTCCTTGTTTTAGTTTTGATTCACACAGTTTTACTATCTCAGCAGTCTCCCCACCGGTTCCTCCGATAAATATTGCATCTGCTACTGGCAACTCGGAAATTTTTTGTGTTGCATTTCCTAAGATGACAGACACATTAGAGATCTGGAATTTGTCCAAGTTTTTCTTTGTAAGGTCTACTGCATTTTGATCAATGTCTATAGAAAATACCTTGCCAGAAGATCCAACTTGATTTGCAGCTTCAATTGATATCGATCCGCTTCCACACCCAACATCGTATACAGTTTGTCCAGCTGAGAGCCTTGCCTTGCTTATTTGTATAACACGAACTTCTTCTTTTGTGATTGGTACATCCTCTACTCTTTCAAATAATTCATCAGGAATCCCAGAAGTACGATGTTTCCACATTGAATCCACTTGAACCTAGTTGATATTTAGAACTACCTGACTGTTGCAATTCCTACATCGGGATGAATGAGTGTATTTACCAAAATCCAACAAAAGATGAACATCAAAAAGTAGCTTCCATATCCTGTTGTGATGAGTTTCTTCTTGTCTGATATTGCAATAGGAATTCTCATAGATTTTGCAATTACATATGAAATAACAAATAGGACTATCATGATTCCAAATCCCAGTGCCACTCTAGCTGATTCTGCCTGATTGTTTCCAATAATTGCAGAAAGGGATCCGGCCAATACTCCCATACCTACACGTAACCAGAATAATTTATCCAGTCCACCTTTTATCTTTGATTCTTCGGTTTGGCTAGGTCCTGGTGAGCCTACAGGATTATCCTTTGCATTATCATCAACATCGGGTTTTTCGTCTCCCTTTTTCTTTGGATGTCTTACCAACTAAATTTTCAAAATCACTCGGTTTAATCCCGTTTAAAATGTTTGGTTGCAATAGTAAAGGTATAATCAGCGTCAAGAAGAGTTAGGTATCATGACGCTTGCAGGTATAGAATTACGTTATTTAATTACAGAGATGGACAAGCAAGTAAAGGACTATTATGTAAGTAATATTTATGGCGTAAGTCGCAACAGCATTCTCTTCAAATTACATCATGCAGAAAAGCCAGATCTGCTCATAATGTTCTCAACTTTTGGCTTGTGGGTAACTGGCATAAAAATAAATCAAATGGAAGAGAACAGACTGATAAAACGATTAAGAAATGATCTCTTGCGAAGTAAGATATCAGAAATTAAACAGCTTGGCAGCGAACGAATTGTTTACATGACCTTTTCAGGATTTGACCAAGAATTTATCTTGGTTGGAGAGTTCTTCGGAGACGGAAATATCATATTGTGCAATAAAGAAATGAAAATTCTTTCCCTGCTGCATTCAATTGATGTAAGACACAGAAAACTTGCAGTGGGATTGAATTATGTCCCTCCGCCATCTTCTGGACTAGACATTTTACAAGTTACAAAAGAAAACATCGAAGAGATCAAAACAAGTACTGCGCCAATTGTAAGATGGGTAGGAAGGACATTAGGACTGCCAGGAAAATATGCTGAAGAAATCATCAGGATAAGCAATTTGAATCCAGAGAAATTAGGAAACACGGTATCAGACAAAGAAGTTGATGATATCTTCCATGCAACAAAAGGACTGATTGACAAAGTGGTAACAGGGGACCATGACGCATACATAATACGAGATACAAAAAGTCCAGATGTCATACCAGTAGCTCTTGGTGACATGAGTCAGAGAACTAATGTATTGAAGGTGCCTAGCTTTATGGAAGGGCTAGACACACTTTTTTCAGAGAATCTCCTTGAGCATGGAAAATCATCGCAATCTACTACTGCAAACCAAAAGATAATTGAGCTTGAGCACAAACTCGAAGAGCAAAACAAGGCAATCTTACTAGTAAAGGAAAGATCAAGCTCAATCTCTAGTGTTGCCAAGGCTCTTCTGGATATATCATATACTGGGGTAACATCGATTGAAGACCCAGCCATCCAGCCACTATTGAGCAACTACAACTCACAAACTGCAAGAGAGAGCGGTATTTTCCTGATAAATGTAAACGGCGAAAAAATAAAGGTTGATCCCATGTCATCAATTCAGGCAATTGCTTCTGCATTGTTTAACGAGTCAAAGAAACAGATGAGGGCAACTGACACAATTAATTTGGAAAAGAAAAAGACTGAAAAAAGTTTGGAGCTTGTCAAAAAACAAGCAAGTGTTGCGCAGAATTCTATCGTATTTGCAGTTCAAAAAAAGAAAGAGTGGTTTGAGAGATACAGATGGTTCATCACAACCGATGGTCATCTAGCAATAGGCGGACGTGATGCATCGTCAAATTCAGCAGTGATTAGAAAACACCTAAACAAAAATGACATGGTATTTCATGCAGAGATTGTAGGATCGCCATTTTTCCTCTTAAGAGAAAGTACAGAAGAAGATCTTGCCAGTGTAAAAGAAGTTGCACAGGCTACAGTATGTTTTAGCAGAGCATGGAGAGCAGGAGTATATGGATTAAATGCATATTGGATAAAACCAGATCAGGTAAAAACTGCAGCACCAAGCGGACAGTTCATCGCAAAAGGATCATTTGTAATTGAAGGTTCTAGAAATTTTGTACAAGTAACTTCATTACAGCTATCAATTGGCCTGTATGAAAAAGATGAGAGCTATCTCTTGATGAGCGGAACACCACAAGCAATAAAGAAAAATTGCATCTATTATATCACAATAGAACCATCTGGAATGGACATGACCGAATTTGCAAAGAAAGTAAAATTGGAATTCATGAAATTCAAAGAAAAAGAAGAGATAGTCAGAGCAATCTCAATTGATGATTTCATAAGAGTTCTTCCTGCAGGCGAGAGCCACATAGTAGAAGCAGGACATGGTGAGGCATACAATTGAGCACAGACAAGCCAAATTTTGTGGTAGATGCAATGTTAGGCAATTTAGCGAAGAAACTAAGAATACTAGGGTATGATTCAAAATATTTTTCCTCGATTGAAGATGACAAACTAATGTTAATAGCAAAAAATGAAAAACGCATAATTTTAACAAAGGATGAACAGCTTGGCAAAAATGCAGAAAAACAAAACATAGGGTTTGTACTCATCAGAGGTAGTGATGAACTTGAACAGATTATGCAGATAAATGCAAAGATTAAGCTTGATAGATTCATTATGGATACAAACAATTCTAGATGTATTACGTGTAATGGAAATTTGCAGCAAGTTGAAAAATATAGAATCATAGGAAAGATTCCAGAAGGAGTTTTAGAGCGAGAGAAAAAGTTTTGGATGTGTGATTCCTGCAAAAAGATTTACTGGGAAGGAACCCATTTTGAAAAACTTCAAGAGTTTGTAACCAGATTAAATGATAGAATGAATTGATTGTATCAGATGAAGACGGTCAGACATTGGTAAAGACTGCTCGCCTAGTTGTTACAAAATACATCAAGGAAGGAAAAAAAATCGAATTATCAAAAGAGATCAAATCCAAGTTTTCATTCAAGTCAGGAGTATTTGTTACGCTAAACAAGGAAGACAATCTTAGAGGATGCATAGGATTTCCAACCCCTGACAGGATACTTCACCAGTCTCTAGTAGATGCTGCCATTGCATCATCTACAGAAGATCCTCGTTTTCCAACTGTGAGGTTACAGGAGCTTGATGATATCACGTTTGAAGTAACCATATTGACTCCGCCTGTTGAGATCAAAGTCAATGATACCTCAGAATATCCTAAAATGATAAAGATAGGTCGAGATGGCCTCATTGTAAAATGGGAGCTGGGATCAGGACTGCTTTTACCTCAAGTTCCAGTTGAATGTGGCTGGAATGAGATAGAGTTTCTAAATCATACATGTGAAAAGGCTGGAGCGCCTTCCACTCAATGGAAACAAAAAAGTGTAAAGATCTTCAGATTTGAGGGAATTGTATTCACAGAGACAAAACCAAACGGACAGGTCAAGAGATTAGAATTATAGAATTTTTCCTTCAATTGCATCAAGTGTGATTTCCTTATTTTCCTGCAACAGATCATAATCATCTTTGCTTACCACAACTAGCGGAATATTTGATATTGCACATCCAGATGCTGTTGTCAAATCAGCTTTTAGGCAGATCATGGCAAGTGGTGCACAGTTGTTATACTTTAGAGAATACAAAGTATATGCACCAACACTGCTTCCAACTCCAAAAGGAAATGCAAGAATTTTGTCTCCAATTGATTTTCCAAAGAGATCATGTTTTTTGTCATGGACTATACCTGTTTTTTTATCGATTCCGCCAAGAAAGTTTATTGGATTTTTGGCTACAAGTAGAGAGCCCTTTGTTTTTCCTCGAACGATTACTTTTACATTCATCTTGTCTCCTCCTCTACAATTCTTTTGAGACTTTTGAGATTAACATCAACCTTGTTAGAACTTTTCAGATAATACGCGCCCTTGACACTATTTGTAACAACGGAATCTACTTCTTTGTTATCAACTAGTGGAGATAGACAAGTACAACAGTCATACAGGATTTCTCCTCCTGCACGCTCTATTTCTCTTGAGTAGCCCAGATCTCTTATTTGTCCCTGTATTGCCCGCGGACAAAATATCATGCAACGTTTTTGAAATGATCTTCCCTTTAGCATCGAAGCCAAATCTCCAATCTCTTCAATGCCGAGTTGAGGGCTGCCAAGTGTTATCAAATCGCCTTTCTCAGAAGTATTGAGCTCGTCATGAATTTTTTGCATCTCATTTTTATCAAAATCAATCTTCTCGCCCTCTTCTTCACCAAACGTGAACATGCCACATGCCCCAGATGTACCCATTCCAGCACACAATGATTTACAGCTGCGCCTGTCAAGACCATTTACACCAGATATGGCAACTGAGCTGCCTGCAACTTTGCCTGCAAAGTATCCAAGCATTCCATAGGTCAGTTCATCACGCGGTTCTACCTTCATGCGAATTGTCAAGTTTGGTTTTCTTATGTCATCATCTCTTAGATCAGAAGACGGACTCTTTCCCGTAAGTGCACTTGCAAGAGCACTAAATGCACCCTCTTTGTTTGTCTTTAGTCCAGAAAATGAGTTTGCATAGATTGCAGCATTGCTTTCTGCAAAAGAAACGTGAGTTCCTTGTTTTGGAAGATCAAAGATTTCATACGGAATACAAGAATATGACGGAATGACTCCCATTTTTTCATACGAGTTCTTGATGCTGCGTTGATTCTCAATGAATTTGTCATCAAGATGATACCGTGAAACAGAATCAAAATCAAATCCCATTGGATTTACTGTTGTTTTTACCTTGAACTTGGCATCCTGACTTAGATTTGAAAGAAATTCTTTTCCTGCATCTCCGATTGTATTATAGTTGACTCCAGACAAATGGGCCCACTCGATTGGAATTAATTTATCTGCACCTGATGCTTCACCAATTGCTACAAGGGTACGATATGCAAGTGCAAGAGTTTCACCTTGCTTTCCATCAAGTGCTGCTTCCTCTTCTTTTGTTAGTTCCAATACACGCCTTTGTTATAACAGATATAATAAGTTAGGAAAACCTGCGTATAATACAATAGGCATCAATTACGAATAACTGGAATTCAGTTACAATCTAGCTAAAAGGTTTGTCATAACTTTCAAGCCTAAACAGAACAAACTAGTGTATCTGAAGATAAGAAAGCAGGTTGTTTGATAGAGGACTGCCCACTCCAGTTACAAAGTCATATCCAGTTCCAGCACTAAAGCCACCATTGTTTCCTGACATAATATCTCTAAAGTCGTTAGCATAGTCAGTACCAGTTGCTGCTCCATATAGAAGCGTGTCAGTTCCATATGATGTTGATGACATTGGAGTTGTTCTTGCATTATTTACAATTGCAGATAATGCTGCCCATTGCGGAGCACCAGCACTAGTTCCTCCCACTTGGAACCATCCTTTGCTTCCTTGATAACCAAAACTATCGTATACTGGTACACCAGTATTTGGATCTCCATTGTACGAAACATCTGGAACTGCTCTTTTACCATTATTTGATATTCCATAATTGGACTGGTAAGATTGCTCAGACTCGTAAAGACTTGAACCTCCACCACTACCACTCCATCCAGTTTCACTTGATACATTTCCTAAACTATCTACATTGAGTGTTGTTCCACCAACTGCTACAACATATGGCGACACAGATGGATAGATAGTTCCACTACCACTGTCACCAGATGATGCAAAGAAGCTTACATTATTTTTGTTAAAATGACTATCATAATTTGATTCTGAGGAGAATTCAGAGCCTCCCCAACTCATTGATACCTGACCGGCCCTACTTGCTGCATAATCAACAGCACTCAATAGATTTGAAAAACTTGCTGATTTTGCCTCTACAAGAATTATCTTTGCACCTGGTGCCATGGCATGTGCCCATTGTACATCAAGTGATTCCTCTAATGCCCATCCTGAATCGGATCTTGTTTTACCTTGAGGTGTAACCTTTACAAAACATCCATTTGCAGAAGTACAATCTGGAAGTCCGAATTGATTGCTAAAGGTTGAAAGGTCTTTTGATATATTTGGATCATCATATGCATCAACAATAGCTATTGTTTGTCCATAACCACACAGGTTGGTATTACCAAAAGTTCCTGTGTATGAACAAGTTAATTGATCAAATGAATATGCATGTCTAATCTGCGAAGGCAAAAGTCCAGTAGGAGATACAGTTGCTGCTTTTTTAATATGGATTGGGGTATGTCCTTCCCAAGTATTAGGCGGACCATTAGCATTTTGTTGGGCATATGCAAGGTTGTATGAACTTGAAAATGAGGTTGAAACTAATGATAAGAATAGAATTGCTCCCAAAAGACTTGTTTTGGCTATTCCATTACGCATAAGATGGAACTACCTAAGCGGTTTTTAAGATTTACTAAATTGAAAAATTTGGTACAGTAATTTAGTCAGATTGTTTCTATGAAAGTTGCATTTCCTACCTTGGCAATAAATTATCTAAGATTACAGATATAATACTTGTGTATCAAATACAAGACCGATTGGAAAAGATCAGAAAAATTTTAGACGGTATGATCTCAACAATGAATTCTGTCAAGCCACCCCGTATGACTGCTCTCAGGGAACTACGTGAGGCGGAAAATGGAAGTCCTCTGAGTATCTTGATAGGCACAATACTTTCTGCTAGGACAAGAGATGAGAGTACTGCAGCTGTGGTCAAGGTACTGTTCTCAAAGTACAAGACTGCCAACGCTCTTGCAAGAGCAAAGTTATCAGATGTTGAAAAGATAATCAAACGAACAGGTTTCTATCATGTAAAAGCAAAAAGAATAATCGAGGTTGCGTCAATCATAGATTCAAGATATTCAGGCAAGGTTCCTAAGACCATGGAAGATCTATTGAGCTTGCCGGGAGTTGGAAGAAAGACTGCAAACTGCGTTCTAGTTTATGCTTTTGATGAGCCTGCAATACCTGTTGATACCCATGTACACAGAATTTCTAACCGACTTGGACTAGTGCAAACAAAAACTCCAGAAGAAACAGAGATTGAGTTGATGAAAAAAATTCCGCGAGAGCATTGGCTGAGGATAAATGATAATTTTGTCATGTATGGCCAAAATATTTGCAAACCAATTTCACCAATGTGTTCTGTCTGTCAGATAAAAAAAGACTGTAACTATTACAAGAATATCAAAAGCTAGGGTGATTTATTTTCAGATATCTTTTTTGTTTCTTCCGAAGCTCGATTCTTTGTTTTTAGCAGTACAACAATCAATACTATTGTTACTGCAAGTACCATGAAGGGCATGTAGAATATGATATTTTGAGATGGATCCCCAGAAAGAATACTAAAAGTCAACTCTCCAGATTCTACTGGAGGAGGATCAGAAGCGGAATTCATTCCAGAAACAGTAAACTCTCTCATTGTAAAGCCAGCCACGTCCAAGTTGGAGACTGCCTCCTTTGATCCAACACTTACAGTAAGACCACCACTACTTGAGTGGGTTGCTGTGATAAGTTTGTCAGGAGTCCAGCCAATCTTTTTTTCATCATGAATCATAAAGTACCCGTCTTCAGGAGTATTTACTGCAACCCAAAATTGATAATCAGGAGGGCCTCCCATTCCAATTTCAATAAACTTTGGCGTGTTAATATCCTCATACAATCTTACTACAACATTTCCTTCTTGATTTGTATACTGGAGCTTGTTTTGCATTTCAAGTTCCCAGTTGGTTACATGTTCGTGATCAAGTTTGAAGAGTGTAGCATTTTTGCTATTTACATTAAATGCAGTATATGGCACTTGAAGAGAATCATAGCGCTCAGACTTGTTCATGGTTGATTCTTGAGCATAAACAGGCAAAAATGAACCAGCCAACAAGAGCACAGCTAGCAAGATACGCATGATCTGCAATGAATATCATTTCAATAAAAATCTAGTCTACGAAGGGATTAGCTAATTTTGTTAGGACTTGGAATACTTCGGGCCTCATCATGTATTCAGATGGACTCTGCTTATCAAGAATCATTGCTCTAAGTTTTGTTCCACTTAGACTTTCTTGGTGTTCTTTACCATGTGGACAATTTCGCTCGCTTGCAAATGATAAACATTTTCTGCAATAGAAAAATGCCGGAAAGAAAATCGGTTCAATGCCAATGTCAGGATACAAATCAAAGATCTTTTGTGAAGCAAATGGATCATAGTATGTACCTACACCTGCGTGATCTCTTCCTATTATGATATTAGTGCATCCAAAGTTTTTTCGCATTATGGAATGGTGTATTGCCTCTTTGGGTCCTGCATATCTCATTTCGGTATGCAAAGTACCAAGATAGCATCTGTTTAGGGGATAATAGTGAGATATGAGAGTCTCATAAGAGGCAACGATTGCCTCATCTTTGTAATCTCCAGACTTTTTCTTCCCTACAAGAGGGTTCACAAATAGTCCATCGTGCGTATTAAGAGAGGCTTTCTGAAGCATCTCATGTGCAACATGTGGAACATTTCTTGTTTGAAATGCCACGATTGTTTTCCATCCGGCTTTTTGGAAGAATTCTCTTGTTTCAATGGGTGTTTTCCTGTATCTTCGGATTTGTGTTTCATCTGATCTTTTTACATAGTCAATTTTTCCACCGACAAGAAATTCCTTCATGCCCATAGTTTTTGCAACACCAGGATGTTTTAGATCAGATGTACCATAGACTTTGTTTGAAACCAAATTTTTATCAAAAGTATAAACATCTTCTACATGTAATATTGCAAAATTTTTCCCAGCTACATTTAGTGCAACATCTCCAGCATCCTTCATCTTTGCAGCAGTATCCTTGTCTACATCAAGCACAATCGGAACTGTCCATGGCAAGTCATTTGCCAATCTACCTTGAGAAACTACTTTATCAAAATCTTCTTGTACTAGAAATCCTTCAAGTGGACTAAAAATTCCATCAGCAATGTTTTCTACATCATTTGCCAGATCAGCGCTAATAGCAACTGAAAACAACTGGTTTGGGTCTTTGTTTACAATTTTGTTTACTAGTTTACCACCATGTGGCTTTGCTACACCAATGTTTGCCAATTATATCACTTACCGTGGTCCGCATGCAATCCACATTCTTTTTGCGAGTCAGATTCCCACCACCAACGTCCTGCTCGTAGTGGTTCACCAGATTTGATTGCGCGTGTACATGGCTCACATCCAATGCTAGGAAATCCCTTGTCATGCAATTTGTTATATGGAATATCATATTTTTTGATATAATCCCAGGTTTGTTCCCAGGTCCACTCGATTATGGGATTTATCTTAAGAATACCGTTGTGTTGTTCGTCAAATTCTATTTTATTTGCGCTTGATCTTACCTCAGTTTGGTCTGCCCTTAGTCCTGTAATCCATCCATCCAATGTTGAAAGAATCCTATTTAGTGGATGGACCTTTCTTATTCCACAGCAAAGCTTTCTGTTACCTACACTATCATAAAATAGATTCAATCCATTTACGCGAACCATTTGTTCCACTTCGCTCTGATCTGGAAACATCACTTCTAGGTTTACATTGTATTTTTTGCGTATTGCATCCATAACGTCATATGTTTCCTGGTTGAGTCTTCCAGTATCAAGAGTAAAGATTCGTGCTTTTGGGTTTATTTTCATCAACATATCAATTACAACAACATCTTCTGCGCCAAAGCTTGATGCCATGGCTATTCTAGGATGGAGATTCTCTAATGACCATTTCAAAACCTCTTGAGGAGTTTTTAGACTTTCATTTAACTGCTGAATCTGTGCAGCAGTAAACTTTGACATGATAAAATTTATCATCATTCGTCATATAATTATTTAGGTAAAATACTCGCATTCTAGAGTTATAAATAAGATAAACAATGAAAACACAATGTCAGAAAAAACTGTGCTTGTTGTTTTTCCATCCATGTATTCTCTGAATAAAATAAATGATCTTGCAACAAATGTCTCAAAAATTCTAAAGATGAAAGATCAACATCATGATGGTGTAAGGAAAAATGAATCATTAATCATTGTGGAAGCAGCTGATCCGGTCCTTGCTTCATCATCTGTGAATCTTTTATTTGGAATAGATAAAATTGCAATTGCAAAAGAAGTAGATAGCAACTTTGAGTCTATTTTGTCAATCATCACAAATACTGCTTTGAGTCTACTCTTAAAGGGAGAGAAATTTTATGTCAAAATCGATGGAAAAACTAGAAATTTTCTAGCAAAAGATCTAGAGGGGGCAGCTACTGCCATGTTAGTAGACAAGTGCACATCTCTTGAAGCAAAACCTGGTTCAGAATCAAATCATGACAGACTAGTTTACGTGTACTTGACAGATTTGTACGCTTATGTTTGTATTTTTATCGATAAGGGATTGAACGGCCTTCCATACAACTCGCAAAAAGAAAAAATTCTTTGTTGTATTCATGATGAACTCTCTGCAATAGCGTGTCTTCAGACCATAAAGATGGGTTTTGAGGTAAAAATTTTGGTTTGTTATCGTAACGAATCAGATCTGCTCAAATTAGTGAAGATCATAAACAAGATACTACCAAGAATCATTGAAGATAAAATTATTCTTCACGTATGTAAGATGAATGGATCTTCAGGACTGCCAACTACAATCACTGCAATAACCCAGTTGATGATATCATTAGCATCAAGGGAAAAGATTGGAAGAATATCCTTAGGCATATCACCCATGATCTTCCCAACGACTTTTTGTGAACACAACGCAAACATGGTATCCCAAAACAAGATCATCCCATGGTTTCCTCTTTCTGGAATTGATTCAGAAATTTTTGAGAATGCAAAAGAGATAGGATTAGAAAAATATATTTCAAGTTTGGAAGATCTGTGTAAAAAACATCTCAATTATAAGAAAACCTCCATGTCTACAGTATCAAGGCATGCAAAAGACGCGCTAAAGACTCTCAAGCGCATTCCAGTTACTGCGGGTCCAAAAAACGTATACGACATAATCGATTCATTGAAAACAAATCATTGAGAATTTAAACAGGTCGGATTTACTTGCTTTTATGAAAAAGATAGGGGGATTCATCTATCCTTGGGGAAATGGTCATTTTACAAGAATGATGCATCTAGATGAGACAATTCAGGATACAATGAAAGATGATATTGAAATGCATTATACAAGCAGTGGCGAGATTTATCAAAAACTGCTACAAAAATTTGCCCAGAAAAAAGATACGATTCACCATATCGAGATGCCCACGCCCATAGATGGTAAAAAGGGTCCAAGCATTGCATTATCATCTCTTAATTTTCTCTTACCAATATCTGGAAGGCCCCCGCTTCTTTCAGTTGTAACCAAGTACCTAAGAAATGAAGGTAGACTATACAATAACCAAAAATTTGATCTGGTAGTAAATGATGGTGACGTCGGATCAAATGCAATTGCACAAAGAAGAGACATCAAGTGTGTTTTTATCACAAACCAGTTTAGGCCAAAGCTCTGGGCCTCTAGGTTTTATCTTTATCCCGGAGTCAGGTATGTATCAAGAAATATTGAAAGAGCAACAAAGATAGTGGTTGCAGACTCCCCTCCCCCTTACACCATATGTGAATACAACCTCAACTTTCCTGAAAGATTAAAAGAAAAAGTTGTGTATGCTGGTCATTTTTCAAATGGCAAGATAATACACTCCAAGCCTAAGTCTGATGCAGAGAAACTAATTGAAAATGTAGACAGTTTTGGATATTGGATGATAACAGGAAATAAATCAACAAAGAAAATAACTTTGGAAAATTACAATAGAGCTTTCAATAGTTCAGAGATGACTAGCGAAAGAAGAGTGATTTCACATGCAAGCGCTGATCCGTCTCTTGATAAAGTATTAGGGAAAGACGGAAAAACATATTCAATTTCTGAAGCTTTGGAGAAAAAGATTGACTGGATTCAGCTAGACGTAGGATTTTTGTCAGAACAAGAAAAAGACACAGTCTTGGATTTGTGTAAATATGCAGTGATAAATGGCTCACATACCGCAATGGGAGAGATATTGGGAGGAAAAGCAAAGCCAATCATAGGAATACCGGTATATGATGAACATACGAATCAGATAAAGTGGGCACAAGACAAGAATCTTGGAATTTTGTCCACAACCGTCAAACAGACTGTTAGAGCCGTCTCTACGATACGAAACAACTACAACAAGTATCAAGAGAGTCTTTTGGAATTTTCAAGTCACTATAGTACAGGCGGGACAAAAAATACAGTAAAAATAATCGCAGAGATGTTGCAAAACTAGAAAGAATTATAATTTTTTAATTAGGATACAATGTTCTGGTACGCGGCATTTTAGATGGGCGAACTGACCTTTCAGGGATGAAGATATAGACCGCGTACCAGAAACTGACCAAAAGCTTTTATGGATAACTTTGATGATCGCCGTCGTTGACTGAATGTCCCGAATGTGCAGCCAAAGAAATAGTAGTAGAAATGAAATTCGATGCTAATACAAAACACTTCATTTGCAAAAAGTGTGGTCTGTTTGCAACTAGGGAACAGGTAAGTGATATTAGATACAGATTGAATAAACGAGAAAAAACACGTGAAGATAAACATGACGAATATCGCGATTGGTGGACAACAAGCAAAAAAGACAAACAGGGCTAATCACGGTGAATTGTAATGGGAAAAGAAAAAGAAATTCCAAAATGGGTACAAGATGAGATAAAGGGTGCCAAGTTTGGCAAGCCAGAATCTGTTACAAGGACTGGTTACATACTTGAGGTTTATGAAAAAGACATGAAGATTGATGCTCAACTTTATGAAGCTGTTGAGGATGGAAGAAAAATAATAGAAGGAATGGACTTGCCAAAGAAAGTAAAGCCCGCAGACCTCATGAAAGGGGTAGTTTATGAATTTACAATAAATTCGTCAAAGGCTCCCCTTAGTAAGAAAGTTATTGAATTTTTGAAAAAGGAAATGGAAATCGACATGGATGCAATTTACCAATTTGAACTTACAAAACTTGAACTAATGGATGTTGATTCAGACTCTTCTGGAGAAGAAGAATCTGAAGAAGAATAGAATATCCAATCAAATCTTAGATTTTAGCTGATTTCCTAAAGATTCCGCCCACTATTGGATTTATCAAGTATGGAAAAGTTTGCTTGAACCATATTGCAATCCTTACAAATTGTGGAACCACAATCTCAAGTCTAGGCGATGATGCAGCTCTGACTACTGCGTTTGCGACTGTCTTTGGATCAAGCGATGTGACTGAATATCGTGGCATTTTACCAAATGATTCATGATTAAAGAAATTAGTTCTCACCATTATTGGACTTACTACGGTTATTCCCACTCCAGTACCCTTTAGTTCATGAAATAATGACTCGGAGAATCCGAGCATGGCAAATTTTGATGCGCAGTATGACGCCATTCCAGGAATTCCAAAGCTTGCAGCTACCGATGCCACGTTAACAATATGTCCAGATCTTTGCTTTAACATTGTTTGCAGAAATGTCTTTGTACAGTATAACATTCCAAGAAAATTTGTGGCCATCTGAGATTCCATTTCATCGACTCTTGTTTTTTCCACAGTATTGTATATACCAAAACCAGCGTTATTCACAAGTACATCAATTTTACCAAATTTTTCAAGTACGGTTTTTCCCATTTTATCTACGTGATCTTTGTTGGATACATCACATGCATAAGCAAAAGCTTCAATTTGGTATTTTGACAACTTGGTAGCTATTTCCTGTAATTTTTTCTCATTCCTAGATACAAGCACCACATTAGCATGCAGTTTTGCAAATTCTTCAGCTGCTTGTTCACCTATTCCACTTGATGCACCTGTAATAACAACCACTTTGCCAGAATAATTCAATAATTAAAAATTAAAGTCTGAAAATAAAGTGCTTTCTATACAGCCTTAGCTTTCTTTATGCTGGGATAGACCACTTTCATAAGAAAGATCCAGCTTATCACAAGGCCAACATGATAGGTAGCTATTCTCCATCCTATCACGATATTCCATTGAAGACTGTTCTTGGCAGCCTCAAATGTCAAGCTATTCAGATGCCCCAGATATGCCCAAATCGAAAATTCAGTCAAGCCAGAACCGCCAATGGTAATTGGCAGATTACCAACTGCAATAGATGCCATTGTTGCCATAAGAGAATGGAAAAAGTCTATCACATAACCTGCTCCATTTGCAATTATCATGAAAGAAAGACCGTATAGTGACCATGTGAATATAGAAATTATTATTGAAACTGTAAATGCTTTTTTGATTTCTTTGGTATGCAGAGTCTGTCTACTCATGTCACAAATTTCTTTCATCCAAAGATTTGTCTTATCAATATACTTTAGTGAACGCTCTTTTCCAACTTTTGTAGCAATTTTGGAAGCCCAGCCCGGTATCTGAAATGTTCTTTTTGATGACAAAAAGAACAGAGTAGACCACAGTCCCGTTATAGGAATGCTGATTGCAAGTATTGTTATTCCTATAGCATAAGCACCATATGCAAATGAAATTATTGCAGCAGCGATAGCAAATATTCCAGAAACTAGAACTTCGGTTACAATTTCTATTATCGTTACCCAAGATGCTTTTCCAATTGGAACGCCCTTTTTACCCAACCACATTATTCTGACTAATTCACCACCAACAAAAGATGGAGTTGTAGATGTTACAAATTCACTGCCTATTCTTACTGAGATTGTCCTCCAGTTTACGTCCACAGGACCCAAGAATTTCTTTACAAGATAATTGAATTTTAGTCCCTGAGTAAATAATTTGCCAGCCATAGCTATTGAGGCACCCATGAAAGGTAGTACTCCTATTGCAAGAATATTCTCAAAACTTACATTAAATGTGGCTGCAATGATGAGAAATGGAATTATACTAACAGGAATGGCAAGGAGTTTCCAATTCATTGCCTGCCTTACTCAGGGATGGAAATATAAGCTCAACATAAAATAAATTATCAGAAAAATGAAGGCGATTTTCTTAGTTGGAACTGCAGGAGCTGGCAAGTCTTTGTTAGCCTCCAAAATTCTAGATTACTATTCTAGAAATGGCGCTTTTGTTGGTATGCTGAATCTTGATCCAGGTGTAGAAAACTTGCCATATACGTGTGACATTGATGTCAGGGATTATGTAGACATAGTACAGATCATGAAACAATATGATCTTGGTCCTAATGGATCCATGATCATGGCAAATGATCTTTTAGCATCAAAAATAGATGATCTGCAAAATGAGATAGACAACGTAAATCCAGATTACCTCATAGTGGATACCCCTGGTCAAATCGAGCTATTTGCGTATAGAGCAAGCGGACCATTCCTTGTACAAAACTTGAATGTTGGAGAGAAAGTGTCAATATTTCTGCATGACGGATCACTTATGACATCTCCTAGCAATTTTGTTTCAATTGCACTACTTGCTACTTCAGTAAAATTAAGACTCGGCATTTCGCAGATAAATGTTCTAACAAAAACAGATCTTATTGAAGATAAGATTAAAGACATACTAAAATGGTCAACAAACATGGCAAGTTTAGAAGACGCGCTTGCAAAACATTCTGATGGTGAAAATTATACTCTTGCAATTAATATTCTAAGAAGCTTAAATTTAGGAGGATTTGCCCAAGGGACAATCCCGATTTCCAATGCTACTGGAGATGGGATGGTCAATCTTCAGGCAGCATTAAGTCGCGTACTCAATTTAGGTGAAGAGGTGGAAGATTAATGAAAAGCGTAGTTGCAAGAGCCCCTAGCTCTACAGCTAACTTGGGTCCCGGTTTTGATGTGTTTGGTTTGGCTCTTGATGCATATTATGATGAAATTGAAATAACAAAACAAGGAAATAAAATAATTATTGAGAGTTCAGATTCCGTTCCTCTCGAACTAGAAAAAAATTCAGCTGGTCTAGTAGTCAAGGAAATGTCTAAAAAATTCAAGATAAAGGACGGACTTTTAATCAAAATCAAGAAAGGAGTTCCAGCAGGATTTGGAATGGGTAGTAGTGCAGCATCTGCTGCGGCTGCTGCAGTCGCATTTAATGCGTTATTTGATCTTGATCTTGACCAAAATACACTTGTAGAATTTGCAGGAATTGGAGAAAAAGCAAGTGCGGGATCCATTCATTATGATAACGTCAGTGCATCAGTTTTAGGCGGATTTGTAATAGTGAGAACAGATCCGTTTGATGTGATAAAAATTGAGCCTCCAAAGGATTTGGTTTTATGCGTAGCCATACCAAAAATTAGCGTTCCCAAGAAAAAGACAGAGGTATCAAGAGGAGTACTTCCCCAACAAGTGAAGTTATCCGATTATGTAAAGAATCTCTCTAACGCATCTGCAATAACTGCAGGATTCATC
>Ga0070681_10002469_pt1 | contig 16935 bp, 18 predicted proteins | sample KBSC83BmetaG_FD_65650 | JGI IMG/M metagenome (GOLD analysis project Ga0070681, IMG submission 65650) | Corn rhizosphere microbial communities from Kellogg Biological Station, Michigan, USA - KBS C8-3B metaG | ecosystem: Host-associated > Plants > Roots > Rhizosphere | place: USA: Michigan...
CAACGGCGAGACCTTCAACATCAATGCCGACACCGCCGCCGGCGCCGTCGCGGCGGCGCTGGGCGCCACGCGCTTCCTGCTGCTGACCGACGTCGCCGGCGTGCTCGATGGCAAGAAGCAGCTGATTCCCGAGCTCAGCGCCGCGCAGGCGCAGCGGCTGATCGCCGACGGCACCATCTCGGGCGGCATGATTCCCAAGATCGAGACCTGCCTCATGGCCGTGCAGGGCGGGGTCGAGGCCGCCGTCATCCTCGACGGGCGCGTGCCGCACGCCATGCTGCTCGAGATCTTCACCGCCGGCGGCGCCGGCACCCTCATGCGTCGAACCGCCTGAGCTTTGCCGGCGTTGCCCGCTTGCCCGATGGCCACGCCAAAGCCGAGATGACCGCACCGATGCCGCTCGACACCGATAGCGCCCTGCGCCTCCCAGCGGTCGCGGGCGCGCATGAGGTGATCTGGATCTTCGATCTCGACAACACGCTCTATCCGGCCTCCTGCGACCTGTTCCAGCAGGTCGACCAGCGCATGGCGAGCTTCATTTCCGAGCTGCTCGGGGTCGAGTGGGAGGAGGCGCGGCGGCTGCAGAAGCACTACTACCGGACCTACGGCACCACCTTGTGCGGCCTGATGGCGGAGCACCGGCTCGACGCGACGCGCTATCTCGATTACGTGCACCAGATCGACGTCACGCCGGTGCCGCCCAATCCCGAGCTCGACCAGGTCTTGACGCGTCTTCCCGGCCGCAAGCTCGTCTTCACCAACGGCTCGCGCCGCCATGCCGAGAATGTCCTGGCGCGCATCGGCATTCACGGCCATTTCGAGGATGTGTTCGACATCGTCGCCGCCAATTACGTGCCCAAGCCCGATCCCGCCTGCTATCAGGCCTTCTGCGCGCGTTATGGCATCGAGCCGGCGCGCAGCGTCCTGTTCGAGGACCTGCCGCGCAATCTCAAGCCGGCGCATGCCATCGGCATGACGACCGTGCTGGTGCGCGGCACGCACGAGCTGACCGATATCGACGCCGAGGGCGAGCACATCCACAATGTCACCGAGGACATCGCCGGTTGGCTCGAGCGCGCGCTCGCCTGGTACGGCAGTCACCCGCAAGAGCCGGGCGGCGCGTCGGCGGCGTGAGCCTGCCATCCCATCTCGCGGTCCTGTTGGCCGAGGCGCAGCGCACCGCCGAAGCCGGCGATCTGCAGCAAGCGGCGCAGGCAAGCCAGCGCTATGTCGAGGCGGTGACCCCGCATGTCCCGTCCTTCCGCGAGGTGGCGGTTGCGCGGCGTTGACTCTGTGCGGAGCCCGACCCATGCTCGCGCCGCTTTTCACTGGAGGGGCTATCGATGAGCGCGGTGACGGATCTGGAAGCGGCGATCGAGGCAGCCTGGGAGGCGCGCGATACGCTCTCGCCCCAGTCCGAGGGACCGGCGCGCGACGCCATCGAGCGGGTGATCGCACGGCTCGATGACGGAGCCGTGCGGGTCGCCGAGAAGACGGCGTCCGGTTGGCAGGTCCATCAATGGGTGAAGAAGGCGGTGCTGCTGTCCTTCCGCCTCACCGACATGGCGCCGATTCCGGGCGGACCGGGCGGCGCGCCCTGGTTCGACAAGGTGCCGGCCAAGTCGCTCGGCTGGGACGATGCGCGCTTTCGCAAAGCGGGATTCCGCGCCGTGCCCGGCGCCATCGTGCGGCGCGGCGCCTATGTGGCGCCGAACGTCGTGCTGATGCCGAGCTTCGTCAATCTCGGCGCCTATGTCGACAGCGGCACCATGGTCGATACCTGGGCGACGATCGGCTCTTGCGCGCAGATCGGCAAGAACTGTCACATCTCCGGTGGCGTCGGCATCGGCGGCGTGCTCGAGCCGGTGCAGGCCGGACCCGTGGTGATCGAGGACAATTGCTTCATCGGCGCGCGCTCCGAGGTCGCCGAGGGCGTCGTGGTCGAGACCGGCGCCGTGCTGTCGATGGGCGTCTTTCTCGGCGCCTCGACCAAGATCGTCGACCGCGCCACCGGCGAGGTGCTGATCGGCCGCGTGCCGGCCTATTCGGTTGTGGTGCCCGGCACGCTGCCCGGCAAGAAGCTGGCCGACGGCTCGGACGGGCCGGCGCTCGCCTGCGCCGTCATCGTCAAGCGCGTCGATGCGCAGACACGGTCCAAGACCGCCATCAACGAGCTGTTGAGAGACTGACGTGGCGAGCCGAGCGGCATCGCTCGATCCGGTCGAGCTGGCGCGCGCCCTCATCCGCTGCCCCAGCGTGACGCCGGAGGATGCCGGCGCGCTCGAGGTTCTGGCGACGCGGCTGGAGGCGCTGGGCTTCATCTGCCATCGCCTGCGCTTCGAGCAGGCGGGCACGCCGACCATCGACAATCTCTATGCGCGCATCGGCACGAGCGGGCGCAATTTCTGCTTTGCCGGCCACACCGATGTGGTGCCGGTCGGGCGGCGCGAAAGCTGGAGCGTCGATCCCTTCGGCGGCGAGCTGCTGGGCGACACGCTCTATGGCCGCGGTGCCGCCGACATGAAGGGCGCCATCGCCTGCTTCGTCGCCGCGGCAGCCGAGCATGTCGCAAGCAGCGGCGCGCAGGATTCGCTGAGCCTCCTCATCACCGGCGACGAGGAAGGGCCGGCGATCAACGGCACGGCAAAGGTGCTGGGCTGGCTCGCCGCGCGCGGCGAACAGCTCGATGCCTGCCTGGTCGGCGAGCCGACCAGCCAGGCAAAGCTCGGCGACATGATGAAAATCGGCCGGCGCGGCAGCTTCAACGGCAGGCTGACGGTGCGCGGCATCGAGGGCCACGTCGCCTATCCGCATCTCGCCGACAATCCCGTGCCGAAGCTGCTGCGGCTCCTGACGGCGCTCGGCAGCGGTCCGCTCGACGAGGGTACGGCGCACTTCCAGCCGAGCAACCTCGAGCCGACCAGCATCGATGTCGGCAATCAGGCGACCAACGTCATTCCGCCGGACGCGCGCGCTGCCTTCAATGTGCGCTTCAACGACCGCTTTACCGGCCAGAGCCTCGAAAGCTTGCTGCGCAGCAAGCTCGATGGGGCCGGGGTCGATTACGAGCTCGCGGTGCAGCTCACCGGCGAAGCCTTCCTCACCGAGCCCGGATCTTTGAGCGAGGCGGTGGCCGAGGCCTGCCGCAGCGTGGTCGGAACCACGCCCGAGCTCAGCACCTCGGGCGGCACCTCGGATGCGCGCTTCATCCACCGCGCCTGTCCCGTCATCGAGTTCGGGCTGGTGAGCCGCACCATGCACAAGACCGACGAGCATGTGCCGCTCGCCGACCTTACAGCCCTCACCGAGATCTACCGCGCGGTCCTCGCGCGCTATCTGGGACGCAATTGATCCCCGTCAGCGAATTTCGCAATGCGGTGGCCGGAGCCTTGCGCCTGGCGCGCTTCGATCCGCAGGCCTTCAATGGCTTCAACCGCACGCTCGAAGGCTTCTGGCGCTCCTTTGTCGCCGCCGTCATCGTCGGCCCGCTGCAGCTCCTGCTCTCCTTCGAGGTGGCCGGCGCATCGGGCGGTGCGGCGCGCGTCGGCGAGGATTGGCCGCTCGGCCTGCTCGCCTTCGCCGTGCATTGGCTCGCTTTCCCGGTGGTGATGCTTAGCGTCGTCGACTGGCTCGACCGCCGGCATCGCTTCTTCGTCTTCATGGTGGCGCTGAACTGGAGCAATCTGGTGCAGGTCGGCTTGCTGCTGCTCGTCTACAGCCCCGCCGCCTCGGCGCTGCTGCCGCCCGGGCTGCTGCGGGTGGTGGGCGCCGGTGCCGTCGCCTACATCCTGGTCTATGAGTGGTTCATCGCCAAGATCGGGCTCGACATATCGGGCGGCAAGGCGGTCGCGATCGTGCTGCTCGATTCACTCGTCGGCTTCGCTGTCTTCGCTGCCGCCAGCCTGGGCCAGCAATAGCCCCGCCGGCGGATACTCCACCGCCACCAGATAGAGCCCATGCGCCGGCGCCGTCTCGCCGGCGGCGCTGCGGTTGCGCGCCGCGAGAATGGCGCGCAGTGCGTCCGGCTTCATGCGGCCGAGCCCGACCTGCACCAGCGTGCCCACCATGTTGCGCACCTGATGATGCAGGAAGGAGGGCGCGCGCGCGGCGATCTCGATCTCCTCGCCGGCCCGCGACACGGCCAGCGAGGTCAGCGTCTTCAGCGGCGAGCGCGCCTGGCACAGGCTGGCGCGGAAGCTCGTGAAATCATGCTTGCCGACGAGATGCTGCGCCGCCTCGTGCATCGCATCATGGTCGAGCGGGCGCGTCATCTCCCAGGCGCGCAGGCGGTCGATGGTGAGAGGCGCGCGGCGATTGGCGATGCGGTAGCGGTAGCGCCGGCCGATCGCCGAGAAGCGGGCATGGAAGCCGGCTTCGGCCGGCCGGCAATCAAGCACCGCGATCGGGTCCGGCTTCAGGTGATAGTTGAGCGCCTCGGACATGCGGAACGGCTCCCAGTCGCGCCGGAGATCGGCATGGACGACCTGCCCCAGCGCATGCACCCCGGCATCGGTGCGGCCGGCCGCGGTGGTGACGACGCTTTCGCCGGTGAAGCGGCCGAAGGCTTCCTCCAACGCCTGTTGCACCGAGGGACCGTTGTCCTGCCGCTGCCAGCCGACGAAGGGCGTGCCGTCATATTCGATGGTGAGGCGGTAGCGCATGTCAGACGAAGCGGTCGCCGCGACCGACGCGCCAGCCGCGCAGGAGCGCCTCGGCGGCGAGCGGCGCCTTGCCCGGGCGCTGCAGCCGCGTCAGGCGCAAGGCGTCCTCGCCGCAGGCGACGGTCAGCTGGTCGTCGAGCACCGTGCCGGGCGCACCGGCACCCTCGGCGAGCTCGGCTTCCAGGATCTTGACGCGCTCGCCGGCAAATCCCGCATGGGCGCCCGGCTTGGGCGCGAAGGCGCGCAACTGGCGCTCGATCTCGAGCGCCGGCCGGCGCCAATCGATGGCGAGCTCGGCCTTGTCGAGCTTGGCGGCATAGGTGACGCCCGCCTCGGGCTGCGGCGTCGCGGCGAGCGCGCCGCGCGCGATGCGCGGCAGGCTGTCGGCCATGAGCCGCGCGCCGAGCATCGCCAGCGCATCATGGAGTTGGCCGCCGTTGAGACCGTCGATGGCGACCTTCTCCTGCGCCAGCATCGGCCCGGTATCGAGCCCCGCCTCCATGCGCATGATGGTAATGCCGGTCTCGGCGTCGCCGGCCAGGATGGCGCGCTGGATGGGGGCGGCGCCGCGCCAGCGCGGCAGCAGCGAGGCGTGCACGTTGAAGCAGCCGAGCCGCGGCGCGTCGAGCACGGGCTGCGGCAGGATGAGGCCATAGGCGGCGACGACCGCCGCATCGAGAGCGAGGTCGCGAAAGCCGGCGATCTCGCTTGCGTCGCGCAGCTTCGCCGGCGTGCGGACCGCGATCGCGTGGCGGCGCGCCAGCGTCTCGACGGGCGAGGGCAGCGGGCGCTGGCCGCGGCCGGCGGGCCGCGCCGGCTGGGCATAGACGCAAGCGATATCGTGGCCGTCCGCGATCAGGCGATCGAGCGTCGCCGCCGCGAAATCGGGCGTGCCGAGGAAGGCGAGGCGCACGCGGCCGTTCGGGCGCTTACTCGGCTTCGGCGAGCTTGCGCGCCTTCACCAGCTTGCGCAGGATGATGTTGCGCTTCAGCGCCGACAGCCGGTCGATGAACAGCACGCCCTCGAGATGGTCGATCTCGTGTTGCAGGCAGGTGGCGAGCAGCCCTTCCGGCTCGATCTCGACCAGCTTGTCGTCATAGTCGCGATAGCGGATGCGCACCTTGGTGGGACGCATCACCTCGGCGTAATGCTCGGGCACCGAGAGGCAGCCTTCCTCGTGCGCGGCGAGCTCTTCCGACGCCCAGAGGATCTCCGGATTGGCGAGGCGCAAAGGCTGCGGCGGCTCGCCTTCCTTGGCGACATCGACCACCAGCACACGGCTCGGCACGCCGACCTGGGGTGCCGCGAGACCGATGCCCGGCGCCTGGTACATGGTCTCGAGCATGTCGTCCATCAGTTGGCGCACCGCGTCATCGACCCGGGAGACGGGCTTCGCCTTGGCCTTCAGGGCGGGATGCGGCGCAACGAGGATCGGTCGAACTGCCATGCCAAAAGAGCATCTGGAGGGGGAAAAGGCGCCCTGGGCACCCGCTTCCTGCTAGGTATGCGCTGATCCACGGCCCGTCAAGTCGGCGTAGAGCGTCGCCAGCGCCCGTCCATGCGCCGCGAAGGAGAAATGCCGCAGCGCGGTGGCGCGGGCCTTGGCGGCGCAGCGTGCGAGCAGCCCGTCCTTGCCGAGCTTGGCGAGCGCCACCGCGATCGCGTCGGCGCGCGGCGGCACCACGAGGCCGCATTCGCCCGCCTCGACCCATTCGGCGAGGCCGACCGTCGGCGACACCAGCACCGGCACGCCTTCGCCCAGCGCTTCGGCGGCGACCAGCCCGAAACATTCGAATTCCGACGGCATGGCGATGAGATCGACCTCGCGGAAGAAGCGCGCCTTGTCCGCTGCCGCGACGAAGCCGCGCCATTCGACGCGGTCTTCGAGCTGGTGATGCGAGATGAGATCCTCGAGCCGGCTTTTCTCGCGCTCGGGCCCGTCGCCGCCGATGACGAGGCGCAGATCCGGCACCAACGGCAGGGCGCGGATCAGCCGGTGAAGATTCTTCTTGGGATGGATGCGGCCGAGAAAACCCACGGTATAGGGGCCGTCGGCCGGAAAGCTGCGCGGCGCCGGCGCCGGCAGGCGCTCGTCGAGCACGGGATGCGGGATGGCGACGGCGCTCCGTTCCGGGAGAGCGCTGTCGAGCCGCTCGAGCTCGGAGGCGAGGATGAAGCGGTCCGTCTTCAGCCGGTACCACCAGCGCAAGACGCGCTTGGCCTGCTTCAGCCAGCCATTGCCGGCGCGCGCCATGTCGAAGCGTGTCAGCCCCTCATGCGGCATGACGACGACCGGCCGGCCCGCACGACGGGCGGCGCGCACCGCCGCCAGGCTGCTCATGACCCAGACGCTGTGGGCATGGACGAGGTCGTAATCGCGGACATGGCGCTTCAGCCAGCGGTCGAGATCGGTCGAGATGCCCCATTCGACAGCCCGCCGCCGCTCGGCGAAGGCGAAGGCGTGGTGCGCGATGCCGGCCTCGTCCAGAGCGGCGGTCAGCGGCGCCACCGCGGCGGCGCTGTCGGGCGCCAGCGGAAAAGCGAGGGTCGGCTCCAATCCGGCACGCTGGGCCGCGAGGCAGACACCGATCGCCGCCGTGGCGGTGCCGCCGGTGCGCGGGTCGAGACCGCTCGAGACATAAAGGACCCGCATCAGCGGAGATCATGGGCCATGGCGGCACCAAAACTAGAGCGTTTTCCGCGATTCGGAAAAGGAGGCCCGGCGGGAGCGGGGCCGGGCGGTTGCCAGGGGCCGGCCCTTCTCCTAAAAGGCGGGCCATGGGGCTCAGCGTGGTCATCCTGACCTTCAATGCCGAACGGACGATCGGCGCCACGCTGGCCAGCGCCGCGCGCCTGTCCGACGATATCCATGTCGTCGATTCGGGCTCGACCGACGGCACGCTCGCTTTGGTCGAGGCCAGCGGCGCCCACCTCGCCCGGCATCCCTTCGAAAGCTACGGCGCGCAGCGCAACTGGGCGATCGACATGCTGCCGCTGAAGCATGATTGGCAGCTCCATCTCGATGCCGACGAGCGGCTGACCGATGGGCTGGTGGCGGCAATCCAGCGGCTCGATCAGGCCGGCTTTCCCGGCCCGGCGGTCGGCTATTTCATCCCCCGCCTCGTGCATTTCCTCGGCCGCCCGATCCGCCATGGCGGCATGTATCCGATCTGGCACATGCGGCTGTTCAAGACATCGCACGGGCGCTGCGAGAGCCGGCGCTACGACCAGCATTTCCTCGTCGACGGCCCGACCGGCCAGCTCTCCGAGCCGATGATCGACGATATGCGCATGCCCTTGGGCGAATGGGTGGTGCGCCATAATCGCTGGGCCGATGCCGAGGCCGAGGAGCTCGAGCAGGGCAGCGCCGCCGGCCTCCTGGTCGAGGCACGGCTCGCCGGCAATCCGGTCGAGCGCAAGCGGGCCTTGCGCGGCGGCTACAACCGGCTGCCGCGCTTCTGGCGGGCTCTTGCCCTATTTTTGTACCGGTATCTGTTTAGGCTCGGCTTTCTCGACGGCAAGGAAGGGCTGATCTTCTTCGTGCTGCAAAGCTTCTGGTTCCGCTTCCTGGTCGACGCCAAGCTCTACGAGCGCGAGCGCGAGCGGGGCCCGCATGGTTGACTGGACGCAGCCCTGCCTCGCCTGCGGTGGCGTGCTGGCGATCGAGATCGCGCAGCTCCACGACACGCGCTTCGGCATTCCCCAGCCCTATGGCATCGGCCGTTGCCGCGACTGCGATCTCGTGCAGACCGTGCCGTGCCCGGCCGCGCCCGAGCTCGAGCGGCTCTATGCCAAGCATTACAATTTCGGCGGCGAGCGCGGCACCGCTTATACCAGCCTGCGCGCGCGCTTTCTCGCCTCGCGGCTCTACCGCCTGTGGCTGAAGCTCGATGGCGACATCTCTTTCCATGCACGGCCGGGCCAAGGATCGCTGATCGATATCGGCTGCAATGAGGGGCGCGGCCTGGCGCTTTACGCGGCCAACGGCTTTGCCCGCGTCGAGGGGCTGGAGACCAATCCAGTGGCCGCCGCCGCCGCGCGCGAAAAGGGCTTCGCGGTGCATGAGCTGCCGCTCGAGCAGTTCCGTCCCGCCGAGCGCTACGACGTCGCGGTGTTGAGCAACGTGCTCGAGCATGCCCTCGATCCTGCCGCCATGCTGCGCGAGGTCGCCCGCATCCTCAAGCCCGGCGGTCAGGTGTGGATCTCCTGTCCCAATGTGCGCTCGCTCGTGGCCGAGCTGTTCGGCACGGCCTGGATCAATTGGCACGTGCCCTTCCATATCTGCCATTTCTCGCAAGACACGCTGGCCGCAACGCTGGCCCGCGCCGGCTTCATGGTCGCATCACGCGATCAGGCGACGCCGTCCCTATGGATCGCGCATACGCTGATCGCCGCCGCCGGCGCCCAGCCCGGGCGGCCGACGCCACTGCTGCGCCAGCCTTTCCTGGTGATGGCGCTTATGGCGCTGTCGCGTTTTCTGCTGTTTCCGCTGCTCTGGCTCGCCAACCGGATCGGCCGCGGCGATTGCCTGATCGTCACGGCGCGCGCGCCGGAAGCCTAAAACTATGCGGCTCGTCCTCCATGACTATCCCGGCCACGCCTTTCCCATTCAGCTCAGCCGGGCATTGGCGGCGCGCGGGCACGATGTGCTGCATCTCTATTTCTCCGATTTCCAGTCGCCGCGCGGGCCGTTGGCGCCGCGCAGCGACGACCCGCCCGGCCTCACCATCCAGGCGCTGAGCCTCGACCGGCCTTTCCAGAAATATGATTTCCTGCGCCGCGCGCTGGCCGAGCGCGCCTATGGCAAGCTGCTGGTCGCGGCCGTGCGCCGCTACCGGCCCGACACCGTGCTGGGCGGCAACAGCCCGCTCGATCCGCAAGCCATGCTGCAGCGCTTCTGCGCCAGCCGCGGAATCGGCTTCGTCTTCTGGCTGCAGGACATTTACGGCGTCGCCATCGACGGCATCCTGAGAAAGCGGCTGGGGCCCTTGGGCGCCCTCATCGGCCAGCATTACAAGCGTCTCGAGCGGCGGCTATGGCGGCATTCGGGGCAGCTCGTCGCCATCACCGAGGATTTTCTGCCGATCCTGGCGCAGCACGGCGTTGCGCCGGCGCGCGTGCATGTCATCGAGAATTGGGCGGTGCTCGACGACATTCCCGAGCGTCCGCGCGACAACGACTTCGCGCGCCGGCACGGGCTCACCGGCCAGCGCGTGCTGCTCTATTCCGGCACGCTCGGGCTGAAGCACGATCCGGCTTTATTGGCGGCGCTGGCCCGCGCCTTCCAGGATCGCGCGGATGTGACCGTGCTGGTGGTGAGCGAAGGCATCGGCGCCGATTACCTCGCCGAGCGCAAGCGGGCGGAGGGGCTCGACCGTCTCCAGCTCTTGCCTTTCCAGCCGCATGAAACCCTGCCCGATCTACTGGCCAGCGGCGATGTGCTGGTGGTGCTGCTCGAGGCCGATGCCGGCATCTATTCGGTGCCGTCCAAGGTGCTGAGCTATTGCTGCGCCGGGCGCGCCGTGCTGGGCGCCATCCCGCCGGCCAATCTCGCGGCGCGGCGCATCCGCTCCGAGGGCTTCGGCCTGGTGGTGCCGCCGGGCGACCAGCCGGGCTTCGTCGCCGCGGCGCGCCGCCTGATAGCCGAGGACGGGGTGCGCGACGAGGCCGGGCGGCGCGGCCGGGCCTATGCCGAGAAGAGCTTCGCCATCGGGCCCATCGCCGCCCGCATGGAAGCCATCCTGGACGCGGCGCGGCGGCTGGGCTAGGGATCTCCGATCATGTCCAACAGCGATCTCATCGCCCAGGTCGAGAAGCTCGCCGGCGCCCGCGTCCTGTGCGTCGGCGACGTGATGCTGGATCGCTACGTCTATGGCCAGGTCGACCGCATCTCGCCCGAGGCGCCGATCCCCGTGCTCAGCGTCGAGCGCGAGCTCGCCATGCTGGGCGGTGCCGGCAATGTGGTCCGCAACCTCGTGGCGCTCGGCGCCGAGATCTGCTTTCTCTCGGTGGTCGGCAACGACCGCGCCGGCAGCGAGATCACCGGCCTGGTCGGCGCCGAGCCGCGCGTCGAGCCGCATCTGCTCATCGAAGCGAAGCGCGTTACCACCATCAAGACGCGTCTCGTCGCGGGCGCGCAGCAGCTCCTGCGCACCGACCGCGAGACGGTGCTGCCGATCAACGACGCGGTCGCCGGCGACCTCGTGCGCCGGGTCACGGAGTCGCTCGTCGACAATCGCGTCATGGTGCTCAGCGACTATGGCAAGGGCGTGCTGCGCGCCGACGTCACGCCGCGTCTCATCGAGGCGGCGCGCAAGGCGGGCTTGAAGGTGGTGGTCGATCCCAAGGGGCGCGACTATACGCGCTATGCCGGCGCCGATCTGCTGACCCCCAATCGGCGCGAGCTCGCCGAGGCGACGGGGCTGCCGACCGACAGCGACGAGGAGGTGATCGGCGCGGCGCAGGCGCTGCTCGACGGGCTCTCGGTCGCGGCGGTGCTGGTGACGCGCAGCCAGCACGGCATGACTCTGGTGCCGCGCCATGGCGAGGTGCGCCACCTGCCGGCCCAGGCGCAGGAGGTGTTCGACGTGTCCGGTGCCGGCGACACGGTGGTGGCGACGCTGGCGGCGGCGCTGGCCGGCGGCGTGCCGCTCGATGCGGCCTGCGCGCTCGCCAATGTCGCGGCCGGGCTGGTGGTCGGCAGGATCGGCACCGCGACCTGCAGCGCCGAGGATATCGCCAAGAGCCTCGAGCGCGGCGATGTCGAGCCCGAGCTCACCAAGCTGCTGGCGCGCAGCGCGGCGCTCGAGCAGGTGGTGGCCTGGCGCCAGCAGGGCTTGCGCATCGGTTTCACCAATGGCTGCTTCGACCTGCTGCATCCCGGCCATATCTCGCTGATCGCGCAGGCCAAGGCCGCCTGCGACCGGCTGGTGGTGGCGATCAACAGCGACAGCTCGGTGCAGCGCCTCAAGGGCGCCGGCCGGCCGGTCCAGAACGAGACCTCGCGTGCCCTGGTGCTGGGCTCGCTCGCCGACATCGATGCCGTGGTGCTGTTCGAGGAGGACACGCCGGAAGCGCTCATCGAGGCGCTGGTGCCCGACGTGCTGGTCAAGGGCGCCGACTATACGCTGGAGCAGGTGGTCGGCGGCGAAGCGGTGCGCCGGCGCGGCGGCAAGGTGCTGCTGGCGAAGCTGCTGCCCGGTCATTCGACGACGCAAACCATCGCCAAGATGTCGAGCTAGGCCGATATTACTCGCACGGTGGCGGAATATTCTCGCCGTTACGCAGCTTCAAGAGCCATTCTCTGACCTTCTCATGCGGCACACCTTTGCCAGCCGCAATCTCAGCCCGCGCGGTAGCGATGGCCTCGGCTTCGGGCTGCTCGTCGATCTGGTCGAAGATGTTTGTCGGGTCGTTCATCGGCGGATCCTAACAAGAGATGGTAACGCACGGCACCTTCCATCTGGTCCATCCGTGGCCTAGAGCGCCGGGTCGTCGCGGCGCTGCAGCCGGGCCGCGGCGACGAGGCCGAAGCGGATGGTGAGTGCCTTGCGCCGCGCCGCGGCGAGCGGCGTGCGCGGTGCCGGCCGCAGCTCGGTCGCGCCATAGGCGTCGGCGACGATCAGGCCGGGCGTCGCGGGCAGCAGCGCGTGCGGAAAATCGGGTGCGACGGCAAAGGCGAAGGCATCGCAGAAAGCGAGATAGTCCTGCCATTTGCGGTCGGCGCGAAAATCGGCGGGCGAGCTCTTGATCTCGACCACCAGGATCGCGCCGGCGCGGTCGAGCGCCATGATATCGACCCGCCGTCCGCTGGCGAGCGTCACCTCGGCGAGCGTGCCGTAGCCGGCCTCGTTGAGATAGCGGCAGACGCCGCGCGCGATGGCGGCGGCGGGAGCGAGGGTCGGCTCGGCGAAACCGGAGAGCATGCACAAAAGCAGAACGGCAGCGGCGCCGTCTGTCAATGGGCCGGCTGGCTCGCGGCCGGCATCGGCGGCACCAGCAGCGCCGGATCGAGCCCGGTCGTGAACCAGGAGACACCCCAATGCAGATTGGGACCGGTGGCGCGGCCGGTCATGCCGAGCCCGCCGATGACGTCGCCCTGCTTCAGATGCTGCCCGACCTTCACATCGATCGCCTGCAGATGCGCATAGACCGAGTTCACCCCGTGCCCATGATCGATCAGCACCGTGCCGCCGGTGAGGAACTGGTCGGGATCGGCGAGGGTGACGACGCCGTCGGCGGGGACCCGGATCGGCGTGCCGGCGGGCGCCGCGATATCCAGCCCGAGATGCGGCGCGAAGGGACGGCCGTTGAGGATGCGCTGGCTGCCATAGATGCCGCTGATGCGGCCGGTCACCGGCCACAGGAAGTGCTCGAGCCAGCCCGTTTCCTCGCTGTCGGTTTTGCGCGCCGCGGCGACGCGCTGGGCGTCGGATTTGATGCGGGCGAGATCTTCCGGGCTCGGGCTCACCGTCGCTTCCGGCACGCCATCGACGCGGTCGATCTGCCAGTCGCGCTTGGCGATCGTGATCTGCCGGCGCGTCACCGTGCCGTCGGGTCCCGTGATCTCGAGCATGACGGCCGGCCCGGCATTGCGCCCGACCCCGAACACGTAATGGCCGTCGGCTGCGACATGCAGCGGCTTGCCGGCGAGGGTGACCTTGGAGCCCGGCGGCGCCTGCGCCAGCATGAGCGCGCCTTGCGGCAGCGAGTCGGCGGCGCGTGCCGCGCTCGCGGCGAGGCACAGCAGCAGTGCGATCGGTGCGGCGCGGCCTACCACAGGTTGCCCTGCTTGGCCGGCGCCTTCGCCTCCCTGATCTCTTTCGGGCGCACCGGCTTGGCGCGCTCGCCATCGACGGTGACACCGACTGTGCCGTCCTTGAAGGTGACCGACAAAGGCTGGCCGGGCTCGGCGGCGGCGGCGCTGGTCACCGGCTCGCCGGCCGCATCGCGCACCAGCGCATAGCCGCGCTCGAGCGGCTCCTGGGCATAGGATTCGAGCAGGCGCGCCAGCGATTCGAGGCGCTGGCGCGGACGCTCGGTGAATTGCAGGCGCCAGAATTCGAGCCGCGCATCGATCTGGCTGAAGCGCGCGCGACTGTGCTTCAGCGTCTCCTCGGCCAGATGCCGCTCGCGCGACATGCCGGCTTCGAGCCGCGCGCCGCAGGCGAGCAGATGCTGGCGATGCAGCCTCAGCTGCGCCGCGGGATCGGGCACCCGCGCCGCGGCGACGCGGACGCGACGATCCTCGACCAGGCGCCGCACGGCGCGATCGAGCTGGTCGCCCTTGTCGTCCAGGCGCTGACTCTGCTGCTGGACGAGGTGGCGCGGATCGCCGAGGCCGCGCACCAATCCGGCGAGCGTGAGGACCCGCTGCTCGGTGAAGCGTTCGAGGCCGCCGATGAGCCGCGCTCCGCCCTCCTGCACGCGGCGGCGCAGCTCGGCGCGCACCGGCACCGCCATCTCGGCGGCGGCGGTCGGCGTCGGCGCGCGCTTGTCGGCGGCAAAATCGATGAGGGTCGTATCGGTCTCATGGCCGACGGCGGAGATCAGCGGAATGGTGCAGCTTGCCGCCGCGCGCACCACCGCCTCTTCGTTGAAGGCCATCAGATCCTCGATGCTGCCGCCGCCGCGCGCGACGATCAAGAGGTCGGGGCGCGGCAGGCCGAAAGCCGGTAGGCTGCAGAAGCCGGCGATGGCGGCGGCGATCTGCGTTGCCGCCTGCTCGCCCTGCACCGGCACCGGCCAGACCAGCACATGGCGTGGAAAGCGGTCGGCGAGGCGATGGAGAATGTCGCGGATGACGGCGCCGGTCGGCGAGGTGACGATGCCGATCACCTCGGGCAGCCAGGGCAGCGGCTTCTTGCGCGCGGCGTCGAACAGGCCTTCGGCGGCGAGGCGCTTCTTGCGCTCCTCGATGAGGGCGAGCAGGGCGCCCTTGCCGGCGAGCGCCACGCTCTCGACGATGATCTGGTATTTGGAGCGGCCGGGATAGGTGGTGAGCCGGCCGGTGACCACCACCTCCATGCCGTCCTCGGGCTTGACCGAGAGGCGGCCGGCCGCGGCGCGCCAGCACATGGCGTCGAGCACGGCGTCCTCGTCCTTCAAGGCAAAATAGAGATGGCCGGAGGCGGCCCGCTTGAAGCCCGAGACCTCGCCGCGGACGCGCACCCGGGCGAAGGCGGTCTCGACCGTGCGCTGCAGGGCAGACGAGATCTGCCCGACGGTGAACTCAGGTATGTTGTGGGCGGCCTGCTCGACCGCGCCTTCCTCGTTCGGCAGATCCATCGGTTCATGATACAAGGCGGCCCCGGCCCTCGCCAGCAAGAGGGGGTGCGGGAGCTCATCCCAAAGGAGCGCGAGAGGCGGCATGCGGGTTCTGGTGGTCGGCGGCGGCGCGCGCGAGCATGCCTTGTGCTGGAAGCTCGCCTCCTCGCCCTTGATCGAAAAGCTCTATTGCGCGCCCGGCAATGCCGGCATCGCGAGCGAGGCCGAATGCGTGCCGATCGCCGCCTCCGACATTGACGGGCTGCTCGCGTTCGGGACCGATAAGACAATCGATTTCGTCGTGGTCGGTCCCGAGCAGCCCCTGAGCCTCGGCCTGGTCGACAGGCTCGAAGCGGCCGGCATCGCCGCCTTCGGCCCGTCGGCAGCCGCGTCCGAGCTCGAAGCCTCCAAGGGCTTCACCAAGGATCTCTGCGCCCGCGCCGGCATTCCGACGGCACGCTATCGCCGCTTCTCCGAGCTCGGCCCGGCACTCGCCTATGTGCGCGCCGAGGGCGCGCCGATCGTGATCAAAGCCGACGGGCTCGCCGCCGGCAAGGGCGTCACCGTCGCGGCCACGCTCGCGGAAGCCGAGGGCGCCGTGCGCGACGCGCTCGAGGACAGGAAGTTCGGCACGGCCGGCGCCGAGCTGGTCATCGAGGAATGCCTGCTCGGCGAGGAGGTGAGCTTCTTTGCCCTGGTCGACGGCGCCCACGCCATCGCGCTCGCCTCGGCGCAGGACCATAAGCGCGTCGGTGACGGCGACACGGGTCCCAATACCGGCGGCATGGGCGCCTATTCGCCGGCCCCGGCGCTGACGCAGGAGATCGAGCAGGAGGTGATGGCACGCATCATCCGGCCGACGGTGCGCGCGATGCGGGAGGCCGGGCGGCCCTTCAAGGGCGTGCTCTATGCCGGTCTCATGCTGACGCGCGAGGGACCGAAGCTCATCGAGTACAATGTCCGGTTCGGCGATCCCGAATGCCAGGTGCTGATGGTACGGCTGATGTCCGACCTGCTGCCGGCACTGATCGCGGCGCGCGACGGCAATCTCGACCAGCTCGATCTCCGCTGGTTCAAGGATGCGGCGCTGACGGTGGTGATGGCGGCAGAGGGTTATCCCGACGCGCCGAAGACCGGCGGCGCCATCGCCGGTCTGGACGGCGCGGCGGAGATCGCCGGCGTCACCATCTTCCATGCCGCGACGAAACAGGAGGGCGCTCGGCTGGTCGCCAGCGGCGGCCGCGTGCTGTCGGTCACCGGTCAGGGGCCCGATATCGGAGCCGCGCGGACGCGCGCCTATCAGGCGATCGATCGCATCAGCTTTCCCACCGGATTCTGCCGGCGCGACATCGGTTGGCGCGCTCTGGAGCGTGTCAGATGAGCGCCGCCTTGCAATTGCCCGAGCTCACTTATCCCTTCGCCCAATTTCCCGGACCGGGCGAGCTCTGCGAGGTGGCCCCCGGCCTCCACTGGCTGCGCATGCCGCTGCCTTTCCAGCTCAACCACATCAATCTCTGGCTGCTCGCCGACGGGCCGGGCTGGACCCTCGTCGATTGCGGCTATGGCAATGACGAGACGCGCGCGCTGTGGTCGAGCATTTTCGCGAGCCACAGGCCCGGCCGGCTGCTGGTGACGCATTACCATCCCGACCATGTCGGCAATGCGCACTGGATCGCCGAGCAGTTCGGCCTCACCGCGGAGATGACCGAGCCCGAGTTCCTGCATGCCGTGATGTGGTGCCATACGCCGGCCGAGGTGCTGCTGACGCAGCGCCATACGCTGTGGAAGAAGCACGGCGTGGCCCAGGAGCGGCTCGACAAGATCCATGGCCGCGGCAATCCCTATCGCCGCGGCGCGCCGGCGGTGCCGCTGTCCTACAATCGGCTATCGGGCGGCGACACGCTCGAGATCGGCCAGCGCCGTTGGCAAGTGATGCTCGGCCGCGGCCATTGCCCGGAGCAGGCGTGCCTGTTTGCCGAGGAGGGTCACATCCTGATCGCCGGCGAC
>Ga0070681_10002471_pt1 | contig 16929 bp, 20 predicted proteins | sample KBSC83BmetaG_FD_65650 | JGI IMG/M metagenome (GOLD analysis project Ga0070681, IMG submission 65650) | Corn rhizosphere microbial communities from Kellogg Biological Station, Michigan, USA - KBS C8-3B metaG | ecosystem: Host-associated > Plants > Roots > Rhizosphere | place: USA: Michigan...
AGCGCGCGGGCACCTACCGCGGCCGCTACTTCGTGCTCGGCGGCGTGCTCACGCTCTCCGGGAAGGGCATCATCCGCGAGCGAGAACTCATGAAGGCTATCGATATGCGCATCGCAAAGGGTCTGAAAGAGATCGTCCTCGCGCTCTCCGCCACGAGCGAAGGCGAGCACACCGCAGACCGCGTGAGCGAGCTCATACTCCCCTACCGCGACCGGCTACACATTTCCACACTCGGGCGTGGGCTCTCGACGGGCTCGGAACTCGAGTACGCGGACGCCGCGACACTCGCCGGTGCGCTTCAGAACAGGAAGGAATCCTAAAAGAAAAACTACGTATGCAAAAGCGGTACCTTTCACACGAGCTCCTCACGCACTTCCGCTGCAGGTACTGTGATAAATGGTGGACGGTCGCCACGGCGCCGAAGGCCAAGAAGCAGTGGTTCTGCACCTGGTGCGGGAAAGAAGTGAAGGCAAAGAAGTAGAAGAGAAATAAAAAAAAGACCCTGCACGCCTTCGTCTCCTTTTTAGGGGAAACTAAGCGCACAGGATCCTATTGCCGGGACGGGCGTCACGACAATTACGGAGTGGCGAACCCTTTGAATCTGAGTTCTGCCCACTCATTGAGCATGCGACCGATGCGGCCGCCGTTGATCTCGTCGACGGTGAGCATAATGAAGCCACCGAGCGCGAACGGGAAGCCGAGCGTGAGGATGAAGCTCATCGACCCGAGCACCAGTGCGGCATGGATGCCGTAGATGAATGCGAGGATCGAGAGCGCGTGCCCGATGAAGCTGTAGAGCGTCATCAGGTTCGGCTTCGGGCGAGCGCCGAGAAAGTATCCGGCGATCGCAGAAACCAAGAGCGACCAGAGAGCCCAGTCGTAGATGATGCCTTTGAGCATTGTGTCCCCCTGCTCGCGTGCGAGCGGTTGCTGGCTTCCCATACGGAAAGACCGGTTAATTCGCTATGTAGTATACCACTATAAGTACCAAAATGTCAAGACCCGGCTGGTGCCGGGTCTTTTGACTAGGAGAGCTTGTCGATGGTGACCTTCACGTAGGGCTGGCGGTGGCCACGGCGCTTCAGGTAGCGGCTCTTAGCCTTATATTTGACCACCTCGAGCTTCTTGGCCTTCCCCGAGCGCACAACCCGACCCGTGACCTTGGCACCCTTGATAAGCGGATTTCCGACCTTGGTGGCCTTGCCGTCGTCGGTCATGAGGACCGTGTCAAAGGTGACCGAATCCCCCTCTGCGACCTCCTTCGGGAGCTTCTCGATGTAAATAGCGTCGCCTTCCTTGACGACGAACTGCTTCCCGCCCGTCTTGATTACTGCGATATCCATAGTTCCCCTAATTTAGCGGTTTCTGGGGCAAAAAGCAAGGCCGCCCCTTCCGAGGCGGTCTTGCTGTGCAGAATGAGAATTTGTTAGGGGTCCCTACACCTTGCGAATAAGGGTGCGTCACCGTTCTACCACGCACTTGGCAGCCGATGCAGTATTCCTGGGGCCTACGTCTAACCCAACTCCTAGGAAAACCTCTTGTCGGGGTTGCTGTCTATTTTCCGGAACAGCGCGGGTTGGTAAGGACTAGCCTTCCGAACCTTCTCGCTCACCCGGCACGGGCTCATTATCTGCTCGCTGAACGGGGGTGTCAAACAGTTGACGAATGAAGAATCAATCTTCCAAATCAGGCCTATCTAGAAGAGTCTGCTCGATACCGATTTTCGATTCAGCGATCCGATAAACGTCCTTGTCTATCTTACCGAGCTCCTTATAACCGCTGTTGAAATGAGAAACTGTGGTGCCGAGAGAAACTCCCAATTTTTTGTAGAAAGAATCGAATGCACCTATGTGCTTCCCGAGTTCCCCCACGCGCTTCTGAATCTCGACGGCGCGCTCTTCTATCTGCAGTGCTTTCAACCCCTGCATTACGGTCTGGAGGTACGCGAGGAACGACGTTGGCGACACGATGATGACTTTGTACTTACTTGCCGCGCGCTGGATGAGATTCTCTTCCTCTCCTGCGCCGACCTGGTTGGTCAGAAGGTCGTAGTAGATACCCTCCGACGGGATGAACATGAATGCGAAGTCCATGGTGTTCTCCTCAGGGCGGATGTACTTCGCCGTCTCCTGGATGCGCATTTTCAAATCGTTCACGAAAAGCTTCTCGAGCGCTGCGCGCTCGCTCTCGGGCGCGTGGATGTAGCGATTGTAGTTGTCGAGCGAGAACTTGGAGTCCACGGGCACCAGTTTCTTATTGATCACCACGACCGCATCCACGATTTCCCCGTTCTTGAATGGGTACTGGATACGGTAGTCTTCCGGACTCATTACGTTCTTGAGCACTGTCTCGAGGTAGTACTCGCCGAGAATGCCGCGCTGCTTCGGGTTCTTGAGGATGTCCTGCAGGTTCTGCAATTGCTCAGCGAAGGTCTGGGTCTGACGGCCTATTTCCTTCACACTCGTGATCTCAGCAGTAATCTCCTTGATGAGGCGTGCGGACTCTCCGAGCTGGCTCCTCATCGTGTCGTTCATCTGTTTGCCCGATTCCGATACGCGCGCGTCGAGTGAGCGAGCCATATCCTGCACCTGCTGCTGCAGAAGCAGCATGCTCGCGTCACTCGTGCCCGCTTTTGGGTCGTCTTTCCGATTACGCGAGATAAGCCAGAGGCCGATGCCCTGGACGATAAGGAGGACGATGATGAGGATGCCGATCTCCGTGATGTTCATGGCTAGTGGTCTTCCTGCCGCGCTAGCTCTATCTGGCGTGCTCTGAGTACGCCGTCTTCGGGTGTTACCTTGCTATTGCGCACATCAATGATGAGCTGGTTGAGTTCCGTAGGTTCCGAATCGGCACGACCACCCGTCATAATCTTCTGTCGTATGAGGCCGATTTCGGCGAGTGCGGTATTTACGTCGAACCTCTCATTCGAATTCGCAGGTTTTCTGTACGCTTCTCCATTCATACACCTATGGTACCACTTGGGGTGGCTGGCGTGCTACCCTGGTGCTATATGGCAATACACGAATCAATCAAGGCGAGCATCCCAGACACCATGCGCGCGAAGGACGAGGTGAAGCTCCGTACGCTGCGTTCCTTGGTGACCGCGATGACGAACGAAGTCGTCGCTAAGAAGCGCAAGCCAGACGAATTCCTCACCGACGAGGAGGCGGTCACGGTGCTCAAGCGCGCGAGCAACCAGCGCAAAGACTCCATCGAGCAGTTCGACAAGGCCGGCCGCACCGACCTCTCCGAGCCCGAGAAGGCAGAGCTCGCTATTATCGACTCCTACCTCCCTGCCCGGATGACCCGCGAGGATATCGAGGTCGTCGCCAAGGCGAAGATCGCAGAAATGGGCGCAGACAAGTCGAAGGCGGGCCAAGTGACGGGCGCTGTGATGAAGGAGCTTAAGGGCAAGGCGGATGGTGGCGACGTGAAGGCTGTCGTCGATTCCCTCCTCGCGTAGCACTAGCACAAAGTGCGAAACGTGATATAATACAGTCGGCTCGGGTAATGGTGAGGCAACCCCACGCAGTTGAGGAGTCTCTCCAATGAACATTGTTACGCATAATCAAGGCACGATAACCGCGCTGTTGCACATCGCGCCGGAAACGAGGGCTGGTAGAATTCGCGCTCGCGATCTGGAGGCTTTCACCCATCCGATGGACGGAAGTCCGGCCATCAATCGCGTGTTCGACGGCAAGAAGCTGCAGTTCACGAAACCTGTTTCGGCGGGACCCCGTGCCGATGCAGATGCCGAATCTCGGCAATTTGCGCGCAGTATCGAACGTGGCCTCAAACTGCCGCTCAACAGCGTCACCTTCCAGCCGACCGTGCGTCAGCTGGCCAGAAGGCGCTCGTAATCACAATCGCACGTTGAGGAGTTGTCGCACTACGGCGACACTCCTCGCGGGCGGTTTCTTTATTTGGATACTTGCATTTTCTGGGGAATGTGCTATTTTGTAGTGGTTCGGTTTAACACTACAGAGGAGGAGCCACTATGCGTGGCAAGAAGACCTTTACAGATAAAACCCAACTTCCCTTCGAGGATGAAGTCGTGCAATTTGAAACGCACGGCTACACCTGGAAGCGGAAAATCGCGATCGGTTTATGGATGACAGTGCTTATACCACTTTCGTTCATCACGATCAGATGTTTTTCGTTATTCAACGAGCACATCGACTATTTGCTTCGAATCGACCTTACGCTCATGCCGAACTTTGCGTTCGCCATGGACCGATGGACTTATTTCGTACCAATAGTTGACTGGGCTCGCTACCCGCTTTCCCTCATCACGTTTCTGGTCGCTGTGAAGATGCTTATTGCACTCTTCTGGCCTCCTGTCGTGAAGACGGAATCGGTGCGTATCTCAATGATGCGCGAAAACTACGAAGACGTCTGATAGCCGATGCGACCCTTGTGGTCCGCATCTCTACGATGTCTACATTTTTATAATGTATGAATGTTCGCAGAGCTCTGCGGACCACATTTCATTCCCTTCAACTTCTCCATCATTTCTGGTATAAAAAGCAGTACTGGCCCTATCGTCTAACGGTTAGGACGGAGCCTTCTCAAGGCTTAAATCGGGGTTCGATTCCCCGTAGGGTCACAACGCAGTGCTAAACTGGGCGCACCATGTGGTTCATATTCGCGCTCGCCTCCACCGTGTTTTCGGGCTTGCAGTCGTTTATGAACAAAGTGTCTATCGAGCACGGCTGCGACACCTACTACATCGCGGCACTCTCCTCCTGCGTCTCGCTCTTCTTTTCACTCGCGCTTCTTGCATTCTCGCCTGGGTCTCTGTGGAGCATGCCGACGATGCTGGTATACCTCGCGCTTGCGTCTGGTGTTCTCTACCTGGGCCGTGTCATCACGCAGCTCGAGGCACTCCAGTACATCCACGCTGCTATCTTCTTCCCGCTCTATAAAGTCATCGGCCCCGCGCTCGTCACGTTCATAGGTGTCTTGCTCCTCAAGGACCATGTCTCGCTTACGGCGCTCATCGGCATCATACTTTCCTGCTGTGTGCCGCTTCTTCTCATTACCCATGCCGAGGGCAAACGCCAGAAGAATCTGCGCCTCGGCGTCGTCCTGCTCGTCGCCAGCACGCTTTTCGCTGCCGTCAACACGATCTTGAACTCATACGCAGTGAAGCCGTACGAATCGCTCACGATCCCGTTCATGATCATCGGTATCGCATTCGGGAGCGTCATCGCTATCGGCATCTACGTCCAAAGACACCCGTGGGCGACACTCCCCGAACAGATCCGCGCGCACACCACTCCCTCGGCGCTGTGGGTAGCGTTCGGCCTCGGCCTTTTCCAGACAGCGTCGTTCTACTTCCTGCTGCGCGCCTTCGCCGAGGGCAGCGTGAGCATTGTCTATTCCGTGAGCGCGCACTACATCCTCATCCCCGTGTTGCTTTCCGTGTGGCTCTACGGCGAGCACTGGAACAAGCAGAAAGCATTCGCCCTCTGCGTATCCATCATCGCGCTCGTCTTGCTGCACTAGTAATCACCACAGTATCGTCCCCTCCTCGTTTATCTCTATTGAAGTCGAGGCATCACCTTCGGATAAATAAATCTCTGCTGGAGAGGTTGTGCCCGAAAGCTGCGAGAATATGATTTCGTTTCCTGACCCGCATGCTGGAACACCGGAAACATTCACGCCCTTAGATTTGTTTCCGTACTCCTCCTTATTGGCCTCGCTGAATGGCACGGCGAATACATCGTACGTGCCGCGTGGGTCATAGCAGAAACCATGCGGAACATCGCCGTCGTTCCCCATCGCCCGGCTGCGTGCACGGGTCATGAGCGCGACGATGAGATCTCGTTCTCCCGCGATGCCTGCCGAGCGGAGCGGGCGCAGCGTGCCCACCATGCCGAGCCCCGCGACTATGGTGAGTACCGCGAGGGTCACGAGTACTTCTATGAGCGTAAAGCCTCTAGCGCTGATTGAGATGCTGGGTAATTTCATACATCGGCGTGATCATGGATATGGCGACGAACCCCACGATGCAGCCCATCGCTATCATGAGCACGGGCTCCGCGAGGCTTGATAATAGCCGGGTCTGCTCCTCTACCTCGCTCGCGTAGTACCCAGCGAGGTACTCGAGGTTCTCGATGAGCGACCCGCTCGACTCGCCCACTTCCACCATCTGGGACACCAGGTCCGGGAAGAGCGAGCGATTAGTACGCAGTCGTGAGGCCAGGTCTGTGCCTTCTTCGATAGCTCCCGCGAGCGCGGTGAGTTCTCTCTGATACCGCTCGCTCGCGACCACACTTGCCGCACGCACGAGCGCTTCTCGGAGTGGCATTCCGCTCCGCAGCAAGAGCGCAAGTATCCGCGCAAGCGTAGAGAGCGCGTACGCGTGGAGTAATGTGCCCACGAGTGGCATGTACCCGAGCAGCGCCTCGGTCCACACGCGCAGTTCGGGTGAGCGTCTGTGCGCGATGAGGAATGCGATGCCGATGATCACGATGCTCGCGAGCGTGGCAAGTCCCCAGTGTGTGAGATACCAATTCACCGCGAGTACGATGCGAGTAGAAATCGGCAGCGATACCTGGAGCCCTTCGAAGACCGGTAGGATCTTCGGGAATATGAACAGGATAAGTCCCGCTGTAAGCGCGACCGTGGCGCACGCGATGAGGGCCGGATAGATGAGCGCGCCGAGTACTCTGCTCCGCAGCATGCTCGCCTTCTGTAGCTCCTCCGCCGCGTACGCCAGATTCTCGGACAGCGATCCGCTTGCTTCACCCACGGATATGACTGCGATGCTGAAGGTGCTCACAAGTCGTGCCGTCTGGAGACTCTCGGCGAGAGGCTGCCCTGCTTCGACTCTTTCAACTACTTCTGCAATCGCCCGCTTGTCGGGCGATCCTTTGGCTTGCGTAGCGAGTAATGTAAGCGCGTCTCGGAGCGGCATCCCAGCCCGCATGAGGAATGAAAGCCGCTTTATGAAGAATGATTCGTCGCGCTTATTCATGGGTGGCGCGGAGCACTTCTTCTTGCGTGGTAATCCCGGCTTCGACCTTCTGCATGCCATCTTCGAATAAGGTGACCACGCCCTCTTCCGCTGCAATAGCACGGAGTTCCTGCGTCGCGGCCTTGCGGATGAGCGCATCTCGCAAGCGGTCAGAAATAGTAAGTACTTCTTGTATCGCTACTCGGCCCTGGTAGCCTTCGTCCGATACCCGTCGCACGAGCCGCTGCGCTATCACGAGCTCGAGCGTACTCGCCACAAGGTACGGTTCGACCTGCATGTCGAGGAGGCGTGGGAGCGCGGTTACGGCATCGGTAGTGTGGAGCGTGGAGAGTACGAGGTGGCCCGTGAGCGCGGTGTTGACCGCGACCGCGACGGTCTCTGGGTCGCGTATCTCGCCCACCATCATCACATCGGGGTCCTGGCGCAGGAGCGCGCGTAGACCTGCGGGGAATGTAAGGCCGGTGCGGTGATTCACCTGGATCTGGCGTACGCCCGGCATGGCGTACTCGATAGGGTCTTCGATAGTGACGATGAGCCGCTCGGGCGCCTTGAGCATCCCGATGAGCGTGTAGAGCGTCGTAGTCTTCCCGGAGCCTGTGGGGCCCGTGGCGAGTATCATGCCGCCCGATTTAGTGAGTGCGCGCGTGACCTTCGCGACCGCACTCTCCGTGAACCCGAGCGAAGCAAGGGTGTGTGATTCATGCGCGCCGGTAAGGAGCCGAAGCACGGCATTCTCTCCGTGGTAGGTAGGCATCACCGATACGCGTACATCTACCCACCGGCCGTCCCCGAAGGTATAGCGGAAGCGTCCGTCCTGCGCAGCGTTGTGCTCGTCGGTGCGGAGGTTGGCGAGGATCTTCATGCGTGCGATAACTTCCGTATGGGTGTGGGGCGGGAGTGTGTGCCGGTCGATGAGTATGCCGTCGACCCGCATGCGCACGCGGACCCCGTCTGGGGACGGATCGAGGTGCAGATCAGACGCACGCAATTGATGCGCTTCTTCGATAAGCATCGAGACGAGCGAGACTATAGATACGCTTCGCTCGCCTTGCCGCGTGACCGGTGCGAGCGGTGGCATGGGCGTATGAGAAGCATAGCAAGAACGCGCCCGGCATTTCTGCCGGGCGCGTTCTATCTGTGGAGATCGTGCTAGTTAGCTGCTGCCACTTCAGTGGTAGTCGCCGCCGGGGTGATGCCGCCCTCGGCCACCATCTCTGCAAGCCGTGCCTGCGTAGACGGGACGTCCGAGAGCTTCATGAATCCGACCACCTTGACCGTGACGTTCTTACAGACGCCAAGGACGCGGCTCGGGTTCATCGGGATCCCGCCATTGTTGATGGTGTCATTCTGGTCGAGGAGCACGTCCACGCGCTTCGTAAAGCGAGCGTTCATGCTGTCACCGATGACGCGGTACCCGATGAGGGGTGCGACGGCGTTGAACCCGCAGTCCGCCGAGTCGACACCTGGGACGCGCTCTATAGCGACCACGGTGCCGAACGGAAGGTCAGCGGACATGTCTACCGAGCGGGCCGCGATGACGTCGGGGTTAGAGCGGAGACCGCTCGCCGTCGTCATCGGGTCACCATCCGTCTGTCCTACCACGGCGTTATACGAGGTAAGCGTAACGGAGTAACTCGGAAGCACCGGAGCCACGGGGGCTGCCGGCGCAGACGCCGCTTGGGCGCCTGACATAATAAAAAATCCAGCCACGAGAGCTGAAGCAATAAGTGTTGACATAGCACGAAACCAAATGGCTTCGTATTCACCATATTAACACATACCCTGTCAATAGTCAATGGGTTGGCGCGTCCCATCTTGGATACGGGCATCTGAAATATGGCCTAGAATAAGGGTATTTTTGTCTTCAAACCAAACTCATTTTGCCCATTTTTACCGGGCAGACCGTTTCTTATGGCCCGCTACGTTGAGGATTATGCCCACCGCAGCCAGGGCGGCGAGCAAGGCGGTACCTCCGTGGCTCACAAACGGGAGCGGAAGGCCGGTTAAGGGCAGTACGCCGAGCATTGCCCCTATGTTTAGGAAGGCGGAAAGCACGATCATGAGGGTAAGACCGGTGGCGATATAGGCTCCGGCGAGGGTTCCAGCCTCAGAAGCAATCTTCAGGCCCCTCGCAGCAAACGCCACGAACACCAGGAGCAGGATGACCCCGCCCACGAACCCGAACTCCTCTCCGTAGACCGCGAACACGGAGTCGTCCGTCGCTTCCGGCAGGTAGTTGAACTTCTCCACGCTCTGGCCGAATCCCCTGCCGAGGATGCCTCCCGAACCGATGGCGATAAGCGACTGCTGGATCTGGTAGCCCGAGGTAAGCGCGTTATCAGCCGGATGCATGAAGGTCTCGACGCGTTGGAGTAGGTACGGGCGCATGACGATGAGGAGACCCGCCCCCAGAACGGCGATAAGGACCAGGAGGCCGATGTCCCGCCAGGGCGCCCCGGCGAGAAGGTACATAGCCACACAGGTGATGGAGAGGATGATGGCGGTCGAGGTATTGGGCTGGAGCAGCAAGAGCGCGACCGGGATGCCCACGATGGCCACGAACGGCACGAGTCCCGATCGCCAGGAGGTCACCCGGGTCTTCGCGTACGCGAGGTACCCGCCGAACATGAGGATAGTGGCGATTTTGAGGAACTCAGCCGGCTGGAACGTGGCGAAGCCGAGGTTGAGCCAGCGGGAAGCACCGTTGGTGTGCACCCCTACCCCCGGCATGAACACGAGCACGGTAAGGAACAGCATGAATATGTAGAACGGCATCGTGCCCTTGGCTATCCACTGCACTGGCACGGAACGGAGCACGAAAAGCGCGATGAGTCCCGGGATGAGGCCGAGCGCGAGCTGGGTCTCGGCGATGTGTACGACCGAGGCGTTCTGCCGGGCGAGGAGGCCGAGCGAAGCGGAGAAGAATATCGCGAGGCCGCCGAGCACGAGTACCGCCACGATGGCCACGAACACCCTGTCTCCGAGGAGCTTCATCCCATTATTTTAGCAGAGCCAGAGAGAGACCAAAGGCGCCAGCGATTATGGTGATGATCCAATAGCGCATGGTCACCTTGTAGGGCGGCCACCCGACCGCTTCGAAGTGGTGGTGCACCGGTGCGACGCGGAAGAGCTTCCGCTTGAAGACCACCTTCCAGAATACTTGGAGCACGCTCGAGAGCACGGTGGCGGTAAGCGGAAGCGCGAGTATCGGGAGCACGAACACCCCTACCCCGTCACCCAGGGTATCGGCGGAGAACGCGGTCACGGTGAGCGCGAGCGTGAGTGCCATGGTGCCCGTCTCGGATAAGTAGAAGCGCGCGGGAGGAATATTGAACCAGAGGAACGCGAGTACGGCGCCCGAGACTGCAGCCGAGAACGCTGCGAGCGCAACCTGGTCCTGTGTGAACGCGATGCCTGCATACGCCATGAACACGATGCCGAACACGCCACCCGCGAGGCCATCGATGCCGTCGATGATGCCACCCGCGTACACGAAGAGCGCGACGAGTATGAAGAACGGTATGAAAAGCGGTCCGAGAGCAAGCGGCGTGGAGAATGGGATGCCGATGGAATCCACCGCGAGCTTCGCGTAGAACCACCAGCCGCAGAACCCAGCTATGGCCGCTACGATCACGAGCCGGGTGCGGAGCGGGAGCCCGCCCATCGACTGCGTGACTTCGAGGATGTCATCCACGAGGCCCACGAGCGCACCGAGCCCGAGAGCAAAGAGCGGGAGCCACGTCTGGCTGCGCGCGATGAAGTCGAGCGTCGAGAACGGCTCACCGAAGAGGTTCCCGAGCGTCCAGAGCCCGAGCGCGGTGATGATGATCGATACCCAGATCAATATGCCGCCCATCCTTGGGGTCGAGACTTCCCGCTCCTTGTGGAGCTCGTCGAAGATGGGCGTGCCACCACCACCGATGCCCTTCCCTTTTCCCGCGCGCTTCTTCCACGCTTTGTATTTAAACAAGTAGTGGGTCAGCACCGGCGCGATGGCGATGCCGATGGCGAATGCCACGACGGCGGGGATGAGTACGCGTGCGGCGTCGACGATCATGATCCGTAGGGGCCCGGGGTACCTGCGAAGTGCGCGAGCGTCGCGTTCACCAGTGCGCCCACATCCGTGAAGCGCGCCTCCTCGGTCGAGCCGAGCACGACGACCGCGACTGGGTGGTTGATACCGGCGTCGATCACGATAGCGAGGTTGCCGCCCGCGAGGTCGGTGTACCCGGTCTTGGAGAGCAGTAAGCCTGGGAAGTGTTCGACGTCGATGTCGGTATTGGAGAGCGTATGCGTGGTGCCTCCAAGCGAGGTGACGGTGACGGAAGGAAGCGTGGTCGCGTGCGCTATCTCGGGCGACGCTACGAGCAGCTCTCCCGCGAGCCGTGCGACGTCCCTCGCGGAGCCGTACCCGCCAGACAACGTCTCGCTCTCATCGAGACCAGTGCCGTTCACGGCGTACGTCTGGGAGAGGTGCGCCGCCGCCGCCGCATTCTTGAGAAGGGTCGCGGTGTTCTGCGCCACATGGTTCTGCGCGGCGATAGCGATAGCCTCTGCCGCGTCGTTACTCGAAGACACGAGCGCGAAGCGTGCGAGGTCCTCAAATTTGAACGTCTCTCCGTCTGCGAGGCCGTAGTCGCCATCCATGGCGAGCGCTTCCGGAGTGATAGTCACGGGCGTCGTGGAGGAGAGCGCAGCGAGCGCCGCATAGGTGGTGAGGAGTTTGGTGAGCGATGCGAGCGGGAGCTGCGCATCGGCATTACGCTCGAAAATGGGCTGACCAGTAGAGAGGTCGAGCACGATGGCTGCCTTCCCCTGGAGTGGGATGTGCGCGAATGGGTCGGGCGCGGTCGAGGTCGCTACGGCGACCGGTGAGGGTGTCGGAGCTGGCTTCGGGTAGAAGAACACGAATCCGCCAAGCACGATGACGCACAGCAGAAGCGCTATCCCTATCTCCTGGCGCTCTTTGATGGCGTCGGTCATGGTACGAAAGCTAGGCATCTGGTTCACTTGCGGCGACTGCTTTCTCCGCTTCCTTCGAAAGTTCGGCGAAGCGCGGGAGACTCTCGCGCTTATCCACGCCGAGGTGCGCGAGCGCATCGGTCGTCGCGCGGTAGCGGTACCGGCGCTTGTCGGACGGGTCCTCGACGCGCTCCACGAGACCACGCAGCATCAAGGAGCGGATGGTCTGCGCAGAATTGACGCCGCGGATCCAGTCGACTTCGCCTCTCGTCGCACCGTCTTGGTAGAGGACGATAGAGAGCGCTTCGAGGCCGGCCTTTCCCAGGTCCTTCGTAAGTTCTCCCTCACGCAGCTTGCTCACGATCGCGCTTGCCTCGGGCGCGGTGCGCAGTTCAAGCTCGCTCTCGGTCTGGATAAGCGCGACGCCGCTGCCCTGGAGCTTATTCCCCATCTCGGTCGCAAGTAGAGTGACCTCAGCCTCGGATACGCCGAGCAGCCCGCCGATTTTCTTTTTGGTCATCGGTTCACCGCCCGCAAAAAGAAGCGCATGGAGTTCTGCAGCCTTGGTAAGCGCCATATCGGACTATTTTACCCTGTCGAGGCCTCGCCTGCTACCCACAGGGCTGGGGAATCAGGGGGCTAGTACCGCGGGACTGCGGAGGTGGTATTGGTGATCTTGATGTCTCCAAAATTGTCGCCCTGGTCGGCGTCGACATGCCCCATTTTGACGAGCTCAAGAAGTGCGAGGAAGGAGACGATTACCTCCACGCGCTCCTTTGCTTCCCCCGAGAAGTCTTTGAACGATAGCGTGAGTGCGCGCTGCACGCGGCTGAGCAGATTGTCCATCATCTCTTCGATGCTGATAGTGGGCTTCACGCGCACTTCGGGGAGATCCTCCACCTTCTCGAGCGCGGCGAGCGCAGCTGCGAGTGCCTTACTGAGCGACTCGGTGGTCATGTCCTTGCTCGGTGCGAACTGGATCTCCGGCGCCTTCTCCCCGGCCGGAAGCATGACCGAGCGGCCGAATATCTTCCCGAGCTCGCGAGCAGCTTCTCGCGTCTTCTCGTAGAGTGCGAGCCGGCGCTCGAGGTCTGCGATGCTCCCCTCTTCTTCCTCGGAAAGCTCGAGCTCTGGGATGAGAGACTTCGATTTGATGAGAAGCAGCGTTGCTGCGACCGCGATGAAATTGGTCGCGTCTTCCATCGGGAAATCCGCCTGACTCTTCACGTGCTGGATAAATTCATCGGTGACTGTTGCGAGCGCGATGTCGCTTACGAGGAGCTTACGCTTTTCGATGAGTTCTATGAGGAGCTCGAACGGACCTTCGTACGCGGCGGTACGGACGGTGTAGTTGGTACGCGGAGCGATGCCTATGTCCATTGCTCTATGAATCGTATCAGAAGTCGGACCGGCGCACCGGCTGCGCCTTGCGCAAGCTCGTCCCCTGGTGCTGCAGTCATTCTCGAAGCTATATCAAGGTGCGCCCACGGGCAGTCGAGCTCCTTTGCGAACTGCCAGAGAAACATCGCGCCATTGATCACACCGCCGTAGCGGCTTGAGGCTCCACCGGGCACATTCTTCACATCACCGAACGTACCCTTCACTGCGTCTTCGTATTCATCCCAGAGCGGGAGGCGCCACACGTAATCACCGGATTCCTCGCCGACTTTTTCGAGCGTCTCCGCGAGTGCATCGTCGCGCGTGAGAAGCCCTGATGCCTGGAGTCCGAGCGCGATAAGTACTGCGCCCGTAAGCGTAGCGACATCTATAACGACCGCCGGCTTAAAGCGCTTGGCATAGGTGAGCGCGTCGGCGAGCACGATGCGCCCCTCGGCGTCGGTGTCGAGCACCTCGATAGTTTTACCCGAAAGCGACTTCAATATGTCGCCAGGGCGATACGCATCTGCGCCGGGCATATTTTCTGCTGATGGGATGAGTGCGATCACATGCTTCTTAAGTTTGAGTCGCGCAGCTGCTGCAACCGCGTATATGACTGCTGCTGCGCCCGACATGTCCATATGCATTTCGTAGATGCTCGCAGAGGGCTTTAAGTTGAGGCCCCCCGAGTCAAAGGTGATGCCCTTTCCTGCAAGGACGATCGGTGCTGCAGAGGAACCCCTATACTCCATCACGGTGAATGTGGGACCATGCGGCGACCCTTTACCGACACCAACAAGCGCCCCCATACCGAGCTTCTCCATCTGGGCACGATTGAGGGTCTGTACGGACACGGGAAGGCCCTTCACGGCCGCTTTTGCGGCCTTGGCGAGGCCTACAGGGGTCATGTCCCCTCCTGGGGTATTGGAGAGCTCGCGGGTCGCATTTACGGCTTCGGCCACGATTTCCCCGCGCTTAGCGGCGCCCTCAATTGAGGGTGAGGAAGCACCGCACAGGAGGATTTCTGAGAGCTCGGGCCAGCCGTCTTTGGGCTTCGTCTTGTATGAAAGGAATTCATGGTTCGCCATCACGAAGCTCTCCGCGGCTGCGCGCGAGACCCACTCGGGAGTCGTGCCTTTGGAGAGATGCTTAAACAATGCGGGAGTACGGTCGAACTGGATGACGATCTTCTTCGCCTTGAACTGCTTGGCCGCGCGCACGATAGAGCGGCACAGCGTGATGAAGCGCCGCGCGTTCATCTCTTCTGGCTTCCCCATGCCGAGCTCGATCATGGTGAATGATCCCTCGCGCACCAAACGCTTCACGCCCTTGTCCTCCTCGACGAACCGGATGCGCACGTAGTCCTTCGGCGCGTCGTTGATGGTCTTCTTCGAGAAGGTGAGCTTCATGATTTCTGTTCTTTGTTATCTTCTGACAAAAGCATGTCGATACGGTGCATGTCGCGCGGGAAGAGTGTCGCCTCGCGGATATTCTTGAGACCGAGTATCTGCATGGTCATGCGCTCCGCGCCGAGTGCGAACCCTCCTTCCGGCGGCGCGCCATACTTGAAGGCTTCGAGGAACATGGAGACTTTCTCGGGGTCCATATTCCACTCGCGCACGTGCTCCATGAGCTGGTCGTATTTGTTGATGCGGCGGCCGCCCGAGAGCCACTCGACGCCGCGGCACAGCAGGTCCATGCCTTCGTTGAACTCCGGCTGCTCCGGGTTCGGGTACACATAGAATGGCTTCTGGCGGGTCGGGTAGCCGTACACATACACGAAGTCCGAGCCGGTCTCGCTCTTCACGAGTTCGCAGAGTGCTCGCTCTTGCTCCGGGTTGAGGTCCTTGTCCTCTGGTACGCCGAGTTTTCCGAATGCTTCGGTAAGCGAGTAGGTCGGGGTTTCTTTGATCATCACAGGGAGCTCGGCACCAAGGAATGCGAGCTCGGCTGCGCAGCGCTTCCCCACCTCGCCCAAGATGTACCGCACCGTGGCTTCTGACATATCGCGCACATCGCGCCACGAATTTATGAAGCCGAACTCGGCGTCGAGCGAGACAATTTCCGTGAGGTGACGCGTCGTGGCGCTCGGCTCCGCGCGGAAAATCTTGTTCACCGAGAAGACGCGTTCGAACGCGGTCATGATTATCTGCTTGTAGAGCTGCGGCGACTGCGTGAGGTACGCTTTCTTGTCGAAGTAATCCACCTGGAACACCTCGGCACCTCCTTCCGCCGTGGCTGGCGTGATAGCCGGTGCTTGGAACTCGAAGAAGTCCTGGCTCTTCAGGTACTCGCGGAACGAGTCGATGATGACGGCCTGAACCTTGAAGATGGCCTGGAGGCGCGGGTGGCGCAAAAGAAGCGCGCGGTTATCGAGCTGCGTGGTAAGGTCGAACTCGAACGAGGTTGCCGACATATCGAACGGGAGCGACGCTGCCGCCGCGAGTATCTCGATGCCCTTCACTTCAAGCTCGATGTCGCCGTTCTGCTTGCCCGCCTGGATGTTCTTCGCGGGGCGCTCGTTCACGATGCCTTCCACAGAGACCACGTACTCGCCGCGGGTCTCTTTTGCATTCTCCATCGCATCAGAGTTGGGCAGCACGACACCCTGGACCTTCCCCGAGCGATCGCGGAAGTCGAAGAACACCATCTTCCCCTGGTCGCGGCGGACGTCTATCCAGCCCTGGATGAGCACGGTCTTGCCCACCTTCCCCGAAAGTTCTCCTATAAGTGTGCGTGGTAGCGATGCGTCTGGCTCCTGCATATAGGCTAAAAATACCACGCGCGCATGTAAATAAGAACGGCCGGCACGCGAGTGCGTACCAGCCATTCATGTCGCCCGTTTGCGTCGTGCTCCCTTCTTGGGCGTACTCCTTTTCTTGGGTTCCGGCTCTTCCACCGGTATCGCTACCAGCAAGCATTTGATGTAGGTGCCGAGTATCGGGTGCCCCACCGAGTGCTCGTAGTAACCGATTTCGTACCCAGGATGTTCCTTGCGATACGCAAGATACTTGCTGACTCTGTTGCGACCCTTGAAGACCATGATCTTCTCAGACATGGGATCACCTCTCTTTCCTTACGAGAGAACCAGGTCAGACCCTACTAGGTTGCTAGGATATGCGCAACTAGGCCACGCCCACTGCTTTGCGCACCTCTTTCATCTTTGCTTCGGAGACTTCTCGCGCTTTCGCGCCTCCCTGCTCGAGGACTGCGGCCACGTCCGCGTCGCTTATAGACGCGCGTTTCTCGCGCATCGGCGCGAGGTATGCGTCCAGGTCTTCTATCAAAGCTTCCTTAAGGTCTTTGTACTTCCCTTTTTTCTCTTCGTAGAGCGATGCAAGTTCGCCCTCGCTCTTAACGAGTTTATGAATCGCGTATACGTGCTCCGGCGTGTCACCGCTTGAATCGGTGACAATGCTCATCACTGCTTTTGCTATCTCGTCGCGCGTGCCGAACAGTGGGACCGTGTTGCCGTAGCTCTTGCTCATCTTCTTGCCGTCGGTTCCGGGGACTACACCCACGCCTGGGAGGATGGCTTCCTTCGGTTCCTTGAAGAGCTGTGCGAATGCATTATTAAATTTGCTTGCCGCTTCACGCGCGTACTC
>Ga0070681_10002472_pt1 | contig 16925 bp, 17 predicted proteins | sample KBSC83BmetaG_FD_65650 | JGI IMG/M metagenome (GOLD analysis project Ga0070681, IMG submission 65650) | Corn rhizosphere microbial communities from Kellogg Biological Station, Michigan, USA - KBS C8-3B metaG | ecosystem: Host-associated > Plants > Roots > Rhizosphere | place: USA: Michigan...
GTGACTAGTACTTGCAGCGCCGGGCGATGAGGCTCTCGGCGAGCTCCTGGCGACCGGAGCGCGGCGCGGGGTCCAGGTTCTTCTCGGTGGCCAGATTCGCGAGCTGCTCGAGGTTCAGCTCGCCCTTCATGATCTTCTTACCGAGGTCGCTGTCCCAACCGCGATAGCGCTCCTGCTTGAGTTTCGCCAGCTCGCCGCTGCTCACGACATCGGCCGCGGCCAGCAGGGCGCGCGCCAGGGTGTCCATGCCGCCGATGTGAGCGACGAACAGGTCGGTGGGATCGACCGACTGGCGCCGCAGCTTCGCGTCGAAGTTGAAGCCACCCGTGGTGAACCCGCCGTCCTCGATGAGCTGCACCATCGAGGGCACCAGCTCCTGAGCGTTGTTCGGGAACTGGTCGGTATCCCAGCCATTGCGCGCATCGCCGCGATTCATGTCGATGGAGCCGAAGATGCCGTAGGCGCGCGCGGCGGCGATCTCATGCTCGAAATCAAACCCTGCCAGCGTGGCGTGGTTCACTTCGATGTTGACCTTCACTTCCTTCGTCAGGCCATAGCGCTGCAAGAACGCGTATACGGCGGCTACATCATGATCGTACTGGTGCTTGGTGGGCTCGAACGGCTTCGGCTCGACCAGGATCGTGCCCTTGAAGCCGATGCGATGCTTGTGCTCGACCACCATGGAGAGGAACCGGCCGTACTGGTCGAGCTCGCGCCCCAAGTCGGTATTCAACAGCGAGTCGTAGCCTTCGCGGCCGCCCCAGAGCACGTAGTTCTCGCCTCCCAGGCGATGCGTGGTCTCCAGGCAGCAGCGCACCTGCGTGGCCGCCCAGGCGAAGACCTCGGGGTCCGGGCTCGTGCCCGCGCCGCCGGCGTACCGCGGATGGCTGAACAGGTTCGCCGTGCCCCACAGGAGCTTCTTGCCCGTCTTGGTCATCTTTGCGGCCATCGAGGACTCGAGCCGGCGCAGGTTGTTCGCGTGCTCCTTCAAAGTCGCGCCCGGGACCATCGCATCCACGTCATGGAAGGTGAAATAAGGCACGCCCAGGCGCACGAGGAAGTCGAATGCGGCTTCCAACTTGGTGTCGGCCATCTCCTGGGTGGTTGGAGCGCCCAGCCAGGGACGCGGCAGCGTGCCGGCGCCGAAGATGTCCTGCCCGGGCCAATTGAACGAGTGCCAATAGCACACGGCCACGCGCAACCAGTCCTCCATGCGCTTGCCCAGGACCACACGGTCCTTGTCATACACCCGATAGGCCAACTCGCTGGTGCTGTCAGGACCTTTGAATGCGACCGGCTCGACACTCGAAAACAGGGTCATTTTGAATACTCCACGAAGGCATCCTTGAGATCCCGATACAGCCGGCCGAACATGCGCCGCCGTTCGGTGAACAGGCGGACGAGGGCTGCATCGGGTTGGACCACTGCCTGGACGGGCGGTGGCGTACAAACATCTTCCGGCCGCTCGCCCGTGGCGGCGACCCGCGCCAGGCGCGCCGCGCCGAGCGCTGCGCCGACTTCGCTTCCGAGGCGATAGGTCAGCGGTCTGTTGAGTGCGGCGGCAAGCAGTTTTCCCCAGTAGGGCAGGCGCGCACCCCCGCCTGTCACCGTGATATCGCCGATGGAGCCTCCTTTCTCCAGCAAAACCTCCAGGCCGTCGGCAAACGCGTGCGCGACGCCTTCGAGAACCGCCCCGGTCAGATCCGGCGCGCTCGTATCGGCGGTGACGCCGAAGAACACGCCACGGCTGTGTGGATCGTTATGCGGCGTGCGCTCCCCCGACAGATACGGCAGGAACAGGGGCGACTGACGATTCAGTCCGCGGGCCTGCGCGGCATCCACCAGGCGCGGCAGATCGGTTTCCCCGGTCATCCGCGCCACCCAGTCGAGCACGCTTGCGGCGCTCAACATGACTGACATCTGATGCCAGCGCTCCGGCAGGCAATGACAGAACGCGTGCGCGGCCCGATCCGGGTTGGGACGGAACCGGTCGGTCACGACGAAGAGCACACCCGAGGTCCCGAGGGACAGGAATGCCTGTCCAGGGAGTACGACTCCGAGGCCCGCTGCGCTGGCGGCGTTATCACCACCGCCCCCGGCAACGACCACGCGTGGGAGTTGAAGCTGTTCCGCCGCGGCGGCCGTAAGCATCCCCGAGGAGCTCGTCCCTTCGACCAGCCGGGGCATATGCGTCCGGTCGAGGCCGGTTGCCTTCAGCATGGCGTCGGACCAGTCGCGCTTGCCTACATCCAGCCAGGCGGTCCCGGCCGCGTCCGACATGTCGCTGACCTTCTCGCCGGTCAGCTTCAGGCGCACGAAGTCCTTGGGTAAGAGCACGCAGGCGGTGCTGCGAAATATTTCAGGCTCGTGACGGGACACCCAGAGGAGCTTCGGAGCGGTGAAGCCGGGCATGACGATGTTGCCGGTGATCGAGCGGGCGGCCGGTTCCCGGCGCTCCAGCTCGATGCATTCCGCGGCCGAGCGCCCATCGTTCCAGAGAATGGCCGGGCGCAGGGGCCGATCCTGGGAATCCAACAGCGTCGCGCCGTGCATCTGGCCGCTCAGGCCCACGCCGCGCACGAGGTTACGGGCCGCCCAGGGCAATGCCCGGACGGCTTTGACGGTCGCCTGCCACCAGGATTCAGGGTCCTGCTCGGAGAACCCCGGCGAGGGCCGGCTGACCTCCAAAGGCTCGGCCGCCTGCGCCACGATCGCTCCGCGATCGTCGAGCAACAGCGCCTTCACACTCGACGTGCCGATGTCTATGCCCAGATACAAGGAATGCTCCTAGCCGTTGAATCCGGCGGGGCCGAATAGCCGAGCGCGGTTGCTTTGCCTCATTTCCCCCCACGAGTCCGGCGCGCAAACTAAGGCTCGTGCGGGAATGTTAGCGCTACCAAACGGCGGGGTCAACGCGACGGACAGGCAAGGTGGTTCGGCTTTCGCTCAGGTCGTGACGCCTCGCACGGATCCCACGCTGGCCTCCTTTCGGGGGCCCGGCGCGCGGCCGCCTCCTCCGCTCGGGTCAGGAGGGTAGGAGAATCAAAGACTTAGCGGGTCGCAGCGCCGGCCGCGAGCGCCGCGGCTGCCGCGAGCTTGTGTTTGGCTTGCCAGGGTGGACCGATTGATCGGCCCAGGACTTGAAGAAAACCCTCGACGTCTTTGCGACCGAGCGACGCTTCCGCGTGGCGAAATACATTCTCACGGTCGTACCAATGGACCGCCCAGCCGCGCTCTTCGGCCGCAATTGCGAGCGCCTCTCGATACATGACCGAGTCCGCTACGCTCGCTGCCCGGGTGTCGACGATCCGCTCCTCGGTCGTGGGTGGCAGCGCAGGGCACACGCGAATTGCGACGGCCGTTATTGGCAACGTCACTTCTGATGCCAGCGCCTGCAGGCTCTCTCGCGCGCCGCGTGCAGCGGCCTCTCGCACGCGCTCAACGAGCGCTATCGCGTCGGCAAGCGAGATCGGACGTGCCCAGGGGCTGTTCACGTAACGGCCCACTGCCCACGACCCTTCATGGTGATATGGGTGTGTCGGCAGACCGTGTGTGAGGTCAACGCGCCGACGATCAAGGAACTCGCCGCCACGCGTGAGAGTGACGAGCACCGCCGAGTTGCCGTGCTCGGCAACTCCCACGACCCCCGTATGCTGCACCCGCGCTTTCGCCACGATGCTCCTCTTTGCCGTCAAGGATAGAAGCATATTTATGACATCCTCTGTCAGGTATTTTTGCTAACGTCGGTGCGTGCGCGCCGATCGGCTCATCTCCACGTTGCTGCTATTGCAGGTTCACGGGCGGCTCACTGCGCGCGCTCTGGCCGAGCGCCTGGAGATTTCCGAACGAACGGTGTTACGCGACATGGAGGCGCTGAGTGCTGCCGGTGTGCCGGTTGTGGCGGACCGCGGCCCGGGAGGCGGTTGGAGGCTGCTTGACGGGTATCAGACGAAACTGACGGGGCTGACGGCGGGTGAGATTCAAGCGCTGTTTTTCTCACATCCGCCGCAGCTTCTGGCCGGGCTTGGGTTGGGAGCGGCGGCCGACGCGGCGTGGCTCAAACTTCTGGCCGCGTTGCCCGCGGCGAGTCAGCGGCAAGCGGAGCGTGCGCGACGCTCCGTCCTGATTGACCCTCGCGGTTGGAAGGAATCGCAGTCCATCGCGAGTCTCCCCGTTCTTCTCGATGCGTTGTGGCGCGCCCGGCGCGTTCGTTTCGTCTACGAGCCGGCCTCAGGCGAAGCGAGTGAGCGGCTCGTTGACCCGCTCGGCGTCGTAGCCCGCGGTAGCATCTGGTACCTGGTTGCTTCCAGGGAAGGCGAATTGCGCACCTATCGCGTGTCACGCATTCGCGATGCAGCGGTGGATGAACAGGAAAGCGTTGTACCCGACAATTTCGACCTTGCGGCGTACTGGGAATCGTCATCGGCTGAGTTCCGCGAGCGCTTGCCTCGCTACTACGCGACATTTCTGGTCGCACCAGAGGTCATGCGGTGGGTGCGGTACCGAGGATGGCGTTTGGAGGAAGAACGTGAGGACGGAAATCGGCTACGCATACGCGTGAGATTCGACGCGGAAGAAGAGGGCCTGCAGTTCGCGCTTTCGTTCGGGGCGGATGTCGAGGTGTTAGAGCCCGTCGAACTGCGCAGACGAGTTCTCGACGCTGCACGTGGCACCCTCGAGCGTTACACCTGATGGCTACTTAATCACCAGACATATCACTCATCATCATCAGACATATCATTCGCCGCTGTCACATGTGTGCCAGTAAAACCCACCAGCGGCGCCTTCTGCGACGTCGCGCACACTGTATGAAGTTGACTGCGAATGGCGACACTCCGAGACTTCAGTCGCGCACCAGTTCCGGGGGGAAGAAGAGTCATGGCACCAGCGCATTCGAGCGGGGCTTCGACCTCCCCGCCTGCGGCGCACGCGACGCAGACAGCCAACGGCCCGTTCATGATCACACTGTGCCGCGTGGAGCCGCAGGGCGCCATTACCGCACCTTCAGCGCCGCATCTGCAGAAGTTCCGATTTTTCGCCAGCCGTGCGCGCCAGCGCGATGGCGGCGAACGGCGCTACCTGCACATGGGCTATTTCGAAACGCTTCCCGATGCTCAGAAGTGGGCTCTGGTGATGCGTCAGATCTATCCGAACGCGATCGCCACTCCCGTGCCTGCGGCGCTGCTGCAGCAGCCGGGTTGTGGCGTCCCGACACTGGCCGCGGCGGTGGAGGAGTCGAAAAGCAACCTGACCGATACGCAGGTGTTGAATATCCTGGAGACGCGTCGTGCCGCTGCGGCGCAGGATGCGCCTGTTCCGGTGAACGGCGCCGGAATCTCACTGCTGCGTCCGGAGGACACCAACACCCGGCGCGCTCTCAAGGAGGCGGTCGTACGAGGCGCACCGGTCTCCTTTGCGGTGCAGCTCATCTGGTCGGTGGAGCCCATCGATCTGAGCAAAGTGCCCGCGAACTCGATATTCCGCGCGTACACGATGTATGCCTCCGAGGGGCGCCGCGAAGGACGCGCCTGGCACTGCCTGCGACTGGGTTTTTTCAGCGACGCCATCTCGGCGAAGCAGGTTGCCTACTTCGTCCGCTCCAGCTTCCCGTCAGTCGCCGTGGTCCCGGTCACGGAGCAGGAGCGCGCGCACGCGAGCGAAAGCCGCATCGAGTCCAAAACCCTTGCGGATCCCCTCCGGGACAGCATCGATCAGGCGCTTTCCCTGGACCGCCAGGCTCCCAAACCTGAGCCCCCCAAGGTCACGGCGCCGCCACCGACCGCGCGCCGACGCGACAGCCTGGAGCAGACGCTCGAGATGCTCAAGGCGAGTGAAATTTGGTCCACCGAAGAGTCGATGAGCGAGACCGGTGTGCGTCACCTGAGCTTTGAGATCCAGAAGGGCAAGGCCCGACGCTCCTGAGCCCGCGTCAGGGTCTGGACGCGACAGGCCGGCCAACGATCTGGTGCCGGCTCTCTCCCTGCCTAGCGCGCCAGGTTTTCCAGCGCTCGCGAGTTGTTGAGAGTCACGCCGCCGCGACCGCCCAGGATCCAGCCCTTCGCCTTCCAGGCCTGCAGGTGTTGGTTGACGACTTGCCGTGACAAGCCGAGAAACTGCGCGAGCTCTTCCTGAGAGAGCCGCACCCGGATGCCCCCTGGCGTGTTCTGGCCCTGCAGGCGCGCGAGGCTGACGAGCCGTTTGGCGATCCGCGCGGGAACGCTCAGCAGGGCCGAGTCTTCCGTCAACTCAGCCGTCCAGCGGACACGTTGGCACAGTAGCTGGATCAGGTGAGTCGCCAATTGCGGCTCAGAGCGCAACAGCGAAAGAAACGGATCGCGTCGGATGACGGTGAGCTCCGTGCGCGTGATCGCGGTAGCCGTCGCGGTCCGGGACTTTCCGTCGAGGAGGGCAATCTCGCCAAATGTCTCGCCCGGGCCCAGGAGATTGAGAAAAACCTCCTTGCCTCCGGCGCGGCTGGTACTGATCCGCACGCGTCCCGTGACGATCCCGCACAGGGAATCACCGGGATCGCCCCGCATGAAAATGATCGCCCCAGGCTCATGAACGTGCCGCACCGCAAGCGTCGCGACGCGTTTGATGGTCGCAGTGGGCAATCCGCGGAACAGGCTGTCGCGCTCTATGACGGTTTCGGCGGTTATGGGCACGGGCGGACCGGAGGTTGAGGTAACCTTCGTGGAGTATAGTCCGCTGCAGCCTCCATCGAACGGCCACAATGCCTTCCATGCCCGTGCGCTACGGTTGGTGCATCCTCCTCCTGTGTGCTTTTGCATCGCCGGCACAAGCCCAATACGACCTCGAGCAGCCGAGCAGTGTCTGGTTGCGAGCCCTCGTCGACGTGCGCCTCGCGGGAGGAGGGCCTGCGCCAAGTTGGACTGACCACGGTCGGGGGAAGCTGCGCTACGGAGGCAGTACGGAATCAGGGGATCGCGTCACCCGCCTGGCCCTGTCCCAGGCTGCCCTGCAGGTGGGGGCCGCGCTGCCCTGGGACATCCGGGCGCAAGTGCAGCTCAACGTCGAGCCCGATATCGCCGATGGTTATCACCCCTGGTTGGTCGAGGCCACCCTGCGCAAGGAGTGGGGAGAGCAAAAGCGCGGGTGGGGCGCTCAAGGCGGTGTCATGAACGTGCCGTTCTCGCTCGAGAACGTCGGCCCTGCGTGGACGCCCGAGTTCACGATCTCCGCGTCCGCGCTGGACAGTTGGTTGTGGGAAGACATGAGTCTTGCAGGCCTCGAGGCAGAGTGGTGGCGGACATCGCGATCGGGCTTCCGGTTCGACGCCATGTTGGGTGCGGGCTACGGTGGTGACCAGATCGGCAGACTCCTGGCGCTGCGCGGCTGGGTGCTGGGCGATACCCTCGCGGGCATCAATGGTGACGAGGCGTTGCCTGGCCGTCCGGACCGCACGGACATCTTCAACGAGCGCGACCACAAGCCCACCGTCTATGGCTGGTTATCTGTCGAGGATCCGGCGCAGATCGCCGCACTGAAGGTCGGCCTGCTGGACAACGAGGGCGATGAAAGCGCGCGCGCCGTCTGGCACACGCACTTCAGTACCGTCGCGCTGGTGTTACATCCTGTGGCTCATGTTGATGTGCTGGCGCAGTTTCTGGATGGAACCGCGAGGGTCAACGCGCCCCCGAACGACAGCTCGATGTCGGCCTGGTATACACTCGTTTCGTATCACTACCGTCAGCAACGCTTCAGCTTTCGATACGACTCCTTCCGGGTGCACGACCTTGACGGCGGCGCAGCCCCCTCGACCAGCGAGCACGGCCATGCGCTCACTGCCGCGTATCTCATCCAGGTGGGGCTGCGCAACCGGTTCGCGCTCGAGTACATCTGGATGTCCAGCCATCGGGAGGCGATCGGTCCGTTGAACCCGACACCGGACGGGTGGCAACTCAGTTATCGTTTTCGCTACTGATGCGGCGGCCGCTCTACGTGTATCGGTACAAGCTACTTCAACTGGCGTTGCTCCTTTGCGTCACCGGAGTGTGCGTTGGGGCGCCGTCTGTGTCGGGAACCGTCACCGGCCCCGACGGCAAGGCGGTGGCGGACGCGGTGGTGTTCGTGCAGGCGCCGGTGCCGCCGGCCGCCAAGGCACCTGCGGGTCAGATCGTCGATCAGATCGACAAGACCTTCGTTCCGGGGCTCCTGCCCATCGTCGTCGGGACGTCGGTGCGGTTTCCGAATCACGATCAGATCCATCATCACGTGTATTCGTTCTCCCCGACGAAGACCTTCGAGCTCCCGCTCTACAAAGGCGAGGAGGCGCCGGCGGTGCTGTTCGATAAGGTTGGCGTCGTCAAGATCGGATGCAACATCCACGACTGGATGGCGGGGATCATCCTGGTGCTGCCCACGGCGCACTTCGCAGTCACCGATGCGGCCGGCCGATTCGTGCTGGAAGACCTTGCCGCCGGCACGTACACCCTGGCTGCCTGGCATGCGCTGAGCAAACTGAAACCCGAAGACACGGCCCAGTCCGTGGAGGTCGGCAGGGATGCCGCCAACGTGACCTTCAAGCTGCCTCTGGCCGCCGCGCGACCGCGTCCTGCGATGCACGGGTCCAGGGCGGAGCCATGAGGGCGTGGTGGAATGGCCTCGGTCTGCGTAACAGGGTCTTTCTTGCTTTCGCCGGACTCATTCTGGCGGTTCTGTTGGCCACCCTCGGATTTACTCAACTCGTCGTGGGGCGGGATGCGCGGCAGACGCTAAGTCGCGATTTGCGGACCACGGGCCAGGTGTTTGCCACGCTCTTGCAGGAGCGAGCGACCCGTCTGCAGACCAACGCGAGTCTCCTGGCAAGCGACTTCGCGCTCAAGCGGGTATTTGCCACTCACTTCGACCGGGCGAACTATGATGCCGAGACGCTCGCCTCCGCAGGGCTCAGTTATCGTGAGCGCAGCGGCGTGCAACTCGTCTGGATGACGGACGAGTCCGGCACGTTGCTCGCAGCGTCTCCGGCCAACGGCCGCCTCGGGAAATCCCTGGCCGGATTCTCGCCCGTGAGCCAGGCCCTCCAGAGCGAATCGCCCGCGCAAGCGGTCGTGGAGATCGACGGCGCGCTGTTTCAAATGGTGGCTGTGCCCGTGTACGGCCCGGATGTCATCGGCTTTCTCGTCCTGGGGCAGGCGATCGACGATCGCGTCGCGAGCCGACTGCACGAGGACACGCATTCGGAAGTCACATTCCTCACCTCATCGCGCGTATTTGCTTCTTCCTGGCCCGGGTCGCGTCGCACCGACTTGCCTTCCGCCGTGACACAACTTTCGACGTTGCTGGCGAGCAGCGCGCCGCGCGATCCGGCACTACTGGCGGTGGGGCGGGAGCGGTTCCTGTCGCTCGCCCTGCCGATCCGGGCGCAGATGACCGAACCGCTCTATGCACTGGTCCAAGGCTCCTATGACGCCGCGCTCGCGCCGCTGCGCTCGCTGCAAACGCGGATCGCGCTGATTGGCACGGTAGGCCTGGCCGGCGCGTTGCTGATCGGCATCCTGCTGGCCGGTGGAATTACCGGTCCGGTGAGGACGCTCGTCGGGGCAATGCGCGAGGTGCTGCGCGGAAATCTCCGCCATCGCGCCACGATCGATCGCAGCGATGAGTTGGGTTTTCTCGCCCGCTCGTTCAACGAAATGGTGGCGGGCCTGGAAGACCGGGAGCGGATCAAGGATACGTTCGGCAGGTTCGTATCCCGCGATGTCGCCGAGGCGGTGTTGGGTGGACGCGTTCCACTGGATGGGGAGCGGCGTGAAGTGACGATTCTCTTCCAGGACATCCGCGGCTTCACCGCAATGTCCGCAAAGCTGGACCCGACGGCTCTGCTGCGGGTGTTGAATCGATTCTTCACCGAGGTGGTGGCCGCCGTGGAGGCAGAGGGCGGGGTCGTCAAGCAGTTCACCGGCGATGGGGTGATGGCGCTGTTTGGCGTTCCACAGATTCGCGCGGACCACAGCGCAAGAGCGGTCAGCGCGGCGTTGGGAATCGTGGAGCGTCTGGCGAGGCTGAATGAGTCGCTCTTGAGTGAAGGCCTCGCGCCCGTGAAGATCGGAATTGGAATTGACGCGGGCGAGGTGGTGGCGGGGCTGATTGGACCGGACGCTCGCGTGGAGTACGGCGTCGTCGGTGAGCCGGTCAATCTCGCCTCCCGTATCGAGTCGTTGACCAAGGATCTCGCGACTACCATCCTCGTCTCGAGGCAGATCGGCGCACGGCTCGGCCCGGAATTCGTGCTGGGCCGAAGCGCCCGACTCCCCGTCAAGGGCCGAACGCAGCCGGTGGAAGTAGTCGAAGTGCTGGCCCGGCGGGACCGTTGCAGTACAATCGTCCCGCCCGGCGGTTAATGGCGACCCCGGGCACGCCGGCAACGTCGCTGGCCTTAAGGGGGTTCATCATAATGCGTTCCTCGGCCCTGACCGCCCGTCGCGCGGCGGTCTGGTGTGCTCTGGCGCTGTGCCCAATGGCGGGCCACGCGGCAACACCGGCGGACTCAGGCGACACGGCATGGCTGCTCACCGCGACCGCCCTCGTGCTCTTCATGACCTTGCCCGGACTCGTGGCGTTCTACTCGGGGTTGGTCCGCAGTAAGAACGTCCTTTCCGTATCCACACAGTGCTTCGCGATCGCCTGTATCGTCAGCCTGCTGTGGCTTGCGGGGGGCTACGGGCTGGCGTTCGGCGACGGCGGGGCGCTTCAACCGGTCATCGGGTCCTTCAGCAAAGCCTGGCTCACCGGCGCACGCGCGTCCGTGAAGGGGTCCGCCCCGGAAGCCGCGTTCGTGATGTTCCAGCTGACCTTCGCGATCATCACGCCCGCGCTGGTCATCGGCGGCTTCGCTGAAAGAATGAAGTTCAGCGCGGTCCTGTGGTTTTCGATCCTGTGGACCCTGTTGGTTTATCTGCCGGTGGCCCACTGGGTGTGGGGAGACGGGTGGCTCGCGCGGCTGGGCGTGCTGGACTTTGCCGGCGGAATCGTCGTCCACATCAATGCGGGTGTGGGTGCGTTGGTCGCGGCTCTCGTGCTGAAAAAGCGCCGGGGATTTCCGGATATCGCGATGCCGCCGCACAACCTGCCGCTCACGGTGATGGGCGCCGGCATGTTGTGGGTCGGGTGGTTCGGGTTCAACGGGGGCAGCGCGCTGGCGGCCAACGAGTCGGCGGCGATGGCGATTCTCGTCACTCACCTGGGAGCGGCGACCGGCGCGCTGGCGTGGATGGCCGTTGAATGGTGGCGGTTCGGGAAACCCAGCGTACTCGGTATCGTCACCGGCACCGTCGCGGGGCTTGGAACGATCACGCCGGCATCAGGGTTCGTCGGCCCGCTGGGCGCGATCATCATTGGCGGTTTCGCAGGCATCGTGTGCTTCTTCGCAACCAACTTCCTCAAGCGCAGATTGCACATTGATGACTCGCTGGACGTCTCCCCGGTGCACGGCGTCGGCGGCGTGATCGGAACGACGCTGACGGGATTGTTCGTCGCGCAAGGACTTGGCGGTATCGGTTATGCGAAGGGCATGACCGGCCTCAGCCAGATTGGAGTGCAGCTGCTCGGAGTGCTCGCCGCCACCGTGTGGTGCGCTCTGGTGACCTTCGTGATCCTGAAGCTCATCGGGGCGACCATCGGCCTGCGCGTGAGTGAGGAGCAGGAGCGCGAGGGCCTGGATCTCGCGCAGCACGGGGAGCGCGCCTACAACGAGTGACGTGCGCGGGGCTGGCGTCAGGCGACGTATGCGGGCGCTGGCCTCAGGCGTTTTCCTCTGATCGCAGCAGCCTGCTCAAGTCCTCACTGCCGCGGTTCCATGCGAGCACCCACTCCGGCAACGGCGGGGACTCGCGTGGGCCGCCCAGCTCAGCCATGAGATCGCCTGGGTTCAGGGGACCTTCGGCGCCGCGAAACATCCCACGAACCGCGACGACACCCAGCACCCGACCGCCACGCACGAACCGGTGCTCGAGAAATCCCCATCGCTCGTCCCAGCCCAGCAGGCGCGAGTGGATCTCGAATCGCTGCAAGACCCGCAGGTCGCGGCGAAACTTGGCGAACGCATCGCCGACGACCAACATCGCGCGCTTGCGCAGCGCAAGCTGCAGGGACCCGGTGCGCAGAAACCAGTCGATCCGGCCGAGGTCCGCCAGCGACAGATAGCGCCCGTTGTTCACGTGACGATTCAGATCGAGGTCGTTCGGCCACACGCGCACCCGGATTCGGGTGGTCTCCAGCACACCGGCGCGCCTGCGGTCGCGGAACAGAACCACGACGAGCAATCGGAGCCACAGATTCACGCTGCGCGCCCCGGTACTTCAGCCCCGGCGGTGGGGGTCGGGCCATGCCCGTGGGCCGATGGCGGTCACGTAGCGGGACACTCATCGCCCAACGAGAAGGGCGTCGCGTCCTGAACCGCTCCTGGAGGCGGGAATGCCTTCCCGAAGTTGAACGCTTGCGCCGTCGGACCTTTGGCACGGAGCAGATCCAACTTCGCAATCGCCTCGGTGACGGAAGGGCGATGCCCCGCCGGTACCCACCACAGCACCAGATAAGCCTGCCGCATGCGATCGAACCACTCGCGCCGGCGCCGCATGATCTCAGAGTGCGCCGACCGGTAGACGAAGCTGTTGAGCGATTCGATATCGCGCCACACGGACATGTTGACCAGTGTGCTCTCCCCGAGCGGGCGCAAAGCGGTCGCATCGCCTGCGGCGGTCTGCAGCCGCCAGACAAACCCGGGTGAACCTTCGGCGAGCGCGTTGACCCGGTCCAGGTTCGCCACGAAGTCCGCCATGCCGGGGGACTCCAGGGGCTCCTTCATCATTGCGATGTTCAATTGAGCGAGCTCATACCGAGACATTTCTCTCTCCCTTGCATGCGTATTCAACCGCGGTACGACTTGCGCTTGACCTTACGATGCTCGATCTCGAGCGGATAGATGGGGCAGTGAGCCAGGATCTGTTCGGCTTTCTCCCGATCCGGGGGAGGGGTTTCGTCGGGCACCGACACGAGCATGGCGTCGAAGCGCTCACGCATCCCGTCCTTGAATTCCGGATGGCTGAAGATGAACAGGTCGTTGTTGCGCACACCGTTCAATACGCGCTCGCCGGCTTCGAGCGGGTCCATCATCACGGAAGGTCCTCGCCCCGGAGGAGGCGCCTTGCGCTTCTCCGGCGGGCGGTTGTCGGTGATCACTCCTCCCGGGCAGAACGCCGAAGTGCCGATGTTGGTGCCCTCCAGCTCGACCCGCAGCGCCTCCATCAACCCAACCGCAGCGATCTTGGTCGCGGTGTAAACACCTGCCAGCACCCCCGGCACGACTCCACTCATCGACGCTGTCGTGACGATATGCGCGCCTTCGTTGTGCTGCTGGAAGTGCGGCAGGCAGGCCATGACGCCGTTGTAGATAGCGGTGAAGTTGACGGCGACCGCATTGTCCCAGACATCCGCCTTCGCCTGACTCGCCTGGGCCAGGGTCTTCGCGCCGGCATTGTTCACCAGCAGGTGGAGGTTGCCGTACTTGCCCTTGATCTCTGCGACGAGTTTCTCCCAGCCGTCGCGGTCGGTGACGTCGTGTTTGATCGCGTGCACTCCCGCGTTGCCTGGCTTGAACAGGGGCAGCGCTTCCGCCAGCCGCGCCTCATTGCGGTAGCCGAGCACCACTTTCATGCCGGCGTTCGAGCAGGCACGAGCGATTCCGAGACCGATGCCATCGGAGGCCGCTGTGATGTACGCCGTCTTACCCGCTACATCCTTCAACGGCGGTGGCTGCGGGACCTTCGGCGGTGGAGGCATGCTCGGCCCGCGGCGTGGACCTGCGGCACCGGCGTTGGAGGGTTCGTTGGTCGCGCCCGCATTTGCGCCACCGCCGCCAGCATTTTGCGCGGCGACCCGACTCGACCCCAGTCCCGTTACGAGCGCCGCCATCCCCGCGCTGAGCGCCATTCCGCCCAGGAAGCGTCGGCGGTCCTCGGCGATCGCCTCCTCGCGCGCAGCCGCCGCGATCTTGTCCTGGGTCTGTCGTGCTCGCAGCTCTCTCCGCTTCGCCATGGCCCGTCCCCCTTCGGTTCGATCGCATACGATGCTGCTGCAAGGGGTTCACGGGCCGCAAGCTTTATTTGGCGGGCTGCCCGCCTGCCGTCGCGGCCAGCCCGAGGACGCCGCCGGGATTCATGCTGTCGACCATGGCCGAAGGAATCAGAATCGTGGCTCCGCGTTCCTTGGTGGTCTCGTACACGATGTTCATCGCGCGCAACTGCAATGCGGCGGGGTTGCGTGCGTAGATGTTCGCGGCCTCCAGGAATTTCTGCGCGACCTCCTCCTCCGCGGAGCCCAATATCACGCGGGCCGCCTTCTCGCGCTCCGCTTGGGCCTGGCGGCTCATCGCATCCTGGAGCTGGGACGGGATGGCGACATCGCGAATCTCGACAGAGATGGCGGCCACACCCCAGTCAGCCGTCTTGCGGCCGATCTCCTCTTTCAGTTTCTCGTCGGCGGTTTTGCGCTCCGACATGAGCGCACTGAGCGGCGAAGAGCCGATCATCTCGCGCAATGACGTCTGCGCCACCCGCAGAATCGCCGACCGGTAGTCGGTGATTTCGAGCGCGGCGCGCTGCGGGTCATGAACCTGCCAGAACAGGATGGCATCGATATTCGCAGGCACGGTGTCCTTCGTGAGCGCCTGCTCGGCGTTGAACTCCGTGGTCTGAATGCGCTGATCGATCCACGCTGTGACCTCATCGACGAAGGGCACGATGAAGAACAGTCCGGGTCCGCGAATCGCGTGCAGCTTGCCTACGCGCAGGACGACGGCCTTTTGCCACTGATTGGCCATCAGAAGGGAGAGGGGCGTCAGCGCCGCGAGGATCAGCAGAATCGCGGGAACGACGACTCCTGCAAACACTCCGGCCTGCCGGCCGCCCATGAAAGCGCCCACCGCAAGCAGCAGCAGTACGATGGAAATGACCCTCGCCGGAGCGTTCTGTCCTGAAGCGTTCATTTTTGACTTCTCCTGTGTTTCGCTAGCTGCAGAATCTGTTGGGCGACCTCGACGGGATCGATTCCGGCGGCGTTGGACAGGGCGATCGCCTGTTGGGCGAGGCTCTCTACCCGCTTTGCCTGCCGCGTCACATCGACCGGCGGAGGGCGTTCGGCTACGTAGGTGCCGCGGGCCCTCAGAATGACGATGGCGCCGGTCTGCTCCAGATCGGCATAGGCGTGCCGCACCGTGTTCAGATCCACTCGCAGCGCGACCGCGACTTCCCGCATCGTGGGCATCTGTTCCCCCGGCTTCAGCGCGCCCGCGCCGATGGCCTGAAGCATCTGATCGCGGATCTGCACGTAGACCGGGACGCCGTTGTTCTCGATATGGAGCGCTGGGGTCATGCCCGTCTCTGTATGATAGTATGCATACAGTCCATCACAAGAGGAGCGTTGTCAACCCCCGTGCCGTTTGAGGGTGTCCGCCAGCCGGCCGGCGCGAGGAGAGTGGAATCGGACACGCGTCACACTGTGGGCCGCCGACCCCACGTAGGTTGTGAATGGGGCCTCGATCGGATGCCCACGAGACGGACGAGGGGAACGGGACCGATGGCAAAACTGACCGACCAGGAAACCGCGGAGCTGCGCAGGAACTTCGACGCGTGCGATTCCAACGGCGACGGCTTCATCGACCGGGAGGAGTTTCATGCGGTGCTGAAGAAGCTCGATGGCGATGTTTCCCGCGAGGAGTGTCTGCTGGACTTCGAGGTCGCGGACACCGAGGGAGACGGATTCATCGGCTTCAAGGAATTCATCGTCTGGTGGACGAGTTAGGAGCTGTTACCGCAATGTGACCATCATCACCACGGCCATCACCCTGGTCATCATCACAGCGAGTCCGGCCATCACGGCCACGCTGGTGGGGTTGACGGCGGACATTTTGGCGGTGGCTTCGACGGTGGCGGCCATGCCGGCGGTGATGGTGGAGGGGGTGGCGGCCACTGAGTGTCGTTGGCAGCCGCTCAGCGTCAATGCCAGGCACTGAGTGTCGTTGACAGCCGATCGGGGCGACGCAATACTCCCTGTCAGCGCGCTACAGGGCGCCTCCACCCGCGGCAAGGGAAAACTCCCACCTGATTGAATCAACTCGAGCGTGCTTTGCACCTTCTTTCTGCCTGGCGTCAGCGGGTAACAGGCGATCATGAAAGGAGGCTGCCATGGCTGCTTCGAAGTCGCTTCCCGCTCGACCCTCTCTCGATTCCCTGCGTAAACAAGCCAAGAAGCTCGCGCGCGAGCGGGCGTTGACGCACCGTGAGGCGCAACTGGCGCTCGCGCGTGAGTACGGTTTCGCAGGCTGGCCGGATCTGACGGCCGAAGTCCTCAAGCGAACCGGCGAGGGCTTCACTTGGGCCATCGCGCAGGCGCAGCGCGCCATCCACGACAATGATGTTGAGCGTCTCAAGGAACTGTTAGCCGAGTACCCCGGGCTCATTTCCTGGCACGACCGGGATGGGACTCTTCTGAACGCCACGACTGCGTGGGCCATGGACGTGTCCGATCCGGCCCGCGAGGAGCAGTTCTACCGGCCGGCCTGCGCCGAGTTGCTGATCGATGCCGGTGCGATGATCGACAGTGCCTGGTTGCAGCGCATTCTCGATACAGGTGCGGCCGGACTGCTTCGACTGCTTCAGCGCAAGGGTGTGCTTCCGCGCACGCTCCCCTTTCTAGCGGCCGTAGGCGACATCGACGCCGTGCGCGCCAGCGTTGACGATGACCTCAACACAGTGAACGAGGCGTTCATGTGTGCCTGCCGCTTCAAGCACAAGGAAGTCGCCTCAAGTCTGTTGGATCGAAGTATCGCCCTCGATCCCGGTTTCGCAGTTCAGATAGACCGTTGGCAGGACCGCGCCCGTTTCATCGACTATCTCAGCGAATACTAC
>Ga0070681_10002473_pt1 | contig 16921 bp, 10 predicted proteins | sample KBSC83BmetaG_FD_65650 | JGI IMG/M metagenome (GOLD analysis project Ga0070681, IMG submission 65650) | Corn rhizosphere microbial communities from Kellogg Biological Station, Michigan, USA - KBS C8-3B metaG | ecosystem: Host-associated > Plants > Roots > Rhizosphere | place: USA: Michigan...
GTGATTCCGCCGCGGCGTCGTCACCGAGCCTGCGCTTCACGAAAGCGAGGCCGGCGAGCGCGATGGCGACATCGGCATTCTCGTCGCCCTTGACCCGTGCGATCGCGAGTAAACGTCCGAGGACGTCCTCGGCGCGCACGTGTTGTCCCCGCTGGACGTACAGCCGCCCCAACTCATTCAGCAGCGGGCCAAGTGCGGCGTGTTTCGGCCCAAAGAGCCCTTCGCTGATGGCAAGTGCTTCGCTGAGGAGTTGCTCAGCTTCCCCTTCCCCCGCCCGGCCGAACTTCCGCGAGAGATGCCCGAGGTGGAAAAGGGCGGAGGCGAGCTCCCGCCGGAGACTCGGATCGCTGCGCGCCGCGGCGATTGCCCAGTGAAGGCATTCAGCGGCGGCGGGATTGTCGCCGGCCGTCAATGCGGCGCGCGCCGCATCGAAGTGTTGGGTAAACAACGCTCTCGGGTCAGCCATGTGCGCGCCGTGCCATAATCCTTCGGCCCGAATGCATTCGAATCGGGCGGTGCGAAGAGATCGTCCGCACCATCGAGTGGTCAAACGCAACGACGCGTTGACATGTTACGCGATGCCTCGGGAGTGACAGCGCCCCGCAATGATCGCGTCATTCGGACGATCGAAGGTGCCTCCGCGAAACAGGCAGGGGCCCCCCAGGCCCCTACTCGCTCCGGAGGGCGATCACGGGATTCACTCGGGCGGCACGCGTGGCCGGAATCAAGGTCGCTACCGATGCAACGACGAGCACGAGCCCCGCGACGGTACCGCCGACGAGCACGAGGCTCGGCGACGTGTCCACGGTCCCTGGCGACGGGCGCGCCACGAACGCGAGCGCCGCGAGACTGATCGGGAGGCCGAGCACGAGCCCGATGATTCCGAGCCGCACGCCGCGGCCATAGAAGAGCGCAACGACCTGCCCCGCCTGCGCGCCGAGCGCCATGCGAACTCCGATCTCGCGGCGGCGTTGCCCGACGCCGAGCGCAACGGCGCCGTACAGCCCAATCGATGAGAGCAGGAGGATCAGCGCGCCGCACCCGGCGGCCCCGGCCTGAACGGCCCGCATTTTCCGCATCGATGCCGTCTCGATTTGCCCAAGCGTCATCACGGGCGCGATCGGAGTCGTTGGTAGCTCCTCGCGCGCGATCTGCCGGATCGTCGCAGCAAGATCCGATGCCGGCATCGCTGTGCGAATGAGATAGCGACCGGCCCGCAGTTTGGCGACGGCGCGATACACCAACGCGGAGTTGCCCCGATCGAAGTATTGCGACTCGTACACACCGATGACGACGAAGTCGCGCTTCACCGATGCCGGCAATGAGAGATCACTAAATCGACGTCCGATCGGATCCGCGTCGCCGAACACGTGTCGCGCCAAGTCGCTGCCGATGATGATCGTCGCGCTCGTGTCCGATGACATCACGGCATCGCTCCCGCGGACGAGCGGTACGCCCACGAGATCGAAATATCCCGGTGTAACGACGTTCATCTTCGCCGTCACCGGCGCAGCGCCGGCGGGAACGGACACACGATCCTCAGCGCGAACGACGAGCGTCCCATTCCGAACCAGAAGGGGCTCTGGTACAACGGAAACAACACCAGGTGTCTGACCGAGCTTCAACGCCAGACGATCGAGTGCCGCGATTTTCGGTCCGATCGGACCCGAGGCCGACAACACATCGACGCCGAGTCGCAACACGTGGTCCGGAATCGCGCCAGGCAGCGGCTTCGTGGCCTCGATCAGCAGCGTTCCAATCAGCACCGCGACGACCAGCAAGAGCGGCTGCGTGAACATCACCTGCGCGACGACGAAGGTGTGTTGAAGGCGAGAGCGTCGGGTCGCGGCGGTGTCCGAATCCTTGAGGGCGGTGGAAACCCCGCCGCGTGTCGCGTGCAGTGCCGGTGCGAGCCCGCATAGAATACCCGTCCCGAGCGCGATGCACAGCGTGAACGCGACGGTGCCGGCGTCGGGCCTGAAGAATGCCGCCTCCGGAACGCGCGAGATCGCCGTGATCAATGCCCAATAACCGGCGAGTCCGAGCGCTCCGCCAAAAAAGGCGAGCACGACGCTTTCGGTCAGCAGTTGTCGAATCACTCGCATGCGCGATGCGCCGAGTGAGAGCCGTACTGCGATCTCCTGACGGCGTCCGACGGCCGTGCTGACGACCAAAGCGGCGACGTTCGTGCAGACGGCGAGGAGCAGGAGCGTCGCCACGGTTCCGAGCAGCGCGAAGATTCCCACGGCAGGGCCGCCGGGCGGAAGGCCGATCGCGCCGCTCCCTCCAATCGCCCAACCGCGAAGCCGCGCGACCTCGGCATCGTACACGAGCACAGGTGGTTTCGGGTGCGCATCATCACGTACTGATGGTTCCTCGCTTCGGCGCTTTGCACCTTCGCTCGGAGTTCTGCCGATCACAGTCACACGCGGCGGAGACATCTGAGCGACGGCTCGGGCCGCGACCACTCGAATCGCGGCGGTCGCCTGCTCCGGCGACACGCCGGGTTGAAGCCGGCCAACCGCCTGGAACAAGGTCGAGTCTGGGCTCGACAACGCCGATGCGACCGAAACGCTGGCGACGCTGTCCGGCGCGAGGATCGTCGTCCGGGCGGCGAGCGGGAGCCACATGAGCAGACGGCGGTCGTCACTCGCGAGGACGCCGGTGAACCCCGGCGCCGCCACGCCGACGATTCGCACGCCGACGCCATTCACCATCAGCGTGCGATTCATCACGTCCTTCTTCCCGAATTCATCCTCCCACATCGCATGGGAGATCACAGCGACGAGCTGCGTTTCAGCGGGTGCGCCCGGCACCGTCGCCGGCAGTGCTGAACCTCGTGCGGGAGGCAGACCGACCGTGGCGAAGTAGCCGTCGGTGACGAAATGGGCCCGCGTCGTCGCATGATCGAGCACGCCCGGCATGTCGGCGACGACGTCGCTCTCCGTCCACCCGGTGACAGCGGAGAAGACGGCGCGCAGGCCGCTCATCTCGCGGAGCTCGGGGTAGGAGAATTTCTGTGGAGACCACCTGGGTTGCTCGCGTTCCCGCACCATGCCGCGCAAGAGAACCAGTGGAACGTTGCTGGGTACGCCCGGCGGCGGCCTCAGGAACGCGCTCTGCAGCAGGCCGAAGACGGCCGCATATCCCGCGATGCCGACGGCCAGTACGAGCACGATCGTCGCTGACGACAGCGGCTTGCGCGCGAAAAAGCGGAATGCGAAACGAACGTCGGCGCCGATCGAATCGAGCCAGCCCGTCCGGCGTGCGTCGCGAGCGTCCTCTTGATGGACCGCGACATTGCCGAATTCGCGACGTGCGGCGAGGCGCGCATCCGCGCGACTCATGCCGCGCGCGACGAGCAACTCCGTGTGGCGGTCGAGATGAAGCTGCATCTCGTCGCGCATCTCGCGCTCCATCGTGGCGCGGCGCACGATGGCGCGAAGCCGGTATCGAATGCGGCCGAGCATCTTTTTGACCCGTCGGACGGCTGAAGGGAGCAATGTGCGTCACCACCACTAGACAGTCAAGTGGAGACCACGTCTCGGACTGCGAAAGCGGCGAGCTCTTCGCATTGGCCGGATTTACCTGGGACGGCGGATTTCACAACTACGAGCCGCTGGCGGCCGATCAGCGTTCCATCATGGCGAAACAGGCATTGCTGCCTGGGAATCTCGTGCTGGTCGGTGGCTGGTTGTCGGAGCTACGAGACCGCGGCAAAGCACGGTGACACCCCGGGCTCGTCCTGCGCGCCTCGCGGAATACGTCTTTGTTATGGCATGAGACGTATGCCGGCGGACATCCCGCCCCGGGCTGTCCGCCATCCTGTTCCCAGGCGCCACGCCAACGAAGCCAGGACCGATCCCGATGAGACAATTTCGCGCACTACTGCCTTCGCGTCGCCGACGACTCCAGATCCTTTCGCTGACGGTTCTCACATCCGCCTGCGGAACAGATGGAGGATCACCGACCCGGCCACCGACGACGAGCGTTGCAAACGTTGCATCAGTAGGGGTTTCCGGAACACCGTTCGTGTCCGCCGGATCGACCAGCCAACTCTCGGTCACTGCCTTGCTCGCCGACGGTACGACGAAAAGCGTGACGCCGAACGCGACCTGGCAATCGTCGAATGCGGCGGTGGCAACGGTATCGGCTTCGGGCTTGGTCACCGCCGCATCGCCGGGAACGGCAAGGATTACGGCGACCTACCAGGGCAAGGTCGGAAGCTTCGGCGTGCTGGTTCCCCCGGCGATTGCTTCGCTCACCGTGAGCGGAACGGCGTCATTCAGCGCGCTCGGGGCCGCCAGCCAGTTGATGGCGACTGCGTCCCTGGATGACGGATCGAAGCAGACCGTAACCGCGAGGGCCGACTGGCAAACGTCAAATGCGGCGGTCGCCACAGTTTCAACGAGTGGCTTGATCACCGCGGTTTCCGCGGGTGACGCGACGATTTCGGCGAGCTACGAGGGACTCACGGCGTCGACGACTGTGTCGATTGCACCGTCCGCGCCCATTGCTGTTTCATCCTGCCAGGCGATCACAAGGCCCGGTGCCTACTCGTTGACGGCGGACATTTCGGGCGCTGCGCCGCAGTGCATCCGGATCCAAGCGCCCAACGTCGATCTCGAATGCAACGGCCACGCCGTCGCCGATTCCGGGACCGCCATCGCCGTCCTCAACCCCGCAGCGAATGTGATCGTCAACAATTGCGCTGCAACGACGACGGCCCCGCTGGGCGTTGGCATCGACGTCGAGTCTGCACACGCGGTGACCATCAGCAATTCGACGGCTGCCAGCCCGCACTACCGCGGCGTGTTCGTCAACCAGTCGAGCAACGTCAGCGTCAGCAAAAGTGTCATCAGCGGCGCATGGGGTGCGATTCTGGTCGAAGGCTCCCAGTATACGCAGGTCTTGAACAATCAGCTGTCGATCATCCCGTCGGCATCCGCGTCGGTCGTGCTCCTGAGCGGTTCGGGCGGGCACAACACCTTCAGCCAGAATCAGATCGTCGGGGCGCCGGCACAAGCGACCGACGATGGAATTTTATTAAACACTGAAGACAGTGATCTGATCGAGAGCAATACGCTGCTGAACTTCTATGATGCCGGCTTCGAGAGCGTCGGGCCGTTGACCAACACGACCATCGTGGGCAACACGATCACGAACGCGGGGACCGCCGGGATCGGCGCATACTGGAGCACATTCTGGTCGGGGAACACGGTCGCCGCGAATCACATCTCGCAGAGCGGTCAGGCGGTCAACATTGCGTATGATGGCATTCTTCCGCCCGGGGAACCGCAGACGCCACTCGCATCGACGATCACGTTTCAGAACAACACGTTCATCGCCAACGTCGTCGACGCCACGGTTCACCCGCCCGTGTTGATCTCGCTCGGGGGAGTAGGTGGAACCAGAGGCAATACTCGGCCCCTCCCTCAGCCGCTTGTCGCGAGCAACAATTTGTTTCTCGACAATGTCATGCCCCTCAATACTCAAGGTCCCACGCTGCTCCCGGCCTCGGCGTTCGTCGATGGCGGAGGCAACGTGTGCGGGTCGGGCGGTACTCTTCTGACGTGCGCGTCGGTTGCTAGCTCGACGACGATGTTTCCGCGCGCAAACGGCTCCGCAACGCCTCGCATGAGCAAATGGCCGGGTGGGCGGTGAAAAAGGCCATTTGGCGCTGCGCAATAGGGGCGCGTCTCTTGGGTTCTTCATAGAGCGCGTCCGCGGCACATCGATCGCGCGACGAAAATCCCCGTACTGCTCGTGAAATTCCGCGTGTTTTCCACGCGGAGGCCGCTGCGCACGCCGGATACTCTCTCAAGCATCAACGTCCGGCACATCGCCAGGCGACGATCACTGATAGGAGATTCTCATGCGCAGCACTCGCTTCATTTCTCTCGCGACCATCTTTGCCTTCATGGCGTGCGCCCACGGTGGGACGCGTTCGACCGAAGTCGGTTCCGGGCAAACCGCCGATACCGGACCGCAGCAGACCATTCAATGGGGCCCGGCGCCGGCCGTGTTCCCGCCGGGGGCGCAATTCGCCGTCATGCAGGGCGACCCGAGCAAGGCCGGCGAGCCATTCACTGTGCGGCTCCGACTCCCGGACGGCTACCTCATTCCGCCGCACACTCACCCGACGGAGGAAGACGTGACCGTATTGTCCGGGACGTTCCTCGCTGGAATGGGTCCGAACGTCGTCGAATCCGATCTGCATCCGTTCGGCCGCGGCGATTTCGCGGCGATTCCGAGCAACCATGCTCATTACGCGAGGGCGCGCGGCGAAACGATCGTGCAGGTCAACGCCATCGGTCCATTCGCGATCACGTTCGTCAAGCCGGACGGCACGCCGATCGACCGCTGACCACGTTCACGCCTCCAGCCAACGACCGACATGCCCCCCGTTCAGGTGCGCTTGCTAGCCGCTCGGCTGGAGACTCGCCGTCGAGACGTTTCTGTTGAATTGGAGATCGTGCAACCGAGCATACATGCCGCTCGCCGCGAGCAGCGCGGCATGCGTGCCGCGCTCGCACACGCGACCGTGGTCGACGACGAAGATCTGATCCGCCTGCTGCACCGTCGCGAGGCTGTGCGCGATCATGATCGTCGTCTTCCCGCGCATCAGCCGGCGAAGTGCATCGAGGACCAGCGACTCGGATCCCGCATCCAATCCTGTCGTCGGCTCGTCGAGAATCAGAATCGGGGCATCGCGAACGAGAGCGCGCGCAATGGCAATTCGCTGCTGTTGCCCGCCCGACAACGTCACGCCCCGCTCGCCGACCATGGTGTTGTACCCGTCGGGAAGCTCGCGAATGAACACATCCGCATTCGCGAGCTCGGCGGCCTGGACGATCTCGCCGCGCGTCGCTTCGGGCCGTCCATACGCGATGTTCTGCCACACCGGACCACGGAAGAGCAGCGTGTCCTGCAACACGAAGCTCATGCGTTCGCGGAGTGATTCCTGATAGAACGATTGCACATCCTCACCGTCTATTAGAACACGACCCGCTCGCGGGTCGTAGAAGCGCGCAATGAGATTGATGAGCGTCGTCTTGCCTGCCCCGGTCGGTCCGACCACCGCCGCGACTGAGCCGGCCGGGATCGACAAGCTCACGTCGACGAGCGTGGGCCGGTCGGGTTCGTACCCGAACGTGACGTGATCGAGCTCGATCGCGCCGCGGAAGCGATGCGCGCGGCGCGCTCCGGGGCGATCGCGAACGTCCAGCTCGACGGCGAGGAAAGTGTTGATGCGTTCGAACGCCACCAGCGCGCGCGAGTACGAGTCTGTCATCTTCGACAGCTCGCGAATCGGCTTGTACATCTTGCCCAAGTACAGCAGGAAGACGACGAGCGCACCAGCCGTCAATTGGCCGTCGAGGACGTGACGCGCGCCGAACCAGAGGACCGCCGCGCTTCCCACGGCAACGATGACCTCGACGGCCGGCGCGAGCTTCGCCTTGACGTCGCGCGCGCGGAGCGTCGAGGTGACGATCATCTCGCTTTGATACTCGAAGCGCCGGCGCTCGTGATCTTCTCGGCCGAACGCTTTCACGAGGCGCATCGACGACAGCACCTCGTGCATCGTCGACATGAGGTCCGCTTCCCGGCCGCGGACGTCGAGCGACGTGCGCTTGATGCGCCGCGTGAGCGTGTAGACGACGACGCTGAGTACCGGCAAGACGGCCAGCGCGATGAGCGTGAAGCGCCAGTCGAGATAGAGCATGAGGCCACTCATCCCGAACAGCAGCATTGTGTAGTACAGCGTGTCGAGCACGCCCGAGGTAATGGCGCTCTGGATCGCGTCCACATCGGCCGTCGCCGTGCTGATGATGTCACCCGTCCGCTTCCTGTCATGGAACGACATCGACAGGCGCTGCGCGTGGGTGTACATGCGGCAGCGCAGCTCGTGGGTCACGCGCTGGCCCAAGGTCGTGACGCATTGCTTTTCGACGTAGCTGCCCAGGCCCCCGACGATCGCGATGAGCAGCACCATGCCCACGGCGAATTCGAGAATGCTCAAGGCATTCGCGCCGAGCATCGACGCGATCGCACGCTCGAGCCACTGCGGCAGCGGCTTGGCGCGCAGGACGGTGTCGAGCACGATCTTGATCGGCCACGGCTCGAGCAGGGCGGCGCCCGTTTCGGCGCCCACGGCGGCCAGGCCAACGAGCAAGATGCCCCAGTGGCCGGACAGCAGCCCAAGGACTGTGGCTCGATACGGTTTTCGCTCCAGCGGCGCCGGATTTTCGGCCAACTGAGTTCCTCGAGGAGTTCTCTCTCTATGAGAATAAACACCCCGCCCGGCTTTGCTCTATTCCTTGCGCGTCAGGCGCTGCTTCGTCTCGCCCTGCGCAATCGAGAGACCGGTGACGCGACCGCTCGAGTCGCTCTCGAATGACAGGACGAGGTCCGGCGTTCGGACGAAGAACTCGGTCGGAGACATCGCCATGAGCTGAATCGCCGGCTGCTGTGGGAGGTGAATGGCGCAACGCGGCGCAACTCGAGCGCCCCGGACCTTAGCCCAAGGATGTTGCCGTCAGCGCCGACGTGAATTCGCAGGTTCTGGGCGACGAGCGCAGAGTCCGCCGAAGGAAAACGAGCGGGAGCGAGCATCGCAAACCGCCGCGTGTCCACCGAGCCGTGATTGAAGAACCGCGACGTCGCCGGATCCCGACCGTAGTCGACGGTGAGCGAATCGAGGTCCGGCGGCGTCGCCGCCCCGGGGTGCTGTACTTCATTGTATATCGCACCGGCACGCCATCGTCGCCGAGCGTGATCCGGTAGTCGTGGACATAGACGCCCGGCGGGTGCAGAACGGTCCACGTTCCCGAAATGACGTTCTTGGTGCGTGTGTACTGCTCGAGGCAGAATGTGTCCTTCCCGACGGTGGTGACGAAGGCAGTCGGGGTTGTCCCCTGGGCGAGCAGAGCGAATGGGAGGGCCAACAGGATTGTCGAAATGCCGAGTGCTCGCATGCTATACCGACGCGGGGTTGTTTGGGGCTACTAACACTTCGGTCAATTCGCGGGTTTCCGCATTCACTATTTCCTTACGACTCTCGTCGGAGCGCGGCGTGGCCTAGCAACTGACACAGGTCCACAATAATTCGCCAAGCTGGCGAACACGCTCGCGAGATCCTTGGGAATCGGAGCATAGACCAGGTATGAGATCGTCCGCGCCCGCGGATCCGTAGTTACCTCGGCGTAGCTGCACCCAATGACGTCCATGTTGTCCGACGGCTGTTTCGTGTGGCCTTGCGACGGGTTGCTCCTCGCCTTCGGCGCGCCGAGAACTCTGGCGGCACGATGATTAGCTTGCGATAATCCGACCCCGTTCACATGCGCCAAGCCGTCGCCGCTCTCGCCTTCCTGATCGCCATCACTGCATTACCAATGCACGCACAGACGTCGTCCGGCGCGGCGGTCACTGGGCGCTACCGCAATCTGTTCGTCGAAGCCGGACACACGCCGGCTGAGGTGTCGGCGAGGATCGACAAGACGTTTCACCAGCTCTTTCACGGCGATTCCGCGACGCAGACCGTCTACTACGCCGCCGGGCAGAACGCGAAAGGGCCGCTGGCGTACATCACGGACATCAATAACCACGATGTGCGCACTGAAGGCATGTCGTACGGGATGATGATCGCCGTCCAACTCGACAAGAAGCCCGAGTTCGATGCACTCTGGAACTGGGCGAAGACGTACATGTACCACGACGATCCAAAGCATCCGAGCTTCGGCTACTTCTCGTGGTCAATGAAGACGAACGGGACGCCCAACAGCGAGTCGCCGGCGCCCGACGGCGAAGAGTATTTCGCAATGGCGCTGTACTTCGCGTCGGCGCGCTGGGGGAATGGAGAGGGGATCTACGACTATCGCACCGCGGCCGATCGTCTCGTCACGGACATGCGAAATCGCGTCCTGATCTCCGGCCGCGAGTCGAACGAACGCACGGAGACCGAGTACGCCGAGTTCAATCCCGTGTACAGGATGGTGCGGTTCACGCCGGATACGCTGCGCCGCGATCATACCGATCCCTCGTATCACCTGCCCGCGTTCTACGAGCTGTGGGCGCGCTGGGGCCCCGAGGCCGATCGTGATTTCTGGAAGGATGCCGCCCAAGCAAGTCGGGACTTCTTTCAGAGAGCGACGAACCCGAACACCGGCCTCAGTCCCGATTACGCGAACTTCGACGGAACACCGGTCGGATTCGGGCCGACCAATTTCGGTTCGACCTTCGCGGCCGACGCCTGGCGCACCGCCGCCAACTGGTCAGTCGACTGGGTGTGGTGGGCCGCCGATCCACGCGAGCGCGAGCTGAGCGACCGCATTCAGAGATTCTTCATGTCGAAGGGTCTCGACCGGTACGGCAGCAAGTACTCGCTCGACGGCACGCAGGTCAACGACACCGCGCATGCGACGGCGCTCGTCGCGACGAACGCGATTGCCAGCCTGGCAGCAACCGATCAAGCGCGCGCAGCGAAGTTCGCGGCCGCGCTCTGGAACACGCCGATCCCGTCGGGCCGATACCGTTACTACGACGGCCTCTGGTATCTCATGGCCCTGATGCACGACGGCGGCGCGTTCCGTGTATGGGTGCCGAGAAGATAGGCGGCGGACTACGAGTGAGGCATGACACTTTTCAGGAACTGTAGCGGCACCGGATTCTTGAACAGCGCGACTTCGAATTGCCGTCGCGTCAACAGGCCGCGCAGGACCTGACGCCTTCCGCTTCTTGCGTCGCGACCGGTGATGTACTTGAGCATGCTCTTCGTGGTCGCTTCGTACTCACCGGCGTTGACATGTGGCAGGAGATTCTTCAAGAACCCGCCGGTGCCGACATTGAAGATGAAGCTGCCGAGGGCGTCCACCTGGTTCTGGGTCAGATCGATCGTGATCTTATCGAGTGCTGGGTCCACGACACGCTCAACGTCCTGCCGGAACAGTGTGTCGGCCTCGGCTTCGGTGATGCCGTTGGAGTAGTCCTCGCCTTTGCGGATCAGGTGTCCGTACCCGATCGTCAGGTTGCCCGCGCCGTCGTCATAGGGTTTGGGCATGAAGGCCTCGCGCTGCCGAATGCGTGCGAGCCCGGAGTCACTCATGCGCAGCGGTGCTGTTCCGGTTGCCGCCAGAGCGGCGATGCCGGCACTGAGTCCCCGAACGCGCGGCTCGCCAACGAACACGAGCACTGCCGCAACGGTCGCGACCACGCACAGGCGAGTCGCGGTCGCGTACCTTTTCCGGACTTCTTTGGTCATCGCTCCGTCCTCCGTGACCATCGGGCAGGCGATGTGCCATCGAACATCACACGGACGCAAAAACGCCACGAGCCATAACTAGCTGTGGCGTCTCTAGTTGAAGAATCGGGACGGCGGGATTTGAACCCGCGCCCCGCGAACCCACTATGTCCAAGGGTCGCGACTTGCGGACCCAGCGCGGGCGCGCCTCACCGTCAGATCGCGTGACGGTGAAGCGACTTATTACTTACCTCGACCGATCGCTCGACAATGAACACGCACCTCGTAATGGTTGTCTGATCCAGGGAACAGACATATGCCCTGCGCGAAACGATCGGATGTCGAACGACTGAGAGTGTTGTCTTTCGCGTTCATTTAACAGCGAACCGATCGTCCTGCGCTCACGTCAGGACAGCGTCTTCGAGCACTCATCACTCTTGACAAGGTTGCGCGGCGCCGATTTGTTCAGCCCCTAGTCACTGTACCCCTGGGGCGCCGATGCTCGAAACGGAGTCGCCGACAGGCCTGTTGTCCTGGTTTGCCTCGCATTGGCCTGACGTGGTGCTGGCGCTCGCGGTCGGCATCCTCATGATCGTCCTCGAGGTGTTCAGGCGCCGGCTGAACATTCTCGAAAAGACAGAGCTCGATCGGCCGCCCGACCACGTTCCCGCCGAATCGCTGATCACGGGTCGACGGCCGCGCTTTCGACGCCTCGCCAGCAGACGTCTCCGGAAGGCGAGCGGTCGCGATGTGGTCGCGGCGATCAATCGCGGCGCATTGGACCTCGTGAGACACGCGAGAGTGGCGAATGAAAGCGCCGTCGCGGCATCACCACTGGAGACGGCGTGGAGTCACACCGCGTTCGGCGACTATGCAAAGATCGCCGCGTCATTCTTGCCGCCTGCCTGCTCCATCGCCGCACACGGAGCCAAAAGGAGGAGCGCGAGTGACAATGCGCTCGCGGTGCTCAACGATTGGCTGCGTCATGCCCCGCCCCTCCACGCCGAGATCCGCGGTGCCACGGGCGTCGGCAAGACGATGCTCATGCACGCGCTGTTCGTCGATCTCGTCGCGTCGAATTCGAAAACGGTTCCGATACTGGCCAGCGCGGACAACATCAACCAGAACAGCGACGAGCTGGCGGAGCTCAAGCGGGGAGACAACGCCGTGTCAGCCTTCGTCTCCGTCTGGCTGAGAAATCGGCGTGTAGCCGCGCGCACCGAAGCTGACGAAACAGCAATGGTGCGCGCCATCGGAACGGCGCTCGAAGAGGGTGAGATCGTTCTCCTGCTCGACGGCGCAGACGAGGTCCGCGCCAAAGGCGCGAGCGATTTCGTGGACGGACTGCTTCGCGACGTCAAGCGATGGATCGTCACACGGCGCTACGAGGACAACGCCGGATCGACGGCGCCTGGCCCTGTCCTGACGGTCGACGGCGCGTGGAGCAAGCCACGGATTCTCGAGTACGCGGAGCGGCGACTGCGAAATCGTCCGGAGGCCTTGGCTCGCGTCGCGTCGGTACTGGCTCATGTGATCCCCGACGATGACGTCTCGGCCCATTGGCTCTCGCATCCCAGCAATCTCGCAATGTACGTCGACGAGGTCGCGCCGCTGGACGGACTCCTGACGGAAGCCGAGATGTACCGTCTCGCCGACACCACCGCGGGTCTCATGGAGCATCTGGTGAACCGCGACATGCGTGGCCTGATCGGCGCAGCGCCGGATGAAGTGCGCGCCGCCCTCTCCGTGATTGCGATGTGCAAGCCGGGTGATCCGAGAGCGCGCATCGATGGCGACGTCGGCCGAAAGGTCGCCGGCTTGAAGACGTTGCTTCGGACAGACGGCGACTTCCTCGTGTTTCGCCACGCGGCCGAGAGTGAGTATTTTCTCACGCGGCGCATCGCGCGTGAGCTATTCGATGGCCCCGCGGCGTGGGAGCGTCACGAGGCGCTCCACGCGACGCTCGATCAGCTGTGGGGAGCGTCACGTGTATCACTGGTGGACGAAGCGTTGCGTGACTCAGGCCCGCCCGGGGCTGTGCGCAGCGCAATCGCCCGGTGGCTCGCGTCCCCCAGTCCGATCGCCGCCGTTCCTGCGTCAGCTTGCGCCAAACACGGAAAGCGCAACCTTCTCGAGGTATGGAAGCGGGCGCAGTCCGACGGCTCACGCGACGGTGTCGGAGTCGCCATCCGCGGAATGGACCTCAGCGGGATGGATGGACAGGCCTTGGACCTGAGCGGCTGGCGCGTGGAAAGCTCGTCCTTCGCGCGCGCGGATTTGCGTGGTGCGGAGCTGAGTCACGCCCAGTTCATCGATTGCGAATTCGACGGAGCCGACCTTCGATCTGCAAGCGCGATCGGCGCGGAGCTCGATCGCTGTTCCTTCGGCGATGGCGACACGTTGGCTGACGTCGACGGAATGCAGATCGAAGGCATTCACACGATTCCGCCGCAGCTGGAGTCGATGCTCGCCGCTCGGGGTGCTCGGCGCCGGCGCTCGCGCTATGACGGGCGCTGGGGCGAACAGTTCTTCAAAGTGCAACGCGCTTTTCTTGGCCGCGCCGTCGATCACTTGGAGCAGAATAGCTACGTCCCGCGCATTCGTCGCGCGATCGAACAAGCCGCAGAGTCTCGCGCGGACGGGCCGATTTACCTCGTCGACCTGATGGCAGGTGGCAACACCGAACGAACGAATAGCCTGCTGGACGAATTTCCCCGGCTTCGCATCCTGGGCATCGACCGGGACGATGCGCCGAAATCGATGCACCCACGGCACTCGTGGCTGCAAGTGGAGCTCTCGCCGGCAGCGATGATGAACATCGGCGGCACCGACCCGTTCGCATTGAGGAAGCTGCTTCGGGAAGGATTTGCGGAATCCCCGAGCTTCGCCGATCTGATCATCGCCAAGAAGGCGCTGCACGAGTTGGATCGATCGCTTCAGCCGGCGCTCCTCGAGAGTTGCGGCGCGGCACTCCACCGGGGCGGACGCATGGTCTTATTCGTGGACTCGCCCGGACCAACAGCCAGGGAAGTGGATTGGGGCAACCTGCATCGGTCGGTCGAGCGACATGACGCGCTGCGCAGATTGCTGCTCGACCCGGCCACTGCGCCGAACGACGTCAAGAAATATTTCGCCAACGCCCGGTATCTCGCTGACCCGCTCGGAGAATTGCTCTTTGTGAACGATTGGACCGCGGTGAAGGATTGGGCGAACTCGAACCAACACGAGCTGGCGCATCGCTACTTCGCGAGCCTGGCCGAGCTGTGCGCGTGGGCCGACCCGTGGTTTGGCAATCCGTTGACGATCGATGAGGACTTCTACGACATCAATGCGCTGCGGTTCAACGAGCGCGGCGTGAGCTGGGTGCTCCACTACCTGGAGCGGAACAAGGCCGACCGGGAAAAGGCGATTGCGAGAGATCTCAGCACGCTCGCGAGCCGGCTCGGCGGCTCGGATCGGTTTCGCGCGTTGGTCGACATCACGCGCACAGTGCTCGACAAGCGGTCGGCGTTCGCCACGATGCTCGGCGCGACGCCAAGCGCTGTGTCGCTCGCCGACATCGAGCCGATTCTGAAGCCGTTGGAAACTGCCGAGACGGCGCCGCAGTTCAAGCTTCGATGCGCGGTCGTCGAGTTCGAGCGGCAACGTCGACGATCGACACCCGTGAGTATCGTTGGAGCAACGGCAATCTCGGATGCTCCTGCGCAAGCCGCGGAGCCGATCTAGGAGACGTATCTCGGAACTGATCAACGCCGTTGGCTTCGGTGCTCGAAGCACGAGGAAGATGGCAAGTCCAATCAGACGACAGAGCCGTTGTCGGACGGAGGCGGAGGTCCGAGGTCGCCATCGCTCAACGCGCACTTCGCAATCGCCGCCAAGCGACCGTCCTGATTCTTCTCGACGCCTTTCAGATTCCGCAGAACTCGCCGATATGCCATCGAGATGAATGCGCGCGCGCAATCCACCTCGGCGTGTACTGCCGCCTCGCTGCCCGCGCGCTGAATCTCACTCGTCGTTCGCGACAACACTGCCGACACGAGGACGATGTCGATCGCCGCGTTCGCCAACCGCTCCTGGATGAATTGCCGGTCGATCAACGCCTTACCGTGCGCCAGAATCGTGCGCTCGACGACGAGCCCGAGACGATGCACGAGGCTCGCAGCGAGACCCGCTTCCTTCGCCAGTGCTGGGTCAACCATCGAGAAGTGCGGCCAGGTGATTGTCCGCTTGGCACGACCGACCAAGTAGTGACCGAGGGCGCCCGCGGAATGCAGCGGGTCCTTGAACGCGCGCCCGATCGCTTGGAGATGCTCGGCGGGCTGTTGCAGGCCGGACAACGCAATCAGCGCTCGCAGGATCTCGTTCGTCCCTTCGAAGATGAGGTTAATCCGCGAGTCGCGCACGGCCTGCTCATATGGATACTCTCGCGAATAGCCGATTCCTCCGGCGATTTGCAGCGCGTCGTTCGATGCGCGGAAGGCAAGCTCGGACGCGAACACTTTGCAGACCGCCGTCTCGAGTGAGTAGTCCACCCCACCGCGGTCCACCATGTCCGCCGCGATCATCACCGCGGAATCGATCGCGTAGCACTCGGCGGCGTTCACCGCGATCTTGCGCTGCAGCATCTCGAACGAGCCGATCGACCGGCCGAACTGTTCACGCTGTTTGGCGTGGGTGAGTGCCTCACGCATGATCTGTCGTGCACCGCGTGCCGACGCGGCCGCGAGGCCGAGCCGCCCCGAGTTGAGGATCTCCAGGGCGATTCGAAATCCTTGGCCGACTTCACCGAGCCGATCCTCGACTGGCACTCGGACCTGGTCGAAGTACACCGCACGTGTGTCGGAGGCCTTGATGCCCATCTTATCCTCGCGCTTTCCGAGCGTCACACCGCTCGCGTGCGCGTCGACGATGAAGGCCGTCACGCGTTCCTTCCGCACGCCCGCGACCGTCTCGACCACCTTGGCGAATACGGTGAACAGATCGGCATAACCGGCGTTCGAAATCCAGATCTTATTGCCGGTGAGCAGGTAGTGCGATCCGTCTTCGCTCAGGACTGCCGTCGACTTCATCGCCTGTGCGTCCGATCCTGAGCCCGGCTCGGTGAGACAGAACGCAGCGACGAGCTCGCCGGTCGCACAGCGGGGCAAATAGCGCTGCTTCTGTTCTTCCGTTCCGAACAGAATGATTCCCTTGCAGCCGATCGATTGATGCGCACCAGCGTAGACGCAGAGCGCGGGATCGACTGCTCCGATCTCCGCGAACACGCGACTGTACACCTTCGTCGATGCGCCCAAGCCGCCGTATTCGACGGGAATCGCGAGGCCCATGAAACCCCAGTCATGAAAGGCGTACCGGAATCCTGGAGGAAATTGTCCTTCGCGATCGAAGCTTTTGCTATCGATATACTCGGCCGCGAACGCCCGAAACGAATCGAGAATGGCGCGCAGCGATTCTGCTTCGTCGCTCGACAGCGTCGGGAACGGAAAGACGAGATCTTCGCGAAGCTCACCGAGGAATATCGATTTCGTGAACGACGCGTTCGCCTCGGGACTGGCGGGATGAGATATCGTGCGTTGCGGAGCTACGGCGATCACGGATCGGCCCTCGGCTATTCGGACACCGGCGACGGTCTCCAAGCCGGCTACGTGAAGTTTGTGCCGGAGCTCGCACGCTCACCGTCCG
>Ga0070681_10002476_pt1 | contig 16909 bp, 13 predicted proteins | sample KBSC83BmetaG_FD_65650 | JGI IMG/M metagenome (GOLD analysis project Ga0070681, IMG submission 65650) | Corn rhizosphere microbial communities from Kellogg Biological Station, Michigan, USA - KBS C8-3B metaG | ecosystem: Host-associated > Plants > Roots > Rhizosphere | place: USA: Michigan...
AACGCCGAAGACGCGATCGCGCGTCGCGTATGGCCGAACGAGATCGTCGACGGCCTCGCGCTGAGCATCGGTCAACGCACCGGCACCAAGCTCCGTGGCGACTACGCCGGCGAGCCACACGCGAACGCCGAATCGGGCGACGAACTGTTTCAGCGCCGCAAGCTCACTCCGGTCCCGAAGAGCATCGATATACACATTGGTGTCGAGCGCCAAACCCGAAGGCATCGCCGGCTACGATTTCGGCTTTGCACGGCGTGCATACACGTCCGTCACTCCGCCCACCTCGGCCAATCGATCGAGCGCGGAAAACACTTCGTCCTGATACACGACCGCATCGAGCGCGCGGTCCACCGCTTCGGTATCGTTGCGCGCACCCAGAATACGGCGGGCCTCGGCCAGCTTGTGCACGTCCATGTCCATGTTCTTTCTGGCAACAGCCGGCTCCGATACACGGCTCGCTTTCTTGGTCATTTTCAGCACCCTCCCGTTAGTACAGAAGATAGTGCATGTGCTTCTGTACCGCCAGCCGAGCTAGGTACTGCCCGGCCCGGTCTGCGGCGCAGGCTGACGCACTGGATCTTCCGGCGCCGGCGCCGGGCCTACACTATTGAAGCTTCCCACCGCTCTTTTTCGACCCCGGAGGCTTCATGCGCGCCCTTCGTCTTACCGGCGTGACGCTGCTCTTTTCGAGCGTCGCGGTCGCGCCGATCACCGCTCAGCAACGCCCGCAGAACCGCGTGCAGCTCGAGCAGTACCTCGACTGGGAAGAGGTACAAAACCCGCAGCTTTCGCCCGACGGCGCGCAGATTCTCTTCGGCCGCCGCTGGGTGGACAAGATGAATGACCGCTGGGAGTCATCCATCTGGCAGATGAGCGCCGACGGCACCCATCAGCGGCAGCTCGTCCAGGGCGGCGACGTGCACTGGTCGCCGGACGGCAAGCGCATCGCGTACGTCGCGAAGGGCGAGCCGAGCGGACAGCAGATCTTCGTTCGCTACATGGATGCCGAGGGTGCGACGACACAGATCTCGCATCTCACCGAGAGTCCGAGTGGACTCGAGTGGTCGCCCGACGGCAAGTCGATCGCATTCACGATGAACGTGCCCGCGCGCGACAACTCACTTCGCATCAACATGCCCGCGCCACCCAAGGGCGCGAAGTGGACGGAGTCGCCCAAGGTCGTGACGCGACTCAACTATCGCTCGGATCGCGTCGGCTACACCGACGAGTACTATCGACACATCTTCGTCATTCCGGCCGACGGCGGCACCGCGCGCCAGATCACGAATGGCGAATGGAATCACTCAGCGCCGAGTTGGTCGGCGGACAGCAAGACGATCGCCTTCTCGTCGCTGCGCGAGCCGGAAGCCGAAGCGAAGTTCCGTCAATCGAACATCTACGCGGTGAATCTCGCGACCGGCGACATCAAGCAGCTGTCGCGTCGCGCCGGCACGAGTGGCAATCCCGAGTATTCACCAGACGGCCGCTTCATCGCCTTCATGTCGGCCGACTCCGTCGACCACTCGGCATGGGCCGAGACGAAGCTGTGGTTGATGAACTCGGATGGCTCGAACGCGCATCCGATCAGTGGCACCCTGGATCGTCCGATCTCAGGTGTCACTTGGGCCGAGGACAACACGGGCGTGTACTTCAACGTGGAGCATGAGGGATCGAAGGATCTCTACTTCACGACGACTGCCGGCCAGTTCCATCCGATCACGACCGGCAAGCATGTGCTCACGGTCGCGGGCGTCGGCAAGACTGGCCTCGCCGTCGGCATTCTTTCGACGCCGACAAAGCCGAATGACGTCGTGACGTTCACGGTACCGAAGACCGGCACGGTGTCGACGTTCAATCAGCTCACTGCGGTGAACGACGACGTGCTCGGCGGCAAGCAGCTCGCACAGACGGAAGAGATCTGGTACACGTCGAAGGACAACCTCAAGATCCAGGGTTGGATCGTGAAGCCGCCGGGCTTCGATCCGAGCAAGAAGTATCCGCTGATGCTCGAGATTCACGGCGGCCCGCAGAGCATGTACAATGTGGCGTTCAACTTCGCGCGACAGGACCACGCGGCGAACGGCTATGTGATTCTCTACACGAATCCGCGCGGCTCCACGGGCTACGGCGAGAAGTTCACGAACGAGATCAAGAACGCGTACCCGGGCAAGGATTTCGACGACCTGATGGCTGGTGTCGACACGGTCGTGGGGCGCGGCTACATCGACACGAAGAACATGTTCGTGTTCGGCTGCTCGGGCGGCGGCGTGCTGACCTCATGGACGGTCGGACACACGACGCGTTTCGCCGCGGCGGCGGCGCTCTGCCCAGTCATCGACTGGATCAGCTTCGTGGGCGAGACCGACGGCGCGGGATGGTATCAGAACTTCGAAAAGCCGTTCTGGGAGGATCCGTCGGAGTACTTGAAGCGTTCGCCGATCATGTATGTCGGCAACGTGAAGACGCCGACGCTGCTCATGACGGGCGTGCTGGATCTCCGGACGCCGATTCCGCAGATCGAGGAGTATTACCGTGCGCTCAAGATGAAGGGCGTGCCGACGGCGATGATTCGTGTGAACAACGAGTACCACGGAACGTCTTCGACGCCGTCGAACTGGCTGCGCACGCAGCTGTATCTGCGGGCGTGGTTCGACAAGTACGGCTCGAAGCCGACTGGAGCGGTGACGACGACATCACTGCAGCCACAGCCGTAGGTCATTTGGTGGGAGAGTCAGCGGGGCGGCGGGCGCTTTCAGCGCCCGCCGCCCCGCTCGCACTCTCGCAGCCTCCGTCGCCGCCGTTCAATTCGTCGGACGTTTTTCTCGTGGCGAGCTCGCTCCCGCTGACATCGGACTACCGCGCGTTGCTTGCGACGTACGAATACGAGAGCCACGAGTTGCGCGTCGATACACTCAGCGTCGTCGGCCGCGAGTCGCTGATGGTGGGCGATGTTTCGCATGACACGTGGGTCGTTCGCATCTCGCGCGGCCCGACGGGGCGGATGACCGCCTGGATCGATAGAGAATCGCGATCGTTGATGCAGCAGGAATTCTCGTCCAAGGCCACCGGGTGGCGCATGCGAATGGTGCGCCAATAGACTGGCGGGCAAGGCTCTGGACGAAGGGCCGCGCGTGCCTCTGATTAGTCGCACGCATGAAAGACCTCTCCGCCCTCGCCGCCCTCGTTTTCGCGCTCGTCGGCGGCGCCTGCACCGGGCCGCCGCAAATCGCGCCACAACCCGATGCGCATCCCGATGCTCCGTCGTACGCCGACGCGCTGCTTCGCATCGGCATTCGACAGCGGCAGGACGACAGTGTCGCCGTCGCCGGCGGTCGCTCGATCCTGATGTCGCACGGCGATCGCGCCGCGCGCGTGTACGTCCTGCTGCACGGCTTCACCGACGCACCCACGCAGTTCCTCACTGTCGGTGGGCATCTTTTCGCCGACGGCGCGAACGTCTACATCCCGCGCTTACCCCACCACGCCGAGCGACAGTCGTCGCTGCGCGCGATCGGGCGCGTGCGCGCTGACGAGCTCGCGCGGTTCGCCGATTCTACGACCGAGATCGCGCGCGGTCTGGGCGACACCATCGTCGTCGTCGGTTTGAGCGCGGGCGGCGTTCTCGCCGGGAGCATCGCGCAGCATCACCCGGAAGTGCTGCGCACCGTGCTCATCGCGCCTGCCATCGCGCCGGGCCGCATTTCAGACAGCGAAGGTGAGGCCGTCGTCATGCTCGCCGGCGTACTGCCGGACATCGTTCGCAGGACCGCGCCGATCGACACGAACCGACCCGAGAATATCCCCGGCATTTCGACGCGCGGCTTGGCTGAGCTCTTGCGACTTGGTCGTCGAGTGTACGACGAGGCGGAGAGCGCGCCGCCCGCCGTGCACGATATCGTCTTGCTCTTGAATGAGGCTGACCACACCGTCAGTGAGGACGCGACGCTCGATCTCGCGCAGCGCTGGACCGATCGCGGCGCGACTGTCGCCGCCTATCGCTTCGCTGCCTCGGCCAAGCTGCTGCACAACGTCATGGAGCTCGACTCGCACGGCGGCAACACCGAGCTGGTCTATCCGGTGGTCGAGGCGTTGGCGCGTGGGGACAGTGTACGGTCACCCGAAATGATCCGGCTCCTCGACGTGCCCTGCCAGGGATTTCGGTGCCGTGTACGCCGCTGGGTGAGCCCGCACGCCGACTGAGCCTCCAACGTCCGCAACACCCGATTAGGTGTTGATTACATCCACGTGAGGCGACTTGCCCGCCGGCGCGGACGGCCACACATATAGGACTCCACTATATCGACGCCGTGGGTGAATGATCAGACCTCGATGCGCGTGGCTGGCGCTGGCGTCAGCAGCATTCGTCTCGCTGGCATGCGGCCCAGATCCGTCGCCTCCGCAGCGAAACGGGTTGCGCGTCGAAGTGATCGCCACGAATCTCAACGTTCCGTGGTCGCTCGCGATCGCGCCCGACGGACGCGTGTTCGTTGCTGAACGGCCAGGGCGGATTCGCGTCATCGTGCACGACACGCTCGCCAAAGACATCTGGGCGACAATCCCCGTTGTCGACGGAACGCCGCACAACTGGGAGACGGGTCTCATGGGCCTTGCGCTCCACCCGGACTTCGCGCGCAATCCGTATGTGTTCGTCTGTTACACTACGGCGTCTTCGCACGGCTTCATCAACCGAGTTGCTCGATTGCGTGAGCGCGACGGTCACGGCGACTCTCTCTCCGTTCTCGTCGACGAGATTCCCGCGGGCTGGTATCACAACGGGTGCCGCGTGAAGATCGGTCCCGACGAGAAGCTCTACATCACGACCGGCGATTCGTATCGCGAGCTGCCGGCGCAAAACGAGTCGTCGCTCGCGGGAAAGGTGCTTCGACTGAATCTCGACGGCTCGATCCCGTCGGATAATCCGATTCCACGATCGCCAGTGTGGTCGCTCGGCCACCGAAATCCGCAGGGTATCACGTGGAATCCCGAGACCGGCATCGCGTACCTCACCGAGCATGGCAGCGGCGTGGACGACGAGATCAACATGCTTCGGCGCGGCGGCAACTATGGTTGGCCCAACGCGCGCGGGCAGGCCGCCGATCCACGGTACAGAGATCCAGCATTTGTCTTTCATCGCGCTCCAACGGGTGCCACGTTCATTCCTGGAGCGTTCGTTGGACGATCAGACATGCTCGTCGCGTCGCTGAGTGGTCACCTGATGCGCTTCTCGGTCGCCGGCGACGCGGTATCGCTGCTCGACGACTCCGTGCTCGTCGGCTATGGACGTCTTCGAGATGTCGCGATTGGGCCGCACGGCAGCGTGTACGTCAGCACGAGCAACCGTGATGGTCGGGGACACCCGCGCCGTGGCGACGATCGCATTCTTCGGATTTGGATGAACGGAGCGCTGCCCTAGTCCGGCGTTGCGACCCAAGGGCACACACTGGTGATCCACGCCACACCAGCTCGGCCTCGCACTTGCTAATCGTGCGCACAGACTCCGAACTGGACATCAGTATGCACACGACAGTCGCGTTCGCTACGTCGTTGGCGCTCTCTGCCATTGCGCTGGGCGCCAGCTCCGCCGCCGCGCAGAGCGCTCGTGGCAGTCTCGCCGCCCAGCGTGAGCGAGACCAGCTTCCTTGTGCCGGCACCAAGGCGGTCGTCGACAGCGCTCGTGCCGAAGCGATGAGCGTTCTCTTTAGCAATACGCCCGTCCTCACCGAGCTTCGGCAGGAACAAGGCATACCATCGGCAACGCAGCTTGGCGTGGCCGTGGTGCTCGACGGCTCTGTGTGTCGGCAGCTGGCGTCGCATTTCGATCACGCGCTGCCGGCAACCACCAGAGTCACCGTGCTGAAATTGGGACCGATCTTCTATGCGCGCGATCCAGATCAGCGCCACGCGACCGGCTTCTTCGCGGACAGCACACTCAAAGTGCTGGTGCGACTCGGGCCACCGATGGACAAATAGCGATCATTTCGCGGACCTCGGCCCGGCATGGAATGATGCCGGATCCAGGCCGTAGGTCCTGATCACGTTCGCGAATCGAGCGCTCGCGCGAATCGGATCATACATCGTCATGCCGAACGGCACGGAGAACGACAGCGGCTCTCTCTCTCTCGCCGAACGCTCGAGCGCGTCGAGCGCGCGCGTCGTGTCGCCCGCGCCCAGGTACGTCCAGGCCTGCGTGGCGTTCGCGAACGCGTTCTTTCCGCGCTCGGACTCGTAGCGTCGAATGAACTCGGCCGCTCCCGCCTTGTCGCCGGTCGCCGCGATCAAGTAGCCGACCCATGGCGCTGCTTGTGGCGCGGCAGTCGTGCCTCGCATGAGCGCCTTCGCGCTGTCGGTCTTGCCCGAAGCGTACAACAACAGCGCGAACATCTGCCGAGCCGGGCTCGCCGGTGTCGAGTCGAGCTCGAACGCTCGGCGCGCCGTCGCGAGCGCTTCCTCTCGGCGATTCGACATGAAGAACGTGTTTGCGGCGACCCACGTGGTCGTGGACGACAGTGGATCGACGCGCATCGCTCGGCGGACTTGCACCACCGCGTCCTCCATGCGGCCGAGCGCTGCCAGTGGTGCCCAATACGCGCGATTGGCCACTGCGTTGCTCGGATCGCCGTTCAACGCGTGCTCGAGCGCAACGCTAGCCTCCTTGTCGTGGAGCGAAAGGACGTCGCAGAATCCTTCCGCGGCCCAGGCTTCGACATTCGACGCATCCAGGCGATGCGCGTTCGCAATGGCCGCTCGCGCCGTCGAGAGAACGGAATCGGGCGTGACGGGTGAAAAGAGCGGCAGCACGCAGTAGGCTTCGCCGAGTCGTGCCCACGCGCGCGCGAACGTGGAGTCGCGGCGAAGCGCGTCGCGGAAGTACGGGATCGAGCGCGACACGCCATCGCGGCGCTGCGCGAGCAAGGCGAGCCCGCGAAGGTACAGCTCGTAGGTTTCGACGTCTGTCGTGTCGTGGCGAGCGGACGGATCGATCGACGATGCCGTGTTGACCAGCGTCATGCGAAGCGCGCTCACGATGTCGCGCGTGATCTCGTCCTGCACCGCGAACACATCCTTCACTTCGCGCTCGTAGCTGTTGCTCCACAGAATCTTGGCGTCACTCGCGCTCGACAACTGTGCCGAGACGCGCATGCGCGCGCCTTCGCGACGCACGCGGCCCTGTAGCACCGCGGCGACGTTGAGCGCCTTGCCCACCTCGCGGACGTCGGCCGCTTTGTCGCGGTACGAGAACGCGGAGCTCGTCGCAGCAAGCCGAAGCCCGCTCACTCTGGCGAGAGCGGTCGTCAACTCGTCCGCGATGCCTTCGGCAAAGTACGTGTTCGCGGTGTCACCGCCGACGGACTCGAACGGGAGCACGGCGAGCGACTTGTCGCTCACACCGGCGCTCGGCGCGCGGTGCAGTAGAAGCCATCCGGCGAGCGCGATGACCCCTACTGTCCCGACGGCAATCGCCGCATTCCTCAACCCGACACGATTCTCGGCCGCAGGACGTTCGCCGCTCGGCGTCCCGACGTGATCCAACGCCGAGAGCAGCTCACCCGCCGGCTGCGGACGCCGCGCCGGATCCTTTTCGAGACATCGTGCGACGAGTGACGCCAGCGTTGGAGGAACAGACGCCAGCGTCGCCGGCGTTTCGGTCAAATGCGCCGCGATCATCGCCGTCGCTGTGGTGCGCGACGCGAAGGGATGCTTGCCCGCGATCAACTCCCACGCGACGACGCCCCAGGCATAGATGTCGGCGCGATGATCCGTTGCTGGATCGCCGGCGGCTTGTTCCGGCGCCATGTAGGCGGGCGTGCCGATCGATGAGCCAGCCTGCGTCATCGTGACGGAGCTCGCGCTGTCTTCGGTCCGCGAAACGCTCACCGCCTTCGCGATGCCGAAGTCGGTCACGACCGCCGCGCCGCCCGAGAGCAGGATGTTCTCCGGCTTGATGTCGCGATGGACGACACCTTCGCCGTGCGCGAACGCGAGCGCGCGCGCCACATCGCGCAGGATGTGCGTCGCTTCCGTCAGCGGAACGGGTTGGCCCGACGCAAGCCGCGCCCGCAGCGATTCACCGCGAACGTACGGCATCGAGTACCACGGCACGCCGTTCGCCTCGCCCGTGCTCAGCAGTGGAACGATGTTCGCCTGCTGCAACCGCGCGGCGAGCTTCACTTCACGCGCGAATCGCTCGGCGCTCACGCTGGCGGCGAGCTCCGTCGACAACATCTTGAGCACGACCGATCGATTGAGCGACGTCTCGCGCGCAAGAAAGACACGCGACATGCCGCCGCCGCCGAGCTCACGTTCGATCGTGTACGCGGCGCCCAGGGTGGTTTCGAGGTGCGCGCGAACGTCGCCGCTCATGCTTCCATCTTCGCGATGAGCTCAGGATACCGTGGATGGCGCTGAAGCGGCTCGATGTCCGGCCAGCGATACCAGATCGGCCCGAGACCGTCCATCAACTCGGCGGAGCGCATCGCGTGCTCCATCGCTTCGTCGATGCGGCCGAGATAGATCGCCGAGATCGCGCGCGTGAAATATGAGATCCTTGATGTGATCGCACGCGCCTCGATCTCGGCGTGAATGGCCTCGGCGCGCCGCGTATCGCCGCGCTGCATGTACAATCCCGTCAACGTCTGCAGAAACCACGGATGCCGTCCGAATTGGTCCATCCCGATCTCGACGGTCGCGAAGCCACCCTCAGTATCGCGCCCCCACGTTTGCACCCACGACAACGCGTAGCGAGGCGCGAACGCGGTGGGATCCATGTCGCATGCGCGCTTCGCCAGGGCGATGGCCTCGTTCGTCCGGCCGAGCGCGGACAATCCCATCGCGATAACGGTCGCGTTGATCGGGTTCCGCGGGTCGTCGGCGATCGCGCGGCGGAACTCACGCGCAGCGTGTTCGTCGCCGCGGCCTTGTTGCAGAATCACGAGTCCCCAGGCGGCGTAGAGCACGCGCACCTCGGACAGCCGCGGATCGAGATCGAGTGCACGCTCCCACAACGAGAACATGCGAGGGATATCGAGTCTGGAGTTGCCCAGCAATGTGGCGAGATTGCCCATTGCCTCCGCGTTCTCCGGGTCCAACTCCAGCGCCCGCTCGAACGCCGCGTGTGCTCGGGGAACGCACTCCTCGGGCAACGCGAGCCCATACTGCGACTTGGCCCGGAGCGCGTTGCCGAGGCCCGCGTGCGCGGCGGAGGACATCGGCGTGAGCTCGATGGCGCGCTCGAAACACGCGACGCCCTCGAGGATCGCGCGCCCTCGCCTCGCCGTGAGCGCGCGGCCGCGGACGATGAGCTCGTAGGCCTCGACGTCGGCCGTGGTCGCAGGAGCGGTGGCCGCGGTGGGCTTTGCGAACGTGAGCTGCAATCGCGATGCGATCGCGCTCGCGATTTCATCTTGCACCGCGAACACGTCGATCAGATCGCGATCGTATCGCTCCGACCAGAGCTGATATCCGTCGGACACCGCCATGAGCTGCGCCGTGATGCGGATCCGATTGCCGGCTTTGCGCACGCTGCCTTGAAGGACGGTGGCGACGTTGAGCTGCTCGCCGATCGTGCGCAGATCGGCGTCCTTTCCTTTGAACGAGAACGCGGAGATTCGCGCGGCGACATGCAGACCGTCGATGCTGGCGAGGGCATTGATGATGTCCTCGGCGATGCCGTCACCGAAATACTCGTTGTCACGATCGGGGCTCAGGTTGACGAACGGCAGTACTGCGATGGATTGCGCCGGCGCCGCGACCGCAACGGACGCGGGCGCGTCCGGTTCCTGGAGCAGCGCGACGAGATCCGCGGCGGTCGACGGCCGGTCGATCGGCGTTCGCGCCAGCGCGCGCTGCAGCGCGCGAGCTACCGGCCGCGGAACACCCTCGCGCAACGCGGTCACGTCGGCAGGCGTCTGCACGAAGCGCTTTGCGATGATGGACTGCGGATTCGGCCCGGTGAATGGCGGTTCGCCGACGAGGAGCTCGTAGAGCACGCATCCGAGCGAGTAGAGATCGCTGCGTCCGTCGACGGCTTCGCCAACGGCCTGTTCGGGACTCATGTACGCCGGGGTCCCGATGCCGACGCCGACCTGTGTCAACGTGGATCCCTCCGCCGTCGACAACACCTTCCCGATGCCAAAGTCGGCTACGAGCGCGTGGCCGTCCTGGAGGAGAATGTTCTCGGGCTTGATGTCGCGATGAATGATGCCTTCGCGATGCGCATAATCGAGTGCGCCCGCGATTTCGCTCGTGACGCGGACCGCGGTGTCGACCGGAAGCTGGCGCTCGCGATCGAGCCAATCTCGCAACGTGTCGCCGCGGACCAACGGCATGACGTAGAACAGCATGCCGTCGGCGTCGCCGCTGTCGAACAGCGGGAGAATGTGCGGATGCTGGAGTCGCGCGGTGGTGCGAATTTCCGTGAGGAAGCGCTCGGCGCCGAGCGCCGAGCTCAGATTCGCGTGAAGGACTTTGATGGCGACGTCGCGATCGTGTTTGAGATCGCGAGCGAGATACACGGTCGCCATGCCACCGGCGCCGATCTCGCGTTCAACGCGGTATCGCCCGGCCAGCGCGGAGCCCACCGCATCGTGGGTCGCGGTCGTCATCGAGGGGATTTGCGTCGCATTTTGATCGCGTTCACGCTGTTGCACACCCACGGATCGGACGCGTCAAGTTGCGGCGGGGGGCAGGCGCCATTGAGGTCGGGAATGCGCGGAAGAAGATACGCACCGAACCGCCGCTCAGCTACCTCACTCGCGGTTCGGTTCCTGCGTGCGACGGCCGGCGTCGAAGACGTGAGTGAGCGCCGTCCCGATACGGGAGGAACGATGCGGAGCGTTCAAATCGTGGCAGTGGGAGCCGCACTGCTCGCGGCTGCGGCGTGCCAAACTCGGCCTGAAGGACACAACAAAACGAGCACGGCGGGCGGCGAGGTCCGCATGCTCCCCGATGTCGGCAATGCGACGCTCAGTCGCGCTGACCTTGCGCATTTCGCACCGCTTCCGGCGCGTATGGATCTCCCGGGCACGCCGCCGAGTCAGGCGCAAATCGACCTCGGGCGCATGCTGTTCTACGAACCGGTCCTTTCCGAGGGACACGACATCTCCTGCAACTCCTGTCACGGACTGAACGCGTTCGGAGCCGATGGTCGAAAGGTGAGCTTCGGCCATAAGGGGCAGGAAGGCTCGCGCAATGCGCCAACCGTGTACAACGCTGCCGGCCAGATCGCGCAGTTTTGGGACGGTCGCGCGCCGAGCATCGAGGAGCAGGCCAAGGGGCCCATCCTCAATCCGTCCGAGATGGGAATGCCGAATCCGCAGGCGGTGTTGGATCATATGAAGTCGTCGGCCAAGTATCGCGCGGCCTTCGCCGCCGCGTTCCCGGGGGAGTCGAATCCGATCACCTATGACAACGTCGGCCGAGCCATCGGGGCGTTCGAGCGTGGCCTGGTGACTCCGGGTCGGTGGGACGCGTTTTTGAAAGGTGACACCTCCGCGCTCAGCACGCAGGAGAAGCGCGGCGCGAAGACGTTCGTCGCCGCGGGATGCACGACCTGCCACTCGGGCGCGACAGTCGGCGGGCAGATGTTCCAGAAGATCGGCCTCGTGCACCCGTGGCCGTTGAAGCCAGACAGCGGGCGTTTTCTCGTGACGAAAAATCCCACGGATCTCTACGTACTGAAGGTGCCGGCGCTACGCAACGTCGAGAAGACGGGACCGTATTTCAGCTTTGGAGACGTCGCATCGCTCGATTCCGCCATCGTGATGATGGCGCACTATCAACTCGGCCTGGCGTTGTCGACGGCGCAGGTGCAGGACATCCACGCGTGGCTCCGAACGCTCACCGGCGAGATCCCGTCGAGATACATCGCGGAGCCACGACTCCCCGCCAACGGAAACTGAGTCTTCGCGATCTTCAAAGAACGATCGCAACCGGTGCCGCGAGCGCTGAGACCAGGGGGCGGATCTAGGCGAACGCCCTGCTCCGCCGCATTCTTGAGAGACGTCAGCCGACTTACAACTCGGCGCGACACCACTCCCATGGAGCGACTCAGATGATTCGTCGATGCTTGACCGGCACACTGGCAGGGGCCGCGCTCGGCGCTTCTCTCGCGGCCTGCTCGCGACACGCCGCAGTCGCTCCAGTGCAACAAGGCTCGGCGGCGCGCTCCGAGCTGCTGCGCGGAGAGTACGGTCGCTACCGGGCGAACAACGACTTGCTGTACTACCATCTCGATGTTCGCGTGGACCCGGGCAAGAAGTTCCTCAGCGGTAAGAACACGATCCGGTTCCGGATGCTGTCCGACGACAACCGCATCCAGATCGACTTGCATCCGAACCTCGCGACCGAGCGGATCCTGTTCAACGGCGCGCCGCTCAAATACACGCGCGAAGAGAGCGCGGTCTTCATCGATTTTCCCGAGACCCTCAGGAAAGACCGCGTGTACAGCATCGAGTATCACTACTCGGGAATTCCGGCCGAGATTGGCGCCGCGAGAGGCGGCATCGGATTCAAGACGGATGCTCGCGGGAAGCCCTTCATCAACACCGTCTGCGAAGGCACTGGCTCGAGCACCTGGTGGCCGAGCAAGGATCAGTGGCACGACGAAGTGGACAGCATGGAGATCAGCGTCTCGATCCCGAACGATCTGGTCGACGTGTCCAATGGCGCGTTCGCCGGAAAGACCGATTTAGGCGACGGCTACACGCGCTGGGATTGGACGGTGCACTACCCGATCAACTCGTACGACGTGTCGATGAACATCGGCGACTACGTGCACTTCACCGACACGTACAAGGACATGACGCTGAACTTCTACGTGCTACGCGATAGTCTGGACAAAGCGAAAGCACAGTTCAGCCAGGCCAAGGGCATGTTGGCTGCGTACGAGCATTACTTCGGCGAGTATCCATTCAAGAAGGACGGCTACAAGCTCGTCGAAGCGACGAACGCCGGCATGGAGCATCAGAGCGCCGTGACGTACGGCAACGGCTTCAAGAACGGCTACTACGGCCGAGATTGGACGGGGGTCGGCGTCAGCCCGCGCTTCGACTTCATCATCATCCACGAAAGCGGTCACGAGTGGTTCGGCAACGCCGTGTCGGCGGCAGACCGCTCGGACATGTGGATTCACGAGGGCTGGACGACGTACCTCGAGGTTCTCTACGTCGAGTACACGTACGGCTATGACGACGCGCTCAAGTACGTGAACGGATACAAGACGAAGGTGCAGAACCGGCAGCCGATCATTCCGCCCGGCAGATTGATGCGAACGCCGCCGCAAGACATGTACTTCAAGGGCGCTTTGATGCTGAACACCCTGCGCAACGTCGTAAACGACGACACGCGTTGGTTCAAGCTTCTGCACGACGTCTATCAGCGATTCAAGTATCAGAACATCACCACCGACGACATCATCGCGTTCTTCAATCAGCAGACGGGCACGAATCTGACGCCGGTGTTCAACCAATACCTGCGGCACACGGCCTTGCCAGTGCTCGAGCTCAAGTTCGATTCAACAGCTCGAACCGTGGCCTATCGCTGGAAAGCGGACGAACCGGGTTTCGCGATGCCGATCCGCGTCGGCGCCAAGAGCGCGTGGCAGATCATCCAACCGACGACCGAGTGGAAGTCGATGCCGACGCGGTTGACGAAAGACTCGTTCGAGGTGGCGACCGATTTGTATTTCGTGAACGTCGCCAAGGAATAGCTCAGGGGACGGCGACGGATCTCAAGAAAAAGAACGCCTGAAATCGGCCCTGGAGCTTTCCGTTCGAGTCGAGCGCAGTGATGTCGCCCAGGGATCGCCACACGACGCCAACGCCCGGGGCGACGAAGATTCGGTCGCGCGCCGCGGCATAGACCATACAATGGAAGGTGCCGGCGGGAACCGTCACGGTGCTATCGCTCGCGAGAACCGTGACGGTTCCGAAGCTCGACGTGGTGCCTCTGGCCGCCGGATATGGGTAGTCGAGAAGCGCCGGGAGCCCTGCGCCAAATGCGGTTCCCGTTGGTACGAGCCACGTCCAAGTGCCGCCGTCGAGATTGGCGACGTATTCGTGCCCGGTGTTGAGGCCTCCAACGACATCGCTGGTGTTCTCCAGCACCGCCCACTTCGTTCCAGTGGGGCCGACCGTATCGGCGAGCACGCCAAACGACACGGTCGAATGAAAGGACTTGAGCAGCGTGTCCGTCGTGAACTCGACTGAGTCCACGCGGTCGTAGGTCCAGCGCGTGCCAACACTCAACGGAAACAGAATGCCCTGCGCGGTTTGGCCTGGACTGACCATCGGATCAGTCGAGCAGCCGACGAGCACTGCGGCACACGCAATGGTGCGCACGACATACGAAACGCGGCCGCGATGCTTCGTCATTGACTATGCGCCCCTCACGCGTGTTGTCGTTTCGGCAACACCCAACCGGGTCGAACGAAATGGCACGTATATCCGTTTGGATAGTGCTCGAGATAATCCTGATGCTCGGGTTCGGCTTCCCAAAACGGTCCGGCGGGCGTCACCTCCGTCACCACTCTGCCTGGCCACAGGCCTGACGCGTCGACATCGGCGATGGTGTCGAGCGCCGTCTGTCGCTGCTCTTCGTTCGTGTAAAAGATCGCCGACCGATAGCTCGTGCCGATGTCGTTGCCCTGACGGTTGCGCGTGGTCGGATCATGAATCTGAAAAAAGAATTCGAGTATCTGCCGATAGCTGATCTTCGCCGGATCGAAGATAATCTCGATCGCCTCGGCGTGTCCTTCGTGGTTGCGGTAGGTCGCGTTCGCGACGTTGCCGCCGGTATAGCCCACGCGCGTTTTGATCACGCCGGGATAGCGGCGAATGAGATCCTGCATGCCCCAGAAACAGCCACCGGCCAGCACTGCGCGTTCCGTCGATTCTGACATCGTTCCCTCCAAGGCTACTTCACGCCACGACGCGGATTCACGGCAATCGCCAGATTGAGCCTTGTGTCGTGCGTGTTGTAACTGATTTGCAGATTGTACCCGTTCGGCGTCGTCGTATGGTAGCTCTTGAACTGCGCCACGTGAATCTCGGCGCCATCAGACGTATCGATCGACCACGGCAGCCCGCGCTTTACGAGCTCGTCCTTCACCTTATCGGTATCCCACGGTGAGATGCCGAAGGAGATGTGGTCGATGCGACCGCCCGCCCTCGCATTTCCCTGACCGAACGCGGGATCGAGCGGATTGCCGCCACGGATGATGATGTCGCCGACGTCGCCGATCATGAGCTCGTTTTGACTTCCCTCATCATACGTCGGACCCCAGCCGAGCAGATTCACGTAAAACGAGACGCTCGCTTTGTAATTTGCGGCCCCGTATGACAGGTGGTCGAGCCACACGGTTTGCCAGCCGGTCGACTCGAACGGCGCCGGCGTTGTGACATTTGCGGTTGCGGCGGACTCCGCCCGTGCTTTGCTGAAGCGCTTGCCATTGCCGATCTGCAGGTCGAAGCCATCGGGATCTTTCACGTGGAAGCTCTCGAAGCCGTTCGGACCGTTCTCGGCAACTGGATTGAGACCACGCTTCTTGAGCTCCGCCTCGACAGCTTTTGCGTTCCACGGCTCGATGTCGAAACCCAATCCTTCGACAACGGCGCGCACCGGAACGGCGTTGGCGCGCGCCCCGGCTCGTGGCGGCGGGAAGGAATCGGCGGGCACTTGCCGAAACACGGCAGTGCCCCAGTCGCCAATGTCCATCACGACGCGCGTACCGTCGTCGCTTCGAACGTTCCAGCCCATGAGCGCGACGTAAAAAGCGGCTTCCTTTTTCGGGTCGGCCACACGAAACGCGATGTGATCGAGACCGGTCGTGCGCCAGCCGGTCTTGGCGAACACCGGCGGAATAGGATCGGTGTTGCACGCCGGCGTGCCGTACGCACGAATGCACCGGCCTTGCGCCTCGGCCGCTTGGGGCGCGGTTACGAGCGCGGCGCCCATGGCGGCAGCGCATGCGATCAAGCGGACGTCAGTCATTCGAGATTACTCGTTGAGAGTCGGTCGACGTACGACACGTCCTTCGCGATCCGTACGAAAGCTATTGGTCTTCGCCTCGGACCATCGCGTGGGCTCCGAATGTAGCGCCTGAATCGATCGTCCGCTCGTCGATGCGGCTTGCCTCGACGGACGTCGGCGTTCAACGTTCCAGTCCTTCTCCCGGACATGACCATGCCTTCGTCTCGATCGTCGAATGGCTCATTAGGCGGCCGTGCGCTCTTTCAGGAGTGGGAGCGGTCCCACAAACCGCATCCGCCCACGCTCTATCATTACACGAGCGCACAAGGCCTGCTATCGATGGTCAGGTCGGGCCACATCTGGGCCACGGAGTCGCGGTACATGAACGATCCGCGCGAGTTCCTCCACGGCGCTGAAGTGATCCTCGCGGTCGTCGATCGGCTGCTCGCGAGGAAACATGCGCCGCCGATCCTGCAGGAGGTCCGGCACAATGTCGACCGGCACATCCGCGAAAAAATGCAGAACCTGCGCGTTTTCTGCGCGTGCTTCTGCACCTCGAGCGATCTCCTGAGTCAATGGCGCGCCTACGGCGACTCGGGCGGCGGGTACGCGATCGGGCTCGATCCAAAATCGTTGTTTGGGCCTACCCAGCCGGAGCGCCCGCCGCTCCGGACGTTGCTACGGGTGATCTACGATCGAAAGCAACAGGAGCGCTGGGTAGAACGATGGTGCAAGACCATCGGGAGCGGCCGCTCGTCGGGCAATCACGCGCACTTCTGGCGTTTTTTCAGCGAAGCCCTGATCGCCTTCAAGAATTCCGGGTATTCCGAAGAAGGCGAGTGGCGTCTCGTTCAATTCGGCCGCGCGTGGACAGGCGACGTCCAATGGCTGCATCCCGTGCAGTTCCGCGAACGAAAGGGTCAGATCATTCCGTACGCCGATC
>Ga0070681_10002477_pt1 | contig 16905 bp, 14 predicted proteins | sample KBSC83BmetaG_FD_65650 | JGI IMG/M metagenome (GOLD analysis project Ga0070681, IMG submission 65650) | Corn rhizosphere microbial communities from Kellogg Biological Station, Michigan, USA - KBS C8-3B metaG | ecosystem: Host-associated > Plants > Roots > Rhizosphere | place: USA: Michigan...
TGACGCTCACGCTCCTCGAGCTCCTCCTGCAGCCGCTTGATGCGCAGCATCGACTTCACCCGCGCCTTGAGCTCCGGAAACTCGATCGGCTTGGTGATGTAGTCGTCCGCGCCCGCCTCGAGCCCTTCGACCTTGTCCTCGGTCGTATCGAGCGCGGTCTGCATGATGATCGGAATGAACGGCAGCTTCGTGTTCGACTTCACACGCCGGGCGACTTCCATTCCGTCGATGCGTGGCATCATGACGTCGAGCAGGATCAGGTCGGGCGGTGCTTCGTCGACCTTCGCCAGTGCCTGCTCGCCATCCATTGCCGATTCCGTCGTGTATCCCCACGACTCCAGGCGCGCGCGCAACAGCTCGACGTTGTCCTCGTGATCGTCGACGATCAGAATGCGCGCCGTTGTCGCCTGCTCATCTACCATTGTCCTTCCCGAGGAATCGCTGCACCTCGGCGACCACAGCGCGCGGCTCGCACGGCTTCGCCAGATACCCGTCGCATCCCACCTCCATCGCCTTCTCGCGATCCGACGCGAGCGCATGGGCGGTGAGGGCGATGATCGGAATCTGTCGCGTCTCCGGATCGTGCTTCAGCACCTGCGTCGCCTCCCATCCATCAATGATGGGAATCGAGATATCCATCAGAATGAGGTCCGGCTTCTCCGCCCGCGCCTTAGCGATGCCCTCCTCGCCATTCAGCGCCTCGGTGACCGAGTAGCCGAAATGCCGCAGGATGGTGGAATAGACGATGCGGTTGTCTTCGTTGTCTTCAACCAGCAGTACCGTCTTGCCGTTCGTGGACATGAGTCTCCTCACACGCCGGCTCTAGCCGGCGCGATGGAGTAGGAGCGGAGTGGGGTGGTGCAGCTCGGACGAAAGTAGTGCAGCAAACCACGAGAAATCTGACGTACTGCTCGCAAGTTTCTTACCACTTACATGGAAGCTCGCCCGATGTCTTACGCTGGAAAAGATCCCCGTGCGCGCCGCGCCGCGAGCGCCTCCGCCGCGAACGCCTCGACGCGCGCGACGCGCGAAGCGGGGAAGTCTCCGCTCGACCGCGAGCTCTCGATCACCGCCCGAGGTATCACGGGCTCCCGCCGTGCCAAAGCGATTCGCCAGGCCGAGGGTGAGCACGAGTCCGACGGCGAGGGGGAGCTCGACTGGCAGCACATCGCGATCTTCACCGCCGGCGCGGTACTCGGAGCCGTCTTGGGCGCTGGTGCGGCACTCCTGATGGCGCCCCAGAGCGGCGCGCGCACCCGGCACAATCTTGCGCGACGAGGGCGGCACCTCCGCACCCGAACTGCCGATGCATGGGAGGATTTGCGGCACGAGCTCCGCTACGCCGCACGCCGCGGCCGGAAGAAGCTCGCCTCGAGGATGAACGGTGCCCTGCGCGACCGGCACGAGCGTCGTGCGCTGCGCGGCGAGATGATCGTCGAAGACTAGTGGAGTGATCGGAGTCGCTCCTCGGCGAGCTTCTTGTACTCCGGATCGTTGTAGTCGGCCACGGGGAGGCGCGCGATCATCTCGTACTGCTCGCGCGCCTTGGCCGTCTCGCCGCGATCCGCGTACACCGCCGCGAGATCGAGCCGGTGCGTGATCCGATTCGACTCGATGGCTGCCGCGCGCTCGAGATACGTCTGCGCATTCTCCCAATTGGCCTCGCCGAGCACACCGCCGCCGAGCAGGTTCCGCGCGGCCCAGCGTTCGATCCGGCTCAGTCGCATGATCTCGGCGTTCCACATGCCGAGGACGTGCAGCGCGCCGGCGTGCGTTTGATCGAGACGCAACGCTTCGTGCACCTCGTCGTGAACGATGCCGGCGTATTTCACCTTGTCGCGTTTGCCCTTCGAGAGCGCGACGCGTCCAAGCGCCTTCGCGAGCACGAAGTGCGCGTCGGCCGACGCGGGGTTGGCCTTCACGGCGAGCCGCGCCAGCTGCTCGCCGCGCGCGTAATACCGTTCGCGCTCCGCGTCGTTGAATTCGCCGAGGTCGACGGCGGCGTTCGACGCCTTCCACAACGCCTCGACGAACGTGGAGTCGAGCGCCACCGCCTCCTCGTAGTGCTGCAGCGCAGACGCAAGGTCCCGCTGGGTGTAAGCGTGGTCGCCGAGCGCGACCTGCGCCGCCGCAGCCGTGCCCTGCGCGGCAGCCGTCCCTGCCGTGAGGAGCATTGCGGTGAGGGTCATTGCGCGTATGCTCAAGCGCATGCTCATTCTGTTCGCTCCGTGAAGCGGATTAGAGAACACAAACCGGCGGCGGCGAGCGCTGCCCGCTCCCGGCCGCTGTGCCGGCGCCAACCTAGGGATACCCCAAAGAGCGGTCAATGCTCGCGCAACGGCTGATCGAGCGGAAACGCGACGGGGGGCGGCTCGAGGCTGGCGAGTGGCGCGCCCTAACGCTGGCCTATGCCGCGGGGCACGTCCCGGACTACCAGATGGCGGCCTTCCTCATGGCCTGCTTCATCCGGGGGCTGGATCGCGAGGAGACCGCCGCGCTCACGGAGGCGATGCTCGGCAGCGGCGACCGACTCGCGCTCGCCGACCTCGGCGTCGCCCGCGTCGACAAGCACTCCACCGGTGGCGTTGGTGACAAGGTCTCGCTCGTCCTGGCGCCTCTCATCTCTTCGCTGGGCGTTGCCGTTCCCATGATGTCGGGCCGCGGCCTCGGCCACACAGGCGGCACCCTCGACAAGCTCGAGTCGATTCCTGGCTTCCGCACCAGCCTAACGCTCGCCCAGGCGCGGACCCAGCTCGCCGCGATCGGGTGTGTGCTCATCGGCCAGACGAAGGAGATCGCCCCCGCCGATCGAAAGATGTACGCCCTGCGCGACGCGACAGCGACGGTGGAGTCCATCCCGCTCATCGCCGCCTCGATCATGAGCAAGAAGCTCGCGGAGGATCTCACTGGCCTGGTGATCGACATCAAGCGCGGCAGCGGCTCTTTCCTCCCGCGTCTCGAGCAGGAGCTCGAGCTTGCCGAGACGATGATTCGCCTCGGCAACGATCACGGCTGCCCAGTCGTTGCCCTGCTGACGGCAATGGATCGCCCGCTGGGCCGTGCCTGTGGCAACGCGCTCGAGGTCGAGGAGGCGATCCACACGCTGAAGGGTGAGGGACCGCCCGACCTCCTCGAGGTGACGTACGCCCTCGGTGTTGAGATGTTGCTCATCGCCGGCGCCGCCGGGTCGGCAGACGACGCGCGGCGGCAGATGGAGAAAGCGATCGGCACCGGCAAGGCCGCCGAGCACTTCCAGCGAATCATCGAAGCGCAGGGAGGGAATCCGGGGGTGGTAGAGGATCCGGCCGCTCTCCCGCAGGCGGCGGAGTGCGAGCTGTTCAACGCGCCGCGTCGCGGTTTTGTCGCGCGCGTCGAGCCACGCGCCATCGGCCGCGGCATCATCGCGCTCGGTGGAGGCCGCACGAAGATGGACGATCGCGTCGATCCGAGCGTCGGGTTCGTCATCACGGCTCGGCCGGGCGACTGGGTCGAGCACGGCGAGCCGCTCGCGACGATCTTTGCCCACGATCGCTCCGGCGTCGAGAGCGGCAGGCAGGCGCTCCGCCAGGCAATCATCATTGGCGACGAGGCGGATCCGCCGCTACCGCTCGTCTCGCATCGGGTGAGTGGCAGCGGCGTCGAGCTCGTGCCGCGCCCATGAGCTTCATGTCGGTCCAAGCTTTGTGCGCGCCCGTTAGTCTTCGTGAACGCTAACCGACTCATCGCATGCCTCCACGCATCGCAAAGCTCATCGGCCTCAGCGCCTTCGCCGCCATTCTCCTCTTCGTCGCCATCTTCGCGCTCATCGCGTGGGCGGCAAGACCAACGCGGACGGGTGGCATCGATGGCATCGAGGCGACCGTAACGTGGATTTCCGTCGGGCTCGTCATTCTCGCGGTCGTAGGGGTCCACGTGCTCGTCGGACGCGGCTTGCTCGCGTTTGCCCGCGGCGTACGGCGCGGCCTGTAGCAGTTCCTTCGAGCGCCACGAGCTAGCGCACCATGAAGTAAGGCTCGAGGAGCTCTCTCCTTGACGGCTTAGGAGAAGGGTCATACCTTGGCGCTTTCCTAAGCCGCCTAGGAGAAGCCCATGGCGCTCGCTCCGGAGCTCCTCCCCGGAACCCTCGAGCTGTTGATCCTCAAGGCTGTCTCACTCGGCCCGAAGCACGGCTATCGCATACTGCTTCGCATTCAGGAGCTGTCGCGGGGCGCGCTGACCATCACGCAGGGCGCGCTCTATCCCGCGTTGTACCGGCTCGAGGAGCAAGACCTACTTGCGAGCGAGTGGGGGACGTCGGAGAACAATCGCCGCGCGAAGTACTATCGCCTCACCAAAGCTGGTGAGCGCCGCCTCCGCCAGGAAACCGAAGACTGGAATCGCCTTGCGAATGGCGTCGGTCTCGTCCTCGACGCCCGACCGGAGAAAGCATGAGATCACCGCGTCAGCTGCTCCGATTCATCCACGCGCGGATTGATCGCCGGACGCTGGATCGCGACATGGACGACGAGATGAAGCTGCACATCGAGCTGCATGCCGAGGCGCTCGAGCGCGCGGGGCTCGCGCCGGAGGAAGCGCGACGGCGCGCGGTCGCTGAGTTCGGCGGCGTCCAACGCTACCGCGAGGAAGGGCGGGACGCTCGTAGACTGTCCTGGCTCCACGACGTCGTCGCCGACTTGCGCTACGGCGTCCGCACGCTCCGCCGAGCACCGCTCTTCACCGTCGCGAGCGTCCTGTCGTTAGGCCTCGGCATCGGTGCCAACGTCGCGATCTTCGGCCTGCTCTACGGCGTCCTGATGCAGCCGCTCGCCATTCCACGCCCGCGCGAATTGACGGCGCTCGTCGTGAATTACAAGGGCGACCTCTACAGCAGCGTGCTTCACCGCACCTATCTCGCGCTTCGGGATGCACCGGGCGCGCCGCGGCTCGAGGCGGTGCACGAGGCCGACGACATCCTCACTGAAGTCGCGGACTTTCACGAATACTCACGAGTCGAGTTCGTCGAGGGCGGGTTCTTCTCGCTCGTGGGCGCCGCACCGACTCTGGGCCACGTGATCGGGCCCGAGGACGAAGCACGGCGCAATCCCGTTGTCGTCATCTCCGATAACCTCTGGACGCGCTACTTCGCGCGCGGGCGCGACGTCCTCGGAAAGCAGTTGCTGTTGCGCGGCCACGCGTTCACGGTCGTTGGCGTCATGCCCCGTTCGTTTCAAGGGGTTCGCTTCAATGGATCGTTCACGATGGCCGTGCCCGCGAGCTTCGCCGAATTACTTGGCATCTCCGAGACGAGAAACTACGTGAACGTGCTCGCCCGCATCGACGCGCCGGCGCTGCGCGCCGCGTTCAGCGTCCCGCTCGACGCGACCTATCATCGATGCTGCGTTGCCGCTGAGGACACCCGCGGCGACGTCCACGTGTCTCTCGAGGACGCGAGCCGGGGCATCGCGCATGGCAAGACTGACTTCCGCGACGATTACCGGCTCGTCCTCTGGTCGTTGATGGGAGGCGTCGCGCTCGTTCTCCTCATCGCCTGCTCGAACGTCGGCAATCTCCTGTTGGCGCGCGGCGCCACGCGCGCCCGCGAGCTCTCGATCCGTCTCTCGATCGGTGCGTCGCGCTGGCGGATCGTTAGGCAGCTCTTGGCGGAGAGCGCCCTCCTCGCGCTGCTCGGCGCGGTCGTTGGCGTCCTCCTCGCCGCGGCCGCGACGCGCCTCCTCGTGAGCGCGCTGCCACCCAGGCTGGATACGGCGACTTCGCTGGTGGAGTTCGACCTGAAGCTGCCGATCATGGTTTTCGCCGCGCTCACGGCTCTCGGCTCGGTACTCATCTTCGGCGTTGGCCCGGCACTGCGCGCTACCCGGAGCGATGCTGTAATCGCGCTCCGGGACCGCGGTGGCGAACGTCGTCCCGAGTCCCGAATCGTCGATCGGCTGCTCGTGGTGGTGCAGGTCGCGGTGACCCTCGTTCTCGTCTGCGGCGCCGGCCTGCTCGTCGCGACGCTGCGCAACCTTCGCGCGATCGATCCCGGGTTCGTCCCCACGCATCTCGTCGCGATCGAGGTCGAGACGCGCGGTACCGCCTTCGAGCCTGCCGGCATCGTACCGGTCCACCGCGAGATCCTCGACCTCGCGCGCACGGTTCCAGGCGTTCTCGATGTCGGGATGGCGACGCGCATTCCCGCGATTGGCGGTCGCGACGTGTCCTTCCCGTACGCCGTCGTGGGTCAGCGGCGCCGCGAGGGCGCAGAGGTCAGCATCACGGTCGTCACCCCCGGCTATCTCGCGACGACGCGGACCCCTATTCTCGCTGGCCGCGATTTCGTCGACGCGGACACTCCCGCCGGCGAACGCGTCGCCATCGCGAACGAGGCGTTCGTTAGGCGACACTTTCCCGTCGGCTCGCCCCTCGGCGCAAACGTGCGCATCGACGGTCTGAACGGCGGTGAGGTCGTCACCATCGTCGGCGTGGCGAGGGATGTTCGTCTCGGCGACCGGCGCTCGCCGCCCGAGCCGATGCTCCACATCCCCGCGGCCCAGGCCGGCAAGTGGCCCTTCCTGATTCTGCTGATGCGCACCGGTCCAAACCCCGAGCGCGTCATGCCCGTGGTGACGCATGCTCTCGAGTCGTATGCGCATCGTCTCCGAATCGGCGGTCCTCAGACGATGGATGATGCATTCGACGAGGTGCTGCTGCGCGAACGGCTCGCCGCGGCGCTCGCCTCGACCTGCGCCGCGCTCGCGCTCGTCCTCGCGATGGTCGGCCTCGGTGGCCTCGTCGGATTCTCCGTTGCGCGACGGACGCGCGAGATCGGGGTGCGCATGGCGCTCGGTGCGCAGCGCGTATCCGTCGTCTGGCTCGTTCTTCGTGGCGCGCTGGCGATGGCCATGGCCGGTGTGCTCATTGGCGGCCCGCTCGCGTTGGGCGCTGGGCGTGCGCTCCAGTCCCTGCTCTACGGCATCGCGCCGACGAGCGTCATCCTCCTCGGCGGTGCCGCCGCGGCACTCGTCGGAGTCGCGATGCTCGCGAGCGCTGCTCCGGCGTGGCGCGCCGCGCGCGTCGATCCCGTGGTCGCGCTCCGCTCCGACTGACGCGAGCCGACGCGGCGATCTCAGGGAACCGTGAGTGCCGTGAGCTGGCTCCTCGCCCACGCGCGCTCAGCCGCGCCTCGCGGCGCCCGGGCGAGATACTCGGTGTATTGCGCCCGCGCGGTCATGGTGTCGTTCCGCGCTTCCGCGGCGAGTCCCAGAAAGACATGCGGAAGCGCGTAATCGGAATCGGCGCGCAGCGCCGCGCGAATGCGCTTCTCTCCCTCGGCGACTCGACCCGTGTTCACGAGCAGGTTGCCGTCGTAGATGAGCACCAGCGGATCGTCGGGCCGAATGAGGATCGCTATTTCGAGCTCGCTCAACGCCGTCGCCGTGTCCTTCAGGGCGACGAGAGTTCCCGACAGGCGGACATGCGCCATGTAGAAGCCGAGATTCTCGGCGAGCGCCTGCTCGAACGCGGCGCGTGCTTCGGGATAGCGCCCTTTCCCGCCGTGCAGCATCCCGATCGCGTAGTACAGGAACTCCTTCGAGAAGTAGGCCTTCATGAGAGAGTCGTGTGCCACGATCTCGAGCCGTTGCGCGAGCTGCGTCAGATCCGCGATAGCGCTGTCGGGCTCCTGCAGCCGCACCCAGGCGTGCGCGCGCGGGATGTGCAGCATTGCCTGCTTCGGATCCTGACTGAGAGCCTTCGACCACTGCGTCACGGCCGTTCGATAGTCGCGCAGGCCGAAGGCGCGCATGCCGGCGAGCGTGGGATCTCGCGACGCCGTGCGCTCACTCATGTTCGTGATCGACATCGGGACGTCGAATGCGCCGTCGAGAAACGGGCTGTACGCGATCGCGATCGAGAGAAGGGAGTCGGTTGCGGCAGCGACGGACGGTTTGAGGCGGAAGATGTCGCGAATCGAGCCGTCCGACATCTCGCGTTGGGTGTAGTCGCGCCGCAGCAAGCGCCAGCGCGCGAAATACGCGTCCGCGAACGTCGGGTCCAGCCGAGTAGCCCAGTAGAACGCACGATCGGCGATGCCCGGGCGTTTGTAGCGAAGGCTGTCGCCGAGGCGGTAGTACGCGAGTGGATCGTTGGTGTCCGCCGTGTCGGCGAGGCGAGGGCGGGGAAAGGGACCGTGCAGATCCGCATACGGGTAGCGCTCCGCGCGCCACGTCGGCCCCATCACGCGCGCCAGGCTATCGGCGATTGAATCGCGTCGCGTGACGAGAGGTCGCGGCCGATGCTCCGGCTCGGGCGGATTGCAGCCGCTCCCGACCAGAAGGGTCAGCAGTGCCAACAGCGCGAGCGATCGCACGTGTGCTGTCGGTCCTCCGTTAGCCGTTAGGCGCCAGCGCCAGCTCGATACAGCAGATCGGTGGCCATCCTCGCCGCCGAACGTCCCGCCCACCGACCTCACTATAATTCTGGGCAATTGCAGCCCTGTCGTACAGCCGCTCCGACAAATCACTTCTCAATGGGACTTCTGAAGCGAGCAGTCTGTATCGCGTTAGGCGTATTCGGCCTCTCGGCCAGCCGGATCGGCGCCCAGGCGCCGTACAGAAATCCCGCGCTGCCCGTCGAGGTTCGCGTCCGTGATCTGATGGGTCGGCTGACCCTCGACGAGAAGTTCTGGCAGCTCTTCATGATCCCCGGCGGACGCGACGACCGCGGGGCCGACTACTCTCACGGCATTTTCGGCTTTCAGAACCGGAGCGCCACGACCGCCCGCGCTGACGCTCAGCTCCAGAACGGACTGCAGCACTACTTCGTCGACTCCACTCGGTTAGGCATTCCGATCATCCCGTTCGAGGAAGGAGTGCACGGTGTGATGCGCCGAGGCACGACGGTGTATCCCGCCGCCATCGCGCTCGCTGCCACGTTCGATTCCAACCTCGTAGCTGGCGTGGCCTCGGCGATCGCTCGCGACGCGCGCACGCGCGGCATCCGCCAGCTGCTCGCGCCGGTGGTCAACCTCGCGACCGACGTTCGCTGGGGACGTGTCGAGGAGACATACGGTGAGGATCCGTTCCTCGCTTCGGTGATGGCGCGCGCCTATGTGGGGGCCGTCGAGCGCGCGGGCGTCATTGCGACGCCAAAGCACTTCGTCGCGAACATCGGCCAGGGAGGGCGCGACAGCTACCCCATCGACGCCAGCGCGCGCGAGCTCGAGGAGCTCTACTATCCGCCCTTTCGCGCCGCCATCATCGACGCCGGGGCACGCTCGATGATGACCGCCTACAACTCGGTGAATGGGATTCCGGCGTCACAGAACCATGAATTACTCACCAGCACGCTGAAGCGCGATTGGAAGTTTCGAGGATTCGTAATCTCGGATCAGTCGGCGGTCGGTGGCGCCGTCGTTCTCCACCACACGGAAGCGAACACGGCGTCCGCGGCGAAAGACGCGATCGAGGCCGGTCTCGACGTCATCTTTCAATCCGCCTACGAGCAGGCGTCGCCCTATCTCGCGGCATTCAGGAGCGGACGGATCGCTTCGCGTGCGATCGACAGCTCAGTCGCACGCGTACTTCGGGCGAAGGTCCAGCTCGGCCTCTTCGAGCATCCGTACGTAGACGCTGACAGCGCCGTTGCGTGGCAGGAAAACGCCGCGTCGCGCGTCCGTGCACGCGACGCGGCGCGAAAATCCATCGTCTTGCTCGAGAATCGGGCCGGCACGCTGCCGTTGAGCGCGTCGCTCGGAAACATGGCAGTGATCGGCACGGATGCGGCCCAGGCGCGCCTGGGTGGCTACACACTCGACGACGCCACCGGAGTATCGATCCTCGAAGGGCTGCGGGCTCGCCTCGGCGACCACGTCCACTATGCGCCAGGGCCTGGTCGCTCGCTCGCCGCGTACACGGTCGTCCCTGCCGAATCGCTCGACTCGCTGCGTGGTGAGTACTTCGACAACATCAAGCTCGAGGGCACGCCGCGCGTCACGCGCCGCGACGAGAAAATCGATTTTCACTGGACCTTCAACCCGCCCGCGCCCGGCTTGTCGGTCGGCTGGTACTCGGCGCGCTGGACAGCGCGTCTTCGCGTGCCGGCGGGAGGAGTGCGCCGGTTGGGCGTCGAGGGAAACGACGGCTACCGACTGTATCTCGATGATAAGTTGCTCATCGACAACTGGCGCAAGGAGTCGTATCGATCGACGCTCGTTCCGGTGTCGCAGTCGCCCGGATCCGTGCACGAGCTGCGATTGGAGTTCTTCGAGAGCGCGGGGTCCGGGCGCGTGCGTCTGATCTGGGACACGACGTCCTTCGACGATGCACAGCAGCGCATCGACTCGTCGGTCGCGCTCGCGCGCCGCAGCGACGCGGTCATCGTCGTCGCGGGCATCGAGGAGGGCGAGTTTCGTGATCGCTCATCACTGGCGCTTCCTGGCCGTCAAGAGGATCTCATCGTCGCGCTGGCGGCCACCGGCAAGCCGGTGACGGTGGTGTTGGTCGGTGGCAGCGCGATCACGATGTCACGCTGGATCGATCGCGTCGGCGCTGTGGTCATGGCGTGGTATCCTGGTGAGGAAGGAGGCCACGCCGTCGCCGACGTCCTCCTCGGCGACCAGAATCCAGCGGGCCGATTGCCGATCACCTTTCCCATTTCCGAAGGACAGCTGCCGCTGCGCTACAACCACAAGCCTACCGGTCGCGGCGATGACTACGTCGACCTCACAGGAGAGCCGGCGTTCCCGTTCGGACATGGGTTGAGCTACACGCGCTTCGAGTACAGCGACCTTCGCATCGAGCCGGCGACGCTCGGGCCAGGCGGAGGCGCGCAGGTCACCTTCCGTGTGCGCAATGCCGGCGCGCGCGCCGGCGACGAGGTCCCGCAGCTTTACGTGCGGCCGGTGGTATCGCCCGTCGCGCAGCCGGTGATGGCGCTGAAAGCATTCGGTCGCCTGCATCTCGCCGCGGGGGAAGAGCGCCAGGTCACCTTCGTGCTGAACGCGAGGGACCTGAACATTCTCGATGAGCACTTGCGTGCGGTGCTCCCGGAAAGCAAGACGACGCTCCTGATCGGAGCGTCGTCGAAGGACATTCGGCTGCGTGGTGAGCTGACGACGATCAGATATCGAGATTCGAGACGAACTGCGCGTTCTTCTCGATGAACTCGCGCCTCGGCTCGACGTCGTCGCCCATCAGCGTCTGGAAGACGTTGTCCGCGAGGACCGCGTCCTCCATCGACACCTTGAGCAGCGTGCGCCGTTCCGGATCCATCGTCGTGTCGAAGAGCTGATCCTTGTTCATCTCACCCAGACCCTTGTAGCGCTGGATGTTGATGTTCCCCTTGCCGTCGCCGTTCGAGCCGCCGCCGAGCCGCTTGATGATGGCGTCGCGCTCCTTGAGATCGTAGGCGTAGTACGCCTCCTTCCCCTTGGCGACACGGAAGAGCGGCGGCTGTGCGATGTACATGTAGCCGGCGTCGATGAGCTCCGGCATCTGACGGAAGAAGAACGTCAGCAGCAGGGTGCGAATGTGGGCACCATCCACGTCCGCGTCCGTCATGAGAATGATCTTGTGATAGCGCGCCCGTGTGATGTCGAACTCTTCCTTGATCCCCGTGCCGATCGCGGTGATGATCGTGCGGATCTCCTCGTTCGACAGCACCTTGTCGATGCGTGCTTTTTCGACATTGATGATCTTGCCGCGCAGCGGCAGGATCGCTTGAAACTCGCGCTTCCGGCCCTGCTTTGCCGAACCGCCGGCCGAATCACCCTCGACGAGGTACAGCTCGCAGAGCGCGGGATCCGAGAGTTGGCAGTCCGCGAGCTTGCCCGGCAGGTTGCCGATGTCGAGCGCGGACTTCTTTCGCGTGAGGTCGCGTGCCTTACGAGCGGCTTCGCGCGCGCGTGCCGCCGAGACGGCCTTCTCGACGATGATGTTCGCCGACCGCGGATGCTCGTCGAGATACGCGCCCAGCGACTCGTTCACGACGGTCTTCACCGCCGACTCCGCCTCCGAGTTACCGAGCTTCGTTTTCGTCTGTCCCTCGAACTGCGGCTCGCGCACCTTGATCGACAGCACAGCGGTCAGGCCCTCGCGCACGTCGTCGCCAGAGAGGGTGAAATCGGCCTTCTTGAGGAAGCCGCCCTTCTGCGCGTACTGATTGATGACGCGCGTCATCGCCGCCTTGAAGCCCGTAAGGTGCGTGCCGCCTTCGTGCGTGTTGATGTTGTTCACGAACGAGAAGACGGTGTCGTTGTAGCCGTCGTTGTACTGGAGCGCGAGCTCGATGCCGATGTCGTCGCGCGTCGTCTCGAGGTAGATGACCTCGGGGTGCAGAGGCTTGCGCTTGTCGTTGAGATGCTGCACGAACTCCTTCAACCCGCCCTTGGCGTGGAAGGTCTCTTCCTTCTCCTGGCCGGCGCGCTCGTCTTTGAGCGTGATCACCACGCCCTTGTTGAGGAACGAAAGCTCGCGCAGCCGCATCGCCAACGTGTCGAATCGATAGACGAGATCGGTGAAGATCTGGTCGTCGGGCTTGAAGAAGACCGTGGTTCCTTGCTCCTTCTTCGGTACTTCGCGAAGAACCTTGAGGCGCGTCTTCGTGTCGCCGCGCTCGAAGTCCATGTAGTGCTCTTTCCCGTCGCGCTTGATCCAGACCTTGAGCTTTTCGGAAAGCGCGTTGACGACGGAGACACCGACGCCGTGCAGTCCGCCGGACACCTTGTACGTGTTCTTGTCGAACTTGCCGCCGGCGTGCAGCACCGTCATCGCGAGCTCGACGCCCGGCATCTTCTCCGTCGGGTGAATGTCGACGGGAATGCCCCGACCGTTGTCCTCGACGGTGATCGAATTGTCTTCGTGGATGATGACCGAGACGCGATCCGCGAATCCCGCGAGCGCTTCGTCGATCGAGTTGTCTACGACCTCGTACACGAGGTGGTGTAAGCCGCGCTCCGAGGTGGAGCCGATGTACATACCAGGACGCTTGCGTACTGCTTCCAGTCCTTTGAGGACCTGGATCTGTCCCGCGTCGTACCGCCCGCCGCCGGACTGCGCCTGTTCAGTTCCTTTCGCCATGAAAAACCGCCTCGATCACATCCGAAGAAAATCCGAAAATCAACCGTGTCCCAACCTGAAAAAGCTAACTCGTCGCGGGGGCCAACGCAACTTTGATCGCCGCCTGCAAATGCATTCGCGCAAACGACTTATAACAATAAAGCGACCTCGGCATTCAGCCCCGAAGCTGCCACCGAATCCGTTTGATGGGTGAACGCCCTGCTTTCGCGTTCAACGAACGCAGAAGCTCGGGCTCGAGTAATGACAACTCGTTCATCCACGCATTGGTCGTGACCGCCACGAACAGCGTTCCGTTCGCCGAAATCGAGCGCGGCTCGGTCACCGCCGCAATCTGATCACCGACGAGCAGCGGCCACTCGGGAATGATCCCCGCCTGTTCGACGCGATCGCGCAGTCCACGGCGCGCGAGATAGTCGGCGACGACGTTCTTCACCGGCTCCGGCTTCGCCTTCTTCCGATTACTCATGCCGGAGCGCTCCCGCCGAGATTCGAAAACGCTGAAGGTGCGGCATGCCGCCGGGGATGTCGCTGTCGCGCGGAACAGCGAGCACCGTCTGACCCAACCCAATCTCCGACAGCAGCGCCACGATGCGCTGCGTGCGCGGAACGTCCAACTCGGCGAAGGGATCGTCGAGCAGCACCACGGGCGGTCCACCTCGCCGCTCCTGCAGCCGCGCCGCCTCCAGCAGGCGGAGCGCGATCGCCGCGGTGCGCTGCTGGCCCGCCGAGCCGAAGACGCGGAGCTCGCGCGTGGATCCGTCGTCACCGCGCATCGTGATGTGCAGATCATCACGGTGTGGCCCGGTCCTCGTTAGGCCGAAGCGGATGTCGGTCGTTCGCTGTTGCTCGAGCGAACGAGCGAGGGTGGCGCGACGACCGTTCGGGTCGCTGGGACGCGCCGCGCTCGCATAGCGCATGGCCAACGCTTCGCCGCCGATGCGGCGTCCGAGGTCGGTGAACCGCGTCGCCGCCGAGTCCACCCACGCGTCGCGCTCCGCCCAAAGCGTCGCTCCGTGTTCGGCGAGCGGCGCCTCCCACACCGCGACCCGATCCTCACCACGCGGGCCGTGGTGTCGCGCCGCGTCACGCAGCGCCGCGTTGCGTCTGACGAGCGCCGCGCGGTACTGCTGCAGCGCGCGCAGGTAGCCCGGTGACGTCACCGCAAGCATGATGTCCAGGAAGCGCCGTCGCGCCGCCGGTCCGCCCGCCACGAGCTCCACGTCCGTCGGTGAGAACATCGTCACGGGCAATGCGCCCACCGCATCGCTGAGGCGCTCGCTCACGACACCGTCGAGCCGGACGCGCTTGCGCTTCCCGCTCTTCTCGAATCCGATGCCGATCTCGCTGACGCGATCGCTGGCGACGCGCGCGCCGAGGTGAAATCCCTCCGCGCCGAATCGCACCAGATCCTGATCGCGCGCGCCGCGCATCGAGCGCAGCAGCTGCAGGTAATAGATCGCTTCCAGCAGGTTGGTCTTTCCCTGACCGTTCTCGCCGATCACGAGCATCCCCGTCGGCGGGAGCTCGAGCTCCACGCGCGCGAGATTCCGGAAATCGCGAACCGCCAGCGCGTCGAGACGCGCGGCCGTGCCAACGGCCAGTCCAGCCATCGCCGCGAGCTCAGGCGCCGGTGAAGCGCGGCGGTCGCTTCTCCAGGAACGCCTTCGTTCCCTCGGCCGTGTCGCTCGTGGCGACGAGTACCCCGAATTGCGTCGCCTCGAGCGCGAGCGCGTCGTCGAGCGGCATCTCCAGCCCGCGATCGAGCACGTCGATGCACGCCGCGATCCCGAGCGGCGCGTTCATGAGCATTTGCTGAATCATCGCCGTCGCCGCTGGGAGCAGCTGATCGGGCGCGACGACGCGGTTCACGAGACCGATTCGAAACGCCTCCTGCGCGTCGATCATCTCGCCCGTCATGAGGAGCTGGAGCGCCCGGCCCCGTCCCACGAGACGAGGGAGCCGCTGCGTGCCGCCGTAGCCGGGGATGAGCCCCAGCTTCACTTCGGGCTGCCCGAACTTCGCCGCATCGGACGCGATGCGGATCTGACACGCCATCGCGAGCTCGCATCCGCCGCCGAGGGCGAAGCCGTTCACCGCGGCAACCGTCGGCTTGGGCGAGATTTCGAATCTCCGAAAAATCTCCTGTCCCTTCCGCGCCAGGCGCTTTCCGTCGAGTGCGCTGATTCCGGCAAGCTCCGCGATGTCGGCGCCGGCAACGAACGCCCGGCCGGCGCCCGTCAGAATGATCGCGGCGACGTCGTCTCGCGCCTGTATCTCGTCGATCGCGGCTCCGAGCTCGACGATCAGCGCCGCGTTCAGTGCATTGAGCTTGTCCGGACGATTCGCCGTCAGTGTCGCGATCCGATCCTGGACCGACACCAAGAGATGCTGGTAAGGCATGGGGGAGGGGACGGAACTCCGAGAGAGGCGGGAAGTGACGTGGCCCAGAATCTAATCCAGTCCGGTCTTTTTCTTGCCCTCCCGGCTTTCATATGGCGACTCGGTGGCTGCGACGCCTCGGCACGAAACGATCCGGATTCCGCTACGCGGACGAGACCGGGCGACTCGTTCGCGACCGGCGATCGCTCGAGCGTATCGACGGCCTCCGCGTCCCGCCGGCGTGGCGCGACGTCAGAATCGCCGCGAGTCCACGCAATCGTATCCAGGCGTGGGGTTACGACGCGCGCAATCGAAAGCAGTACCGCTACCATGGCCGCGCCGTCGAACGGCGCGAGCTGCGCAAGTACTATCGGATGCGCGAGCTCGCCAAGTCGCTCCCGAAGATGCGCAGCATTCTCCGCGAAGACGCGGCGCACCGCGACCTCACGCGCCAGACGGTAGCGGCGACGGTGCTGCGCCTCATCAGTGAGAGCTTCTGTCGCGTCGGCGGTGAGCGGTACGCGCGCGAGAACGGCACCTACGGCATAACGACGCTCCGCAAGAAGCACGTGTCGATCGAGGGCGAGTGCGTCGTGCTCTCGTATCTCGGCAAGAGCAACAAGAAGCAGCGGCAGGTCGTCGTCAATCGGGAGCTGACGAAGCTGGTCGCGCGACAGCTCAAAGCGCCGGGTGCCCGCCTCTTCCGCTACCGGAATCCCGACGGGAGCTGGTGCGACCTCACGGCGCGCGACGTCAACAACTACGTGCACGAGCGTCTCGCGCCTCACTTCAGCGCGAAGGATTTCCGGACATGGGGCGGAACGCTCCGCGCCGCCACCGTGCTGGCCGAGCTCGGCGCGGCGCGGAACGAGCGCGAGGCGAAGAGAAATGTCGCCATGGCCATGCGGCTCGTGTCGTCGGAGCTTGGCAACACACCAACGATCTGCCGCAAGTCATACGTCCATCCTATGGTGATCGCGCGCTACATCGACGAAGGAGATACGATCGCACTTCCCGCAGCGCGCCGCACTGCCAGCGACCGCGGCCAGGCGCATTCACCGGAAGAACGCGCGCTCATCGCCTTTCTCGATCGCCATTTCCCCGAGCGCCGGCGGAAGCCGCGGCACGACGATCAGGACGACGAGCGGCGCGCGGCCTGATCACGCTCGATAACTTTCGAGCGTGGACATCATTCAATCGGTGCGCTGGACCGATGACGGTCGCGGCGTTCGCATCATCGATCAGCGGTTGTTGCCCGGTGAGCTCGTGGAGCGTGAGCTCCGCACGCTCGGCGACGTCCGGGACGCCATCCGTACGCTCGCGGTCCGCGGCGCACCCGCAATCGGCATCGCCGGCGCGATGGGACTCGTGGCGGTGCTCTCACCTAACGAGGCGGCGGGCGGCGACGTCCTGCTCGCGGACGCTCGTCGCGTCGCGGCCGAAATCGCTGCGACGCGCCCGACGGCGGTGA
>Ga0070681_10002478_pt1 | contig 16902 bp, 12 predicted proteins | sample KBSC83BmetaG_FD_65650 | JGI IMG/M metagenome (GOLD analysis project Ga0070681, IMG submission 65650) | Corn rhizosphere microbial communities from Kellogg Biological Station, Michigan, USA - KBS C8-3B metaG | ecosystem: Host-associated > Plants > Roots > Rhizosphere | place: USA: Michigan...
CCGGCGGGATCGTCGAGAATGATCTGACGACCACCCACACCGGTGACGATCTCGTTCCGGAAGTGCGCGCCCGCGGCGCGCAGTCGCTGGACCACCGCGGCCAGGTCGTCTACCTCGATGGCGAATCGATTCCAGCCGCCCGGCTGCGGACGCGTACCGTCCGGCATCGATTGCCCGCCGCCGCCCATCGGGTTCGGCGCACTCAACACGAGACGAAGGTCGCCTCGTGACAGCATGGCGAAGGGCGGAGCGGGGTGCATGTCGAGTGTGAACCCCAGCTGCGTCGTGTAGAACGCAATCGCCGCGTCGACGTCATCGACGATGTACCGCACTTGCACCTTCGCCATGCAGTCCTCCGTTCAGCTTACCGCTTCGGCCAAACGACTCCCTGATCCGTCGCGACCGTCGCCATTCCTTTATATACGAACTTCTGAATGCGTTTGCCTTCGTACGTCTCGGTCGTGAAGATGTTGCCCTTCGAGTCGGTCGCGATGCTGTGCACGGCGAACCACTGCCCCGGCTGCCGTCCGCCGTCACCGAATTCCGACAGAATCTCCAGCGATTTCCGGTCCATGATGTACACCTTCTCGTTCTTGCCGTCGGCGAGATAGATGTACTTCTGCTCCGGATCGCGCGAGAACGCGATGTCCCACACCGAGCCGTCGCCCTTCGTCTGCGGCTTGATGATCTTCTCCTTCACGAACTTGCCGTTCTTCTGAAAGACCTGAATGCGGTCGTTCGGGCGATCGCACACATACACCAGGCCGTCCTTGCTCGGCTCGGCGCAGTGGACCGGGTTGCGGAACTGCGGAATGAGCGGCACGTCGGGGTTGTAGGGGCCGTAGTTCGTGTCCGACGGCACGTTGCCGTATGCGCCCCAGAACCGCTTGATGCTGCCGCTGTTCATGTCGATCACGGCGACGCGATGATTGCCGTAGCCGTCGGCGACGAAGGCCTCGTTCGCGGCGACATCGAAGGTGATCTTCGCGACGCGCCCGAAGTGCGAGGTGTCATTGCTCGCCACGCCCTGGCCAGGGATGCCGATCTGCTTCAGGAAGTGACCGTCGTGCGTGAACTTCAGAATATGTGAATCGCGCGGTCCGTTGCCGCCGATCCAGACGTTGCCCTTGTTGTCGATCGCGACGCCGTGGTTGGACGACGGCCACACATATGAATTGTCCTTCGGTGGGCCGCCCCACGCGGCAACGACGTTGCCTGCCGGATCGAATTCGATGACCGGCGGTGCGGGCACGCAGCACTCGCTCAATTTCGGATTCGCAACCGCGCCAATCTCCGCCGTCGAGTCGAACGTGTCGTTGCGGTGCACGATGAAGATGTGATCGCGGTCGTCTACGCCAACGCCGATCACGTTGCCGAGGACCCAATGATTGGGCAGCGGCTTGGGCCACTGTGGATCGACCTCGAACTGCGGCGCGGTGAGCAGACGCGCGCGCGCCTTGAGCTCGATGGCGCGCTGGCCAATGCCCAGCGCGGCGATGGCGGCGCCGAGAACGGCGACGCGAACGACGTTCTTTCGGCGGGTCATCGCTTTGCTCCCGCGGCGGCCGCGCGCGGCCAGAGCACGCCTTCGTTCATCTTCACAGCGCCGATTCCTTTGTAGTTGAACTTCTGTACGCGCTTGCCCTCGAACGTCTCGCCCGTGTACAGGTTGCCCTTCGAGTCGACGGCGAGACTATGCGGTGCGTAGAACTCGCCGGGCTGTCGTCCACCGTCGCCGAAGCTTGCGACCGGCTCGAGCGACGTGCGATCGAGCACCCAGATTTTCTGATTCATTCCATCCGCGACGTAGAGGTACTTCTGCTGTGGATCGCGCGAAAACGCGACATCCCACACGGAGCCGCCGCCGCGCGTCTCGGGCGCGATGATTTTTTCTTTCACGAAGGTGCCGTTCGTCTTGAAGACCTGAATGCGATCGTTCGTACGATCGCACACGTAGACGAAACCATCCTTGCTCACCTGCGCGCACGCGACGGCGCCGAACTGTTGTGATGCTTGTCCGCCCGGCGCGTAGGCCGGTTGCGTCGCATCTTCGGGCTTGTTGCCGTACGCGCCGAACACGCTCTTGATGTTGCCCGTCGCGATGTCGACGACCGCGACGCGATGATTGCGCGAGCCGTCGGCGATGAACGCTTGATTCGACGCGGCGTCGAACGAGATGCGCGTTGCGCCGCCGAAGCTGTCCATGCTCGCGTTGTTCGCTGGCAGCGGTGGTGGACCTCCGCGACCGCGTCCACGACCGGCACCTCGAGCACCGGCGCGCCCTGCGTTCGCCGCGCCACGACTCACACCGGCGTACGCTGTGTCGGGAGCCGATGGACTACCCGCCGACGCGACCGTTGCTGCCGCGGCCTTGCCGATCGTCGCGAGCAGCTTGCCGTCGCGCGAGAACTTGAAGATGCGCGTATCGTTGCCGCCCGCTCCGCCGATCCAGATATCGCCGTGCGGATCGATCGCTATCCCGTTTGCCGTCGTGGGCCATTCGCCGGTAGCAGCGCCGCCCCAGTGTCCAACGACCGTGCCGCCCGCATCGTACTCCAACACGGCCGGCGCCGCGGAGCAGCATTCGCCGGTCGGCGGAGTGGTGCTGGAGCCGATCTCCGTGCGCGCCGTAAAGTAGTCCGGAATGTTCAATACGAAAATGTGATCGTTCGCATCGATGGCGAGGCCGGTGACTGATCCCAGAATCCAGCGGTTTGCCATAGGCTTGGGCCAGAGCATGTCGACCTCGAACTTTGGCCCTTGTGCGCCTTGCGCTTTGGTCGCGCCTTTCGGCGCGGCCTGCGCGACGAGCGCGCCCGCGCATGCGATGATTGGCGTTGCCCCGATCAACAGCGTGCGCCACCGGTTCATTGACGAATCTCCTCTTTCAGTCTCTAAAGCCCCGTGTGCCGTCCGAGTCCGGAGTGTATACTCGGAAGGTCGAGGTGCTATGCTGACATTTTACGCTGCGTGCAAGTCGTTCGTTAGGTCTATTCGTCATCCTGAGCGCTCCCCGTTTCGTCATCCCGAGCGCAGCGAGGGATCGGCACTTCGCGGCGTTCGGAAGTGCAGATCCCTCGCTACGCTCGGGATGACAATAAGAACGGTCGGGGTGATATCGCTGTTGCTGCTCGGTTCTCCCTCACTCGGCGCCGCGCACGACATCCCGAAGAGCGTCACGATCCTGGCCTTCATACATCCGAGCGGCGATCGCCTTCGACTTGTCGTCCGCGTGCCGCTCGAGGCGATGCGCGACGTCGACTTCCCACTGCGCGGCCCCGGCTATCTCGAGATCGAGCAGCTCGAGCCACTCCTTCGCGGCGCCGCGCGTCAGTGGATCGCCAATTCAGTCCAGCTTTACGAAGAAGGCCGCCGCCTCACGAGCGACTCCGTTCTCGCCGCGCGCGTCTCACTGCAGTCCGACCGCTCCTTCGAGACGTATGATCGTGCGGTCGCACACTTTGCCGAGCCGAGGCTGCCGGAGTCATCGGACCTCGCTTGGCAGCAAGCCATGTTCGACGTGATGATCGAATACCCGATCACGTCCGATAGCTCGCACTTCTCGATCGATCCGGCGCTCGCGCGTCTCGCGGATCGCACGAATACGGTGCTCCGCTTCGATCCACCGGGCGGCGCCGAGCGCGCGTTTCAGTACCTCGGCGATCCTGGCTTGGTGCGCCTCGATCCGCACTGGTATCAGGCAGCGCTTCGATTCGTCGAGCTCGGCTTCGGGCACATCCTCGACGGCATCGATCACCTGCTGTTCGTCTTCTGCCTCGTCATTCCGTTCCGACGCATCCGTCCGCTCGTCGCGATCATCACGTCATTCACGATCGCGCATTCGATCACGCTGTTCGCATCCGCGCTGGGTTTCGCGCCGAGCGCCCTCTGGTTTCCGCCGCTCATCGAGGTGTTGATCGCGCTCTCGATTGTGTACATGGCGCTCGAGAACATCGTCGGGCCCAAGATCGAGCGACGCGCGCTGATTGCGTTCGGCTTCGGGTTGGTCCACGGCTTCGGCTTTTCGTTCGCGCTCCGAGAGTCGCTTCAGTTCGCTGGATCACACCTGGTGACGTCGCTCTTCGCCTTCAACGTCGGCGTCGAGTTGGGCCAGCTGTTCGTCCTGTTGCTCGTGATTCCGGCCCTCGCGTTCCTGTTCAAGCGCGTCGTCGCCGAGCGGATGGGGACCATCATCCTGTCCGCCTTCGTGGCGCACACGGCGTGGCACTGGATGCTCGACCGCTGGACGCTGCTTCGCGAATATCATCTCCAGTTGCCGCCCCTCGACCTGGCGACGCTCGCGGCCGGCATGCGCGGGCTCATGCTGTTGCTTATCGTTGGAGGTGCCGGATGGGGCGTCACAGAGTTGAGGCGCCGTCTGGCCGGGCCGGGAAGTGAGCCGGCCGTCCCTCCCAATCTTGCCCCCGCCCCCAGGACGAGAGCTGATGCCTGACCGACGCCCAGCGCCGGGAATGAGGTGGACGACCGCGATTCTGGTGTGCATGCTTGTGGCGTCGTCGGGCGCCGCTGCTCAGTCGACCAAGGGAGCGCCCAAGCGACCAGCGACGAAAGCCGTGTCGCCGAACGCGACCCTCGCGTCCACGCTCACCGGCGTGTACACCGACGAGCAGGCCGCGCGCGGGCGAAATTTCTACCTTGGGATGTGCAAGTCGTGTCACGCACCGGAATCCCACACCGGTGCGACGTTCTCGAAGTTCTGGAAGGGAAAGAAGCTGTCGGATCTGTTCACGTTCATCAGCACGCAGATGCCGAAGAACGACCCGGGCTCGCTCGATCCCGGCGACATCGCGGACGTGATGGCGTACATCCTCAAGTTGAACGCGCAGCCGACGGGGAAGGACGAGTTGTACGGAGACGCTGATTCGCTGAAGAAGTTCCGCATCGACGTGAAAGCCGGTGTGAAGGCCGGTACCACCACCGCAAAGGGGAAGAAGCCATGATGCAACGTTGGCTCACTGGATGGCGGCGGTTCGTCGCAACGGTGATTGCTGCTGGTCTGCTCGGCGGCGCGGCGATCGCCTTCCGCGTGAATCAGTCGAGCGCCCGACAAGGCTCCGCGCTGACGCGCGGCAACAAGCCGGGCGAGTGGCGCTACTGGGGTGCCGACGCGTGGAGCACACGCTACTCCGCGCTCGATCAGATCAATGCCAAGAACTTCGACTCGCTCCAGGTCGCGTGGCGTTGGGATGCGAGCGAGTTCGGCGACGACGAGTACTATCGCACCACGCCGTTGTACGCGAACGGTCGCCTCCTCACCGTCGCTACGACGCACAGGTATCCGTTCGCGATCGACCCCGCGACCGGAAAAACGTTGTGGCAGTACAAGATCGACGAGGGCATTCGGTATCAGAAGGCGCCGCGCCAATTCGCGGGTCGCGGTCTCGCGTACTGGACCGACGGATCGAACGAGCGCGTCATCGTCATCACGCCGGGCTACCACCTTCTCTCGATCGACGCGAAAACGGGCAAGGGTGATCCCGCGTTCGGCAAAGATGGCGTCGTCGATCTGATGGAAGGCCTCGGTTTTCCGCTCGTGCCGCTCGCGGTGGATGATTCTGGTTCACTCGAGATCAGCGAAGCGCGTCCCGCTCGGAAAGCGAAGCCCGGCGAGAAGTGGAATCCGGAAACGAAAACGGGCGCCGACGGCACGATGGGCATCGATCCGGCGAACGGACAGATCGCCAATAGCTCTCCGGCGATCGTCGTGGGCGACGTGATCATCGTCGGCAACTCGTCGATGCACGGCTACTTCCCGCTTCGCCTGCACAACATTCCGGGACACATCCGCGGTTTTGACGTGCACACGGGCAAGCAGATCTGGAACTTCAATCTCATTCCGCAGCCGGGCGAGTTCGGCGCGGACACGTGGAAGAATGGTTCAAAGCCTGGAACGCCTGGCGTCGGCAAGAACGACGCGTGGGCACCGTACACCGCCGATCCCGAGTTGGGTCTCGTCTACATCCCCGTCGGCGAAGGCTTGAGCGACGAGTACGGCGGCCATCGCCCCGGCAACAACCTCTTCGCGAACAGCGTCGTCGCGCTCGACGCAAAGACCGGCGTTCGCAAATGGCACTTCCAGATGGTCCATCACGACATCTGGGACTACGACACGCCGATGGCGCCGAACCTCCTCGATGTCACGGTGAACGGCCAACGCCGCAAGATCATCGCGGTCACCACGAAACAGGGTTGGGTGTACACGTTCGATCGCACGAACGGCCAACCGATCTGGCCGATGCCGGAGACGGCCGTCGGACAGAGCGAAGTGCCCGGTGAGCAGACATCCCCAACGCAGCCGATTCCGAGCCGCCCAGCGCCATATGCGCAGCAAGGACTCGTTGCGGGTGATCTCATCGACTACACGCCGGCAATCAAAGACTCCGCGCTCAAGCTGGCGGAGAAGTGCCGCATGGGTCCGTACTTCATTCCTGGCTCACCGGCCGACGGCAAAGGCGCGAAGGGTGCGTCGAAGTACAAGTGCTCATGGTATGCGCCAGGCGCGAGCGGCGGCGTGAACATCGACGGTGGCGCCGCGGCGGATCCCGAGACCGGCATGCTGTACGTCGGCGGACAAAGTGGTCTGAACACGATCGAAGTGCAGAAGGATCCGTGTTCGGAGCATCGCTACAGCCAGCCGCACAACAGCTGCGGCAAGCTTGGCGCGCTCAAGCCGCCGCCGGGATACAAGGAGCTGGAGAGCACCGGGCCGGACTTCGGCGCTCGCTCCGCGACGACCATTGGCAGCGTGTCGATCCTCAAGCCGCGTGAGCTCGGTGGCATCACGGCGTACGACATGAACACGGGCGACAAGAAGTGGTGGGTGCCGAACGGCAACCGCTGGCGCGAGCAAACGACGAATGATCCGCTCTTCGCGGGCGTGAATCTGCCGAAGATTCCGGCCATCGGCGGTCAGCCCGAAGTCATCACGACCAAGACGCTGGTCATTCACGGAACCGGCCGCTCGGGTGGTCCTGGCGGTGGCCGCGGACGCGGTGGTCGCGGCGGCGCTGCTGGTGGTGGACGCGGCGGCGCAAATGCGCCGGTCGTGCAGCCGCAGATCTACGCCTTCGACAAGGCGACGGGCAAACAGGTCGGCGCCGTGAACGTGCCGGGCATCAACACGGCGGTTCCGATGACGTTCTTGCACCAGGGCAAGCAGTACATCGTGTTCGCGTCAGGAACGGGCGGCCCGTCCGGCTTGATCGCGCTCACGTTGCCCAGAGAAGGTCAGCGCTGAGCGTCGCGCAAAAAAGGACCCCGACAGCTCTACTGATAGAGAGCTGTCGGGGTTTGTCATTTACGGGACAACACATCACCGACGACCCAGCGGCCGCTCCCGCGTCGTTAGAACGGAGGCTTCGCCGGCGCCTTCTTCGCGCTGTCGGCCTGTTGCGCTTTTCGAATGCTGTCCTGCTGCGCGGGCGTCGGAGGCGGCTCGTAGTCTTTTTCAGGAATTCTAAAGGCCTTCGCGACCGCCGGATCACCTTCGATTCCCATCACCCGCTGCGCCGCGTACTCGCCGATCACCGGGCAGAACTTGAATCCCTCGGCGTTTCCACCCGCGACGATCCACGCGTTCGACATGTGCGGATGAATGTCGACGATGAAGTTGCCGCTCGACGTCGACTCGTAGTGGCACGCGTGCGTCTGCGCGATCGGCGCGTCCTTGAGGATCGGGAATCGATGCGACACGAATCGACGCGAGCCGAGGATGCGATCAGCATCCGCCCATCGATCGCTCGTGTCGGGATCCTGCTGCTGCGGTGGAACGTCCGCCTGCTGACCGCCACCGAAGCCGCCGCCACCACCGCCATTCCCACGTCCGCCGCCCGCTCCACCACCGCCGCGTCCACCACCACGCCCGCCGCGGCCATCTGTCGCTGCACCGGCCGCGTTGGCTGAACCATTCGCGCCCGCTGCATTCGGGCTGCGTCCGTTCGCCTCGCTAGGCGCTCCGGCTGGTGTTGCCATCGCCGCACTCGTGTTTGTGCTTCCAGGCGCGCCGCGACCATTCTGCCCGGCCGCAACTTCACCCGGCGGCGTCGGCGCACGCTCGGCGCCGCGCACTCGGAATCCGCGGTTGTCGACAGGCAGCGCCGGCCAACCCGTCACTCCCGGGAAGTTGTAGCTCGGGAGGTTGGGGTACGTGAAGCGATGATCACCGACCGGCGTGGCGAAGTAGCACACGTAACCGATCGGCACGCGCGTTTTCTTTGCGAGCAACTCAGGAAATGTCTTTCCCATCCACGGGCCAACCGCCCACACGAAGGTGTCCGCGCGGAGCGTCGCTCCAGTATCGAGCTTGATCTCCTGCAGCTTGCCATTCGCGATCTTCGACGGCGTCGCTCGCCCGATGACGATCTTGCCGCCGAGGTGCTCGAATGCGGCGGCGGCGGCCTGTGCCGCGCGACGCGCACGGACGACGCCGGCATCCGGCTCGTACAGCACCGCGGTGATGTCGTCCATCGAGATGATCGGAAATGCCTTTCGGACGTCGTCCGGATTCAGCACTTGGTACGGGATCTTGTTCTTGTCCCACCAGACCTTCGTGCGAAGCTGGAAGTTGTCCCACTCCGATCGCATGATCAGATCGCCGGTGACGTGGAACAGGTTGAGCCGAAGCTCCTTGCCCCATTCGTCGTCGAACGCGATCCACTTCTTCATCGCTTCGCGCGCCCACAGCGTCCAGAGCTCGCCCTGTTCGCCGGGACGGTCGCCGTAGGACGACCGCACGCCGCGCGTTTCATCGCCGGACGTCGAGCGAGCATTGCCTGGCCCGTACGCGTCGACGAGCGTCACCTTCGCGCCCATCCTGCGAAGATTGAGCGCGGTGAAGCTGCCCCAGCCGCCGGCGCCAATCACCACGATATCGGCCGAAGCGCTTGTGGAACGCACACTGCTGCGCACGAGACCGGGCACGCGGCGATTTTCTTCTGCGGCCAGCCGCGTCCCGCCGACGAGCAGCATGCCGGCGCCCGCGCCGGCTACCCGAATGAAGTCACGGCGCCGAAGCGTGTTGTATGAGGGCTCGGCGTGCGGGTCGATGGACGGCGCGCCCGAGCTTTCGGAAGGCGACTGCGAGGAGGGAGATGACTCGTTCGACATGATTCCGAAATCGCGTGGGGAAGACATCGGAAGATGGTGTTTGGAACGGTCGAAATCAAACGTGCCAAGGCCTGTCCGGGGGCTGGAGCGCGGTCGCCAAATCGCGCGCACGCGGTATAATTGATGGCGTCGTCATCAACGCCCAACCAAGCGCCGGAGGATGTGAATGCGGGCGAGCCGCTGGATCGTTTTGGGGTGCGGAGCTCTCGTGGCCGCGTGCGTCACTGCCGCACCAAACGTGCGCACGCCTCTCGGGGCGCATCTGACGCCCGATGCGAAGACGGGACCACAGGTTCCGCTCCGCTTCGATCCAAACGCGAAGGTCATCCTCTCGAACGCGTCGAATCTTCCTCCCGCGTCCTACACGGCGGCGCAGGCCTCGCGCGGCGAAAAGGTCTACGACGAGACTTGCGGTACGTGTCACCAGCCCGGGCAGCTCGTCGGGCAGGCCTTTGTGGAGTCGTGGAACGACCGGCGCGTGTGGGACTTTTACTCGCTCGTGCGCGGTACGATGCCGCTCGATAAACCAGGCGGAATGAAGGAGCAGGAATACATCGACGTCGTCGCGTATCTCCTCCAAGCCAATCATGCCGCGCCGGGCCGCGACTCACTCGCCGCCGATACGGTCGCCATGCGCGGTGCGAAGATCGCAGTCAAGTTCCCGTAGAGCGACTTGGGCGCTAACGGCGCCGCAAACGGAGAATCCATGCAACGAGCCGCGCAATCGTTCGGTCGAATGATCGTCACGTCGCTGGTCGCATCTGTGTGTGTTGCCGCGCCGCTCTCCGCGCAGGCGGACATGGCGGCGATCAACTCGCTGCCGAATCCCTACCGCACGGTCGAAGGCTGGGCCAAGATGCCCGAAGGCCGTACGTGGGGTTCGACGAGCGCCGTCGCCGTCGATCGCGATGGACAGAGCATCTGGGTCGCTGAGCGATGCGGAACGAATTCGTGCGTTGGATCGACGCTCGATCCCGTGCTCAAGTTCGACAAGAACGGCAATCTCGTCGCGCACTTCGGGGCCGGCTTGATCGACTCGCCGCACGGCATCTTCGTCGACCGAGACAACAACATCTGGGTCATCGATTGCTCGTGCACCGGCGGCGGCGGGCGTGGCCGAGGCGGCGCGGCTCCAGCAACCCCCGCCCCGGAGGGTCCGGCGAAAGGCCATCAGATTTTCAAGTTCAGCCCCGACGGCAAGGTCCTCCTCACCGTTGGTAAGCCAGGTGGCGGCCGCGATCCGGAATATTTCTGGCAGCCGAACGCGATCTACGTGATGCCGAACGGAGAATTCTTCGTCTCCGAGGGTCACTCGTCGAACGCGCAGGCGTCCGCGAGCGTTTTCAAGTTCTCAAAAGACGGAAAGCTCATCAAGCGTTGGGGAAAGTGGGGCAACGGCCCGGACGATCTCGACCAGCCGCACGCGCTCGCCGTGGATTCCCGCGGCCGCCTGTTCGTCGGCGATCGAGGCAACAATCGGATCAAGATCTTCGATCTCGACGGCAAGCTGCTCGACACGTGGTATCAGTTCAGCCGCCCGAGCGGCATCTTCATCGACGCGCAGGACAACATGTACGTCGCCGACTCGGAGTCACAGTCGGTGGGCAGCGGACGCGGTCGCGAGTGGAAGCGCGGTATCCGCATCGGCAGCGCGAAGGACGGCTCGGTGAAGTACTTCATCCCCGATCCCGTTCAGAACGCGACGAACACGAGCTCGGCCGAGGGAATCGCCGTGGACGCGGCGGGACACATCTACGGCGCCGAGGTGGGGCAGAAGGCGCTGAAGCGGTACGAGAAGTAGATCGCTATGGCTTCGCCTTCGAGAACGTGATGTCCTTGAGCACCGCGACGTCATCAGGCAACGCCGCTTTGCCCGATGGGAACGCGTTCTTCGAGAGCACGAACGCGAGAATGTCGACGATCTGCGCCGACGGCAGCGACTTCGGATTATCCGAGGGCATCGTCGTCAACATCTTGTCATAGAGCTGATCGAGCGTCAGCCCGTCCCAGTTGACCATGAAGTCGTTGCCCGCGAGCGAAACGGCGGAGTCGGTTCCGGCGAGCGTTTCGCCGTGGCACTTGAGGCACGTCGCTTTGTACAGCGATTCGCCTCGCGTCGCCTGCGAGTCGGTGTAGATGCTGTCCCACGTCGTGTGGGCCGCCGCGTGCGCGAGCGGGAAGACGTCGACGACGCGCGCTTGGGCCGGCGTCTGCGGACGAAGAAGAAGAGCGGCAGTCGAAGTCGCCGCGGCAAAGACGATGAGTCGCTTCATGGGTGGGGAAGGTTGCGATTCGGTCTCGTGGTCCGCCAGAGCGTCGGCGTACGGGGCGGCGCCAGAGCTGCCGACCTCTTGAGATTACGCAATGAACCGTAGCGGCGCTGGCCACGCAGGTCGAGCGGCAATACGTTATCGCCACTCGATCGGAGGACACCATGCTCGATCTGTCCCGCCGTGACTTCGCGCGCCTGCTCGCGCTGACCGGGTCCACCGCGCTGTTCCCGGATCGCTTGGTAGCCCAAGCCAGCGCGCCGCTCCGCGAGCTGGGACTCACGAACACTCCGCTACCGAGAACGCCGGCCGAGCCGGACGAGGCGTTCTGGCGTCAGGTGCGAGCCAGATTTCTGCTGCCGCCGGACCTTGGCTTCATCAACGCGGCGAACCTGTGTCCTACATCACTTCCCGTGATCGAGGCCATGGAGCGGAACACGCGCGCGTACGACGCGAGTCCGTCGCCAGAAACACGCACGATGTTGACGAAGACGAAAGAAGACGCGCGCCGTCGGCTCGCCGCGGCGCTGCGTGTAACACCGGAAGAGATCGTCATCACTCGCAACACGAGCGAAGGCAATAACCTGGTCTCGAGCGGATTGCAGCTCGGCCCGAATGACGAAGTGCTCCTGTTTTCCGACAACCATCCGAGCAATCTCAACGCGTGGCGTGAAAAAGGGCGTCGCTTCGGCTTCAAGGTCGTGGTGGTGCCGCAGGTGAATCCGCATCCGGGCACGGAGTACTACGTCGATCAGTTCGCGAAGGCGATCTCCGCGCGAACGCGCGTGATCGGCATCACGCATGTGAGCAGCAATTCGGGCGACGTCTTTCCAGCGGCGGAGCTTTGCGCGCTCGCGCGACAGCACGGCATCCTGTCGCTCGTCGACGGTGCGCAGTCGTTCGGCGTGCTCGACGTCGACCTGAGCACGATGAAGCCCGACTTCTATACGGGTTCCGCGCACAAATGGCCGTGTGGCCCAAAGGAAATGGGCGTGCTGTTCGTCACTCGGGCCGTGCACGATCAGATCTGGCCGAGCGTGATCAGTCTCTACGCGGGCACGATTGGAATTTCGCAAAAGCTCGAGGCGAACGGCCAGCGCGACGACGCGGCGTTGGCCGCGCTCTCGGACGCGCTCGAGTTCAGCGATAGGATCGGCCGCCCGGTGATCGAGAAGCGGTCGCTTGCGCTTGCGCAGCACTTGATCACCGAGCTGCGCAAAGTGGACGGCATTACGATGTGGACGCACACCGATCCCGCGCGCTCCGCCGCGATCGTGATCTTCAAGCCGGGGTCGCTCGATCCGCGCCGTCTGTCCGCCGCGCTTACCACGAAGGAGAAGATCATCGTGACGGCGCGCGCGGGCGAAGATCGGCCGGGTCTTCGACTCTCGCCGCATTTTTTCAACACCATGGACGAGATGGATCGCGCCGTGACCGCGATTCGTCGCTACATGGCGACCGGCGTGTAGGACGTTTACGGCATTCCGTCGGGGGCGCCCGTGTTCTCCGGCACGATCATGAGATGCGGATCGACCTCGGCTGCCGTGACTCCCGTGATCTGCGTCTGCTGTACGACAGTCACCTTCTGAGTCGGCGCGTCGGGCAGCACGTACTGTTGCAGACCGACGATGTTCCCGATATCGCTGAACGTCGTCGTCGTGATCACTTTGACCGGCGTGCCCTCGAGCTGCGCGCGCACCGCTCGCAGCTTGAGCGCGTACTCGATGAGCGGCCCATCGGTCGATTGGTCGGCGACGATGAGCGGCTCGAACGGATTCGGAATCGCGGTCGGCAGCGCGGCGGTCCACACTTCCGTGACCGCGTGGGCAGGGAAGTTCACTTCGCCCCAGATCACGCGATAATCGCTCGTGATCTTGTAGTGCTGCGCGGGACGACCATCGAATGTTTCGCTGCCGAGCTTTTCGACGTTGAAGGCCACGTTGAGCAGCTGCATCTGCGAGAGGACGCCGCTCGCGCCGCCACGTCCACGTCCCCGGCCGCCACGTCCCCCAAAACCGCCGCCCGGTGGTCCACCACCGCCGCCGCGTCGGCCGCCGCCACCGCCTGCGCCGCCGCGATCGACTCCACCCGGCGGACCGCCCGCTCCACGCCCGACGCCCGCACCCATGTTGCGCGAGAGCGGAATGATACCCGGGCCGCCGAACACGTCGTCGGACGGCGTCAAGTGCTGATCCGACGAGTGCAGAACGAAGACTTTGCCTGAGTCGAGCCCGATCAGGAAGTCGTCAGTCGTAACGCCCTGCGGGGCCGGCGTGAACGCAAGAAACTCAATGCGCGAGTGTCCGCCGACCGCAACGCCGCGTCCACGCATGACTTCGTCATCCTGTCCACGTGGTGTATCACCCGGGTAGATGCGAAGCGACGAGTTGATCTTGAACGACACGCCAGGAGCGAAGCGCTTCACAACCGTCACAGGCGCGACGGCCGCGATCGAGGCGGCGAGACCGCCGATCGCAATGCCGCCAACAAACACGCGCGATGCGCGAATGGGATACCGAACGATGGCCTTGAACACGAGGTCTCCGAATATCGAGAAGTACGTCGGTGGAAATATTACGTCGCGGCGCTGGCAAACGTTCGATGGTTGATGGAGTTAAGTCTTTACCCCGCGATGCCGAAGCTCTATACGCCGGCGATCGCGCCCGAGTCCGGCGACCTCGTCACCTTCGTCTCGTGACCGCCACCGTTTCCACACCCGTTCGACCTGGAGGAACTGCCGAACCAGCGGCGCCCACCTCGAACGTGCTCATCGTGGATGACGACCCGACGATCTGCGCCGCGTACGATCAGATTCTCCGCTCTCGCGGTTACGGCGTTGCAACGGCGAGAAGCCGCGCCGACGCGCTCATGCAGATCGATCGCCTCGATGGCTTGGTGGACGTGCTCATCATCGATATCACGCTTCCCGATGCCGACGGTACCATACTCGCGCGCGAAATTATCGAGCGCATCGGTCTGCGTCCGGCGTTGTACGTGAGCGGCTGGGCCGAGGAATTCTGGGATCTGAACGATGCGCCGGGCCGGTGGATCGTGATGCAGAAGCCGATTCCGATTCCGCGACTCATTGCGGCAATCGAATATCTCGCCGGTCGACGCACTCGGCCTCCGACGTGATTGTCATCCTCTGCGCGCGCAGCGCGCGGAGGATCTATTGTCGTGGTCGCGTAGCCGGACTGGCGCGGCATCGCGGCTATCACAAGATCGGCTATCACGGATCGGCACGGTCACAGGCGGATCGTCACGGAGCTGCGTCGACACCAACGGAGCATCAAAATCAAGACTCACATTCATCGTTTGGTTTGGCGCGATCTTCTCTCGCGCCAATCGGTTCGATGGAATTGTTTTGGTTTGATGCAACAATTCGGTTGAAGTTACCGCCGTTCCGCCGTTGACAGATCGCCGCTGAGAAAATATTCTCCCTGAGAGAGAATATTTTCTCACTGGAGGCCGCCCAATGAGACAGGACCTGCGCGACGCGATCAGAGCACTGCGCCGTGCACCAGCGTTCAGCGTCGTCGCGATCGTCCTCCTCGCGCTCGCGATCGGCAGCGCGACGGCGACGTTCAGTGTCGTTGACACCATTCTCGTGCGCGGTCTTCCATACACGAACGCGAGCCGGCTGCAAACCGTCTACGAGCGCAGCGACGACGGCGCGCTTCGCGTGCCGTCGTATCCCACATTCAAGGACTGGCAAGATCAAGCCGCCGCCGTACGCGACGCAATCGACGGATTCGCGTTCGTCAGAGGCGACGCCGTCAAAGCTGCCGTCACCGGTGACCCGGAGCAGGTGATCGACGCGTACGTGACACCGGGATTCTTCAAACTGCTCGGCACGCAGCCGGTCGCTGGGCGAACGTTCCTTCCCGAGGAAGAACAACCAGGCGGCGCGCGCGTCGCCGTGATCTCGCACGACTTTCTCGTGCGTCGCTTCGCCGGCGATCCGCGCGCCGCGCTCGGCAAAACTGTCACCATCGACAGCATGCCGACGACGATCATCGGTGTCATGCCGAGAGGCTACGCTTTTCCCAACTTCGGTGGCGGCGGCACTGGCTGGGTTGCCCCCGCGTTCTGGCAGCCGATCACGGTCTTCGGGGAACGACACGCGGCATTATCGCTCCGCGGACTGCACGTCGATAGTCGTGCGCTGCTCCGACTCCGCAGCGGCATTGATTCGGCACGCGTGACCGCGGCGATGCACACGATCCAGCAGCGGCTCGCCGTCACGTATCCCGTCGAGCAGGCGCACTGGACCTCGATCTCGATTCAGGGACTGTCGCAAGAGCTGTTCGGAAATCTTGCATCGATGCTCGGGCTCATCGCCGTCGCGATCGTGCTCGTGCTGCTCCTCGCATGCGCCAACGTCGCGAACTTGCTCCTCGTTCGAAACAGCATTCGGGCACGCGAGCTCGCCGTGCGTTCCGCGCTCGGTGCGGGCGCGTGGCGCCTCGCGCGACATCTGTTCGCCGAAGCGGCTGTGATCGCGGCTGCCGCGGGGCTCGGAGGCGCGGGTGTTGGCGTGTTGCTGATCAAAATGGTCAAGCCATACGCCACGTACCGCCTCCCCTTCGCGACGGACATCGCCGTTGATGCCCGCGGCATGCTGTTCGCTATTGCGGTGAGCGCCGCGACCGCGCTGCTCATCGGCCTCTTGCCCGCATGGAACTCCAATGCCGGCGATCTCGTCACGCGATTGCGAGAGGCACAAGCGACGGGCAGCGCGAGAGGCCCACGTCGTGTTCGCAACGGCCTCGTCGTCGTCCAGATGACGCTCGCGATCACCGTCTTGATCGCCGCCGGATTGCTGATCCAGAGCGTGCGCCGCGTTGCGAACATCGACCTTGGCTACGACACCAACAACGTCATCGGCTTTGGTATCGTTCCGCCGAAAGGCCGCTACGATGCGCCCGACCAGGCAGCCGCGCTGTATCGGCGGATCATGGACGCGACGAATGCGGTCCCCACCGTCGAAGCCTCGGCGGCAGCGGGAGGTGCACTGTTGCCCACGAAGCTCGAGACCGACGATCGACCGGATGGCGGCGCAGGTCCGCAGGTGTCCTATCATCCGATCTCGACGGACTTTCTCAAAGTCTATCGGCTGCGCGTCGTCGATGGCCGCGGCTTCACCGACGCCGACATGCGCTCGCCGAACGGGTTTCTGATCACCGAGACGCTCGCGAAGCGACTGTGGCCGGGTGCGAGCGCCGTCGGACACCGCATCACGGTGCATCGATCGTCTCAGGCGCGCGCCGATTTCGGCCAGCCCATCACGCTGCCGATCGTCGGAGTCGTGGCCGACTACCGCGAGTTCGGTGCGGAACAGAAGCCGCCCGAGCAAGTCTTTCTCCCGTACACACTCGAGGTGTGGCCGTGGATGCAATTCATCATCCGCGCATCACCAACCGCAGCGACTCTGGCAGCGATCGAGCACGCGGTGAAGAACGTCGACCCCGCGATCGAATTTCGTGGGACGCCGTTCCCGGTTCGC
>Ga0070681_10002479_pt1 | contig 16902 bp, 14 predicted proteins | sample KBSC83BmetaG_FD_65650 | JGI IMG/M metagenome (GOLD analysis project Ga0070681, IMG submission 65650) | Corn rhizosphere microbial communities from Kellogg Biological Station, Michigan, USA - KBS C8-3B metaG | ecosystem: Host-associated > Plants > Roots > Rhizosphere | place: USA: Michigan...
GCGCTGCCGCGCCGAATCGCGTTCGTGGGCGCGGGCTACGTGTCGCTCGAGTTCGCGCACATCGCGCGCCGCGCGGGAGCGGAGATCGTCGTGCTCGGCCGCGGAAAGCCGCTGCCGCATTTTGACGAGGAAGTCGTCGCGAGTCTCGTCGCGCACAGCCGCGCGATCGGCATCGACCTCCGGATCGACACCGAGGTGACGGCGGTGGAGCGGATTGACTCGTCCGGGGCGTTCCGCGTGCTCGCGGGCAGCGGCCAGTGCACGGACGCCATCGAGGCTGATCTCGTGGTGCATGGCGCGGGGCGAGTGCCGAACACCGCGCGACTCGACGCGGAGAGAGGCCACGTGCGGCTGGATCAACAGGGCGCGATCGACGTGAACGACTTTCTACAGAGTCCGACAAACCCGCGCGTGTACGCTGCCGGCGACGTCGCGCTGCCGCCCGGGTCGATTCCGCTCACGCCGGTGGCGGGGCACGAAGGCCAAGTGGTCGCGTCGAATCTGCTGCACGGCAACCACAAGCGTCCGGACTATCGCGGCATTCCGTCCGTCGTCTTCACTGATCCGCCACTGGCGAGCGTTGGACTCACGGAGCGCGCCGCGCGCGAGGCCGGACACAACGCACGCGTCGAGAGCGGTGACACCACTGGCTGGTATTCGAATCGGCGCGTTCGCGAGCCGGTTGGGATGTTCAAGACCGTCATCGACGCGGACAGCGATCTGGTGATCGGCGCCCACCTGCTGGGTGTACACGCGGAGGAAGTGATCAACGTGTTCGCGCTCGCGGTGCGCTTCGGCATTCCGGCGAAGGAGCTCCAGCGGATGATCTACGCCTATCCGACGAGTGGATCGGACATCCCGTACATGCTATGACTGCCAGGACACTCAGTCCTCACCCGGCATCACCGCCACATCGCTCGTGAGCCACCGCTTCCACCACGGCGCGCGATCCTCGTCCGCGAGCGCTTTCCCCGCCGCGATGCGCCACGCGTCGCGCATCTCCGTCGCGTCGCTGAACCGTTCCTCCGGCGTGGGCGCGAGCCCTTTCCGCAGCCACTCGGCCACGGCGGCGTCAGGCCCCCACTTCCGATTGCTCGTGGCGCAATCTGCCAAGAACGGGATGGCGGCGGAGCTTAGATATGACTGGAGGACATCGAGCCATTCGCGTCTCATTGCGGTGAGCGAGAGCGTATGGAGCTGCTCTTCGGATGTCGTACGGTGATCAACAGCTGTCGCTGCGCGCGCCCCGCGCGTCGCATTCGCCATGCAATCGACTCAGTTGTCGCGCCCGGAGCGAGATAGGGAATGTCGCGAAGCGCTGATGCATAGCCTATCGTCGCTTCGAGAGCCCAACGTTTGGCGGCAGGGTCAAAGATCAGAGGCCCATTCACTGTCGGCCGCAATTTCTTGATGCGGGACAAATCCGCAAATGCCACGTGTACTTCGAGCGGCCCCCATATCGTATCGCTCGATGCGTTTCGCAACTTCGCAAGTAGCACACCTTCTCCAGCGACATTGGGAGCTACCGGAGGTCCGAATACCACTTGAACGAAACGATTCACATCGTCAGTGTCTGTCGACGCACGCGGTGGCACGGGAATCGGCGCCGTATCTACAAATACACGACTAGAATAAATCTGAAATGCTCCACGCCTGGCATCGGGCCAGAAAGGGTGAAACGTTCCGTCGGCGTCGCTGGCCAAGCCGGTGTAATCTCCTCCTCCACGCCAGCGCGCATACGCACTTAAGAAGAGCACACTACGCGCGGGTCGCCGCATCGGGCCGATCCGAGTCAACGCGAGGTTCTCAGGGTGTGCGGGCTTTGAAGCGTCCGCTGAGATCCGCCGTGCGTGCAAGAACGTGGAGCCACCATCAAGAGATGCCGTGAAGTACGCATTCGACGCAAAGTTGGGTCGCGCCTCCGTAAACTCATCAACCCCAAACTCCAAGGTGGTGGTCTCAAACCATAGCAGGCCAACAATTCCAGAGTCGTTCACAGCGATCGCGGGCAGAAATTGCGTGGCGCCAGGAGTGGAAGGAAACGCGACTCGACGCGGCGGGCTCCACGTTTTTCCGCGATCGACCGACGAACGCAGCACCAGATGTCGCGGGGGCTCAGCTGTTCCTCGACGCTCAGTGGATGTGAGCGGGCGGTTGGTTTCTCTCTCGATTATATAGATTCGATCACGAAATCGTGGCGAGGTGTCGACGGCATAAGTCGCATACGCAGAGCGAGCGCCCAATCCATCAAACGAAAATGTTGCGCCGCCGTCTGTCGATGTTGCGGCCACACTGCGCCCTAACCGTGTTGCGAGTTGTCCGTCGTTAGGAGCACATGGAAACCAAAGCGTCCCATCACTCAGGATCAGAAGATCGTAAGCGCCACCACAGCCTGTCCGAACAGGCCCCTCGAACGTACGCCCGTCGTCTGCCGATCGAAATAGATGCACCCCGTCGGAAGCGTGCGACACGACGTAGATCCGGCCGCGATACGTTCCGGAGCTCTTGTCGACGACGATGGCGTTGCGGTCATAGTCCTCACCATATCCCAGTCGTGAGGGCCCCGACCACGAAATCCCGCCATCCACTGAGCGATAAAAGGCAAGCGCATCAGGCGCCGAGTCGCTATCGCTGACGTTCTGCATTGTTATCACATAAGCGGAACCGCGTACTCCTATCGCCGCCTCGGTATCCCAAGAACCGAAATTTCCATTTCCTGGAAGCTCACTGCCATGCCACGTCCACCCTCCATCAAAGGACGAGTAGGCTTTTGTCTCATAGCCGGCGCCTGAAGATGTGAAGGCGATTGCCGAGCCGACAAGATGATTGGCGTTACTGGGATCGGATGCGAGGTGGGACTCAATATGAGGGACATCGCCATCGAGACTTACCTGAACATTTGGAGCGACGATGATCCGACCGCGCAATTGGGATTGCGCACTAATGCAAAACGGTACGAGGATGAGGAATCCACTTATACGCCGCACCAACCGCGTCGTACTGCTGGAACTGTGTGATCTTGGCGGCGCCATGAACCGAAAGAATTGAGGTGCTAACGGCATCGCAGTCATGGAGTACTCGGCGAGCCGAGGCATCCACGATAGTTCGGATTTGTCGTGGGAAAATCAGCGCCAACCGGTAATGAGAGGCTCACGTCTGTGCCGTAGTTCGCGAGCGGTGACGGCAGGTGCGGATCGTGGCCGTTCGCATACGGGCCAGTGGGAAACACGGACTCCGCATCTCGACCATATTGACGGACCAAACGACGAAGGTCGCCAAGTCTCGTTCCAGTACCGAATAACCAGAACGCCCGCTCACGAAACATCACATCGACCTGCTCATCAGAACTCGCACTCGACGTGGAATCGATCGTGAGAGCAGGGATCGGACCCGTCAACTGCAAGTACGTACTACTGGCTGCGTCCCGAAGAGCGTTCAGATCCTGAGCCCATTGTGAGACATTCTCTCCTTGCAGCGCCGCTTCGGCCTCGATAAGGCGAGCTTCGACACCGGTCGCCAGCGCGACGTACGAAGATGGGTTGCCAAACTTGACGGGATAGTACCAGGTGCCAGGTGTCACTCCGCCGTGGATGCCGTCACACGTCTGCGAGATTGTGCTGTCGATGGCGAGTCGCGGATCGCGTGCTGACACGAAATCAAGACCGTTCGCTCCCTCACGGTCACCGACGTTTGATTGTCCGCAACCGTGGTTGATCGGGAGCTGGACGGAGTAGAAATCGGTCTGCGACGGAGCACTGGCCGATCGTGTGGGCGAGAATTCGGCGTTGTAAACGAAACTGGTGGCCACACCGCTGACGCCCGTCGACGCCTCTTGGTATTTTCCTCGGTCGAGCAAGACGCGCGCGCGACCAATGCTCGCAAGCGCAGTCACGGTCGGATCCTCTGCTGCGTGCGCGAGCGCCGAATCGAAATGCCCCTGAGCGACGGCGAGCAATGAATCGGTAGACAGCGGCATTCCGTATGAGACTCCGCCATCGGAGAGCTCCGCGGTCAAGGGAACGCCGGCGCAATAATCTTCCGCGACGAGCAACTCCGCGTAGCCAACCAATGCCAGCGCTTCACCCACTTTTCCCTGGCCCGCCGGTGGCTCGAACCGCTGCAAGCCGGTCGCCGCCATCAATAGTTCAGACCGCGCGAGCAGCAGCTTCGTGATCGCAAACCCTCCATATTGCAAATAGCCGCCGAGTATGGTCGTCGCTCGCGCGTCAATGTTCGTGTGATTCGCGCTTTGAGAGAGATTCGTCCACGTAAATTCGTCCGTGAGTAATCCCGAGAATTGGACGAGTGGCTGACTCCCCGCGAATGCGATGAACAGATCCGCTTTGCCGCCGGCGAACGCTTGTTCGGCGCCCTCAAGAGTCTTGAGAGGTGTTCCGGCTTGTACGCCAGAAGGAGGATCAACCACTAGCAAGTCGTTGCACGCGCTGAGTGCGCCAGAGCTTGCAATGACGCCAATCAACATGCCGAGGCGCGCGACTGCTCGAGAAAAACAAGTGTGCATGTGTGCTCCGTTATCGACGTAGCTCTTAGAAGCCGGCGCTCAGGCGCAGTACCCAATACCGTGCGAGTGGGATCGCGCCAAAGCCGTTGACACGAATGTCGTAATTCGAGAAAAGCGTTCCGGTACCAAACTGGGAACCCGCTCCTTGCCCACCGGGAGCGCTCACCTCGGGGTCGGGGCCCGAGTAGTGAGTCCAAAGCGCCAGGTTACGCACAGCGCCTGTCAGACTCAAATCGTTCACTCTGACGGCCCGCGCGATGCGGCTCGGGAGAGAGTAGGTGAGCGATAGCTCCCGAAATCGAAGAAACGTCCCGTCTTCGAAGAAGCCCGCAGGGTAGGCGGCGGCGCCGCTCGCATCCACCAGTGCTCTCGCTTGGAATGCGAGATTGGCGCGCGGATCATTCTGTTCTTTGAGCGTCCCGCTGAACGCGGCTGCCCAGGCATCGCCATTCAGGACGCGATAACCGCCACGGTAATCAAACAGCGCGCGCAGACTGAGCGCATGACGAGGAAGGCTCAAGCGAGTGGCTAGCGACGCTTCACGCGTTGGAGAACTTGATCCAATAAAAGTCGCTGAATCAGCGACCGTCACCTCGTCAGGCTCGATGATGTGGTCGCGATTTGCGTCGTTGTAGGTGACTCTTGTGCCCCAATAGCCGTAGAGTGGGAATCCTGCCGCGTCGCGCTGGTAGTATCCGACGTTCGTTCCGGATACACCCGGAGCGAGCCGGACCAGTTTGTTGTGTACTGTTGAAGCGTTGAGAGTGACGTCCCACGCAAATGAACGAGACTGCATCAACGTCGCATTCAGAGTCGCCTCCAGACCACGGTTCTGGACTTCGCCGAGGTTTGCCTCGTAGCCCAGATTCCCCAGATCCCATCCAACGTTTTCGTTGATGAGCGCATCTTCTGTCGTCTTCCAGAACTGCGTGAACTCCAGGCTTACGCGATTGCTCCAGAATCCCATATCGGCGCCCACTTCAAGCTCTCGCGAGCGCTCGGGCTTCAACGCAGGATTGCCCGGAGTCTTCGCACGAAACACGGAGACTGGCCCTCCATCTTGCCACGCGACGCCTGGCGTGTAGAGTTGCAGCGCGGCGCCGTTGAACGGTTGAACTCCTGACTCGCCGAACGCGCTGCGCAATCGAACGCTGCTCCCGGAGTGCTGCAGGGCGAGCCACGAAATGCTTGCCTTGGGATAGAGTGCGGAATTGATTGCGCTTCCAAATCCACTTCCCGCGTCGAGTCGCAGAGCTCCCGTCAGGAAAAGTCGATCCGCAAAGGCAATTTGCTCTTCGACATATCCGCCAAGCGTTGCCTGCTCGTCTCGCACTTGCACGACCGAGGTACCGGCCACTCCATTCAAGGTCAAGTTGGTGGGCGACAGTCCAATCGCGTTCGCATCGACCCCCTGCGTCTTCGTATCGGCCAACTGTAAGCCCACGGATGTTGTCGCACGCGTGGACCGTCCGAGCGGAGCAGCGCCCGAGGCTCGAGCATCTATGGTGTAGATGTCTCTCGAGATCTGATCGACTTCCAGAGCTCCCTGGTCGTCGCCCCAGCCCGCGACGGCTTGGGCCTGAGGTAGTAGGAGACTATGCGCCTCTGTAGAGCCATGATCGATTCCAGCAGTGACGTGAGCCTTGAGCCATTCCTCCGGTTGCCAATCCGCCGAGAGTCCGAACGTAGCACGCGTAGTCTGGTCGCTTTGAAGCTGGCCAAATTGGCTAAGCGGAAAGTTTGGCGGGTAGTTGCCATAACCGAAGTTGTTTGCTGAATCTGGCAGCGATGGGCCGCTGAGTGGACCAGCGGTGAGCTCCACCGTGCTGGGGTTATTCGTTTGCGACTGCATGTATGCTGCGTTGATCGCGATGGTTGCGCCCGTCCCAAGACGCAGTTCGGTATTGGCACGAAGCGATCGTTGCTCCTGATCATTTGGCCTGAGGATCGCGGCCGGCATTCCGAGCGACACTGCCTGCGAACGAAAGACGTCGGGGAGCCGAACCATTCCGCTCTCGTTCGACAGTCCACCTGCCACGTAGTAACGCAGAGCGTCGGAGCCGCCGCCGACAGAAAGATCGTATCGTTGATGAGAACCGGTGCCGTAGATTGAGGTTGCGGCGTGATTGTAGGGGTTAAAGTGTGTCACACTATCCACGGTGCAACTTCCGGCAGTGGAAGCAGGCCCTCCATAAATGGATGTCAGTGGACACTGCACTTGGGCCCCGTCAGTGTCGTGTCCCCAGGAGTAGTAGTAGTCGGGAAATTCTACTGGCACGTTACTCAGTGCTTGCTCGGCGGAGGCGTGCCACCGCGGCGAACCCACAGCTCCTCGCTTGGTGGTGATGACGATGACTCCGTTCGCGGCGTCGGTACCGTACTCCGTCGAGGCAGCAGGTCCCTTCAGAACATCGATTGTCGCTATCTGACTGAAGTCGATGTCATTGATACGGCTCGGGCCCGGAACGATGGAGCTGAATGCCACTGAGTGTCGTCCTCCGGCGCTGTTGTCCTCCCGAACTCCGTCCACGATCACGATCGGATCGCCGGGAAGGACCATACTGCCTTGTCCGCGAATTCGAATCGCTTCGCCACCTCCCGTCAGGCCACCCGCTTCTACGATCTGAACACCAGGAGCCCGTGCTGAGAGAAGGTCGGTAACACTCGTGACAGGAGCCGTAGGTACGATGGAATCAGCATCGATGTGAGCAATGCTGTTTCCCACCTCGAGCCGCCGCTGAGTGCCGAGTGCCGTGACGACGACTTGATCGAGGTGTGTCGGCACCGGAGAAAGAGCCACATTCAGTGTGATTGCCTCGTCTGCCGACACGGTAATCGTCTGGCTTCGCTGCGAGTAGCCGATGCGATTGACGATGACCTCGTGATCTCCTACTGGTACCGCCACGAGGCGATAGGTCCCGCTGTCACCCGTCAGCGTCCCCAGGCGTGTTCCAACCACCCTCACGAACGCCCCGGCGATCGCGTCTCCGGTCTTGGCATCCGACACCCTGCCCACGATCGCGCCCGACTCCGCGGCTTGCCTGGAGTCGTCTTTCTCTCTCACGAGACGCGCCGTTCCGGTTCGCGAAATTGAGAGCGCCACGCCGGTTCCGCGAAGCACGGCATTCAATGCGTCGAATGCCGCGACATTCTCGACGTTCAATGTGACGAGCTGATTCAGCGGGACGAAAGACTCGCTGTAGAGCAGGTTTACGCCAGATTGCCGGGAGATTTCGTCAAGCGCTTGTCGTAGCGGCACGCCATTGAGATGCAGCGTGACCTTCCGCTTTATCGGAGGGAGCTGCGGCCCGCTATCCCTGCGCCCTTGCTGTTCGAGCGAAGGAACGGACCTGGCAACGCTACTAGCGGGCTGCTGTGCTATCAGGGTGGCGGGCGCACAAATCGTCAGCAGAAGCACGGCGATTGAGAAGTCTTCGCGCACGTGGTGCACTTGATTATCCCCCGATGACTCGAAAGGTTTTCACGACTTCTTATCTGGGCGACAGCACGACAACTCGATCGCGCAGCGTATATCGGAGCTGCACGGTAGCGCTCAGGTTCTCCAGGAATTCGCTGAGCGGCATCTGGCTGATCGAACCCGTGAACAGTCGCTCGCCGAGCGCAGGTGTCGACAGCCGCACTTCCACGTCGTATTGGCGGCCCAACTCCCGCGCCACGTCACGTAGTGTTGCTGCCCGAAATGCAAGTGTCCCATGAGTCCACGCGACGAAGGGCGCCATGTCGTCGACGTGCTGCAGAGACGTCGTACCGTTGCTAGCAAGAGAGGCGACATCCCCGGCGGCGAGCACAACTCTGCTCGCCCGTCCTTTCACTTCGAAGCCTACTTTCCCATCTTCAACCGCGACGACAATGGCGCTGTCATCACGGTAGGCACGCACCGTGAACTTGGTACCAACGTCTCTTGCAATCACGGCACCCGCACGCACGGCAAAGGGGCGTCGAACGTCATGCACTACTTCGAAGAGCGCCTGACCTTCCAGTTCTACGATTCGCTGGCCAGAGCCGAACACCGCCGGAAATTTCAACCTGCTTGCCGGGCCCAGGATCGCATGCGTGCCATCGCTCATGGAGACGTCGGCATGTTCTCCGGCTCGAGTGACAACTTCCCGGCCCTCAAGCTCCGCCGCCGGCGCTCCCGCATGCGCGCGAGCCAGCCAACCGCCGTAGGTTGCCGCTCCGAGGGCGAGTATGACCACTGAGGCACGCAGCATCGGATACGCGAAGCGCGTCGGTCGGGACAAGAAAGGCACGTAACGCTCGTCGCTTTCCGAACTGCTGCACACCCGTACGCGGTGCGACTTTTCATCCCCGGTCTCGAGCTTTCGGGACAGCTCCTTCCACATTCCGTTGGTGTCCCATTGCCGCGGGGGCTCGGCGGCCTGGCGCCACGCATCGCGGAGCGCCGCTACCTCCGCCGTGCGCTCAGGAACGGCTGCGATCCATTGCTCGATCTGAGATATCTCCGCCGCGTTGCACTCGCCTTGAAAAAACCGAGCGAGAAGAGCGGGATCCAGTTCGCCGCTCATGAATGCCGCGCTCTAACGCATGAAGGACTCAGCATGCTCGTGAAGACGCACGGACGCGCGATCCCCCCTAACCGGCTTACTCGGCGCAATGAATCGCGAGAGCTACACCGGCACCGATGAGTCCACGAATTGAAAGCAGTATCCAGACGGAAGTGGCCCTAGCGCCGCCACGCTGCGAGGCGTTCCTTCAGCGCGGCGAGCGCGCGGCCCATGTGAACCTCGACAGTCTTGGGAGAGATCTGGAGGATCGCGGCGATTTCGGCGTAGCTCAGGTCGTGCTCGCGAGCCAGCATGAAGACCTCACGCGGACGCGGAGGCAAGGACTGGACGGCGATTCGAAGAGCGAGACTGAGCTCGTTCAAGTCGTGCGTCGCATCAGCCGCTGGAGCGATACTGGGGCCCCAGGCTGAGCGCTCCTCTCGACTCGCGCGCTCGAGAAAGGCGCGCTCGAGTCGGACACGCCGCATGTAGCTAGCAGCGCGATTTCTGGCGGCAGTATAAAGATAAGTTGCGAGTGTATCCGTAACCTTCCATTGCGCTCGCTGCCGCCAAAGCTGGAGAAACAGATCTTGCACGAGCTCCCCTGCTACTTCAGGAGAGGAAACGAGCCTGTTCGCATAGTTGCACAACGGCGATGCGAAGTCCGCAAAGAGCGTCTCGAACGCTGCGGTATCGCCGCGGCGAATACGCTCTACCAGATCCTGCGCGGACACCAACTTCGCCTCTCGTGAAAGCTTGGGCGGCGAGTCTAATGGGCGAACCAGGTGCATGTGGTAGTCCATCTCGATGTCGGCGGGCCTGCAAGAGAACGTTCGACGAGGACCACAGCATACGAGCAGCACTGAACACACGCAATGACCAATCGCGCAACGACCCGCACTCCGCGACGTACGATCGACGGCTGATCCAATCGGCACTATCGCCGATGACAATACATTCCCAGAATGAGTGGCGATGATCGCGGGCTCAGAGCTTGCTCATCTAGGGGGGACAGCTATTCGGTGCGTCTCTGTTCTCAGGACGCTGTCGCCATCGTGTCCCGAACGACGTTTGCGTGGCAGCGCATCGTCAGCTCGCCCCTTATGCCGTCACGCTGCATGCTGCTGACGAAACCTTCCAGATCACGCGACGCCGTCACACCAGTGATAGTTGTGGCTCACATCAGGCATCAACGCGGCGCGCTGACGCAGCTAGTCAGGTTACTCGAGGGAGCATCTTCAAAGGTACTGAGTGTCGCGGTGGGACCTTGCGATCGAGCTGACGTCTGGCGCGCGACAGTGAGCCTGAAGAATCCCTGCGACCCTGCACTACTCGAGAAATTTTGTCAGGTCGCGAGCATTCTTGATTTTGGATGCCTCTCTTCGGAATCGACGATTGCGCGAGAGGCTACCATGGTGCGAGTAACTTTGGCCCGCGGGATGCTCATGCCGTTTGCACAATTTGCGAGCGCGCATGGAGCCAAACTGCCGTACGCATCGATCACGTGTGCAGTGGCAGAATTGCTCGAAACTCGAGTGTGCATAGACGCATTTATTCAACGAGCACAACTTTACGGTACTTGTGAAGTACTTCGAACTGGCCCGCTTGCGATGTCAATCCTCTAGAAGAGGGTCGCTGACGACCGCACCCAGAATTTGAGGCGGCGCCCGGCGTAGCGATCCGCGTGATCTGCGAGCGCGCGTAGGAGGTCCTTGAGGCGCTCTCGCCGAACTCGCAGCGCGACTACGTTTCGCGGTCGATGCGACTATTGCTGGGCGAGGGTTTGCAGCGCTGGCTGAGAAGAAACTTGAAGTAGCAGAGTGTCTCACGCGTGATCGATGAATAATGGCCGCGTTGTTCCAACGCCGCAGGCCGTAGGTCGGCGGGCTACTGCCCGAGCTCTACTCGCATGGCTTAGCGCTTGGAGATTTCGAGCTCGTGCTGCGAGGACTCCTGGGCGGCCCGGCGTCGCGCTCCGCGAGCTCGTTCGAAGGTCGCCTTGCTCGTGCGGATCGGCGCCGATGCCGCCTGGCGGACGACGGTGCTCTCCGTCGAGAAGGTGCACGTGTCGCCAGAAGCTGTCGAGGTCGCGCACGGTCGTCGAAACTCGCGCGGTGGTGAAACGGTTGCACGAGCATCTCGCGGTCGGCGATCCGCGGGGCAGGTTTCTCGAGGGTTTCTCGGCGGCTTATACGATCAGGACATCGAAGTATTCGACCTGGCGACGGGGATGATGTTCGAGCGTGCCTCGCGAGCTTAGCGCGAACGCGATTTGCTGCCCGTACGCATGCATCACGGCAGCGGCTCGTATCAGTGGCCGAGACTTGGCCGGTATGCGGGAGGCGATGAAACGGAGCTTCGCTGGGCCGTGCAGGGACTATCCAGAGCAGGTGTGGCTGCCTTTAGCACTATCCGATAATTGTGCTCGAGCAACTCATCGAGATTGACATTTGGACGCTCCGGCGCCGGCTTCCAGGTGATAGAGCCGCTCTGCTGGATGCTCCCTTTGATTCGATTCACTGTCCGCATATAAGTAGTGGAATCGAGCAAGGTGACCTGCGAATAGGATTGACGAAGCGCAGACAGGGCCGACAGGCCACCGCGAACGACGAGTGCTAGCGGCCTGTCAGTCCGATCGGCAAGATGCCGAAGCTCATCGATGTGAACAGCCATGCGGGTTGCGCCTGCTGCTCCCGTCGCAAACTCGTAAGCAATCGCCGTGACCTCGGGCCTCTGTTGCACAAACTCCGTCCAACGACGCCAATCCGATTGCGTTCTTGCATTAACGTGAAGCGCAGTCTGTAGTCCAGCGTCGGTCATCTCCTGCCAGCAAATCGCGATTCTCTTCATTGCATGAAAGTTATCCCATCGCGGCACGTCCGAAAAAACGCTGTAGTTGGGTGTTGTGGCGGCAACGATTCCAAGTTCGCGAACGTTCGCAAGCGCTTTGCGACGTCCGGCGCCGAGTGACCACCATCGCTCCAGAGGCTTGTCCACTGCAGTCCCGGTCAGGAAGATCGGCGTCGCCGAATCGATGCCAAAGTATTGACAAAGCGCGCTTCGATCGGCGAACCGTAACTCACCAGTCGCGCGGTCTATTAGCCGATATAGCAACAGGCCGACAGCTGCCGGCCGGAACCGCTTGCGACGGCAACCGCGCGAATATATCAGCGGCACGCTGGCCGGAAGTAGCGGAAATGAGACGTGGGTAGTACGACGAACGTTATGAAGCTCGAATCCTTCAAGCTCACGAACGCGGTCGACGAACGTGTTGTTGTTTGGGCAAACGCTCACACAACCATCTGTCTTACCGCAGCAATACGTCAGGCAGTCGAACGCGCTCGATCTTACGTGAAGACCGCCGCAAAGCTCAAACTCAGAGCATCGACCGCACCCAAGCGAGGAGGAATTGCGCTGCGGATCGTCCCAATGGCGCGATTCACGCCGAATCCTACGGGCTTTCCCAAGCCACTTCATCGAATCGTGACCTCCACGAGCTGAATCTCGGAGAACGCGCCGGTGATTTCACCGTTGGCGTAGCCCCCAGAGGCGCGGATTCTGTCGAAGACATCAGGGGGCGGTTCCAGAAAGACGGCTTGGATGGCGAGATCGCGGATCACAACCAAACGATTGTCGTCCACGCGCACTAGAACCGTGTCGCCAACTGAAAACGCACTTCCAAGCGTTCTCGCGACAGCGCCGGTGGCTAGACAATTTGGTTCACGAGTGAACAGGTCCTTTCGCGTCAATTCCAATCGACTCAAATCCCATCCCTTAACAAATGCTTTTGCCTTGGATTTCAGAAAATCAACGCCCATGAGTCATGCTCCCACAGAGAGTCGGAAGTACTTAGCTCTTCCTCGCGCAGACTCCATGAGAAGACCCTTGTCCACAAGGCCGGCGAGTCTATTGTTCCAGGCGGTAGCCTTCACCGACGGGTCAAATCTGCCATTCACTAATCTTCCGGTGTCCACCTCTCTTAACCGTCGGACCAGTTCGAGCGTGAAAGACTGCTTCTCATCCAGCTTGCCGATGACGCGAACGTTTGACGCGGAACCCGCGCGTGACAGTGAGCAGCAAAACAAGGCATCGTTCTCCGATAGCAAGAAGAGCCCGAGTTCCTCAATGATCTTGTCATTCGCGTTTGCGATGACCGGATATACATTCGATCCCCTTGAACGCACGAGTTGCCGATACGCGAGCGGTCCATCTCGCAGGAAACTCGCGGTAGCTACGGCGATTCCATCGAAATCCAGGAATAGTGGCTCGGGTGCCTTCGGCTCCTCGACACCAGTCAGGAGTCGAGACAACAAAGCGCTGCCCTCTGCTGCCCCAGCAAGCACGGTTTGATTTCCTACGTTTCTTTTAACGAGAAACCTCATTATATTCCTCCTCACGTCACTCACGTGAGGGCAATGATGATTGGGAAATTCACTTTGCGCAAGGGGCAAGATGGGCGCTATCTCGATTGAGCGGCTCGATGAGATTAGCGTCTCCCTGTTCGCGAGCGCGGTGCCGGTGCTCGAGAACAGTCAATCGGCCGATGAGTTAGTTCCCTTCGTTGAATGGCACTGGCTGAAGGCTGCCGGCCATGATCTTCCGGGCCTTCGTGCCACAGACAGATTGACGGGCCTTCAGCGTGCCCTAAGGCAAGGGCACACTACGTGGTCAGACACGCATAGTCGAACGGCAGGGTTCATTCGTGTTCGTCGCGAACAGATGGATGTGGAGAACTCGAGTTGGATTTCGTTCCTGTTTGGACTTAGCCGTGCCGCGCGGAACTCTGGGATCAACAAAGCCTCCGCGAATCAACTCTCCGGAGTCGTCAAGGAAATGGAGGACAACATTCATTGGCATTCACGTCGGCGGCGATCAGGACTCGTTGCATACGTTATACATGAATCGATGTTCGAGTTCGTCGTCGTCGATACGGGGCAGGGCGTTCTGGCGTCGCTTGCAAGCGCACCGGAGTTCTCCAACCTTAGGGATCACGGGACCGCTCTCGAGATCGCGATCGGCACGGGCAACAGCCGATTCGGATCGGGTGCGCGCCGGGGATGGGGCTTCAATGATTTAGTGGTTGGCGTGGCGAACGCGAATTCTCGTATTCGCTTCCGTACCGGGGATCATCTGCTGGAAATTGACGGGCATTCGGGAAGCGAAATCGTCACTCGCCGTCTTCAGCGGGCTCGAGGGGTCGGATTTCTTATCGCGGTGCAAGTTCACTCTGGCCACTCAGAGGTTGGGACAAGTCCCGCACTCGATCGCTAGTCGGCGGGTAGTTCATGTTTAGGTCCGGCTCTAAGCTGACAGTCAAGTGGGTGGTGCCAGCGCGAGCAATGCAGTCGCATACTCGCTCGGGGGGCGTACACCTAAAGGACTATGGGGGCGGGCCGTGTGGTAGCTCACTCGCCAACGTTTAATCGTTCGTCGCGCATCGGCGAGGGAAAGGAACCAAAACTGATTCAGACACTCGTCCCGCACGCGCACGTTGGACGCTTGGATGAACGTGTTGTCCACTGGTTTCCTCGGCCAGCTGAAGATGAGCTGCACGTGGTTGTGATGCGCCCACGCATCGAGCGCTTTGCTGAAAGTCCGGCCCATTTTCGGCGGTGATTCGCTGCGGTAGACCTCGCGTTACGCGCAACCTCTCGAGGACGGCCACGACGCGCACCGGGCGAAGACTCACATCGACTTCAATGACCGGAGACTCGCGCGTGCACAGCACGTGTCGATGAGCGTGAGGGCACGGAACGCTCGACCGTCCGACAGTGTGTCGCGCATGAAGTCCATTGCCCACTGCTCTTTGGCCTGCGTCGCCGGCACAGCCACACGCGGTGCCACCAGTTTGCGTCGTTGCCGACGCACCGCGAGCCCTTCGACGCGATAGAGCCGCCGCATCCGCTTGTGATTGTCGCGCACACTCTTCTGGCGCAATTTCCAGATAAAGGTACGCCGCACTGGAAATTCTCAGGAATGACTCACTAATGCGCGGCCTCGCAGTCATTACGGATGAAAACGGGCTATTCGCGATCAAAGGCATTCCGAGAGGCGCCGTAAAGCTGCGCGCCACGCTCATTGGCTATAAGCTGCAAGAGTTGGCACTCTCAGGAAACTCCGGTATCGTCGTGCAACTGGGCATGAACATTCAGCGCGTACAGGCGTGTGGCTTGCAAGTGCCCGCCGGGGAACACACGACAATTCCGGCAGTTGCGACTATCGTCCGAGACGCACGTACCGGCGTCACTCCCACCACCACCGTGACGCTTCGCGTAAGAGATCACGATTTTGTCGAAAGCGTGAGCACGGAGGCGCGGAATCAAGTACCGGGCGATTCCGCGGAGCTTGGCGCTGCGCCGTACCGCCGAGGTGTCTACGAGGTGGACGTGACCGCCCCGAGCTATCAATCCTTCCACTTGCGTGGTGTGCACACGAAAAACGATTTCTGTATTCAATCTCAAGCTCAGAGATTCTACGTGTGGCTTCTACCGAAATCCTGACGCGGGCAGCTAGTCCTCCCCCGGCATCACCGCCACATCGCTCGTGAGCCACCGCTTCCACCACGGCGCGCGATCCTCGTCCGCGAGCGCCTTCCCCGCCGCGATGCGCCACGCGTCGCGCATCTCCGTCGCGTCGCTGAACCGTTCCTCCGGCGTGGGCGCGAGCCCCTTCCGCAACCACTCGGCCACGTCGGGCGCGATCTCCGATAGATCGACGTCACCCGATAGCTCGCGCGCCAATATCGCCCGGCCGTCGCCAGTACCGAAGGGCGGCTTGCCCGCGAGCAGAAAGTAGGTGATCGCGGCGATCTCGAAGCAGTCCACCGGCGTGCCCTGCGTCTCGCCCAGCAGCTGCTCCGGCGCCGCGAATTCCGGCGTTCCGGTGGTGCCGCTCAGCTCCTCGCCGGGGATCTTGGCGACGCCGAAGTCGGCGATGCGCCAGCGGCGGTAGCGGTCGATGAGGATGTTCTCGGGCTTGAGGTCGCGGTGGATGATGCCGCTCGCGTGCGCGGCGGCGAGACCGTCGAGCACGAGGTCTATCTGCGGCGCGATCTCGGCGATGGTGCGCGGACCCGAGCGCGCGACGAGGTCGGCGAGCGAGCCGCCCTCGGCGAGCTCCATGGTGTACCAGGCGACGCCGCCGCTCGAGTCCCAATCGTAGATGGGGACGATGGACGGGTGCGCGAGCTGCGCGGCGAGCTGCGCCTCGCGGCGGAAGCGATGCACCGCGTTCTCGTCGCGGGCCACTTCGGGGTGGAGCATCTTGAGCGCGACCTCGCGCGCGAGGGAGAGATCGCGCACGCGCCATACGGAGCCGAAGGTGCCGGAGCCGAGCCGGCCGATCACCTCGTAGTCCTCACCGGTGGCCCAGCGCAGACGGGCCTCCTCGCTCTCGCCCGGGCCGCGCATGGCGGCCATGGCGCCGCTGGTGAACATGGATGTGTGGCTGCCCACGGCGCGGTCGAGCTCGCGCAGCATGCCGGCCACGGAGTGGAATCGATTTTCGGGCGCGCGGGAGAGTGCGCGCGCGAGCACCTTGGCCACACTCACTGGAATGTCCGGTCGCACGAGGGTGAGCGGCGGCACGTCGCGCGGCGGATACTCGCGCGTGAACGCGGCGAACACCGTGGCGGCGAGCTGCCACTGGTCGCTCTCGGGGGTGGGCGTCCACACGCCCTCGATGGCCTCGGGCGGCTCCGGGGTGAAGCGCGGATTGGGAATGAGCCCCGCGGGGAGATCGGCGCCGCGCACGGACCATTCCCAGCCGAGCACCCAGATGCGGCCGGTGGGGGTAACCCAGCAGGTTTCGGCGGAGAGGGCGCCGTGGACGCCGCCGCCGGAGTGCATGTAGGCG
>Ga0070681_10002480_pt1 | contig 16898 bp, 11 predicted proteins | sample KBSC83BmetaG_FD_65650 | JGI IMG/M metagenome (GOLD analysis project Ga0070681, IMG submission 65650) | Corn rhizosphere microbial communities from Kellogg Biological Station, Michigan, USA - KBS C8-3B metaG | ecosystem: Host-associated > Plants > Roots > Rhizosphere | place: USA: Michigan...
TCGGGGCGGATGACGGTCAACAAAGCATCGGTCTCAACTCCTCCGTACGGCGATGCGGTCTCGAGCATCGTTACGAGGCCGTCCGCTCCATTCACGCGAACACTTCGCGCTTCACCCACTGTCTGCATACCCTGGTTTTCCAATCGGAGATGATGAACCAAGTCATCCGTCGCACCGTTCAGGTCTCCTTGGCGCTCCGTGTCAGGCGCGTAATAAGAGAGAATGACTCCGTATCCTATCGCCGCACCGCCGTTCTGATTCTGCACCACGCCCTCACGAGGCGCAATGGTGACGCTTTGCGAAGCGTTGTCGCCGAAGGCCTTCCAGTTACCGGGATATGACACGGTAAAATGCTGTCCGCGGAACTGCAACCAATCGCCGCTGGGTCCTTCGGTGGGCGGTGTGCCGGCATCGCCAAGGCCATGCTTGCCAGCGGGAGGCGATGCAAGCTCGGCGACCGTCGCTTTAATACGTGGGAACTCGCCCGTGTTGTAGGTGTAGGTGCGCTTGGGAAGCGTCCGAACCTCATCTTCGATAGCTTTTTGGCGGTTGCCGGGATTGGGGTGGTCAGAGAGAAACTGCGGCACGCGGTCGCCGCCTTGAGACAGCTTTTCGAAGAATCGCGCCATTTCGATCGGGTTGTAGCCCGCTTCAGACATGAGATGGGATCCGAGCGCGTCCGCCTGGCTCTCATCCGTCCGCGAAAACTTAAGCAGCACGGAGTTGAACCCCAAGCCTATTCCCAACTGCGCTAGCTGGCCTAGAATAGAGCCGTTGCCCGCAATGGTCGCAGCCAATATCGCCGGAATCCGTAAGAGGTTGGCTTTAGATGCCTGGTTCGTCCCATGGCGCAGAATTACGTGCGACATCTCATGCGCCATAACGCCTGCAAGTTGTGCCTCATTATCAGCCGCTGTGACAAGCCCTGTGAACACGAACATGGGTCCGCCGGGCAGGGCAAATGCGTTGACGCTTCTTTCGTTCAGCAAACTGAAAGTGAATGGAAAGCCACTGCCGGAAGCCTCCGGCGTGGCCGCCAGCAGCTGGCCCATTCTCTTGAGGTAATCCTGTAGGGAGCTATTCTGCACCGCCGAATAATGCTGGCGCACCTGCGCCGCTGCTTCTTGTCCCAGTTGAATATCCTGCTGCTTAGTAAACATGTTGAACCCTGGCTGCGGCGCGCTGCGCTGCGGCGGGGCACACATCACCGTGGTCAACAGGATTAGCACTCCAACGAAAGCGATTGGCCGGCGCGGCATGTTCAAGCTCCTAGGCAAGTGATGACGGAACGGAGAGGCTGGAGAATCAATAGTCGCGGTTAGGATTTCACCGCGCTGGCAACGAGAGGGCGTGCAACGCGTGCCAGAGTGCGTGCGATCCGAAAAACCCAACCATTGCGATCACAAGAAAAATGCCTGCTACCAACACGCCGCACGGCACGACACACCCCGATGCATCCGCCTGCCTCCGGACCGCGACGAGGGGTGTTGGCTTGCAAATTCATGTGCAGCCCAGTGAGGTCAGCGGTCAGCGCGGCGTCCCGCCTTCAGGTCAGGGCCGAAGGGCTTCACGATACGCCTGCCTGCCTGCGTCCACGGCGTCGGAAACCTTGTCTTTCTGCCGGTCCATTGCCCCTTTTCCACGGTCGATCAAATCGCTGGCGTCCTCGCGCAGCTCTGAACCGCGGCGTTTAAGATACTCTTTTCCCTGGTCCGCTTTGTCCTTCAGGAGCTCCCGAGTCTCCCGGCCGGATTTTGGGGCAAGTAGGAGCGCAGCACCAACGCCTATTCCCATTCCGAAGAAAAAACAGCCCACTTCTCTGCCCATCTCAGTCTCCTTTGCGGCTCAGTCTGGCCAAGCCGCGGAACTCGGAACGAGTTCAGCTTCAGTGTAGACTGTGGCGTCCCAGGCTCGAATCCGGCGGGGGCCCATTGCGTGTTCCTTTGCACAATTCGTGGGTGCCTAAACCCAAATGTTCCACTACAAAGTCAACGATACAAAATGAAAGCATGGCATTGAACATTCCGGCGCGGCTTGCGGCTAACTGCGGGGAAACGCCTGCGCGCGCGGCATGGCTCGGCCGGCTGCCCGACGCCGTACGCAAACTGGAACGCCGATGGTCGTTAACCCTTGGTGGGCCATTTGACGGTGAGGAAGTGAGTTGCGCGTGGGTAGTACCCGTAACGCAGGCGGACGGGACTCCGGCGGTGCTTAAGCTCGGGATGCCACACATGGAAGGGGAGCACGAACTCCAAGGCCTACGCTTCTGGGATGGAGACCCCACGGCGCGGCTGCTTGCAGCCGACGAGGAGCTTGGCGCCATGCTCTTAGAGCGCTGCCTCCCGGGGACAGTGCTGCGCGTACTGCCAGAGTCCGAGCAGGATCTGGTGATCGCACAGCTGCTGCGCCGGCTCTGGCGCGTGCCCCCGGCGCCGCACGTCTTTCGCCCTTTGTCGGCTTTGACGGAGTATTGGAGTGGGGAGACAATGTCTCAAATTGAGCTGTGGCCAGACACTGGACTGGTTCGTGAGGGTCTGCGGCTCTTTGAGGAGTTGCCGCGTACTTCACCGCTAGCAGTACTGCTGGCGACCGATCTGCACGCGGGCAACGTCCTTCGCTCGGAACGCCAGCAGTGGCTCGTCATCGATCCGAAGCCATTCGTCGGCGATCCGGCCTACGATGCGACGCAGCACCTGTTCAATTGCGATGCGAGACTGCGCGCCGATCCGCATGGTACGATCCGCCGCATCGCGGACCTGCTCGCCGTGGATCACGAGCGCGTTCGACTGTGGATGTTTGCGCGTGCTGCGGCCGAGCCGCGCGATGACTGGAAGGACGGCGATTCCATGGCGCTCGCTAAAGCAATAGCTCCGTAACGATCATGAAGGGGGCCTCTTCTCACGGCCGCGGCTCGGTAACCCGCTGCAAAGGGCGGCCCCTACGACAACGTTGCGCCGCCAGTGGACGTTTTAAAACAGTATTTGCTAAATCATGCAACGTGATGGCTTTTTTCGCATCACAACAGAGCAAAGGAGAAATCTAAATGCCGTACGTTACCGTCGGGAAGGAAAACTCCGGCAACATCGACCTCTACTACGAGGACCATGGTACAGGTAAGCCGGTGGTGCTTGTCCACGGATATCCGCTGAGCGGTGCCTCCTGGGAAAAGCAGATCCCGGTGCTTCTGGCTGCGGGTCACCGCGTCATCACCTACGATCGCAGAGGATTCGGCAAATCGAGCCAGCCAACAACCGGCTACAACTATGACACCTTCGCCGAGGATCTCCACAAACTCGTGACGCAGCTCGCATTACGGGACTTCGCATTGGCCGGCTTCTCCATGGGAGGCGGCGAAGTGGCGCGTTACATCGGGAAGTATGGATCGAAGGGCGTGAGCAACGCAGTATTCATCTCCTCGGTCCCGCCCTTCCTTTTAAAGACGCCGGATAACCCGGAGGGCGTGGACGGCAGTGTCTTCGAGGGGATACAAAAAGCCGTCGCCGCAGATCGTTACGCGTTCTTCACGGAGTTTTTCAAGAATTTTTACAACACGGATCTGCTACTGGGCAAGCGCGTCAGCGAGCAGGCCGTGCAGTCCAGCTGGAACGTGGCATCCGGGGCCTCTGCTACCGCCAGTCTCGCTTGCGTCCCGACATGGCATGAGGATTTCCGCAAGGACCTGACCCGTGTCGACGTGCCCACACTGGTCATTCATGGCGATGCGGACCGGATTGTACCGATCAGTGCCTCGGGGCTCCGGACTGCCAAACTGATCAAAGGTTCCCGCTTATCGGTCCTGAAGGATGGGCCGCACTGCATAACCTGGACCCATGCGGACGAAGTGAACCGCGAGCTGGTCAACTTCCTTGGAGAAGAAATCGGGAAGGGTGCAGCCTCGGCGCGCCGGCTTTGAATTCTATGCTCCGAAGGCGGCGCGCGGGTTCTCCCACATAAGGATGGTAATCTCGGCGGGTTCGAGCCGCGGCAGAAAATCGGTGTACAGGTAAGTGTACCCGCGGAACTCGCCGCCGCCCGGCTCGTCTACGTGATACCAGCCCGAGTCCTGTGAGATCAGCGTTCGCTTTAGCAGGCCTTTGTCCGCCAGGAAGCGAACACACTCGACATGAAACTCGACGGTCTTCGGCGCGATCCCGTCGAACTCTACCCACGCGCCGGCCCGCGCAACTCTCTCGTGCAGGCTGTGAGCGGGTTCATTCTGGGCGTGAACCCAGACAAACTTCTCGGGATGGACGCTCCCGGCAATAACAATCTCCAGCTGCTCGACCGCAGCGGCCCCGTCGCCGGTGTGCGAAGCAATCGTCAATCCTGTCTCGCGCGAGGCGATCGCCGCGGCTTCTACTAGCTTGCGATCTATCTCATCGAGAGGCCCGCGATTGACGCCAATCTTGATGAACCGCGGCCGCCAAGCCTCATGCGTCTCCGCAATCCATCGTTTAGCAAGCTGCGCAGCCGATTCGGTACGCGCAAAAGATGGGACAAACTTGTGGTCCGCCGCGCCATATAAGCCGGTGTTCGACCAGATCTCGATGCCTGTAGCATCTGACAACCGCGCCAGCAGCGCCGGATCCCGTCCCAGAAAGTTCGGCGTGCACTCGAGCAGGCGCCGGCAACCGAAGCGCCTCAGCTCTTCAAGCTTGGGACGCGCGATGCGAAACACCTCATCGCGGTTGTAGCGCCCCTGCCGTATCTGATCCGCGCCCACGAAATCGACCAGGACGTGCTCATGCACCAGCACCGACGGCGGCTTACCCGCGAACGGGGCGCTGCCCGCCCCCAGTAGAAAATCTCGCCGGAGCATACTCGACTAACCTGGCTTACTGCCGACGGCAGGACCCGTTTTGGAGTTTTGTAGCGCAGGGCTACCACCGGGCTTGCGGAAGACCTGCGGCTTTTTCTCTGATTCCACAAGAATCCGCAGGTCCCCGCAAAAACCGCGTGGCCCTGCGCTACAAAACACATTTGCCTTGTAACGCGTAAGTGGTAGCCGTGAAAAAAAGCGCGGTGAGTGTGAACGAGTGGCCGGCATGTTATCGAGCGGTTGTCCTGCTTATTTCACACGTTCCCGGCGCCTGAATTGTGCAAGACGTGTGGCACTTTCGTCAGGTCAGCGGCCGGGCGCTTGACCAGCAACTCACATAACAGCGCCACCGCCGCCAACACGGCGGCCGAATAAAAGGCTGCCTTGTAATTGTGATACCGGTCATACAACACACCACCTATGCGCGGACCGATAATTCCGGCCACGCCCCACGCAGTGAATAGCAAACCGTAGTTGATGCCGGCGTTCCTAGTGCCCCAGAAGTCCGAGGCGGCTACGCCGTTCACCGAGAGTTGCGTGCCATAACACCAATAGACGACGAAAACCGCGAGATACAACGCACCAACGTTGCTCCCCGCGGCGTACAGGGCGGGCATGGCGACCATGGAGATTCCGATCATCGTACGCAGCACGTTCACCCGGCCCAGCTTGTCTGACATCCATCCCGACAGAATACGGCCGGACGCATTCCCGAACGCGCCAACGACCAGTGTCATGGTTGACAAAGCAGCAGCCGCAATCCCGACGCTCTTGGCAAATGGAACCAGCTGACTAATGACCATGAGACCCGCGGAGCAGCCCAGTGCATAGCCCACCCACATCAAGTAGAAGGTCGGCGTCCGGAGCATCTCGCTCGGGCTGAATTCGTGCATAGTGGCGGCGTGTTTGGCAGTCGCTGCCGGAGCCCAGCCCGCGGGTTTGTAACCTGCAGGCGGGTTCTTCAATAAGAAAGCGCCGGCCATTGTCATGACAAAGAAGATCGCACCCAGGATCTGAAACGTGGCTGGAAGACCGTAGTTCGGGATCAGCTTCAATTGCGACAGCGGACCAAAGATTGCCGAGCCCGCGCCGTAACCGCCCACCGCCAAGCCAATTGCCAAGCCTCGTTTATCAGGGAACCACTTGGCCATAACGGGTATCGGAGTAGCATAGCCAAATCCGTTGCCGAGACCTCCAATCACGCCGAAGCATATAAATAAGTACGTCAAACTTGTGGTGTAAGAACACAGATAGAAACCCAGGCTCACCAGGATTCCGCCGGCGAGCGAACAATAGAGGGGACCGAACTTGTCCTGGATACGGCCGGCCATTACAAACGTAAGGGCGAACACCACCACCGCGATTGTAAAGACCATGGACGTATCGGCGCGCTTCCATCCGAATTGTTTTTCGAGCGGAGCCACGAAGACGCTCCAGCCGTAAAGAGTGCCGAGCGCCAGATTCATGGACAGGCCGCCGACCACCCGCCACCAGCGGCTGATGCCGGGCTGTTGGTTGGATTGCACGGTGCTGGATGCCACGGCTGAATCTCCCCTTTGGTATTCGGTTCGTTCTTATTTTATTCTGCCGGGTCGTTTGATCCGCAATGCCATGTCAACGGCATGCTTGGGTGTGGATATTGGCCGCCGCCCACCCGCGTGCGTGAACATGTCCGTGCCGACAACCGCTCCCGTTGACGGATTGACCCAATCTGCCTGGTAAGTGCCGGCCGGCAGGTCGAGAATGAGGCGCTCTTCGTAATCTCCGGGCACTACCTGATACACATATGGTTTGAGCTTGCTGTGATGATGGTAGAAGGCGTACTGTTGCCCGCGCTCGCTCATGCCACGGTAATACGTGCCGGCGGGCATGCCGCTTACCACGAAGCTGCGATCCGGCTTCATCTTTAGGAAATCAAAACCTTCAATGAATTGCTTCAGGCACTGCATCGTCTTGAGAACCGGCTGGTTCTCGGCTGCCCGCCCGGCCGGGTCTCGAACCGTAAACACGGCGTTCAGATTGTTGAAACTCGACCCTCCGCCGGCCATGAACTCCCAGGCTTCCACACGCACGTCGCCGGCCTTGTCTCCCTGGTACCACGACGAGAGCGGATAATAGCCGGTCTCATTGAGGTCGATCGGCTTGTTCCTGTCGTACACCTGGTCGAGGGCCTTCATCCCACCTATCTGTTCGTCCGGAGTTTCCCAGACGTATTGGGTCACGATCACAGAGACGTCCGCGTTCGCCGTGAAATCGCCAGGCCCGCCGATCTTGCCCATCATCTGCTGCCCCAGCAGGTGTTTCTTAGGTAGCCCCATCTCGGTTTGATTAACCACTTCCACCAAGTGTCCGATCCATGGGCCTGCGAGTTCCTTCGGCGTTCCGTAGACCGTGGGCTCGTCGCAGATCTCGAGGATCACGTTATCAAATGGATTCACTTCCTGCACAATGCGGCGCACGAACCCCTCCTGCCGCCGCAGAACGTCAGGGTGTTTAAGCGTTTGCACACCGTTGTAGTCGGTCCGGCCTTCGCCCTGGATGTTGTTCTTCCAGTACAGCGGAGACATGGGCCAGCTACCCTTGTTTTGCGCGTTGAAGAAACACACCTCGACCACGATGCCGCGCGCGTCGGCCTGCGCCACGAAGTCCTTGAGGCGGCGGAAATACGCCGGATCCCAGTGATCCAGGTCGAAGCGGTTGCCGCCCGAACGGTAGCCAGGCGTCTGACTCCGGGCCCAAGGCTGGATCAGGTCTTCGGATTTCGGCGCGAGTGTGTTCTCGGGATGAAATGTCCCTTCCGGCTCGATAAAGGCCGCCGGGTAGATGCGTGTGTAGTTCAACCCGTAGGATTTCAGCGCGTCGAGGTAGGCGTTATAGTCGAAGGCCCGGTTCATCACCGCGCCATAATGCTCAGCGGAAGTGATCAGAACAGTGGGCTTGCCGCGAAACAAATAGTAGTGATGGTTGTCGGGATGCGCGCGAATGGGCTCCGCGTGTGCCGCGGCAATTGCACCCAGCAGCATCAGGACTGCAGCGTATTGCATCATCAGATTGTATGCCAGGGTGCGCTGCGATTCGTGATGAGTTTTTTGTAGCGCAGGGCCACGCGTCGTTTGCGGGGACCTGCGGCCGTTTGCTCACCTGACCAAAAAACCGCGGGTCTCCGCCACAACCCGGCGTAGCCCCACGCTACAAGTTGCGAGAGACCGCGGCGACAGTTTCGTAGTTCATCGAAAACCGCGACGCGAGGAGTACGCAAAGATCGAACTCAGTCCCGCGCAATAGAGATCGCGCGAAATGTGGTGACGAGTTGCACAGACATGGTATTTCCTAGCGTGCCACGAATGGTCGGACATTGCTGAACCTGATAACCGACCTTCGCCAATTGATGACGGTTAGGCCTGAAACCGCCCACAAATTCGTATGTTTGCCTGCCTGCAAAGGCATTGGCGCGAAGGTAGCCAACCCGTGAAGCAATGTACCAGCGCGGATGCAGCACCAAACGACCTTCGGCGTACCCTGTGTGCTCTTTAAACGTGGGAATCGCACGATAGTCCATCTGAAATCGCTGCCACTCTCCATACACGTTCCACGGACCGCGTGCCCATTGCACGTCCAGGCCGACAGCGGATCCCGCCAGACTTCGCGGTGTTGCTTCACCCGGAAAGTAGAAGGCATAATTGCGATCCAGATACGGACCTCGATAGCCTGAGACTCCCACGCGAAAGCCCTGTCGAATCGTGTACCCGGCGCCTCCGCTCCAGCTGCCGTATTGTTCACGATCGAAGATGCTGCGGCGGTTCGCGGGAGACGAATTCACGAATTGCGCCCGCATGTCGGCTTTGCCGAGAGTGAGGTCGACTTGCGAACCAGCCAATCCTAAGTTCGATACCGGCTTGTAGTAGTAGCCGTATGCCATGGGCATGTCGATGAGGGGATTTACAGCGTCGTCGTAGCGCAACAGAAACGAGCCGAAAGCAGTGGACAGCTCGCCCAGGCGAACCACTACGGAACCGCCAGTCCAGAATCGGGAGTAACTGAGATTCGCCTGCAGGACATCGGCCTTCACACCGTAGTGACGCGTGGAAAATTCCTCAAAAAAATATGGCGTCGAGTGTGTCTGGATCGCGCCGGATACGGCCCAATGATCGTTCAGCTTCCATGTGGGATATAGGACTGCGCGGAAACCGCCCGTAAGCGGTCCCTCGTCTTGCGCGGCTAACTGGTGCGAGTAGGAAACACCCTCGCTCACGGTGCCTCTGACCTCAAACCCTGACTGTGCCTCCTGGGCCAAGAGGCACGTCCGCATACAACAGAAGATAAAGATCGCTGGTTTCATGCGTCTTTCACTATTGCGTCCTGCGGAACAAACTGCGCCGCATGCAACGCCTCCGACAGATTCTGAATCGACTGCAGCTCCGGCGCGCCGCCCCCACCCACCGGCCATTCCTGTGCAATGCCAACGATTTTTTCGAATAGCGGGACTATCTCCGGGTCGAACTGAGTACCGGCATTCTGCCGAAGCACACGGATGGCATCTTCATGGCTCATTCCCCGGCGGTACGGCCGGTCCGAAGTCATCGCATCGTAAGCATCGACAATGTGGACGATACGGGCACCCAGCGGCGTGGTATCGCCCGTCCGGCCTGAGGGGTAGCCGGTTCCATTCCAATTCTCGTGATGGAGTTCGACAATCGGCAGATAACGTTGGAATGCATGAACCCCTTCGAGAATTCTGCGCCCGATTGTTGGATGTTGTTGAACGATTGTGAACTCCTCCTTGGTGAGGCTGCCGGGTTTCTGCAGCACGCTGTCGGCGATGCCGATTTTGCCAATGTCATGCAGCAGGGCGCCGATGCGAATCTCGTCCAACTCCTCCGGGCTGGCATTCATGGCGTGCGCGATTGCGCAGGAAAAGTCGCTCACTCGTCGGCTGTGACCGGCGGTGTAGCGGTCGCGAGCATCCAGCGCGCTGGCAAGCGATCCGACGAACTCGACGTAGGCCCGGTGTAAAGCCTTCCGCGCCTCGCGAATCGCGCTGCCGGCACGATTGAAGCTCTCTCTCAAGTCGCGAATCTCCTGAATCGATGAGCGCGTTGTATGGAACTCCGGCAATAAGCCGGTCTTCTCGCTGTCGCGCAGGTGAGACACCATAATCGCGATGGGCTTCACGATTGAACGTGAAGACAGGACGCTAAGGATCATGGCCGCTAAAAGCGCACCCAGGCCGGCAATCAGAAATACATTTCGCAGAATCGCTTGCACCGGTCTGCTCGCTGAGTCCACGCTTTGCAGGCTGCGCAGAACATAGCCTTCGCCAAAATAAATACTTGCCATGGGAAGCGAGATATATGTCTCGCCCGCTAATCGCACCTCGCATTCAGCCTGCTCTTTGCACCCCCTGAGGGCGGAGGTGACTTCATCTATGGGAATTCCCGGAATGCTGGACTTCAATATCTCGCCGTTGCGCGCCAATACCGCGGGCGTAGTGAATTCAGAGAAATCGAAAAACTCGCCCACGGAAAGAGTGCCGATATTCTCGTCTCCCTGATCGATAGGCGTGGAAACTACCTGATAAGCTCGCTGCCCGGCGGTCATGAAGCCGCGCTGCGGTGGCCGTATACGCGCAATGTCCATGGCCACAAGCTGCTCGTCGATCCGCATGACCCCGGCCAACGGGATACCGGCTGGATCCGACACCAACAGAAAATCGACGTGCAGGGTTTCACATATATCGCGTAACTGGTCCTCCACCGTAAGGCGGGCATCGCCTTGTTTCGGCTCCGCCACGAGCAGCTTCACTCCGGCTTTCAGGGTTGCGTTCTCGCCCAGCATTCTCAAAAAACGGCTGTTTTGAAGTTCGCTTTCCGATCGTACGCGAGCAATCGACACGTGCGTCTGGCGCAGGGAGGAGCGCAGCCCGTCTCGGACCGTATGGTCTACAAGCTTCTCGATGGTCCAGAAGGTTCCTAACAAGAGGAATGCGAATGGAATAAAGGACCAAAGAAAGGTTCGCGTTGCGAAGCGCATCTCTACCTCTGCGCGATTGCAATCGCGCCGTTCTCTGCGAGTGGTATCAGAAATTGCACTTCGCTCGAGCGATTCTCCGTCACTTTGACGGTTTGGCGAAAGAACCCGGCTGCCCTGTGCCAGGCGACGACGCGGTAGCTGCCGGGGGGCACGCCAGCCAACAGAAACCGGCCGGCCGCGTCCGCTTTGGCGCTCCATTTGTTCGGGGTCACTACGATCACACCCGCCATGTTCGGATGTAGGTGGCAATCAACGAACACGATGCCCGGTTTCGGAAAAGTGACCGTTCGCGTGTGATCCTTCGGATAGTTGCCCAAGTCGAATAGCTTCGGTTTGGACAGGGAGAACACGTTATGAAAAATCGGATCGAGATTCGGGAATGAGACGGTTGAACCCGCAGGGATCACCACAGTATCTGGTATAAACTTGCGGTTCTTTTGCTCCATGGTTGCCGTGATGGGCTCCGATGGAAGTTCCCCTTCCAGATAAATCACCACGCGCATTCGTTCGAACGTCAGAGGGTCGTCCGCTTCATCAGAAGCAAGTTTCACCCCTACGCCGCGTTCGTAAGAGCTTGCCGGCGCAGTCACTCTGTGCTTTGTCAGCTTGTGTTGGATTGTGATCACGCCCTCGATGTCGGAGGCTCGAACCGTCGCAAGACCCACAACACTCATGAGCACGGCCGCGATGTTCCTGATGTGCATGTTCACCGGTCCCCTCCTTGATAAGCACGATGGCCCCCGAGCCCGCGCCGCTGGGACCTCGTAAAGGCAAACCTCTTGCCATGCAGACTGCCGGATGCAAACCCTGTAAAAAGATGTAGCTACGGTTCGGCCATCCCGTAAATTCCCTATGCGAGTGCCAGATTGTCACCGCGGTGAGGCTGCCCTGACACTAACCAAAGCATGCTAAACAAGAGAATTGGGCATAAGCGGCCGGCAACTTCTGTGCAGCGCGGTGATCGCAGTGTGGTGTCTGGGCAGCATCTTGCTTCCCGGCCAGCAGCATGAATCACAGCGCAGGATCGACGAAGCCACATTAGCTTTTCAGCAGGGCAAGACGGCCGAAGTAGAGCAAAAGCTACGCCCCGTTCTCGAAGCGAATCCCTCGGATTTGCGCGCGCTGGTTCTCATGGGCGCGGTCCTCGATACCGAGCAGCGCTATACCGATGCCGATGTGTATTACCAGCGTGCCCTCAAAATTGCTCCGGGTTCGGCTCAGCTACTCAATAATGCTGCCAATCACTATCTGGCAAGCGGCGACAGGGCCCGGGCGCGGGAATTGTATCTGAAGGCTCTCGTTCTTGACCCCCAACACCCGAACGCTAATCTACAACTGGCGCGCATGAGCGTAGAGGATAAACGAGGCCGTGCGGCGCTCGGCTACTTGAGCCATCTTGGGGATAAGGACGGCGGCCACCCGGTTGTGCTCGAATTGCGCGCCAGGGCCCTCAGTCTCGCCGGTCAATGTTCTGACGCCACTGCAGTGGTCAAACAACTGGAGGGCCAGCCGGCCGGCGATTGGCGTATTCACTTTTCCGCCGGAGCGGTTTATGCCAGCTGCAAATTTTACGCTAAGGCAGAGGCCTCGTTCTCCCGCGCATTGGATGTCGATCCACGAAACTTTGACATCCTCTATAACCTGGGTCTGGCGGCATTAAACGCCGGCCACTTTGACCGCGCCGCCAGCGTGTTCGAGACCGCGCTGAACGAGCGGCCGGAAGAAGTCGATTGCCTCTATCAACTGTCGCATGCCTATTTACGGCTGGAGCGAAAAGTAGACGCCGCCGCTATGCTGGCCAGGGCGGGGAAGCTGGCAACCGGCCGGGCAGACATTCTGTTGCTCCTCGCCCAGGTTTCCGCGCAGCTCGAATTCTACCAGGACGCCGCGGCAACCTACGACCGCTACCTCAAATTAAAACCCGGGGATGACGTGGCACGCCGCGAGCGCGGTTTCGCGCGGGCCAACAATGGCCAGTTCAAGACCGCATTACCGGATTTGGCGGCATACGTTCAGAAGCATCCCCGTGACGCGGTTGGATGCTACGAGCTGGCGACGGCGGAGGCGTATGTGGACCGCGGCAAGGCTCTCCAATCTCTGAACCGCGCGCTCGCGCTCGATCCAGGGCTGGTTCCGGCTCGGTATACGCGCGCCGAGCTGAATATCGAAGAAGGGAGGCCGGCAGCGTCCGTTGATGACTTCCGGATATTACTCGGTAAGGAGCCCGGCAATTATTATTTTCTCGTCGGTCTCGGCCAGGCATACCTGGCGCTTGATAGCCCTAACGAGGCCGCGCCCGTCTTGAAGCGGGCTGTAGATGTGGCGCCTACGGCTACCTCGGCGCTTGCAGTTTATCTCAAAGTGCTCGAAAAGCTTGGGCGTCACCAGGAAGCCGCCGCCGTTCAATCCCGCCTGACGCAATCGCGGCCGCCTGCTGCGGCACCGAGACCTCGCGCGGGCCTCATCGAATACCTCAGCCTGCCTCCGGCCGAGCAGCGCGCCCGGTATTTGGCCAACTTACGAAAAAGCGTGGCGGCGGATCCCGCCGATTTTCAGTGGCGAATCCGTCTGGGACGCGAGTTGTTTTCCGATGGAAAAAACGTGGAGGCGCTGGACGTCTTTCGTGAAATCAAGACAGCCGCCTCCGATTCCGATGTGCTCAGGCGCTGCGGCGAAGTTCTGTTGGCATTCGAACAGTACGCGCCCGCGCGCCAATATCTGGAATCGGCCATCGCCGCGGCTCCCGCTGCCAGCGAGATCCGGCTCGACCTGGCCACCGCCGTCTTCCATCTCGAGGGCGCCGGACCAGCACTTGCGGAACTGGACAAAATCCCGGAGCCGGACCGCCGTGGCGACTATTACCTGCTGCGGGCGCAGCTTCTGGATTCCCTGGACAAGATTCCAGAGGCTGCAGATTCCCTGAACCGCGGCATGCAGGCGGCGCCCACAAGAGCCAGCCTCTATTTTCAAGCTGCCTCTTTTTTGCTGAAACATCAGTTGCGGCAGGAGGCGCTGGCGTTGCTCGAACAGGCCAACCGCATCATTCCCGATTCAAGGGAGTTGTTGCTGGCTCATTGGGTCACAATGACCCTAGCCCATCGCGATATCGACGCCAGGAAGCTGCTGGAGAGAATTCAAACGCGCTGGCCGGAGTGGGATCGCCCCTATTTGTTAAACGGAATTCTCCTCGAGCTTCAGCTCAAACCACTGGAGGCGCGGCAGGCCCTCGAGACAGCGATTGCTTTGGGCGCCGACACGCCCGAAGCGTACTATTATCAAGCCTTATCCATAACCCAGTCGGCTCCAGACGACCCGGAGGCGGCGGAGCGCGCAATTTCACGCGCGCTGGCGCTCACTGCGAAAGATCCGTACATTCACCTGCTGGCAGGCAAGATTTCGCTGGCCCGGAAAGACTACCCGACGGCAATCCAGCATCTGATCACGGCCACGCAGCTCCAGCCAGCGTTGGTTCCGGCCCGCTACGCCCTCCGGACCGCAGATCACGCCATGGGCGACGAGCAGAAGGCGGCGGCCGAGTTGCAAGAGATCAAACGAATTGGGGAACAGGCCGCTGGGGACCAGAATCAGGCGTCTATGGAGGACTTTCTCTTCACCGTTCGACCGCCCATCTGAAAGTGACGGAGAAAAAATTCTTCCTGCTCCGGTATAAAATCCGATGGTCAATCGTCTTTAGTAGAAAGACATGTTGTCCGGATAACAATGGACGAGAGCTACGCTGCGTTCGAGGGCCTCCCGCTGGACGCTGAACTCTCGTTCAGCATTCGGAATAGCTCCGCCCTCAAACAACGGGTCACCAAAGTCTTCGAGCTCTTGCGCGATCCGGTATACCGTTACCTCTTCAGAGTTCTTGAAAACTCTCATGAAGCCGAAGATCTGACGCAAGAGGTGTTTCTGCGCCTTTACGTCTATCTCCACAAGGGCCATACGGTAACCAACATTCGAGCCTGGGTGTTTCGGGTGGCGCACAATCTGGCAATCGACCAGCATCGAAAGAAGCTCCAATTTGAGCCGATGGATCCAGCCAGTTGGAATGAAGCCTGTGATCCAACTCCAGGTGCCGAGCAACAGGTGCTGGATGAGGAGCAGCACCGAAAATTGCGCCACGCACTCACTTCGCTGTCGATCCAGGAGAAGCTCTGCCTGGAACTGAGGGCCGAGGGTCTGTCCTATAGGGAAATTGCAGATATCGTAAGCATGCGCATGCCGACATTAGTCAAATACCTGGGCCGAATCGTGAAGAAGTTGGTCAAAGAGACAACCTATGATTAATTTCTGGCGCAACCGGTTGTTCCATCAGACCTGGCACCCATCGTTTGAAGATCTGATGCTCTACCTCGACGGCGAACTCGGCGCCAGGAAAGACCGCGTCGGGTCCCACACGAGGAATTGCTGGTCCTGCAGGCTGCGCCTCGAAAAGATTGAGCGCGCGATCTCGGAATTTATGGAAGCCCGGCATGCTTCTTTCGGGGGCCGCCCCAAGTTCCCTGACCGAGCCTTGCCGGGCTTTACAGCCAAACTCGACCGGCTGGAGACGGAGTGCGGGGTTCCCAGCCTCCTCTCCGATAGGATCCGCGAATACACCCAGAGCCTGCTCGCCCGGCGAGTTCCGGCCCGGGTGACGTTTTTGGTCGCATCGTTCGGACTCATCGTTGCAATCTTCTGGCTGAACATGACGCAGCCCGTGTCGGCCAAGGAGGTTTTGTTCCGGGTCCAGGAAGCCGAGGCCCGGCAGATGGGGCAAGTGTTCGAGCCGGTGATTTACGAGAAGCTGGAGTTGAGCCGGAGTTCCCAACGTCATCGCGAAACGATTAGCTGGGAAATCTGGAATGACACCAAAAACAAGCGCGTGCGGCAGAGAGTGAATACGGCGCCCACGCCCGTGCTTTCGGTTCTCGATGATTACGGAGACGTATTCCGGAGTTACCGGGCGGACCTCGGCCGGCCGCTGTCCTCCTCCAATTATGAACTGTGGCGAGGTTCGATAACGCAGCAGTCGGAGCAAGTGTTCGAAGGCAGGCTTCCCAATGGGGACCGTGCCACGATCCTCAAGGTATCCGGACAAGGACCTTTTCCGCCAGATGCAATCGTCGGCGCCGAATTAACCGTGCGGGCAGCAGACTGGCACCCAGTGGGGCAACGGTTGCTGGTGCAGAAGCAGCACGAGGTGGTGGACTATTCGCTCGGAGAAGTTGCGTTCGAGGTAATGGCTCTCAATACGGTGCCTTCGTCGATCTTTGCCGAGCCTGCTCCAGCCCGCACGCGTATGTCGCGCGCACCGTCGCGGTGGCTTATGCCAGTTCCGGTTCACGTGGAGATAGGGCCGGCCGAGCCCGATCTATTGCCCAGCGAAGCCGAGTTGACCGCTGCTGAAGTCGAAGCGCGGTACGCGCTCCACAGCGTGCGCGCGTGCATGGGAAGGCCGATAGCGGTACGCGTCGGTCTCGGCCGGATTGAAGTGGATGGAGTGGTGGATAGCGACGAGCGCAAAGCGGATGTGTTGCTTGCATTGCGCGGTATCCCTCTGGTTGCTGCCGGCATTCGCAGTGTAGCCGAAGCGGACGAGAATCCTGCTAACGATGGAGTTCCGGCGGTTGTCGACCAGCTGGCCGCCTCCGGCGTCCCAAAGCCGAGGATGGCGATTGAAGACCGGCTGAAAAGATACTTCAGCGAGGGCAAGTGTCTGGCCCATCAGAGCGAAGGTCAGAGCGCGTGTGTACAAGAAGAAATTGCGAGTTTGTCGCGAGAAGCTCTGGCTCGTTCTGAAGCCGCCCAGTCGCAAGCCTGGGCATTGCGGCGACTGGTCGAATGGGAACCATTCCTCCGCAGGGATGAGTTGCGCACCTCCACACGCCGTCTGCTGGAACTCATGGTGCGCGAGCATTTGGATGCGTTATCGGAGGAGTTAAAGCGATCGCAGGCCGAGCTCCGGCCCATCCTCTCTGCGCTCGTAGGCAGCGATTCTTCCGAAAAAGAAAAGATGGTTCCGGCCTTCGATGATCACGGCGAATCTCTATCCGGCTCCCTTCTG
>Ga0070681_10002481_pt1 | contig 16895 bp, 12 predicted proteins | sample KBSC83BmetaG_FD_65650 | JGI IMG/M metagenome (GOLD analysis project Ga0070681, IMG submission 65650) | Corn rhizosphere microbial communities from Kellogg Biological Station, Michigan, USA - KBS C8-3B metaG | ecosystem: Host-associated > Plants > Roots > Rhizosphere | place: USA: Michigan...
AATCCTGACGTCGCGGCGCAGGAAGTCAGAAACAAGATCGAGCTGATCGTTAACGATCTGCCGGTCACGGCGGAACAGCCGATCGTACAAAAGCTCGACACCGACGCAGCGCCCGTGGTCCGTATCGCTGTTTCGGCTACACGTTCACTGCGCGAAGTCACGGACGTCGCGGACAAGCAGATCAAGCAGCAGATCGAATCCATCAACGGCGTCGGCAACGTCGACATCGTCGGCGGTCGTCGCCGCGAGATCGAGATCTGGGTCGACCCTGACAAGATGCGCGCATTCAACGTCACAGTGGCGCAGGTTGCGGACGCGGTGCGCGCACAGAACCTCGAAGTGCCGGGCGGTCGTGTTGACGAAGGCACGCGTGAGCTGACCGTGCGCACGATGGGCCGCATCATCGAGCCGGCGGAGTTCAACAACCTCGTGGTCGCGAATCGCGGCACGTACGCAGTCAAACTCAGCGACATCGGCTACGCGGAAGACGGAGCCGAAGAACCACGCACCGAAGCGCGTTTGAATGGCCAGCCAGCCGTGACCTTGATCGTCTCGAAACAATCAGGACAGAACTCTGTCGCAGTTGCCGATGCGGTGAAGCAACGGTTGCAGGAGATCGGCAAGACGTTGCCGCCGGGTTTCAAAACCGAAGTCGTCGGCGATCAATCGATCTTCATTAAAGCGTCGATCGAAGCGATTCAGAAGCACTTGATCGAAGGCAGCATTCTCGCCGCGATCGTCGTGTTCGTCTTTTTGTGGAGCTTCCGTTCGACGGTCATCGCCGGTCTCGCTATCCCCACTTCGCTCGTCGCGACTTTCGGGCTCATGGCGGCGATGGGTTTCACACTCAACCAGATCACGATGCTCGCGCTCACGTTGATGGTCGGTATCGTGATCGACGACGCGATCGTCGTGCTCGAAAACATCTTTCGTTTCATCGAGGAGAAAGGTGTGCCGCCGTTTCAGGCAGCTATCGAAGGCACGAAAGAAATCGGTCTGGCAGTCATGGCCACAACGCTCTCGCTGCTGGCCGTGTTTCTGCCGGTCGGCTTCATGGGTGGCATCGTCGGACGCTTCATGTCGTCGTTTGGCTTGACGTCATCGTTCGCGATCGCGGTGTCGCTGCTGGTGTCGTTTACGTTAACGCCGATGCTTGCCGCACGATTGATCAAACGCAGCGACGACGAGAAAGAACGCGCGCTCGAGCGTCGCACTGAGCCTGCCGATCACGGGTCGAAAGAGTCCCGTTTTTACCGGCCGATCGATCGCACGTACACGAAGCTGTTGACGTGGTCCATGGCTCACCGCTGGGTGGTCGTGCTCGCGTGTCTGCTCGTTATCGTGAGCATCGTGCCGCTCTTCATGTTTGTTGGTAAGAACTTCCTGCCGGTCGACGACCAGGCGCAGTTTGAGCTGAACGTGCGCGCGCCGGAAGGTTACACGCTGGCTGCGACCTCGGCACTCGCGGAGCGCATCGCGACTGACGTGCGGAACCTGCCGGGCGTGACGGACACGTTGACAACGATCGGTGGCGGCCAGCAGGAGCAGGTGAACGTCGCTTCGATCTATGTGAAGTTGACGCCGATCGAAGAACGAAAGATTGCGCAGCAGGATCTGATGGTGCGGGCGCGCAACGAGGTGCTGGCGAAGTATCAGAAGCTTTATCCCGGACAGTTGCGCACGAGCGTGCAGCAGGTTGCAGCGATCTCCGGCGGCGGTTTTCGTAACGCGGATATTCAGTACGTCATCGGTGGTCCGGATCTGAATAAGTTGCAGGAGTACTCGGACAAGCTGCTCGCGAAGATGAAGACCATTCCCGACGTGGTCGATGCTGATTCAACTCTGATCAGCGGAAAACCGGAATTGCGCGTCGAAATCGACAGGGCGCGCGCGGCTGATCTCGGCGTGAGAGTCGGCGACATCGCGCAGGCGCTCAACTCGCTCGTCGCTGGTCAGAAGGTTTCGACGTTCAATGCGGGAACAGACCAGTACGACGTGCGTGTGCGTTCAGTCGGACAATACCGCACGAGTGTCGAGGGCTTGCAGCGCATGATTGTCTCTTCGACGAAAGTTGGTTGGGTCAGTCTCGACAACCTCGTGAAGGTCGAAGAGGGAACCGGGCCCGCTGCGATTGATCGTTTGAATCGTCGACGGCAGGTGACGATCCTCGGCAATGTACGTCCGGGTGGTTCGCAGGCCGCGGTGATCCAGAAGATGGACCAGTTTGCGAAAGAGATCAACATCGCTCCGGGTTATTCAACGGGCCTTGCGGGACGTTCGAAGGAACTCGGGCGCGCCGGATACTATTTCGCACTCGCGTTCATCTTGTCGTTCGTTTTCATGTACATGGTGCTGGCGGCGCAGTTTGAATCGTTCATTCACCCGATCACGATCCTGTTGACGCTGCCGCTCGCGATCCCGTTCGGCATTCTGGCACTACTGCTGACGGGACAGACGGTGAATATCTTTTCGGGTCTCGGCTTGCTGCTGTTGTTCGGCGTGGTCAAGAAGAACGCGATCTTGCAGATCGATCACACGAACCAACTGCGCGCGCGCGGCATGGACCGGCACGAGGCGATCATTCGCGCGAATAGAGATCGTCTGCGCCCGATTCTGATGACGACGATCGCACTCGTCGCGGGCATGTTGCCGTTGACGATCTCGACTGGTCCAGGTTCGGGTACGAACAGGTCGATTGGCGTGCTGGTAGTTGGCGGGCAAACGCTCTGCTTGCTGCTCACGTTGCTCGCCGTGCCGGTGTTTTACTCACTCTTTGACGACCTGGCGCGCAGTCGTGTCTGGGGCCGGCTCAGAATCGGATCAGAGAGAGTATTTGGGCGTGTGCGCCGCCGCGCCGCGAGCGCTGCCGCCGGTTTGATTTCAAAGCAGTAATCCGCGTCATCTGCGTTTACAAAGAAATAGGAAGAGCAATGCCAAAAAGGATTTTCATACTTATCATTTTCGCCGTCGTCGTTCACACGATCGGAATAGCGCAAAAGCCTTTGCCGGAGCAGAGTCGCGTCGGCGTCGACATGAATAAGCAGCAACCGCTTTCGTTGCGTGAAGCGCTGTCGATGGCACTCGCGAACAACAAAGACATCGAAGTCGCGCGACAGAATGTGCGCATCGCGGAATTTGATCTGCGTGGCGCGCAGGGTGCTTATGATCCGCGTTTCACGACGAGTGCGTTTTACGAGCGCGCCGAGAATCCGATCTCGAGTTTTTTGAGCGGCGGGCAGAACGGTTCGACGATTCAAACCGACTACACTGCGACGGCGCGTCTCGAAGGACAATCACCGGTGGTCGGTGGCACGTATCGTGTCGATTTCTCGTCGATCAAGCTGAACACAAACAATCAGTTCACGGCGTTGAACCCGCAGTATCCGACGGCGCTGACGTTTAGCTACACGCAACCACTCTGGCGCGGACTGAAGATCGACAACAGTCGCCGGCAAATCGAAATCGCGCGTAAGAATCTCTCGTTGACTGACGCGCAGTTTCGCCAGTGAGCCATCGACACGATCACGAACGTGCAGCGCGCGTACTGGGATCTCGTGTTTGCGCTGCGCAGCCTGCAAGTGCAGCGCGATGCGGTGAGCGTTGCGCGCACGCAGCTCGAGCACAACAAACGTCTGGTAAACGAGGGACAACTGGCGCCAATCGATGTCGTCGCGGCTGAAGCACAGATTTCGACTTACGAGCAGGCGGTTTTCAGTGCGCTCGAAGAAGTCTCGCGTGCTGAGAACAATCTGAAGAACATGATTGCGGAGAATCATCTGGCGGACATCTGGAACGCGTCGATCGTGCCTACCGATCCGGTTGAGCTGACAGTTCCTGACGTCTCTTTGCCGGATGCATTGAAGACGGCGATGGAAAATCGGCCTGAGTTGCAACAGTCGAATGTATTGCGCGAGATCAATCAAATCGATCAGCGTTACTACAAAGACCAAACGAAGCCCGCGATCGATCTCGTCGGTAGTTACGGTGTCTCTGGTTTAGCCGGGACGGTCAGCAGCAACGTGGTGAACCCGTTTACGCAATCGAGTGTGCAGGTACGCCAACGTGTGGATGAGCTGTCGGCGATTGCAGGACTGGAGCCGTTGCCGGTCATCCCGCCGCAGACGTTTTCACCTGACTTGCTCGGCGGTTACGGTCAGTCGTTGCAAAACCTGCTCGCGAATCGTTACGGCACCGCGAAAGTCGGCGTGCAGATCAGTTTGCCGCTGCGGAATCGAACGGCGGAAGCACAGTTAGGTCGATCCCTCGTTGAAGGTGAACGTTTGGGAACGCAGCGCGAGCAGCTCGAGCAAACAATTCAGGTTGATGTTCGTAATGCGTTACAAGCAGTGCGTAGTTCTGAAGCTCGCCTGCGCGCGGCGGCGGCGACGCGTCAAGCCAATGAGCAGCAGTTTGCGAGTGAGCAGCGAAAGTTGGATGCGGGACAGTCGACGACGTTTCTGGTGCTGCAACGGCAGACGGAGTTGACGGACGCTCGCGCGCTGGAGTTGAAAGCGCAAACAGATCTGAACAAGGCAATTGCGGATTTACAACGAGCCACGGGCAATTCGCTCAACGTGAACAGTATCGTGGTGCGAGTGCGCTGAGATCATTTCACGCAAAGACGCAAAGTTTACGCAAAGACGCAAAGAAAGAGATCTTGTTTTAACTTTGCGCCTTTGCGTAAACTTTGCGTCTTTGCGTGAAACAACTTCTTAAGGATGTAGGATCATGGCTACAAATCCACTTGTCGAAACCTGGCAGATTCACGATCGCATCAATCTTTATCTTCTCGACGCAGTCCATCCTGCGTCACTCGACAGTCACTCCGCATCGAAGGGCAGGAGTGTCGGTGAACAGTTTGCTCACGTTCATAACGTTCGCTTGATGTGGTTGAAGTCAGCGGCGCCCGATCTGCTCACAGGTCTTGCCAAGATCGAGAACGAACAGGCAAACGACAAGAAGCTGTTGCGCGAGTCGCTGACTGATTCGGGCGCCGCGATCGGCACACTGCTCGCGAACAGTCTCGAAGCCGGCGGAAAGATTAAAGGCTTCAAGCCGCACGCGGCCGCGTTTCTCGGTTACCTGATCTCGCACGAGTCGCATCATCGCGGGCAGATCGCGTTGACACTGAAACAGGCCGGCAAGCCCCTCGATAAAAAGATTGGCTACGGCATTTGGGAGTGGGGCGTGAGGTGATCAGAGAATCGCCTCCACAATTTTAAACGCGACGAACAGCGCTACGATAACGCCGATCACGCCGGTTACATACCAACCCGGCAATTTTGTTTTACACGCCGGACATCGCCTTCGCGTCCGGCCCACAACTCTCTCGCAAGTAGGACAAGTCATTGCAATAGATTGTAGCCACAAAAAGGCACAAAAGTCACAAAAGAAAACTGACTAAGTTTGCTCTTTTTCTTTTGAGCTTTTTGTGCCTTTTTGCGGCTCAATGGCGATTGTTTTGATGTTCGTCCACAAAGGAAAGTGATCCGAAATTTCGACTTTCCGATCGATTCCAAAACTCGTCGCTTCCAGCCCGCGCAGCCAAACCCAGTCCAGCTTCAATTCGATCGGCACAAACAAAATGCGCCGTCTGAACGTTGCCTGACCTCCAAACGGTGTTTTCAATCCCGCATCTGAAAAAAACTTGTGCGTCTTTCCGTCTGCGTTCGGTTCCCACGTGTTCAGATCGCCCATGATGATGGCGGGCATGTTTGCCGGATAATGAGCAAGATCGTCGAGGACGGCTTTGAATTGCTCGAGCTTCTTGTTAACCGGAATTCGCGTTTCGGTGTGCGCCGAGTAGACACGCCAGCGTCGATTGTCGATCTCCACAGTTGCGCCGAGCGCGACGCGACGCCGGCCATTCGGACCCTTGTTCGGCAAGACGATGCGTTGCACGTCTGACAGCGGGTACACGCTCAGGATCGCAACGCCCGTTTCTTCTTCGTCAGTTGGTTTCGCCGTGGGTGGCGCTGCCCACACGTAATGCATGCCGAGCTCGTTGGCGATCAGTTTCGCCGTATTGTTGTTGCCGCTGCGCTTTTTGCTCCGATCAACTTCCTGAAGCGCGAGGATGGTGGCGCCGCCGATTTCCGGATCGTCCTTGAACAGTTTAATTAAAGCCTTGAGGTCATCGCCGCTGCGCCAACGGATGTTGTATTGGAGGACTTTGATCTCGGCCGGTGTGGAAGTTTGCCGTCGTATCTTCACGCCTTTGCCCGACTCCAGCAGCGGTCCATCCGGTCGCGGCAGTAGCAGGCAAAGAAAGAGAAGTAATAGCTTCACTACATCCCCAGGGTTAAGCCGTCCTTAGCTTCGATCGTTTCGCCGGACCAGAGCGCGCGAGCCTCCGCGGCGAGGTCGATATGGTCCCACTCCGGATAGAGATGCGTCAGCACCAGCGTTTCAGGCGCGCACTCCTGAGCCACACGCATCGCGTCCGCGAGTTCGAGGTGCTTCTGAACAGGTTTGTTTCTCCTGAAAGAACATTCCATTAGCAGCAACCGGGCGTCTTTTGCAAACGGCGCCAAATCTTCCGAAAAACCGGTGTCAGAAGTATAGACAAAAGGTTTCGAGTCTTCGTCTTTCAAACGAAGGGCCAAACTTTCTTTCGTGTGCGGAGTCTTGAGCGTGTTGGCGGTGACGCCGGGCAGGATTTCGAAGCCGGCGTTCGCAGCCACTTCGGCGATCTCGATCGCGAACTGTTGTTCGAACAATCTGTAGTTATTTGAATCGTTGATTGTCTCGATGATGTGACGCAGTCCTTCAGGACCAAAAATTCGCAGAGGCTTCGTGCGGCTTTTCGCTTGTGGCACCCTTAAACCGAAGAGAAATGGCGCGAGACCGCCGAAGTGGTCCAGGTGGAAATGACTGATCCAGATTGCGTCGAGGCCCGGCCAATCCAACGACTCCTGCGCCATGCGGTGCGGAGCATCCGCGCTGATGTCGAGCAGGATCGTGCCGCCGCTTGTTTCGAGCCAATGAGCCGGTGACGCACGTTCAGGATGAGGCACAGATGTGCCCGAGCCGAGGATGGTTAGTTTCATGTGTGCATTTTAAGCTAAACTTCGACCATGAGTCCGGCGGAGACACAACTCGATGTGCTCGCAGTTTTCTCTCATCCTGACGACGCGGAGTTGTCAGTTGCAGGAACGCTTCTGAAACTGAAGAAGCTGGGTTATCGCACGGGTGTTTGTGACATGACGCGAGGCGAGATGGGCACGCGCGGCACTCCCGAGATTCGCGCGAAGGAAGCACTCGATGCAGCGCGCCTCATGAAGCTTGACGTGCGCGTGAATCTCGAACAACCGGACGGACACGTTTGGCCTACCGAAGTTGCGCGCACTGCTCTTGTGCGAGTTCTGCGAACACATCGGCCGAAAGTTTTGTTAACTACGCACGAAGACGATCCGCATCCGGATCATGCGAACACGTCGATTATCGTGCGACAAGGGGCGCGGCTGGCTTCGATGGGTCGTTACGATGAAGAGTCGGGATTGCAGCCGGTGCCGATGCCCGCGATCATGCACTCGCTCTTCTCGCGCCGCATAGTGCCTTCGTTTGTGGTTGACGTTTCCGACTTTGTCGATGAGAAGATGAACGCGATCAGGGCTTATGCGTCACAGTTTTTCAATGCGCAGTCGAAAGAGCCGGCGACGCGAATCAGCGATCGTGGTTTTCTGAACGAGATTGAATACCGGATGCGATACTTCGGATCGCTGATTGGTGTGGCGGCAGGCGAGCCGTTTTACGTGCGTGAGGCGCTGAACGTGGATGATCCGCTGGCGCTGCTGACGCGCCCGATGAATATTTATTCGTAGCCACAAAAAGGCACATAAGGCACAAAAGAAAACTCTTTAGCACAATTTCTTTATGTGCCTTATGTGCCTTTTTGTGGCTACTTTTTGTTTGGTTTGTTCGGTTCGAGAATCGCCCGCGCGATCGCGATCGTCGCGACTGCTCGTGGCCCTTCACCTTGAAATCCTCTAGCCAGCTCAACTGCGCGATCGTAGTCGTGCGTCGCGAGGTCTCTGAACAATCCATCAAGATCGAACTGAGGCGCGTCGCTCGTGTGTACTGACGAGTGACCTTTGCTCTGAAACTTCGCTACTATTTCGCCGTCTTCACCAGTAAAACCTTCCGCTGAGTTCGCCGCTTTAACCGCATCGAACGTGGCATCCCAAACCCGATCGCGATCGATCTCATTGAGCGCATTTGCAACGGCAACTAACGCGCGCGGCAGTGAAGGATCGGAAACCTCGATGCGGCGCGCTTCCGTGTTTGCTTCGTCGACAAGCTCGAGTGCTTTGTCACGGTCAGTCTTGAAGAGAATCTTCGCGCACTCGGTTAACACCCACGCCTTGACCACCTGAGTCAGCTCTCCTTTGTGGACCAACTCCAGCGCCTGGTCCGTTTGCTTCTTTCCGACGAAGTAGAGCGCGAGAGACGCATCCATATAGACCTGTGCCTGTTTGCGCACCTCAGGGTCTTCCACCTTGCTAACGTAATCACGTGCGCGCATGTCGCCTCTGCCCGCGACAATAAACGCCAATTGCAAGTAGAGTGAATCGCGCTCAGCGGAAGTCTTGGCGCGATCGATTTTGTCGAGCAACGTTTGATCGCGGTCACGATCTTCCGATGGACGTTCAGGCCGGATGCCTCTGTTTAGCTGGTCTTCGTCATAGCGACGCGCGCTGTCGGAAGCCATCGTCTGTAAAGCGTTCAGGTGGCCGCGCAGAGCTTCGACCATAGCGGGCGGCGCGGATAGCTCGAAGAAAGGCAACAACCGTTTGATAACGAGATACTTTCCATCGAGACCTGCCGTGGTTGGATCGGGTTGTCCGGGAACAGGCAAAGGTCGTAGGAGAATTGCTGCCGCCGACTGAAAGAATGCGTTTCGGAGTTCAGATGAGACATCGGCGGGTACAATCGCCTGAGCACTCTGCGAGCTCGACGTACTATCTTTTGCAAAAGTCATGAACAGATGCGGCGTGAAAATGTACGATGCAAGCAGCGAGACTGTGTTGGCATCCGCTTGCGGGTTGTTTGCTGAGCTCGCGAGCAAGGCCGAGTAGCGCATATCGGCAGCCGCGGCATTCTTTTCTCGCACATCGCAAAGGAAGTTCATGCTTTCCACGGTGACGAGCGTGAGTGCAGGATCCGCGAACTGGAGTGCACGGTCAACTTCGCCAACCTGCATTAACTCTCGGGCTACATCGAGGCGTTGGATCAAAGCGTCGTTTAGTCGATTCGTATTTGGCTTCCCGGAATTTGCCGCTTCGACTTTTTGAAGCTTCAGCTTCTCGAGGAACTCTTCGCCGAGAGCGCGATCGTGTTTTGCGGCTAATCTCAATACTTCGCGACGCACGTTGGGTGGCAAGTTGATCGCATAGCCGCCACCGGTCTGAGCTTTCTGCTGGTTGATCTCTTCCTGGAGTTTCTGGTCGCTTTCCTGGTCGGCAACTTCGGCCGCTTCCCACGCTTTGCGAAACATCAGCCGGCCTTGTTCGGGGTCGACTTTCCAAAGCGCATCCGCGATGCGCGCGAGCGATCGGGCGCGCAACGTTTGATCGCGAAAAGTGCGTGCGTCGGTTGAGAGCGCGACGAGCAGCGAACGCGCACGCGCGCGACGTTCCTTGAGCTCTTCAGCGGCAGCGTCTGTCGAACGCGTGGAGTTTACGGCGACGGATTTGGGCGGCGTCGCCTGCTTCGTGGCGGCAGTTTGCGTTTGGGTGAGGATTGCAGAGAGAACAAAACACAACACGAGGCTCATACTCTCATCTCCTGAAATCGTGCTTGAATGATTGTAGGGGCGGCCCTCCGTGGCCGCCCGTCCTGGTTAAGTCTGCAACGGGCGGCCACGGAGGGCCGCCCCTACAATTAATTTGACGCTGCCAAGTCTCGCCGCTTCTCGAGCACGGAGCGTGCAATCGCAAGCGTCGCGACCGCGCGTGGTGCTTCGCCGGTAAACGTTTTCGCGAGCTGAATCGCTCGCATCAGGTCGGCACGTGCAAGATGCCTGAAAACGGCGATCAAGTCAAAATCCTCGGCGTTACTTTGGTTCATGACCACCATGAACTTCGTTTGCAGCCGTGAAGAGATGCGGCTGTCTTCGCCGGTGTAATCTTCAGCGCCATTCGCCGCCTTCACTACCTCGCCAAGAATCTCCCACGCCCGCACGCGATCGATGTCACCGAAGCCGACCGCGACAGCCGTGAGCGCACGCGCACGATCCGGATCGCTTCCGCTGATTCGACGGCTCTCCGCGAGAGCTTGCTCGAGCATGTCTGTCGCACGCGAACGCTCTGAGGCAACAACGAGTTTCGCTGCGGTCGTCAGTGCCCAAACTTTCTGAATACTTGTCAGATCTCCGGTTTTGACCAAGCGCATGATCTCGGTGAGATCCTTGTTTCGAACCGCGAGTTGTGTAGCTTCAAAGTTAGTGTAGGCTTTGACACTTTTGCGCATCTCGGTGTTTTCGATCTTATCGACGAGATCTTTTGCGCGCGGATCACCGTCCTCGGTAAGCGAGACGGCATAGTCGGCGTAAATCGCATCACGATCTTCCGACCTCGTCGCATGATCCAGACGTTCCTGCATGCGTTGGTAGGGATCGCCCTCGGACGACTCAGGCAGAATACCGGTGTTAACTGCACGATTCTCGCCTTGCTGAAGACCGGCAGGCACATAAGACGCAAGTGCTGTCATCTGCGTGCGTAAACCTGGAGCGAGATCGGCTGCGTACTGCTCGAACAGCGGCAACAGTCGTTTGATGATCAGATATTTGCCTGATTGTCCCGAGCTAGTGTGATCCTGATCCGGCGCCGGCAGCGGCTGCATTAGTATTTGATAAGCGACTTTGAAAAAGCTGGTGCGCAAGTTCGGATCGATGTCGGCAGGCGGCGGTGTTGGACCGCGGCCTCGATTTTGATTCGAGCCACCGTCACGTTCGAACGTCACATATAAAAATGGCGTGAAGAGATACGACGACAAGCCGGAAATCGTGTTAGCGTCGGAGATTGGATCACGCACTACGCGCGCGAGCAGCGTTGTGTAAGCGGAATCGGCAAGCTGCGCATTCTTCTCGCGTAGCGCGGAGAGAAAGAAGATGACATCGACGTTGACGCTGTCGAGTGCAGGACCGGCGAACTCAAGTGCGCGTTGGATCTCGCCGTCTTCGACCAGCCTGCGCGCTAGTTGGAGACGCGCGGATGCGCCCACACGCGTGCCGGAATTGTTCAGCCGTTGATCGGTTGCTGCTTCCGAGCGTTCCTTTTCTGCTGCTTCATCGAGCGCTTTGAGAAACTCCTCTCCGAGTTTTCGATCTCGTTTTGCGACCAGGCGCAACACTTCGCTGCGCAAACTCGGCCCACCGCGGACGACCATAGGCTCACCCTGGCTTTGTTGTCGTCGCATCTCCTCGGCGCGTTTCTTTGCCGTTTCGGCGTCGACCGTTTCCGCCGCTTCCCACGCCCGTCGGAACAGTTCGCGGGCACGTTCGGGATCGGTGTCCCAGAGGACATCGGCGGCACGTGCCTGCACCCGTGCGCGGCGTGTTTGATCCTTGAAGCTGCGCGCCTCGTCGGCAAGCGTAGTGACGAGGGAGATCGCGACGGTGCGTTGTTGCGCGGCCTCAGCGTCCACTTCTTCGGAATTTACCTTGGCTTTTTTAGTTTGGCTGGTGGCGGAGACGCTCAGGCAAAGACTCAACGCGAGTGTGGTGACGGGTAGATGCATAGAACACTCCTTGTTGGACGGAAACGCGGATGGACAAAGACGACCTTTTCACGTCCGACGTGAGGTTCGGTTCCAATATTTAGCCGCGAAAATCTGCGGCTAAATTCTTAAACAGCAACCACCTCTAACTCAGGATCGACTTCCTGTTTCAACATACTCTCGATCGCCATCAGCGTGCCGGTGAGGGAGCTGGGGCAACTGCCGCAGGCGCCCTGGTAGCGAATGCTCAAGGTGTGATCGCTCAGGCCCAGGATCTCGAGATAGCCGCCGTCGCCCATCAAGGCCGGCCTGACTTTCTCATCCAGAATCTCGTTAATCTTCAACAAGCGCGGGTCGTCGTTCGCCAGTGCCGCAATTGGACCACCAACAGCCGCCGCTGCTGCCGCGCCGTTCACAGCTTCCGCGGCACGAATCGGTACCGCGAGCGCCGGTAAAAGTTCGTCCCAGTCACCCTCGTCGTCCTTCTCGACCGTGATCATCTTGTCCATGTAAAAAACAGAGACCACGTGACCAATATCAAACAACGACTTCGCCAACGTATCATTCTCCGCCAAGTCCGCTGAACCGTACTGGCGCGCAACGCCGTTGCTGACTGCCTCGCGCAAAATAAATTTCACCGCATTCGGGTTTGGCGTCTCTTCGATATCACTAATCTTCGGCATCAAAAACTCCTTCTTTGCGGTCACATTATAGCGCTTTTGCTGCGCGCGAGCAGTCGCCCGAACCCTGCGATGGAAAACGCCTATCAGCCAGCTAAATCTTTCTTATATAAAAGCCGCTCGGGCGTTGCAGTAATCGTTGCTAAAAACTAAAAGCGGGCATATACTCCCGCCCTCACTTGCCCCCCCTCTCAGAAGGTGAGTCAAGTTGAGATGAGGCAGGCGATAGCGAGGGTCGCCTGCCTCAACCTTTTTTGAGGGTTGAACTTCGGACGTTGTGCTTGTTACTTTGAGAGCGCAATGAACATCGGCATAACGGTTTACTCGTCTTACGGCGGCAGTGGCATCGTTGGTTCCGAGCTCGGCAAGGAGCTTGCTGCTCGCGGGCACACGGTCCACTTCATCGCGTCATCGCTTCCGACGAGGCTGACCGAGCTCAACGAGCACGTACGCTTTCACGAAGTCGAGATGATGTCGTACCCGCTGTTCGAGCACCAGCCTTACACACTCGCACTCGCGACCAAGATGGCCACGGTTGCCGAGGAAGAGAATCTCGATCTGCTCCACGTCCATTACGCGATTCCACATTCGATCAGCGCGATTCTCGCGCGCGAGTCGCTTAAGCCACGACGGCGTTTGCCCGTCGTGACCACTCTGCACGGCACCGACATCACACTCGTCGGCGCAGATCGATCGTATCTACCCATCACGCGTTATGGAATCGTGCAGTCTGACGGCGTCACTGCCATCTCGCATTTTCTGAAAGATGCAACGCGCGAGATATTTCATTACGATGACATACGGGTGATTCCAAACTTCGTTTGCCAGTACGACTACAAGCGACTCGAAGTCGACAGACTGCGCGAGTCGCTGGCGCCACACAACGAGCGGTTGCTGGTCCATGTCTCAAACTTCCGGCCGGTAAAACGCCCGGTTGACTGCGTCGAGATACTAGCGCGCGTTTTGAAGAAGGGCGTGAAGACGCGTTTGGTGATGGTTGGCGACGGCAGCGAACGAACCAACGCCGAACATCGCGCACGTTGTCTCGGAATTATTGAGCAGTGTACGTTTGTCGGAAAGCAGCCGCGCATCGTCGACTATCTTTCGGCATCAGATGTGCTGCTGTTACCGTCTGAACAGGAGTCGTTTGGACTGGCGGCGTTGGAAGCGATGGCTTGTGAAGTGCCGGTGATCGCTTCGCACGTCGGCGGTCTTCCGGAAGTGGTGACTGACGGCGAAACGGGATACATGAGTCCGGTCGGCGACGTCGACAAGATGGCGACGGACGCGGCGCGTCTGTTAACTGACGACAAGCTGCGACGCGAGATGGGCCAGCGTGCGCGCGATTCCGCGATTACGCGGTATCGCACAGACGTCGTCATTCCTCAGTACATTGAATTCTACGAACAAGTGATTGCGAAACGGTCCGTGTAATCCGTGGCTAACATGTCTTCTCTGATTGTTGGCACAGCAGGTCACATCGATCACGGGAAGAGTGCCCTCGTGCGCGCTCTGACCGGCACTGATCCGGATCGCTTGCCCGAGGAGAAACGTCGCGGCATAACTATCGATCTCGGTTTTGCCGATCTCGAGCTCGACGATCTTCGCATCGGTTTCGTTGACGTACCTGGTCACGAACGTTTCATCAAAAATATGCTGGCGGGCGCGCATGGCATCGACTTGCTTGCACTCGTGATCGCGGCTGATGAAGGCGTGATGCCGCAGACTCGCGAGCACTTCGACATCTGTCGCTTGCTCGGAGTTCGCAATGGTCTCGTCGTGATCACAAAGAGCGATCTCGTTGACGAAGAGATGCTCGTGCTGGTTGAAGACGAAGCGCGAGAACTGGTTGCGGGATCGTTTCTCGAGAACGCGCCGATACTCGCCGTGAGTTCGCGTACAGGCACGGGGTTGGACCAGTTGAAAGCGCGGCTCAACGAGTTGGGCAAGAGTGTGCCGGCGCGATCTCAGGATTTCGTTACGCGCTTGCCGATCGATCGTGCGTTTTCGATGAAAGGGTTTGGCGCGGTTGTTACCGGCACGCTGGTTTCGGGAAAGATCAAGGAGGGTGACGAACTGGAATTGCTGCCGTCGCAAATCAACGTGAGAGTGCGCGGCTTGCAGGTGCACAACAAGTCGGTGACGGAAGCACAAGCCGGGCAGCGCACTGCGGTGAACCTCGCGGGTGTTGACACCACGCAGATTGAGCGTGGGATGGTGCTCGCGCCTGCCGGTCGTTTGCGGCCGACGCAGGTTGTAAACGTTTGGGTCGACGTATTGCCCGGCGCTTCGCGTGCGGTACGTTCGCGCTCGCGGGTTCGGTTTCATATCGGCGCGGCGGAAGTGTTAGGACGCGTGAGAGTACTGGATGGATCATCGCAGATCGCTGCGGGCAACAGCGGCTTGGCGCAGTTGCGGCTGGAAGCGCCGGTGGTCGCCGTGCATGGCGATCGGTTCATCTTGCGAACGTATTCGCCGGCCGAGACGATTGCGGGCGGCGTGATTCTCGATCCGTTTGCAATTCGACACCGTGCTCGAGACCTTGCGCGTGCCCGAGAAGTACTTCGGTTGTTGAGGAGTGAGGAACGCACCGCGAGGTTTACCGGTTTTGTGCGTGCCGCGGGTGATCGCGGCTTACGGCTCGCCGATTTGGCGGCGGCGACAGGTTGGACCAACGAAGTGCTCCATGCAGTCGCGTCTGAGGTAAAGGCGCAAGGCGCAGCGATTGAGACTGGCGGTGTTTACCTCGCACGGGAGAGTTTCGATCGTTTCGCTGGCGCCGTTGTTGTCGAGTTGGAACAGCATCACAAACGCGAGCCACTCGCGCGTGGCATGTTGCGTGAGACGTTGCGCGAGAAAGTCTTTGCGCGTTCTTTCCCGGAGGTGTTTGCCGGAGTGATCGCGAGACTTGAAGCGGACGGCAAAGTCGCGCCTGAGAAAGACATCGTGCGTTTGAGTAAGCACAGCGTCGGTTTATCTGAGCAGGACATCGCACTGAGTAAGCGCATCGAAGAGATTTATCTCGCGGCGGGCGTCGAGGCGCCGTCACTTGATGATGCGATGACGAAAGCGAACGTGCCCACCGCGCAACGCGCCCAGGCCCGCAAACTACTGCAACTCTTGATCGACGAGAAAAAACTGGTGCGTATCCAGGGCGAGATGTTCATGCATTCCAAGGTAATCGCCGATCTAAAAGCGAAGCTGCACACTTTTGGTTCCCAGCATGAACCCGATCGCCTGATCGACGTCCCTGCGTTCAAAGACCTCGCGGGCGTCTCACGGAAGTACGCGATCCCCCTCCTCGAATACTTCGACCGCGAACAAGTCACCCGCCGTGCCGGTGACAAGCGCCTGATTTTGAAACCGCGTTAGATGTATTTAGTGCGGTGCGCGCACCGCGCTCCATCCTCGTAAATATCTGACTTGCATTCCCTCAACCCGAGGGTTAACATGCAGGCATAATTCGCTAAAATGCGGCTTTTTCCTTAACCTTCATAAACTGATTCGCTGGCCGGAGGTTCAAAATGAAAAGCCTGAAAGATATTCTTGCGATACTGGTTGGCATAGCCGCCGCCATTGGTGCGATCTATTACTTTTATCGATTTGTGACTGATCCGAACCCCGCCGGTGGTCACACGTCCGGTTGGATCGCGCTCGGGTTGGCCGCAGTCGCCTTTGTTTGTGGTCTGATATACTTTCTCGGCCACGTAAACAAAGAGGAAGAGATTCACATTACGCAATAGCATCGCGCGGCTTGTTTGCAGCGAGCAGTTTACTCTACGCCGCTGGATAAACTTGCGCCTGCTTCCCGATACCGTTTTGAACGCCGTTTGTGCACCTACCAAACCGGCTTACGTGCGCAGGCGGCGCTCGTTTTTTGACTGATTTCTAAGGGAGCTACTGAAGCAAAAATGTTTCCTCTCCTGATTGTGCTGCTGCAACAGATTCGCGCGACGCAGCCAACCTACTTTTTCCTCGTCACTCTGGTGCTACTGGTTTTGGGAGGTGTCGGCTGGTTGATCGCGGCCGTGCTCGGTTTTGCTCGCTCGCCAGCTTTCGGACCCTCGGCGCGTTGGTTCTCGTACGCCGCTGTCTGCCTGATCGTTTATCACCTCCAATTCCTGCTTTTCGGCGTGTTCGTGTTTCTGGGCATGAGCCAGAACTCAGCGGATCTCACGATGGCGCTAGGAGTCGGCGCGTTCTTCAACCTGTTTGTGGTGCTGGCCGCGGTTTGTGCGATTATGGGTTTCGTCAGGATGACTAATCCCAGATAGTGTTTACTGCGTTGATGAATAAGAAACTGCTTGTGGTCGCCGCGCTCGTCCTGGTTGGAAGCGCGGCGGTTCTGTTTTTGGTTGCTTCACCAAGCTCACCCTCGAACTCCGCGAACGGTCAGTTCGTGCGCCAACGCGGCGGACGTTTCTTTGTCGGCAGTAAACCGTTTCGCTTTGTCGGCGCGAATGTCGCCGTGATGTTTCGCGATGAAGATCGCGCACG
>Ga0070681_10002482_pt1 | contig 16888 bp, 14 predicted proteins | sample KBSC83BmetaG_FD_65650 | JGI IMG/M metagenome (GOLD analysis project Ga0070681, IMG submission 65650) | Corn rhizosphere microbial communities from Kellogg Biological Station, Michigan, USA - KBS C8-3B metaG | ecosystem: Host-associated > Plants > Roots > Rhizosphere | place: USA: Michigan...
CACCAGCCGCACGTTCTTTTTCATCTTCGCAATCGACGCTTCGTTGATCATTCCCGTGGTCTGAGGAGTCAAGCCGACATGAAGCGTGATGTAATCGGCAACCGCATAAACTTCGTCGAGCTCCGCCAGGCGGATCCCTTGCTCTTTCGCCACCGCCACAGAAACGAACGGATCGTGTCCGACCAGATCCATCCCGAAAGCCCGCGCCCGCCGCGCTACTTCCATCCCGATCCGTCCCAGGCCGATTATTCCCAGGGTCTTCCCTCTGAGCTCCGTGCCTTGCAGCGACTTCTTCTCCCATTTCCCCGCGTGCATGAGCGCATCCGCGCGGCAGAGGTGGCGAGCCATTGCCAGCATCATTCCCATGCTCTGCTCGGCAACCGCGACCGCATTCGCGCCCGGCGTATTCATTACCGCGATTCCCTTGTGCGTCGCGGCTTCCAGATCGATGTTGTCCACGCCCACGCCGGCGCGCCCGATCACCCGCAGTTTATGAGCATGCGCCAGCAGCTTGGAGTCCGCTTGTACCGCCGAACGCACGATCAGCGCATCCGCGGTTTCCAGTTGCTGCGGAAGCTCTCCATCCAGTTGGTCGGCCGTAATCACCACCCATCCTGGTTCCTGTAGTTGGGCCACCGCTGACGCCGAAATCTTCTCCGCTACGATGATTTTCACGAACCGATTCCCTCAAATCCAGGATGCACTGCACACGCTTGACAACTATTGACGCGAATATGACACCCTTCTGACACGCCCGCCCTGCCGTTTTTCTAGACTCACTCTCAATGGGCATCAGCCCTGGGAGAAGAGCATGAAAACAGTTAGCGCAATCTCGATCTTCTTACTGGTTGCCTTTACCATAGCCTGTGGTTACAGCAAGAAAGCTGCTGCTCCGCCGACTGCCGGCAACGTTCCCGCCATCTCGCAACTCAGTCCGAACGCGACAACCGCCGGCGGTCCATCGTTTGCCATGACCGTAAACGGAAGCAGCTTCGGCGGGAAGGCAGTGGTGAATTGGAACGGTACCCCTCTGACTTCCACTACCATCAGCTCTAAGCAGATGACCGCGACCGTACCAGCTGCCATGATCGCAAGTCCGGCAACAGTTCAGATCACCGTGACCAACCCTGGCACACCCGGCACCGGGCTCTATGGTGGCGGTGGCACTTTGGCGGAGACGTCCGCTCCGATGAGCTTCACCATCAACTGATTCAGCCTGCCGGAATATCAGGCGCTGACCAGTTGTCGCTTTTCTGACTGCGTGCGGGCATAGACTTCCTGGGCGGCCCGCACCGCAAATCCATATTCGACGCGCTTCTCGCTGACCCGCGCCAGCACATGTTCGAGCGCCCCCAGAATGCCGATGGTGTCGAGGTAGTCGTAGTACCCGATATGTGCGATGCGCAACAGCTTGCCTTTCATTTCGCCCTGCCCGTTGGCCACAACCGCGTCGAAAGACTCGCGGAATTCCTTCACCATCTTGCTTGAATCCACGCCCTCGGGTGCGCAGATCGCGGTCAGCGCCGCCGCCGGACTGGAAGCAAAAAGCTTCAGTCCCAACGCTGTCGCTCCCGCGCGAGTCATCGCCGCGCAGAGTTCGGCATTGTTGACCAACTCTTCGCGGCCTTTCGCCAAATCGCCCTTCCCCATGCCCCTCACGAATTCCAATGCGGCTCCCAGCGCGGCAAACAGCGAAGTCGCCGGCGTGTACGCTGTCTCTCCTTTCGCCGCTGATTTCCGCTCTTTGCGCAGATCAAAGTAATACCGCGGTGACGTCGTCTTCTCCATGCGCTTCCACGCCCGCTCGCTCACTGCGCAGTACCCCAGCCCGGGCGGCATCATGAGTGCTTTTTGTGATCCCCCAATGATGACGTCCACGCCCCACCCATCCACGTCCAGGTGCGTCGTGCCCAGTCCGGTGATCGCGTCCACCACCAGCAGGGTCTCGTCTCCCTGGGCCCGCACGATTTTCGCGATTCCCTCAACGTCGTGCCGCGCCCCGGTCGAACTCTCGGTCCCCTGTACGAACACAGCCCGCACCTTGCCATGAACCCGCGCCCGCACCTCGTTGAGCGAGAATGTCTGGCCATAAGGAGCCTCCACCACTTCCACATTGCAGCCGAAAGCCTTGGCCAACCCGGTCCAGCGCTCCCCGAATTTGCCCGCAGTGAGGACTACGACCGTGTCGCCCGGCGACGTCAGATTGGAAACGGAAGCTTCCATGACGCCGGTACCCGAACAGGCCAGCACGAGCACGTCATTCTTTGTGCCGACAAACTCTTTCATGTCGCCCAGCACGCGCTGAAACAGGGCCTTGAAATCTGCCGTACGATGATGCGCCGTGTAAGAAGCCATGGCCGTCTGCGCCGCCGGCAAAAGCGGCGTCGGGCCGGGTGTGAATAGACGATTCTTATGCAACATAGCGGTGTCCTTATGAATTGGGATGGCTACCAGTATACGAGACTGGGGATTCTCACTTCCGTCTATAATCCGGTCATGCCTCTAGTCGATCAGATTCAGAAGGATATCGTCACCGCCATGAAGGCGAAAGACGAAGCCCGTTTGTCCACCTTGCGCATGGTCAAGAGCGCGCTCCAACTGCGCCAGGTCGAAAAGATGGGGCCTCTCGACGACAAAGAATCACAGACCGTACTAGCTACGCTGATCAAGCAGCGCAGGGACTCGATTGAGCAGTTCACTAAAGGCGGTCGTCAGGAGATGGCCGACAAAGAAGCCGCCGAGATTACGGTGATCGAATCCTATTTGCCGAAAGCCGCCAGCGAAGCCGATATCGACGCCGGGGTCAAGGCCGTCATCGCCGAAATGGGCTCCCCCACCATGAAAGAGATGGGCACAGTAATGAAGAACGCCATGGCTCGTTTCAACGCCGCAGGAATGCGGGTCGACGGCAAAGTAGTAAGCGACTTGGTGAAGAAAGAACTAACCGGAAAGTAGCGATGCCCACGTCGCTGCTCGCGTAGCCTCTCAGGCTGTCCAGGGTTTGGCCGCCATTCCTGACGTCCCCGCTTCATTTCTCCCGCTGCATCTCCCGATAAGCCTCGCTCTTAGAAATCCCTCGCTCCTTCGCCACTCTCTTCAACGCCGCTTTCTCGTCAATCTTCTCTTCCGCGGTGATCTGTTGCACTCGCTGCCGCACGCTGAGGCGGCCCGCGGTCTCGACCTCTGCGCTCTTCTCCTCAGCCTTCGCGATGAGCAAAGTGATCTCGCCCTTCACAGTCTCCCGGGCCTTGAGTTGCTCCAGCACCTCGCCCGCACTCCCGCGCAAGAATTCTTCATGCAGCTTGGTTACTTCTCGCGCGACCACGACATTCCGAGCGTTCCCTAGAATCTCGACCACATCCGCCAACGCCTCGACAATTCGATGGGGCGCCTCGTAGAAGACTTGGGTCTCCGGGGAATTCTTGATGCCTTCCAGCGCCACTCGCCGCTCCCCGCGCTTGGCCGGCAGAAATCCGCTGAATCGGAATGAATCGGTAGCCAGCCCGCTCGCGACCAGTGCTGCAAGGAAAGCCGACGCCCCTGGAACCGGCACCACCGGAAGCTTATGACCAATCGCCAACGTAACCAACCGGTATCCCGGATCGGAAATTCCCGGCATTCCCGCATCGCTGACCAAGGCCACCCTGGCGCCCTCCTCCATCTCTTTCACCAGTTCCGCTGACCGGGTGATCTCGTTGTGTTCGTGATAACTCGTCGTCCGCGCCTGAATCGCGAAATGGTTCAGTAGTTTCTGTGTCTGGCGCGTGTCCTCGCAGGCAATCACATCCACTTCTTTGAGGATGCGCAGCGCCCGCAGCGTAATGTCCTCCAGGTTTCCGATCGGCGTGCCAACCAGGTAGAGTGCCGGTTCGAGGTCGGATGCCACCTGCGCCCGGTCTGGTATCTTCTGGCGCTTCGCATCGTGATCTTCAGCGTCGAAATCCGCGTCCCTCATGGGCCGAAGTCTATCACCGGGGTATCTGCCTTTGGACTTGCGCCACGCTTCCCCGCTTCGGCAATCTCTTAGCTCTGGAGAATTCCCATGCTGACCAACGACTTTCGCATCGCCAAGGTGCAGAAATCTTTACGCTGGTTTGAAGACGACATCGCGCTGCTGGACATGCGCGTGAAAATGCTCTCGAAAGAGCGGCAGGAGACGGCGCGCAAGTTCGCCGCCGCGGTGATCGATAAAACGAGAGCTGAGCTGGAACGCTTGCTGCAGGAAAATCCGGACGAAACCCACGACGCCACCGGCACTCAGCCCGAGCCTGCGGATTAATTCGCGGCGGCCTACTGCAACGATCCGGCTGCGGCTTCCGCGGAACGCGTGGCTTCCTGCTCCGCCTGCTCCTGATCGGAAACGCTGACTTCTTCCCACATGCTCTTGTCGCGCAGGATGCGCGACACCAGCGCCGTGTGCATGGCGTGACCGGCTCGGTCAGCGACCACTTTACCCAGAACCTGCTTGCCCAGCAGCGCAAGATCGCCCACCAGGTCGAGAATCTTGTGCCGCACAAACTCGTCCCGAAAACGCAAGGGGCCGTTCTCCACGCCGTCGCGGGTCAGCACAATGCAGTTTTCACGTGATGCCCCGCGGATCAACCCCATGTTGCGCATGGCTTGCTCATCTTCGCGCGATCCGAACGTTCGGGCCGCCGCAATCTGGCGCAGGTAGCTGCCGTTCGTCAGTTCCACCTCAAACGTCTCTTTTCCAATCAGCGGATGGGGAAAATTGATCGAATACGAGACCGAGTAGCTGTTCGCCGGGTACACCGCAATGAACTTGTTGCCCTCACGCATCTCCAGCTCGCGGCCAATCTTCAGATACTTGCGCGGTCGCCGCTGCTTGCGAATCCCTGCTTTCTGGATCATTTCCACGAAAGGCTTGGCGCTGCCGTCCAGGATCGGCAATTCCAGGTTATCCAGTTCGACGATGGCATTGTCGATCCCCATCCCGATGAATGCCGAAAGCAGGTGTTCGGTAGTAGAGATGAACACGCCTTTCTTCATCAAGCTGGTCGCGTAACTCACACGCGCCACATTGCGGCTGACGGCTTCAACCTCGTAGTCGTCGAGGTCGGTGCGGCGAAATACAATCCCCGTACCCGACGGCGCAGGAAGCATGCGCATGGAAACCGGCGCGCCACTGTGCAGCCCGATCCCGCTGCAAGCCACCGCAGCCCGGATTGTCTGTTCGTATGTCAAAACGGGATGAGAGTATTAGGGTACCGTCTGGTTCAAAAATCCGTCTGTGGCAAAAAAGCCACAGTTAGTGGCACGTCCAGCCAGCTCTGAATGGGAGCTTACGATTTAGATTGAATGGTTTAGAGGTCATGCAGCCTGTCGGACGAATCTCGAGCTGATCCCTGATCCCTAGTCCCTGATCCCCGATCCTGTCCCTACTTCTTAGCCTTACTGGGCTTATTAGGGTTGTAGCCCGAGTTCGGATCGAACATGGCAGCGTCGAGCCCCTGATTGATGGTCACAGAATTGAAGAACCGCTGGCTCGCCATATCCCCGTTGAAATAGCGCGTCACATTGAAGGGCGCCATGATTCCCGACACCGACCGATAATTCTCATAGATCTCTTCCTCCAGATTCTTCTGCCGGTCCACGGGATCGCGCCACTCGAACGACTTCTTTACCGGCAGATGGGTGTCTTCATCGAAGTAGAGCGTAATGCTCTCGTTTTGCGCGTTGATCAGTGTGACCCGCTGCGCCGGATGTTGTGCCGCGATCGAGTTGCCCTCATACAGCAGGATCACCCCGGGAGCGTTCACCCACGTACGCAAGACGGAGTCGAGCGAAAAATGCCGCCGCCGGAGATACTGATCGAGATCTTTCGGATCGAGCGGATGCGGGCCCTTGAACGTGATCTCCCATCCCTTGTTGCCCACATAAAGCTGCGCAATGTCACGTTCCTTGGTGATCTCCACCCGCTCCTTGTCAGGAAACTCGATGAAGTCCCAGAAAGGGTTCCCGCCGCCCTCCGCGCGCCCGTGATGAAATCCGTAGCCGCGCCCCTGCTGCTCGCGGTCGCGAATATTCAGATAAGTCTCGCCTCCCAAGGCCGCGATCGCCTGCTCGATCAATCCCTTGGCCTTCCGGCTGTTCTCGTCCGCCGGATTCGCACTCTGCGCACTACTCGCCTGCGAAGTTCCCGTTGCCTGCGCGGGCGCACCCTGGCCCTGATCTGGCGCCTGCGCCAATGCACAACACACCAAAGCCATGATCGGGAGAAACTGTTTCATTCCTGGTAAGGGATAGTCTTTTGTAATCAGAATTGTAGCGTGTTTATTGGAATTTCTGGCGCGCAACCTCGTTGTTTCCTACTCTCCTTCGATGCAGGAAACCCGCTGAACGCAAGCCCGACCACTCGGTATTTTCAGCACTTTTACCCCACCAGAACGGCGCCGCCATTCACGTTGAACACTTCCCCCGTGATGAAACTGGCATATTCGCTGCACAGGAATAGCACCGGTCCCGCGATCTCTTCCGGCGTGCCCACGCGCCCCATCGGAATGGTCCGCCGGATCTCTTCGCCGCTCTTTGGATCCTGCAGCGCTTCCGCGCTCATATCCGTGTCCACCCACCCCGGGGCCACGGAATTCACATAAATGCCCGCCGACGCCAACTCCGTCGACAGTCCCTTCACCATGCTGATGAGAGCGCCTTTGCTCGCCGAGTAATCACAATGGAACGCTTCGCCTCGCTGCCCGCTAGTGGAGCTGATGAGCACAATGTGCCCCGCCGCACCCTGCCCGCGCGCCTGCGATTTCATCTGTGCAACCGCATGTTTCACCAACCCAAACACGGCATCGAGATTGATCGTCAATGTTGATCGCCACTGCTCGTCGGACATGCGCTCGATCGGGACATCCTCCACCGGCCAGACTCCGTGGTTCGCCACCAGAATATCAAGCCTCCCAAAATGGCTTACAGTTTCCGCTACCAGCGACCGGGCTGCTTCAGGACTGTTGAGGTCGGATGCGGCTGCATGGCACAACGCTTCGCCGCATTCTCTCGCCAGTGCCAGGGCTTGCCGCCCCGCGCGGCGATAGCTGAATACAACCCTCGCGCCCGCTGCGGTGAACATGCGAACCGTAGCCGCTCCAATGCCGCGCGACCCTCCGGAGATCAGCGCGACTTTTCCTTCCAGCGAGATCGGGATGGACATAGCTGAACAGCCTATCCCAGACTTCCTTGGTTCCGCTAGACGTGGCCTTCTGATTCGTTGAGAGGGGTTCAGAGACTCGGGTTGGAAGATGCGCGTTCCGACTTCAACCCCCGCAGCAATACGCGCACCAGCATGCCGTCAAAACGCGTCCCGCTCATCTTGACCAGCTCGTCGAGCGCCTGCTCAGGCGTCCGTGCAGACGAGAACGAATGCTCCGTCACCATGTTGGCGAAGGCATCGGTGAGCGCGATAATCCGCCCCCAAAGCGGAATCTGTTCCCCTCGCCGTCTGTCCGGATACCCTGACCCGTCAAAGCGTTCATGGTGAAATTCCAGCGCCTCGCGCATCATCTTGGAGTGCGGAATAATTCCCACGATTTCCGCCCCCATCCGCGGATGCATCGTGATCTGCAGAAATTCTTCATCGCTCAGCGGGCCTGGCTTGTTCAGGATGCTTTCCTCGACAAATATTTTTCCCACATCGTGTACGCGCGCCGCATACACCAGGTCGGCGGTTTCGTCCGAGGATAGTCCCAGTCCGCGCGCCACCACCTCGCTGTACCGCGCCACCAGGTCGCCGTGCCCGGAGCTCTGTATCTCCCGCGACTCTGCCGCGCGGTTGAGCGATTCAATCGCCTCTTTCAACAGCCCCACGTTGCAGCCTTCCTCCCCACCGCACAGCTTGCGCAGAGTTGAAGTCAGTTCCTCCAGGTGCTCGGGCCCGTTGCGCTCCCGTTGCAGGAAGCCCTCGATGTAAGCGGAAATCTGCTGCCGCTGCCGGGCAAAGTCCTCGCCTTCCACGAATTCCTGCGCCGTCGAAACCAGGTTACCCCCGGAACGCTTGGAAACGTACATGCCGGCGTCCGCCACGCGGATAATGTCTTCAATCGAGAACCCGTGCATCGGAAAACTGGCCACTCCAAAGCTGCCGGTAATCCCGTGCTCCACCAGCATGGGGTCGCCGGCCAGCCATTGCCGCAGGCGTTCCGCCAGCACTTGAGCCTGCTCCGAATCGGTGTCGGGCATCAGAACAATGAACTCATCCCCGCCATAGCGGGCGACAACGTTGGACTGTCGAGATTTCTGTTCCAGCAACCGTCCCACCCGCGCCAGCACCAGGTCGCCCTCGAAGTGCCCCATGCTGTCGTTCACTTCCTTGAATTTGTCCAGATCAATCAGGACCACCGAGAATGGACGCCCCGAGCGCGAAGCCCGCTTCCATTCCGCCGATAGCGCTTCCCAGAAAAACCGCCGCGTCTTGATTCCCGTGAGCCCGTCCGTGATCGACTGCTGCTGCAGCTTCTGAAACACAAAGGCGTTGTGCAGCGCCGTAGCCAGCAGGTCGGCTAGTGTATTCAGGATGAGCACGTCTTGCGGCGAAAATGCATTCTCGTTGCGGCTTTCCACGTTCAGCACGCCCAGCAGTTGCTCGCTATACGTAATGGGGATGCACAGCACCGCGCGCGCATCGGGCAGAACCCCGGTCAGATTGCCGGGCAGCGCATTCTGTACCAGCGCCCGCTCTCCGGTCCGCGCTACTCGCCCCAGAATCCCTGCGCCTATCGCAATCCGCTTCCCCGTAGCGTGCCCCGTCGTTCCCGCCTCGGCTTTGATCTCAACTTCCTTCGTCCCGTGATCCAGCAGCCCAATCCCGATGTGGTCAAAGGCGAAGTTTTTCTGGATTTCGCTCGCGATCTGCCCCAGCATGTGTACCGGGTCATCACTGGAAATGGCCATGCGCGAAACATTGTTGAGGAATGCCAACTGGCGCGAGCGCCGTTGCTCATCCGCGAACAGCCTCGCATTTTCCACCGCCACTGAAACCTGCCCCGCCGCCGTCACCAGCACGTCCAGATCGCGTTGCTCAAACACGTACTCTTTATCGGGATTCATGGCCACCATGATTCCCGTGGGCCGGTTTCCCAGCAATATCGGCGCCGCGATCAGGCACTTAGCCGGACGCTGTGGCACGTGCGTAATCCCCAGCCGCTTTCGTGCCGCTTCCAGATCGGATCGGATTAGCAGTGCCTCTCCACTGCGAATCACATATTCGGTAAACGCGTCCTGGGTTGCGCGCTTCCTCTTGGGCAGCACCCGCCCGTCCCGCACCTCCAACTCAAACCGGATCTCGTCTCCCTGTTGAAACGCGATATAAAAATTGCTGGTATCAAAAATCTGTCCCAGCTCAATTTGGATGGTGCGCAGAATTTCATCCTGGTCCAGTCGCGAGCTGATCGCCTTCCCGATGTCGGTCAGCAGTTCATACTCTTTTGTTCGCCGGTGCGCATCGTGGCTGACCACGTAATTTTCCAGCGTAAGCCCCAGTTGCAATGCCAGCCCGACCATCAGGCGCGGACCGGACGCCCCAAAAACTCGCCGCTCCCGGTGCGGAAATAAAATCACTCCAAAATTATTTTCTCGGGTCTGCAGATTCACTGCCGTCAGATTCCTTACGTCAGCCTCCAGCAGGATGCGTTTCAACTCTGCAAACTTTCCCATGGAACCGACCGGCAAAGGCTCCGTCATCTGGGCCAGTTCGTGTACCGTGAAGATGCCGCTGTTCCGGTACGCCAGGTCGCTCAGGTAATCTCCCGCTCCGCTGCTCTCCAGTTGCTCCAGAAAGCTCTCCGAGAAACCCTGCTGCACCGAAGGCAACAGGCTGCGCCAGCGTTCCCCGATCACGATGGCAGCGCAGTCCATGTGCAACGCCGTTCGCAGTCGCTCCAGCGCCGCCTCCATGTTGGGGAGCAGATCGTCGGCGAACAACAGGCTGCCCGGATCCACTCCCAGCGTGGAAAGTGCCAGAGTGCTCTCCTGCACCGCGTTTCGCTGGTTCTCGAACAGCACCATCACCATCGCGATGCCCAGCAACATTTGCGGTGCCGGTCCGAACAACCGCAGGGCGTTACCGAAAGACTCAATCAGCGGATTCTCCAGCTGTCCCACGCCCATCAGTACGCCCCAAAGCGCCAGCGCAATTGCCAGTACTTGAAACGCGAGCGAGCGTCGCCGATGCCCATTCAGCAGGAATACCGCCGAGCAATACAGGAGGATTGCTGCCAGCCCCAAGCCCAGCCGCGTGGAAGGCTGCACATCCGGTCGAAATGCGCCATTCATGATGTGACCATGCAACGTGAGCAGCGCCAGCACCACCCCCACTGCACCCACCGCGGCGTCATACCAGCGGAACTGCGAAGGTCCGCGCATCATTCGTGTTGAAACGAAGATGCACAACGCCATCGCCACCAGGAACAACTCGCTCACGAAGAACGCCACCGAAGAATCGGGAAACGCGTCCAGGATGTAGTGCAGCGAATATGCCGCCCACGCCAGTTGCCACGCCCGAAAATATTGTTGCCGGCTTTGCTCGTACAGATAAGTAAAGACGAGGAAAAGGAGAAGTGAAACCAGGCCCGGTACCAATACGGTCGTGATGACGACGTCATTCATAAGATCTCTGCAGATACCTCAAGGACCAATTTCGTTGACGTCAGTCAGGGAGGAAATTGCTGCTGCAATGCCGCTTCTACAATGGTTTCACAGCCAACCCCCAAATGACAATACGATTTAAGGACAGGTTGTCAGCCTTGACTCACCGGGTGCGCAGGTTTCGCCGCCTCTGCGAGACCTGGGACTAGTTGCCGAGCCCCCGGTTACCTTGACGATGCTTTCAAATGGCCCGTACCATCAAAGGCTTACCAGATCATGTCGAACGCCCCGAACGCTCCGTCTTCCCCCAAACCTCGAGTCCGTTTCGCCCCCTCGCCGACCGGCTTTCTCCATGTAGGCAGCGCCCGCACTTTCATTTTCAACTGGTTATATGCCCGTCGCACCGGCGGAACCATGATTCTCCGGCTCGACGACACCGATGTCGAGCGCAATACGGATGCCTCGGTGAACTCTATCTTCGAGGGCCTCAAATGGTTGGGCCTGGGCTGGGACGAAGAGTACAAGCAGTCCGATCGTGGTGCTCTCCACCGCCAAATGGCCCAGACAATTTTTGAGAAGGGACTCGCGTACCGCGACTTCACTCCGGCCCACACCGGTGACAGCGAAAAATCCGGCGCCCAGGGCACCTGGCTCTTCAATCCCGGAATGCGCGAACTGTCTCGTCAAGAGAGCGACCGCCGCGCTGCTACGGGAGAGCCCTTCGCCCTGCGATTCCGCGTCCCGAGGGACGGCGGCCAGGCGGTTCGCTTCACCGATGCAGTCTATGGCGAACAGATGAAAGCCGGCGCGGATATCGAAGACTTCGCCCTGCTCCGCTCCGACGGCATGCCCACGTATCATCTGGCCTCATGCGCTGATGATGCCGATCTGCACATCAGTCACATCATCCGCGGTCAGGACCATCTCTCCAACACCTTCAAGCACGTGCTCATCTTCGAGGCTTCCGGTTACACTCCGCCGCAGTTCGCGCACTTGCCCCTTCTGGTCGCCCCCGACGGAACCAAGCTCTCCAAGCGTCGTCACGGACCCGTGGTCAGCGTGACCACCTACCGTGACGCCGGTTTCCTGGCGGAAGCTTTCATCAATTTCCTCTGCCTGCTGGGCTGGTCGCCAAAGAACGATCGCGAGCACATGAGCGTTCAGGAACTGATCGACGCCTTCTCCCTGGAAGGCATCAACCGCGCTAATGCAGTCGTCAATTTCAAGGATCCCGCGCCCACTCCGGAGGAGGCCTTCGATCCCAAGGCCGTCTGGCTGAACGCCGAGCACATCCGGGCTCTGCCCGTTCAAGACCTGAGCCAAAAGTTGTTGCCGGTGGTGCGTGAAGCTGGTTTCGAAATCTCGCCCGAAAGGATGCTGCAGATCACGCCCCTGATCCGCGAACGAATCAAGCTGCTGCGCGACGTCCTGACCGCCGCGGATTTCTTCTTTGTCGATCAGTTGCCGCCCTATGATCCTGCCGAACTGATTCCGCAAAAAGGGGATGCCGCCATGGCAAAGAAGGCCCTGGAGAAGGCACATGCCATTCTCCCCAACGTGGAGTTCAGACACGATCCCCTGGATCAAGCTCTGCGCGCCGCTGCCCAGGAACTCGGACTCAAAGCCGGACAAATGTTTCAGCCCATCCGCGTAGCCGTATGCGGCCGCAAGAATGCTCCGCCACTGTTTGAAACCCTGGAAGTGCTCGGGAAGGAGGCGACGCTGAGGAGGATCGAGGAAGCACTCCGAAAATTGACTTAAAAAGCTAACCCCGGACCGCTTCCGGTTCGGGGCCATCAACCTGTCCAGTTACGAGTATATTGTCGAAAAGTCGACAAAGAAAGTCAATGTTACTTTTTTGAGGGTGGGAAGCTTTCCTGTCCCAAAGCTTCCCGCAGCGGCCGAATTACGGTTGCTGTGGACCCGGCGGGACTCGAACCCGCACCTTCCAACTGGACAGGTTGATGTGCTCCCGTTACACCACGGGCCCTAACTCCAGCCTAATCCCGAGATCCGAACTTGCTGCGATGGGAAGGGCCAAAATAATTTCATCCATTCCAAACTGGGAAAGGATTCGAAATCCCGCGGGAGACCTGGGTGGAATTTTTCCTGCATCGCCAAAGCCCTCTTCCTGATCTATAGCGATGCGCTAAGCTGCGGTGTACAAAGCCCGCAACCCCGTTTGTTCCATTCTAAAGAAAGAAGGTCTTTCCCATGAAAGCGGTTCAAATCAGCAAGCCCGGTGGAAATTTCGAAATCGTCGATCGCCCCATCCCAGAACCCACCCGTGGCCAGGTCCGTATCAAAGTGGAAGCCTGCGGCATCTGCCACAGTGATGCTCTGGTCAAAGAAGGTGCCTGGCCAGGCCTGCAATATCCCCGCGTCCCTGGACACGAGATCGCCGGACGTATCGATGCTATCGGACCTGACGTCACTCTGTGGAAACCGGGCCAGCGTGTCGGTGTGGGTTGGCACGGCGGACACTGCTTTCAGTGCGATCCCTGCCGCCGCGGCGATTTCATCAATTGTAAGTTCGAGAAAATTACCGCCATCACCTTTGATGGCGGTTACCAGGAATACATGGTCGCTCCCGCCGAGGCCGTGGCTCTGATCCCGCAAGATTTGCCCGCCGACGAAGCCGCCCCGCTGCTATGCGCCGGCATTACCGTTTACAACGCGCTGCGCAATTCCGGAGCGCGCGCCGGAAACCTGGTCGCGGTCCAGGGCATCGGCGGTCTCGGCCATCTCGGAATTCAGTACGCCCGCCAGATGGGCTTTCGCACCGTCGCCATCGGGCGCGGCGCCGACAAGAAACCTCTGGCCCAGAAATTGGGCGCTCACGAATATCTCGATACCAATGCCGGACCGCCCGCCGAGGCCTTGCAGAAATTTGGGGGCGCTGACCTCGTTCTCGCAACCGCGCCCGACTCGAAATCGATGTCCGCGCTTGTAGATGGCCTTGCCCCGAATGGCACCCTTATGATCGTAGGTGCCGGTTTCGAATCGCTGACCGTCACGCCCCTTCAACTCATCGGCGGCCGCAAATCGATTCGCGGCTGGGCTTCCGGCACCGCTAAAGATTCGCAGGATACGCTCGAGTTCAGCGCCTTCAGCGGCGTGCGTCCCATGATTGAGCGCTACCCCCTGGAAAAAGCCGCCGACGCTTACAACCAGATGATTACCGGAAAAGCCAGGTTCCGTGTAGTTCTGACCATGGGCAAATAGAGGACGGGTACGAGTTCACCTGCTTTATAATAATTCTCGTACGATAATCAACCGGCCATCACAGCAGGATGATTAGGCCCCTTTCCCGAGCGACCTCCACCCTCCTGATGCAGCTGACCTGACGCACCCGGTACCGCCGGTCCCGCGCCAAAAAATTACCCCCAACTCAAACTCGAAAGGAAGATTCGCATGGCTGAAAAAGATGTTCCCGTCGTGAAATATGGAGACGTCACCCAGCGCGTCGGTGTAGAAGTCATCCGTAAGCGCGGTGTTGATGTCGAGAAGTTGATCAAGATGCTGATAGCCAACGCCGCCGCTGAATTCGCCAGTACGTATTACTACTACACCATCCTTCGCATGCACCTCGCCGGCCACGAGGACTACAAGGAAATCTGTGAGGACGCGAGACTCGAGGACCGCGCCCACTGGGAGCTGATCGTGCCCCGCATCTATGAACTCGGCGGCGAACTGCCCAACGATCTCCCCGCCTTCCATGACCAGGCGGGATGCCGCGCCGCCAAGCTTCCCGATCCTCCCACCGCCGTCAACATTCTGACTCTGCTCTTGGAGTCGGAGCGTTGTGCCATTCGCAGTTGGATCGAGATCTGTGACATGACCTTCGGTAAAGATCCGCGCACCTACGACATGGCTTCGCGCATCCTGAACGAAGAAATCGAGCACGAAGCCTGGTTCATCGAACTGCTGGCGCACGAGCGCGATGGCAAGAGCATCCCCTCCGGCCACTTCCGCCGAGGAGAGCCCGGCCACGCCCCGTACAGCAAGAATGCAGCTTTCTACAATCCGTAAGCTTTAGAAAAAAGGGGGTGCCCCACGTCTCGCCGATGTTGCGAGACGTGGGGATTTGCGCCCTCCCACTTTGCGTTGGCGCCATGTAAGACTACTGTGAACGAATGTCTGAACCTGAAGTTTTCGAGGTCGAGTTATTCCACGACGACCGGACCCGTTCCATCCAGGTAAGCGGCGACGAGCACATCTGGGACGCCGCTTTCAAAGCAGGCATAGTTTTGCCCGCCATGTGTCATCAGGGATACTGCCTGACTTGTGCGGCACGCCTGCAGAGCGGCGAAGTAGATCAGGCCGACTCCGAACAATACTATCCCGCCGATCGCGACGCCGGTTTCGTCCTGCTCTGCACCGCCAAGCCGCGCTCCAAGCTCCAAATCAGAACCCATCAAGCCAAAGCAATGCGCGAATTTCGCAAAAGCAAAAACCTTCCCGCCCCCTACTCCTGGAACATAGGCTAGTCACCTGCCTGACTTCCGAAGAACAAAAGTGCAATCAAATTTATTGACACGAAGTACTTTGCAATATAAAGTAACCTCGTGATCGCAGCAGACGAACCTTTTGTTCAGCCCCTTCGAGTTCGCTGGATCCCGCCTGCCATGTTGCAAGCTCCTCAACTGGAGGCAGCGCCCGGGATCGCTGCAGAAGTCGAGCCTTGCTATGCTCTCTTAGTGAATCCGTTCTATCCCAAAGATGCGAACGCGAGCTTCGGCAAGCACGTGCTAACGCCGAGCCTGGCTCTGACCAGCTTCGCGGCGGTCACTCCCGACCACTGGCGCGTCGAATACTGGGACGAGAACCTCCTGCACGGACGCCCTCCGCATCGGCCCATGCCGCAAGTAGTCGGCATTACCGTTCATCTCACCTTCGCCAAGCGGGCCTACGAGCTTGCGGATTGGTATCGCGCGCGCAGCGCTAAAGTAATTCTGGGCGGCTTGCACGTGCTCTCCTGTCCGGAGGAATGCGCGCCCCATGCCGACGCGCTCGCGTTGGGCGATGGCGTCCAACTCTGGCACCGCATTCTGCGCGACGTGGAGCAAGGGACACTTCAGACCCGCTACATCGCCAGCTATGAGAATGATTACCGCGATGACCCTCCGCCGCGACGCTCGATCCTGCCCCGCCGCAGCTTTCTCACCACCACCAGCCTGATCGCGACACGTGGATGTCACAACCGCTGCGGCTTCTGTTATCTGGCCACCGACGGCCTGCGCATGCCTTACCGCATGCGCCATCCTCAGCAAGTTGCGGCCGAATTCAAAGCAGACGATCAGCCGTATGCGGTCTTCATCGACAACAATTTGGGTTCCCGACGCGATTACCTGCATGCCTTATGCAACGCCCTGAGGCCGCTGAACAAAATCTGGAGTGCCGCCGTAACCATAGATGTCACGGACGATCCCGGCCTCATTCGCGCAATGGCCCTGGCCGGTTGCACAGGCGTATTCATCGGTTTCGAATCGTTATCCGACCAAAATCTCTCGGACGCAAACAAGAAGACTCCGAAAACGTCGGAGTATGCCCGCCGTGTGCGCATTCTCCACGACTACGGCATCCAGGTGAACGGCTCTTTCGTCCTCGGTTTCGATCACGATCGCAAAGATGTTTTCGCGCACACAGCGGAGTGGATTGAAGAGAATCGTCTGGAGTGCGCCACCTTCCACATCCTCACTCCATATCCGGCGACCCCGTTGTTTCGCCAGATGGAAGCGGAAGGCCGCATCCTGCATCGCGACTGGACCTTGTATGACACGGGCCATGCCGTCTTCCGGCCGAAGCACATGACTCCGGAAGAGCTTGAGCGAGGCTATGGGTGGATCTACCAGCGGCTGTTCTCTCATTCATCTATCTGGCGCCGCAGGCCGGAACAGTGGCAGGCCGTCCCGCTCTATCTCGCGATGTCGTACCTTTACAAACGATCGAACCGCTTTTGGCACTTGCTCATCCAGCACGATCTGGTGAACCCAGTCTGGAAGCCGCTGGTGGAGATGACCCGCTGGCGCCATGTGCGATTCCGGCGTCAGTTGGAGGCGCATCAAAGGAAGACGAGTGCAGCGGGGCAAATCGTATCCGCCGGCGTGTAGAGTACCCAATCTCCGCTGCCTCTCTCCTGCGGGGAAACCGGTCCACGTGACATTGCGATAAGATCAAAGAGTATGAATCCCTCAACAACTGAGGCAAAAATGGCGGAAAACTCCGCGCCCGAGCCTCGTCCCTCCAACTTCCTTCGCGATCGTATAGCCGAAGATCTGAA
>Ga0070681_10002484_pt1 | contig 16880 bp, 16 predicted proteins | sample KBSC83BmetaG_FD_65650 | JGI IMG/M metagenome (GOLD analysis project Ga0070681, IMG submission 65650) | Corn rhizosphere microbial communities from Kellogg Biological Station, Michigan, USA - KBS C8-3B metaG | ecosystem: Host-associated > Plants > Roots > Rhizosphere | place: USA: Michigan...
GACTCGGTCCGGGCCCGGTGCAGCAGCGGCGCCACACCGACCTGCGCGTAGGTGAGGGCGACGCCGCGGTAGTCACGGGAGGTGCCCCCGTCGCTGTTGCGGAACTCCGGGTCGAGCGCAATGCCGTGCAGGTGAGCGGCCGCCGCCCACTGTCGCTTGAGGTGCTCGGTGGGCGCGACGACCGTGATCCGCTGGACGACCCCCTCGGTGAGCAGGCGCCCGGCGAGGTCGAGCGCGAAGCGCGTCTTGCCGGCGCCCGGGGTCGCGACCGCCAGGAAGTCGCGCGGACCGCGGGCGAAGTAGGCGTCGAGCGCGGCGATCTGCCAGGCGCGCAGGGCAGCAGCGACCGGAAGGGGAGAAACGGACATGGGAGCCCGAGGCTAACCCGGCGACCCACCGTCTCCGTGCAGCAACGCGCGGACCTCGTCGTCGGTGGTCTCCCTGAAGTCGCGGTAGTGGCTGCCGACCGCGGTGAAGTCCGCCGGAGTCGAGCAGCAGACGACCTCGTCGGCGATCGTGCCGAGCTCGCGCACCGACTGAGCGGGCGCGACGGGGACGGCGACGACGACCCTGGCCGGCTCGTACCGGCGCGCCGCCTCGACCGCCGCTCGCATCGAGGCGCCCGTGGCCAGGCCGTCGTCCACCAGGATCACGACGCGCCCGGTGAGGGACAGCGGGGGCCGCTCACCGCGGTAGATCTCCTCCCGCCGCCGCAGCTCGGCGCCCTCCTCGGCGGCGACCCGTTCGACCGCCTCCTCGCTGATGCCGGCGGCGCGCAGGACCGGATCGTTCATGACCCGGATGCCGCCGCTCGCGATGGCGCCCATCGCGAGCTCCCGGTGGCCGGGTACGCCGAGCTTGCGGACCACGAACACGTCGAGCGGCGCGACCAGCACACGGGCGACCTCGGCGGCCACCGGGACGCCGCCGCGCGGCAACCCGAGCACCATCACGTCGGCGCGGTGGGCGTAGCCCGCGAGCGAGCGGACCAGCTCGCGACCGGCCTGGGCACGGTCGTCGTACACGCCGGTGCCCTACCCGCCGGCGCGGGCCAGCAACTCCCCGGCCCCCGCACCGCGGATCGACGCGTCGAGGACTTCGACCGTGTGCGCGAGCGGCAGCGGCCGGCCGGCGCGACGCAGCGCGGCGTCGATCTGCATGAGGCACCCGGGATTTGCGGTCACCAGCAGCGCGGCGCCGGTGGAAGAGACGTTGGCGGCCTTGCGGTCGCCGAGAGCACGCGCAGGGTCGGGCTCGAGGATGTTCCAGACGCCGGCCGACCCGCAGCACACGTCGCCCTCGGGGATCTCGCGCAGGTCCAGTCCCGGGATGCCACGCAGCAGCTCCCGCGGCTGGGCACGCACGCCCTGCGCGTGGCCGAGGTGGCAGGCGTCGTGGTAGGCCGCCGTCAGCTCGACGGGGTGCCGCTCGGCCCGCGGGCCGAGCTCGGCGAGCAGCTCGGCGACGTCGCGCACCTTGGCGGTGAAGGCCGCGGCCCGCCCGGCCCACTGCGGATCATCGGCCAGCAGCTCGGCGTACTGCTTCATCGACGAGCCGCAGCCCGCGACGTTGACCGCGACGTAGTCGACGTCGAGGTCGGCGAACGACTCGACCAGCCGGCGGGCGAACGCGCGGGCTTCATCCTCGCGCCCGGTGTGCAGGCTCAACGCGCCGCAGCAGCCCTGCTCCGGCGGCGCGAGCACGTCGCAGCCCTCGGCGGCCAGCACCCGCACGGTCGCCGCGTTGACGCCGGGGAAGAACTCTCGTTGCACGCAGCCGAGCAGCATGCCGACGCGGGCCCGCCGCTCCCCCGCCGCAGGCGTGTACGCCGGCACCGGTGCTGCCGCCCGGACGACGGGAAGCAGCTCCTCCATCGCGCCGAACGTCGGCGGCAGCCGGTCGAGCAGCCCGCTGCGCCGCACCAGCCGGCCGAGCCCGCTGCGCTGGTAGGCGCGCAGCGGGGCGCGCAGCCGGCGCAACCGCGAGGGGTAGGGGAACAGTGCGAAGATGGCTTCGCGCAGGGCGCGCTCGCGCCGCGGGCGGTCGTAGCGGCGCTCGACCTGGGCGCGGGTTGCCTCGATGAGCCTGTCGTACTGCACGCCGGACGGGCACGCGGTGACGCAGGCCATGCAGCCGAGGCACTGGTCGAAGTGCGGCACCAAAGGCTCCAGCGGTGCGCCCTCCAGGCCCTGATTCATGAGGTGGATGCGCCCGCGCGGGGAGTCCATCTCCTCGCCCCACAGCAGGTAGGTCGGGCACGTCGGCAGGCAGAAGCCGCAGTGCACGCAGTCGTCGATGAGCTCACGCGACGGCGGATGGTGCCCGTCGAACGCCGGCTGCGGTGCGGACGCCATCAGATCCCTCCGACGAACCGGCCGGGGGCCAACCGCCGCTGCGGGTCGAAGCGTTCCTTGACCCGCCGCATCAAGGCGAGCCCGGCCACCGGGCCCCACGGATCCACCCGCCGCCGGTCCTCCTCCGAAGCATGCAGCACGACGACGCTGCCGTCGTGGCCCGCAATCGCCTCGCGCAGAGGTGGCACGTCGTCGACCGCGGCCAGGGCGGCGTAGAGCACCCCGACGCCGGCGGGTCCGGACACCCGGGTCGCGCCGGCGGCACGCAGCGCCTCGAGCACCTGCGGCACGGCCGCGACCTCGGCGGCCACCTTGATGCCGACCTCACCTTCGCCCCACGGCCGCGACCCGAACCCCTCGGGCACCGTGCCGGCGATCTCGCCGCCGATCGCCTCGGCCATCGACGCGGCCCGCGCGCCGACTCCCGCCTCGACGCCCTCGATCAGCACCGTCACCCGGCCGTCGGCATAGTCGATGGCGGAGGCGACGGCCTGCGAGTGCAGCGCACCGGCCACGGCGCGGCCCACGTCGGCCGGCGTCGGCGTTTCGACGACGACGACCGCGCCGGCCTCCGGCAACGGGTGCAGGCGGAAGGTCAGCTCGGCGAGGACGGCCAGGGTCCCGTAGGACCCGCAGAACAGCTTGCACAGGTCGTATCCGGCGACGTTCTTGACGACCTTGCCGCCCGCGCGGGCGACGGTGCCGTCTGCGAGCACGAACGTCGTGCCGATGAGCAGGTCACGTGGACCGCCGTACAGCAGCCGTCGAGGGCCGGTCGCGGCCGTCGCGACGATGCCGCCGAGCGTGGCGCCCGCCTCGGGCGGGTCGAGCGCGAGCCACTGCCCGGCGCCGGCGAGCGCCGCCTGCAGGTCGGCGAGGCGCACTCCCGCCTGCGCGGTCACGACGAGGTCACCCGCGGCGTGGTCGACGATCTCGCGGAGGTCGGCGACGTCGAGGTAGGCCGACCCGTCCGGCGCGCCTCCCCAGTCCTGCTTGCTGCCGCCACCGCGCACGACGAACGGGCCAGGAGCCGACCGGACGGCCTCGGCCAGCTCCGCTACCGAGCGCATCAGAACATCTCCGCGCGGCCCTGCGCGACCAGCGGATGCACGCCACGCCTCGGCCCCGGCGCCTCCCCGCACAGCCGCGGCGTCGGGAAGACCTTGCCCGGGTTGCACAGGTGCTCCGGGTCGAACGCGCACCGGAGCAGCTGCATGACGTCGAGGTCGGTCGCGCTGAACATGCGCGGCATGTGGTGCTTCTTGTCGCTGCCCACGCCGTGCTCGCCGGTGATCGACCCGCCGTGCGCGATGCACGCGTCGAGGATCGCGCCCGCGACCTCCTCGGCGCGCTCGGTCTGGCCCGGCTGCGTCGCGTCGAACAGCACCAGCGGGTGCAGGTTGCCGTCGCCGGCATGGAAGACGTTGGCGACGCGTACGCCGTTGCGCTCGGCGATCTCGCCGATCTCACGCAGCACCTCGGGCAGGGCGGTGCGCGGGATCACGCCGTCCTGCACGTAGTAGTCGGGGCTGATGCGGCCGACGGCGGCGAATGCGGACTTGCGCCCCCGCCAGATCAGCCCCCGCTCGACGTCGTCGGCGGCCACGCGCAGCTCGAAGGCGCCGGCGTCGGCACAGATCTGCCGCACCCGCGCGAACCCCGCCTCGACCTCGGCGGCGGGTCCATCGAGCTCGACGATCAGCACCGCCCCGGCGCCCGCCGGGTAGCCGCACCGCACCGCGGCCTCGGCGGCCTCGATCGCCAGCGCGTCCATCATCTCGACGGCGGCCGGCACGATGCCGGCGGCGATGATCGCGCTGACGGCGGCACCTGCGTCGTCGGTGTGCGCGAAGCCGGCAAGCAGCGTCTGCACCGCCTCGGGCGAGCGCAGCAGCCGCACCGTCACCCCGGTCGTCACCCCGAGCGTCCCCTCGCTGCCGACGAACGCGCCGACGAGGTCGTAGCCCGGGCGCTCTACCGCCTTGCCGCCGAGGCCGACCAGCTCGCCGTCGGGCAGCACCACGTCGAGACCCGTGACGTGGTTGGCGGTGAAGCCGTACTTGAGGCAGTGGGCGCCCCCGGAGTTCTCGGCGACGTTGCCGCCGATCGAGCAGACCTGCTGGCTCGAGGGGTCAGGCGCGTAGTAGTAGCCGTCGGGCAGCGTGGCCCGGCTGACGTTGAGGTTGATCACGCCCGGCTCGACGACCGCCCGCTGGTTGGCGAGGTCGATCTCGACGAGGCGAGTCAGCCGCGACAGCACGATCAGCACGCCCTCGGCGTGCGGCAGCGCGCCGCCGGACAACCCCGTGCCACTGCCGCGCGCGACGAACGGCACGCCGTAGGCAGCGCAGCGGCGTACGACGAACCGCACGTCTTCCGCGCTCGACGGCAGCACGACGAGGGCGGGCACCACCCGGTAGGCCGTCAGCCCGTCGCACTCGTAGGTGCGCAGCTTCTCCGGATCGGTGTAGACCGCATCGGCGCCGAGCCGCGCGGTCAGCTCGGCCGCGAGTGCCGCGAGATCTGCCGCCGGTTCAGTCAAGCCGGTCGTAGGCCGGCAGGGTGAGGAAGGTGGTGAAGTCGTCGGCGAGCGCGACCTCTTCGAAGATGTCGCGGGCTTCCTTCCACCGGCCGCTGTCGTAGGTATCGCTGCCGATCTCCTCGCGGATCGCGGCGGTCGCCTCGTCGGCGGTCCGGCGCACGAGGTCGGGCGTCACCTGCTCGCCGGTGTCGGCGAGCGACGCTCCGTTGTGCACCCACTGCCAGACCTGCGAGCGGCTGATCTCGGCGGTGGCAGCGTCCTCCATGAGGTTGTGGATCGCGGCAGCGCCGTTGCCGCGCAACCACGACTCGATGTAGCGGATGCCGACGTCGACGTTGGTGCGCAGGCCGGCGCTGGTGATGTCGCCGGGCGTCTCCTTGGCGGCGAGCAGCTGGTCGGCGACGACGTGGACCTCGGGACGCTTGCGGTCGATCTGGTTGGGCTTGTCGCCCAGGACCTTGTCGAACTCCGCCTGGGCGGTCGGCACCAGGTCGGGATGCGCGACCCAGGTCCCGTCGAAGCCGTCGTTGGCCTCGCGCTTCTTGTCGGCGGCGACCTTCTCGAGCGCGACCTTGTTGATCTCCGGGTCCTTGCGGCTCGGGATGAATGCCGCCATGCCGCCCATGGCGAACGCCTCGCGCTTGTGGCAGGTCTGCACGAGCAGCTCCGTGTAGGCGCGCATGAACGGCACGGTCATCGTGACGCTGTTGCGGTCGGGCAGCATGAACTCCGCGCCGCGGTCACGGAACGTCTTGATCATGGAGAACATGTAGTCCCACCGGCCGGCGTTGAGCCCGTAGGAGTGGTCGCGGAGCTCGAAGAGGATCTCGTCCATCTCGAACGCCGCGGGGATCGTCTCGATCAGCACGGTGGCGCGGATCGTGCCGCGCGGCACGCCAAGGGCGTCCTGGGCGTGGTTGAAGACGTCGTTCCAGAGCCGCGCCTCGAGGTGCGACTCCATCTTCGGCAGGTAGAAGTAGGGCCGGGTGCCTTTGCCGATCAGGCGCTTGGCGTTGTGGAAGAAGAACAGCCCGAAGTCGAAGAGCGAACCGCTCACGGGCTTGTCGTCGACCAGCAGGTGCTTCTCCGGCAGGTGCCAGCCGCGCGGCCGCGGCATCAGCGTCGCGACCTCGTCCTTGAGCTTGTAGTCCTTGCCCTCGGGCGAGGTGAAGTCGATGCGCCGCTCGATGGCATCCGTCAGGTTGATCTGCCCCTGGATCATGTTGCTCCAGTTGGGCGTGTTGGCGTCCTCGAAGTCGGCCATGAAGACCTTCGCGCCGGAGTTGAGCGCGTTGATCAGCATCTTGCGCTCGGTCGGCCCGGTGATCTCGACCCGGCGGTCCTGCAGATCGGCGAGCGGGGCGACCCGCCACGAGGTGTCGGCGCGGACGTCCTTGGTCTCGTCGAGGAAGTCGAGGCGGCCCGTGTCGGCGGCCTGCTGGCGCCGCTGCTGCCGGCGGGCGAGCAGCTGCTCGCGCGTCGCGCCGAACCTGCGCTGCAAATCGGCGACGAACGCGAGCGCCTCGGGTGTGAGCACCTCGTCGTAGCGCTCGCCACTGCGTCCGAGCACCTTCGCCTGCGTGTCCGCCATCGTGACGGCGCCTCCCTCGTGTTGCGGTCGAACTCTCACCCTGACACACCGCCGCGAACCGGCGGCAACGCGCTGCTAGCGCCGACGGACCAGCCAGAAGAGCAGCGCGAGCACGGCGGCGACGCCGGCCACCGGAAGCAGTCGCTTGACGACCGGAGCACCGGCGGTCTCGAACAGGTCGATCGCCTCGGCGCTGCGCCGCGGCTGCGGGCGGCTGGTCGGGATCGCCCCGCCGGTCGGTGCCCCCGTGGGTGCCGCCGCGTCGGTCACCCGGCTGATCGGGGTGGCCGGCGCAGGCGCCGGGTCAACGGGCGCCGCCGCCGTGGCTGCTGCCGCGGGTTCGGCGGCGGCAGCCTCCGCGGGTGCGCGCTCGGCCGCCGCGCTCTCGCTCGCCTCGGCGCCGCTGGCCTGGATCTCCTCGGAGAGGCAGTCGGCGAACTGCTGGATCAGCTTGGCGCTGACGTCGGCCATCACACCGCGGCCGAACTGCGCGGGCTTGCCGGTCACGTTGAGGTCGGTGACGACCTTGACCTCGGTCTGGTCGCCCTGCTCGTGCATGGTCATCGTGACCGTGGCCTTGGCCGTGCCGCTGCCCCGCGACTCCTTCGCCGCCCCCTCGATGACGGCGCGCCTGGCGGCCTCGTCCTTCTCGATGAACGTCGCGGTGCCCTTGTAGGTCACGGTGATCGGGCCGACCTTGACCTTGACCCGCCCGTTGCTCGTGTCGCCGTCGACGGAGTCGAGCGTCGCTCCCGGCATGCACGGCGCCACCCGCTCGACGTCGAGCAGCACGCGCCAGGCCACATCGGCCGGCACGGGGACGGTGAACGAGTTCTCGAGCTGCATTCCCTCTCCTTACCCAGCGACGTCCGGTTACCCAGCGACGTCCGGCGGCTCGCTCGCGAGGCGGGCCAGGTCCGCGGGGGTGTCGATGTCGCTCTCGGAACCAAGATCCTCGCACGGCACGAGGACGACCCGGTCGGGGTGTCGACGCAGCCAGACCCGCGCGCCCGCGTCGCCCTCCGCCAGTGCGGCCACCTCGGCCCACGTCGAGGCGTCGAGGAGCACCGGGTTTCGCGGTTGCCGGTCGTACGTCGCGACGGCCGCCTCCGCGCCGGCCCGCCAGGCGTCGACCAGCCGCTCGACCAGCGCCGCGCTGACGTGGGGCTGGTCGGCGAGCGCGACGACGGCTGCCTCGGCGGTGCCGGCCAGGGCGGCCAGGCCGGCCTGCAACGAACTGCCGATGCCCTCGGCCCAGCGCGCGTTGTCGACGAGCGTGGCGGGCAGCCGGGCACGGCGGCGTACGTCGTCGGCACCGGCACCCAGCACGACCACGACCGGGTCGCAGCCGGCCTCGGCGAGGATCCGCGCGCCGCGCTCGACGAGCAGCTCGTCGCCGAACCGGACCAGCGCCTTGGGGCCGCCGAAGCGGCTACCGCCACCGGCTGCGAGCAGCAGCCCGGCCACCCTCATCCGCAGCCGGTCATCCGTGGACGGCCGCGCGGTCCTCGTGGATGCGACCGGACGTCTCGGACAACGGCTGCCCGGAGCCGCCCCAGCGCCGCTGGATGATCTCGGCGGCGATCGAGACGGCGGTCTCTTCGGGGGTGCGCGCGCCGATGTCGAGGCCGACCGGCGAGGACAGACGGGCGATCTCCGCGTCGGTCATGCCGATCTCACGGAGCCGGCGCAGCCGGTCGTCGTGCGTGCGCCGGCTGCCCATGGCGCCGATGTAGGCCGCGGGACGGCGCAGCGCGAGCTCGAGAAGAGGTACGTCGAACTTCGGGTCGTGGGTGAGGACGGCGATGACCGTGCGCTCGTCGGTCGGGGTGCGCTCGAGGAACTTGTGCGGCCACTCGCAGACGACCTCGTGCGCCTCCGGGAACCGCTTGCGGGTCGCGAAGACGGGCCGCGCGTCGCAGACCGTGACGTGGTAGCCGAGGAAGACGCCGACCCGCGCCATCGCGCCGGCGAAGTCGATCGCGCCGAAGACCAGCATCCGCGGCGGCGGGTTGAACGCCTGGACGAAGACGGCGACCTCGTCGACGCGGCGCTCGCCGCGCGGGCCGTAGTGCCGGGTGCCGGTTTGGCCCTGGGCGAGCATGCCGCGCGCATCGTCGGTGACCGCCACGTCGAGGCCCTCGTTGCCGAGCGATCCCTCGGCCCGGTCGGCCCAGACGGCGACCTGCCGGCCGAGCGGGGCGCCGTCGACGACGGTGGCCAGCGCAACCGGTTCGTCGCGGCCAAGCGAGTCCATGACCGGCCCCAGCAGGCTGCCGCCGCGGACGGGCTGGACCAGCACGTCGAGGATCCCGCCACAGGTGAGCCCCACGGCGAAGGCCTCGTCGTCGCTGATGCCGTAGGTCTCCAGCACCGGTTCACCGGACGCGAGCACGGACTGCGCGACCTCGTAGACGGCGCCCTCCACGCACCCGCCGGAGACGCTGCCGACGACCTCGCCGTCCGCGCTGACCGCCATCACGGCACCCGGCTGGCGGGGCGCCGACCCGCGGATGCCGACGACCGTGGCGACGGCGTAGGCCGTGTCGCTGTCGTGCCACGCCTTGAGTTGGTCGAGCACCTCACGCATGGGTGACCTCTCTCCTGCCGGCTCCGGCGACCACGGCGGCGAGCCGCTCCAACGCGGCCAGGCTGTGGCCCTCCACGAAGTCATCGACGCTCGGCAGGGCCGCCGCCATTCCCGCGGCCAACGGCGCGTAGCCGGGGCGCGCCTTGCGCGGGTTGGCCCAGACGACGCGATGGGCCAACCGGTGCAGCCGGGCCATCTGCTCGCCGAGCAGGGCGGGGTCGCCGCGTTCCCAGCCGTCGGAGAGCACGACGACGACGGCGCCGCGGGCCATGCCGCGCTGCCCCCACACGTCGAGGAACGCCTTGAGCAGCTCACCGAGCCGGGTGCCGCCGGACCAGTCGGGGATCGCGTGGGCGGCCGCCGCCATGGCGGCGTCGGCGTCACGGTGGGCCATCTCGCGGGTGACCCGGGTGAGCCGGGTGCCGATGGTGAAGACCTCGGTCGGCGCCCGCCCGCGGTGGCTCGCGGCGTGCGCGAAGCGCAGCAGCGCGTCGGCGTAGGCACTCATCGAGCCGCTGATGTCGACCAGGAGCACCACGCGCCGGGGACGTTCCCGCCGGTCCCGGCGGGCGAGGTGCGGGGTCTCGCCGCCCGCGCGCAGCAGCAGCCGCATGGTGCGCGCCTGGTCCACCCGACCGCGGTGCGCCCGCGCGAGCCGGCGGGTGCGCCGCCGCTCGCCCGGCAGGGAGAAGGCCGCGAGCAGCCGCCGCAACGCGGCCCTGTCGGCGGCGTCGAGGCTCGCGATGTCACGTTCGCGCAGCACCTCGGTGGCACTGGCGGCAGCCGGCAGCGCGTCACGCTCCGCACCGGCATCACCCCCCGTCGCCGACTCCGCGTCGGGTGAGGCGACCAGCCGCAGCTGCGGCCGCTGCGCCGCCTGCTGCGGCGCGCGCGGAGCGGGCCGTTCACCGAAGTACGTCGCGAACACGTCGTCGTAGCGCGCGATGTCGTCGGCGCTGCCGCACAGCGTGAGCCGGCCGGCCCAGTAGACGTCGCTGCGACGCGCACCGTCGAGCCGGTCGAGCGCACGCACCATCTCGTGCACCCGGTCCGGCGTGGCCTCGACGCCCGCGGCGCGCAGCGTGCGGGCGAGACCGACGACCGTGTCGGTCACGTCGTAGGCCGCGCCGCTATCACCCACCACGCGCCTCCGCGAGCAGCCCACCGAAGTCCAGACCGCGAGCGCGGTCCTGGTCCTCGCGGTACTTGAGCACGCTGCCGAGCGTCATCGTCGCCAGATGCGGGTCGAGCCGCTGCGCACCGAGAGCGAGCAGGGCCTCGGTCCAGTCGAGCGTCTCGGCGACGCCGGGCGGCTTCAGCAGGTCCTGCCCGCGCAGCTGCTGCACGGCGTGGGCGACCTCGGTCGCGAGGCGCTGCGTCGCCTCGGGCAACCGGCGTCGCACGATCGCGACCTCGCGCTCGAAGGACGGGTGCTCGACCCAGTGGTAGAGGCAGCGCCGCTTGAGCGCGTCGTGTACCTCGCGAGTGCGGTTGGAGGTGACGATCGCGACCGGCGGCACGTCGGCGTGCACGGTGCCCAGCTCCGGGATCGAGACGGTGAAGTCGGACAGGACCTCGAGGAGGAACGCCTCGAACTCGTCGTCGGCCCGGTCGACCTCGTCGACCAGTAGCACGCTCGGAGAGGTCTCGAGCGCCTGCAGCAGGGGCCGGGCGACCAGGAAGCGGCGGCTGTAGAGCTCGTCCTCGAGCTGCTCCACGTCCTCCTGCTGGGCGCGGCCGGCCGCCTCGGCCGTGCGCAGGTGCAGCAGCTGGCGCGGGAAGTCCCAGTCGTAGAGCGCCTGCGCAGCGTCGATGCCCTCGTAGCACTGCAACCGGATCAGCGGCGCGCCGAGGATGTCGGCGAGCGCCTTAGCCAGTGCGGTCTTGCCGACCCCGGCCTCGCCCTCGAGGAACAACGGCCGCGACAGCGCGAGGCCGAGGTAGGCCGCGGTAGCCAGCCCGTCGTCGGCGAGATAGCCGTGGTCGTCGAGCAGGCGACGCAGGTCGTCGGGCCCCTCGACTCCTTCGGGCAGCAGTCCGCGTCGCTCGGCTGACATGCCTCCAGTCTGCTCCCCCTGCGATCTTCCGGCGCATCCCCCGGGACGCTTCCCGACGTCTTCTGCCGCGTTGTGGGGGTCGATAGGGATCCTCGGACCCCCACACGGCGGCAGCAGTCGTCAGCCGGCGGCCTTGAGGACCGCTCGGGCGGTGAGCACCTGGACGAGGTGGTTGCGGTAGTCGGCCTGCGCGTGCAGGTCGCTGGTGGGTCGCGCGCCGTCGGTGGCACGCGCGGCCGCCTGCCTCACCGCCTCCTGCGACGCGGCGCCGCCCGCCAGCGCCTGCTCGACCGCGGTCGCGCGGACCGGGGTCGGCCCCATGTTGGTGAGCCCGATGCGGGCCTCGGCGATCGAGCCGTTCGAACGACGGACGGCCGCGGCCACCCCGACGATCGCCCAGGCCTGCGCGACCCGGTGGAACTTCTCGTAGTGCACGCCCCAGCCGTCGCCCAGCTTGGGCAGCGACACTTCGACCAGCACATCATCGGGCGCGAGCGCCGACTGCAGGTAGTCGGTGAAGAACTCGCTCGCCGGCACGGTGCGTCGCCCCGACGGCCCCTGCACCACGAACTCCGCGTCGAGCGCCAGCGCGACCGCCGGCAGGTCTCCCGCCGGGTCGGCATGCGCGAGGGAACCGCCGAATGTGCCGCGATGGCGCACCTGCCGGTCGGCGACGGTGGCGGTGGCCTCGGCGACGAGCGGGGCGTGGCGGCGTACGGCGTCGCTGCCCAGCACCTCGGCGTGCGTGGTCATCGCACCGATGACCAGCCGATCCCCCTCCTCGCGGATGCCGCGCAGTGCGGCGACGCGGCCGAGGTCGACGACCACCTCGGGGTAGGCCAGCCGCAGGCGCAGCAGCGGCAGCAGGCTCTGGCCGCCGGCCAGCAGCTTGGCATCGCCGGCGCCCGCCAGCGCGGCGACCGCCTCGTCGACGGACGACGCGCGCACGTAGTCGAACTCCGCGGGGATCATCGGGCACCTGCCTGCGCCTCGTGGAGGGCGCGCCAGACGCGCTCCGGCGAGCACGGCATGCGAACGTCCTGCACCCCGAGATGGCGTACGGCGTCGAGGACCGCGTTGACCACGGCGGGGGTCGAGGCGATCGTGCCGGCCTCCCCCACCCCCTTGACGCCGAGCGGGTTCGACGTCGAGGGGGTGACCGTGCGGTCGGTGACGAACTCCGGCAGGTCGGACGCGGCGGGCACGAGGTAGTCGACCAGGGTGCCGCTGGTGAGGTTGCCGTCGGCGTCGTAGACGCCCTCCTCGAACAACGCCTGCGCGATGCCTTGCGCGAGCCCGCCGTGCACCTGCCCTTCGACGATCAGCGGGTTGATGACGTTGCCGACGTCGTCGACCGCGACGTACTTCCGGATCTGCACCCAGCCGGTCTCGGTGTCGACCTCGACCGCGCACAGGTGCGTGCCGTGCGGGAAGGAGAAGTTCTCCGGATCGAGCACGTAGTCGCTGTTGAGCGACGGCTCCATGCCCTCGGGCAGGTTGTGCGCCGCGAACGTCGCGAGCGCGACCTCCTGAATGCTGACCTTCGCGTCGGGTGACCCCTTGACACTGAAGACGCCACGCTGGAAGTCGATGTCGCCCTCGCTCGCCTCCAGCAGGTGGGCCGCGACCCTACGAGCCTTGTCGACGACCTTCTCGCAGGCCTTGTGCACGGCGATGCCACCGACGACCAGCGACCGCGACCCGTAGGTGTCCATGCCCATCGGCGCCGTCTTGGTGTCGCCGTGGATCACCTCGACGTCCTCGAACGGCACGCCCAGCGCGTCGGAGGCGATCTGCGACCACGAGGTGACGTGGCCCTGCCCGTGCGGGCTGGTGCCGGTGACGACCTCGACCTTGCCGGTCGGCAGCATCCGGATCGTCGCGGCCTCCCACCCGCCGGCACCGTAGGACAGCTGCCCGAGGACCCGCGAGGGCGCGAGGCCGCACATCTCGGTGAACGTCGAGATGCCGATGCCGAGCTGCACGGGATCGTTGCGGTCTCGCCGCTGCTGCTGCTCGGCGCGCAGCCCCTCGTAGTCGAACAGCTCGGTCGCTCGGTCGGTGGCGGCTTCGTAGTTGCCGCTGTCGTAGGTCAGCCCGGCGATCGTCGTATAGGGAAACTCCTCGTGCCGGATCCAGTTCTTGCGACGCAGCTCGAGCGGGTCCATGCCGAGCTCGACGGCCAGCTCGTCCATCACCCGCTCGATGGCGAACGTCGCCTCGGGTCGGCCCGCGCCGCGGTAGGCGTCGGTCGGGGTCTTCGTGGTGAAGACGCCGGTGCAGGTGAAGCGGTAGGCGTCCATCTTGTAGATGGCGTTGAACATGAAGGCACCGAGCACCGGCACGCCGGGCGTCACCAGCATCAGGTAGGCGCCCATGTCGGCCTTGAGCTCGACCTTCAGCCCGCGGATCGTGCCGTCCCGGTCGGCGGCGATCGCGATGTCCTGGATCTGGTCACGGCCGTGGTGGGTGGCGAGGAAACCCTCGCTGCGCGACTCGGTCCACTTCACCGGCCGGCCGAGCCTCCGCGCGAGCAGCAGGCAGACGACCTCCTCGCCGTAGACCTGCAGCTTGGAGCCGAAGCCGCCGCCGACGTCCGGGGCGACCACCCGCAGCTTGTGCTCCGGCAGTCCGGTGACCATGGCCAGCATCAGCTTGAGCACGTGCGGCACCTGCGTGGAGGAGTAGACGGTGTACTCGTCGCTGGCGGGCAGCGGCGCGACGACGACCGCCCGCGGCTCCATCGCGCAGGGCACCAGCCGCTGCTGGATGAACCGCCGCTCGACGACCACCTCCGCGGCGGCGAACACGTCGTCGACGGGTCCGTTCTCGAACGGCCAGGTGAACGACCTGTTGGTGCCCTTGTCGGCATGGACGAGCACCTCGTCCTTGAGCGCCTCCTCCATGTCGACGACGGCCGGCAGCGCGTCGTACTCCACGTCGATCGCCTCCAGCGCGTCGGCGGCGCTGTAGCGGTCGCGGGCCACCACGACGGCAACGGGGTCGCCGACGTGCCGGACCTCGTCGACCGCGATCGGGTGGTGGTCGGGATGCACCATGTCGGGCGTCACCGGCCAGGCGCACGGCAGGCCGATCTGGTCGGCCCCCAGATCCGACGCGGTGTAGGCCGCGATGACACCCGGCCGCTGCAGCGCCCCTGACACGTCGAGCTTCGTGATGCGCGCGTGCGCCATCGGGCTGCGCAGCAGCGCGGCGTGCAGCATGCCGGGGAACTGGATGTTGTCGGTCCAAGTGGTCTGGCCGGTGACGAGCTTGGCGTCCTCCTTGCGGGCGCGCCGCCGCCCGATCTCCGTCGTCTGGTCGGGCGGCGCGAGCACGTCGGCCTGCCGGATCTGCTCGGCGACGAGACCTGCGTCGAGTTCCTCGGTCACTTCGCGGCCTCCATCTGCTCGGCGGCCTGGCGGACCGCGCGGACGATGTTCTGGTAGCCGGTACAGCGGCACAGGTTGCCCTCGAGGCCGTGCCGTATCTCCTCGTCGCTGGGCGACGGGTTGTCACGCAGCAGGTCGACGGCCGCCATGATCATGCCGGGGGTGCAGTAGCCGCACTGCAGTGCGTGGTTGTCGTGAAACGCCTGCTGCACCGGGTGCCACTGACCGTCGGCGAGGCCCTGGATCGTCGTCACGTCCGCGCCGTCGGCCTGTACGGCGAGCACCGCGCAGCTCTTCACCGCCTTGCCGTCGAGATGCACCGTGCACGCACCGCAGTTGGAGGTGTCGCACCCGATGGGCGTGCCGGTGCGACCCAGCCGGTCGCGCAGGTAGTGCACCAGCAGGAGGCGGGGCTCGACCTCGTCCTGGTAACGCACCCCGTCGACGGTCATCTGCACTGTCGTCATGCCATCTCCTCGGCTCTCGGAGTCACGGCTGAGCGGACTGCGCCCGTGGCCCGACCCTAGGCCGAAACGCCCCGCGGACGTAAGGGTTCGACCGAAGGCTGCGGGGGCCGCCGCACTACAGTCCGGCCGATGGTCGAGACGGCGCCCGACGACGTCCGCTACTGCATCCGGTGCGGCGGCGCGATGGCCACGCGCGCCGTCCACGGGACGGCCCGTCGCGGCTGCCCGTCGTGCGGGCACGTCCACTTCACCGACCCGAAGGTCGGCGTCGGCGTGCTGTGCGTGCACGAGGGCCGCGTGCTGCTCGTGCGCCGCGGCATGGATCCCGAGCGGGGTCGGTGGGCCCTTCCTGCCGGCTTCCTCGACGCCGGTGAGGACCCCCGCACGCGGGCGGCGCAGGAGGTGCTGGAAGAGACCGGTCTCACCGTGGCCGTCGGCGATGTCGTCGACGTGTTCGGCGGCCACCCCGGTGGCGCGACGGTGTTCGTGCTGTACGCCGGCGCTTACGTCGCCGGCACGCCGGTCGCCGGGGACGACGCCGACGAGGCGCGCTTCTTCGGCCCCGACGAGCTGCCCGACCTCGCCTTCGAGAGCACGCTGGCCGGCGTACGCCGCTGGCTCGACAGCCGAGCCGAATAGCCAGGCACTTCCGCAGGGCGGCGCAGTTGCCCCACTATGAGCGGGTGGAGGGGGACCGCACCGGCACGGTCACCGTGCTGTTCACCGATCTCGTCGCGTCGACGCAGCTGCGCAGCCGGCTCGGCGACCTGGCCGCCGATGCCCGGCTGTGCCACGCGGCAGCGGGCGGCGAGGTCCTGGTCGCGGACGTCGTCAGGGTGCTGGCGGGCTCACGGACACCGCACCGGTTCGAGCCGCGTGGAGCACTCGAACTGGCCGGGCTGCCGGCGCGGCCGAGGGAGAAAACACCTTGACCCGCACCCGCCCGGGACTGAAGCCTGTCGCGTCGTGGGAAATTTCGCCCAAGACATTGCGGTGACGAAGGTCGGCGAGGGCCGCTACCGCGCCGACCTCGACCACGACTGGGACCTCTTCCCGATCCCGCAGGGTGGCATCGTCGCGTCGTTCGGCCTGCGCGCGGCCGCGGCAGAGATCGCCGACCCGGCCCAGCAGCTGCGCACCTGCACGACCGTCTTCGCCGGGCAGGTGGTGGCCGGCGAGCTCGAGATCGACGTGCAGGTGCTTCGCCACGGACGCTCCGCCTCGCAGATCGTCTCGACCGTGCGCAACTCCGGTTCGGCGGCCGGCGCGACGACGGTCTCGGTGTTCGGGGGTCCCCGGCGGGGTCCGACGTTCGTCGACGTGTCTCCTCCCCAGGTGGCCGCGCCGCTCGACTGCCCGTCGTACGCCGACGACCCCCCTCCCGGGGTGGAGCGGCACGAGCCGTCGCCGTTCTGGACCCGAGTGGAGGGCCGGCCGGCTCTCGGCCACGCCCCCTGGGAGGACTACGAGCCGACCACCTCGGACGTGGCGACGTGGTACCGCTTCCTCGACCCGCCCCGGCTCGACGACGGCAGCCTCGACCCGCTCGGCGTGCTCACGCTGGCCGACCGCATGCCCGGCTGCATCGGCGAGCGCCTGGGGCGCGACGACGACCAGTGGTTCGCGCCGAGTGCCGACCTGACCGTCCACCTCTTCGAGCCGCTGCGCACCGAGTGGCTCCTGGCGCACGACCGCGCCCGCTGGGCCGACGACGGCTGGGCATCCGCCGAAACCACCCTCTGGGACGAGCACGGCACGCTGGTCGGCTACGCGACGCAGATGATGCTGTTCACCTACACGAGGGGCTGAGCCGCGCCACCTCGACGACCCGCTGAGCCGCCGACTCCAACGGCCGAGAGTCCCTCCATCAACGGTTGACACGGCCCG
>Ga0070681_10002486_pt1 | contig 16877 bp, 17 predicted proteins | sample KBSC83BmetaG_FD_65650 | JGI IMG/M metagenome (GOLD analysis project Ga0070681, IMG submission 65650) | Corn rhizosphere microbial communities from Kellogg Biological Station, Michigan, USA - KBS C8-3B metaG | ecosystem: Host-associated > Plants > Roots > Rhizosphere | place: USA: Michigan...
GAAAGTTTCGCCGAAGAGGTTGCGGCGTCAGAATCGTTCGGAATTATTGCCAACCGATTTGACTATGCCGCCTGGTCAGTCTTCCGAAGCCAGAGAGCCCGGAGATAATCGACGCTGTAGGATCATCGGCGAAGAAATATCGATTCGATGATCACGACTTTCTAGATCGGATTGCCGCCCGATTTAGCATTTGCTGATTGAGGGGCACAGTGGACAGAGTTATTTTCGTACACATTCCAAAAACCGCGGGCACGTCGCTGATGACGTCGCTGCGAGAGGATGTTGGAAACACATTCTTCGATTACAACAATCCGATGAGTTGGAGATCTCCACTTAGAGAGGGCCGCTGCATTCTCGACAGCCGCACAACAACGGACGTTTGAGAGCCAGTGGTATTCGGCCATTTTCTCGCCGGCAAGTACGCCGACGCGTCTGTTTCAGGCTTCAAGAAGCGGCAAGGCCACCTCTACGTCACGTTCGTCCGCGAGCCGCTCCAAAGAGCCATATCTCACTACCATTATTGGCATCGCATCGAGCTACCTGGCCATCGAGTGTGGCGACAGTTCCGAAAAGGGCGGTGGCCGCTGGATCGCTTTCTTCTGTCAAAGGAAATGGCAAATATCTATTCCAAGTTTCTTTGGGGATTTCCCATCCAGAACTTCGACTTCATCGGACTCTCGGAGCGTTATGACGAGAGCGTTCGGCTCTTGTCTGAAGCCGCACCAGCACTCCGCAAACTCAAAAGCCGAAGAGAGAATGTGAATTTAAATTCTTCAGGACAAGCCTATACGGTGGATGCCTCTCTCGCAGGCGCTTTCAAGAAGCTGAATGTGGCGGACTATCGGATATACGAACATGCCCTCTGCACATTCGCGCGGCAACGTCACATGTATCGTAGAGATCTAGAAACCGTCGATTCCGAGAACGGCAGAAGCACCTCTTGAACAGAGTTTCCGCCGGTTTTAGGGACGTGAATGTAAATCCAGTTATGGGGAGTCGATAGCATTTTACTTTGCCGCCGCGACGTAATCGACGAAGCGAAGGGTGCTCTCGAAGGCCTTCATAATCCTATCTTTCTGAGCAGCGTTACGCATGACAGTCGCAAACTCAGGAACCCTGTGTCGAAAACCGGCCTTCTCGAAGACAGTGAGCTCAGCCCCAGAAACGCCGATTTCGGCGCAGACGTCTTTGATTGACTGCGCTAGCTCTTCGTACTTGTAGATTCGGTCAACGAGTAAGTTCCCGCCCTCATCCGTGTAAATCGGTGAATTGTTCGGGAAGACTCCGCGTTCTAAATAATCTTCCCACGTCTTCGGATTGCCTTCGGCTTGATGACCGGGAGAATTCAGCAGCATGGCAAAATGCGACAGACACTTGTCAATCGGATGTCGCTCAAAGCAGAATTTGAAAAATGTCGAGAACTGTTCTGGCTCCAACGCTTGCCTAATCTCGACGGCGGGCATGTGATTGTAGAAGGTGGTCGCGCCTTGTGAGGTGAAGTTGCAAGGAACGTGGCTTGGATTTGCAGGAAATATCGGAGTTACAATGTCGGCGCCGGAGCAATATTGAGACAGAAAAACCTCAATTGAAGTTCCGGCGGTCTTCGCCGTCTTTACGAAGATAAACTTCTTTGAGAACGATACTATCGCCACGGTGAACCCCATCTCCCAGAATTCGTCTGCTACCACCAGACGCCGCACGCGTCTACGCGTACTGCCCTCCCGTCGCGGTTGAGCCCGCCGAGTTGCCTGGAAAATAATTCGCACTCCCGCTGCTAAACGAATTGACAACGCCATTGAGCGTTGCTGAGTAGCGAACGCCCGTCGCACTCCCGCTGAATGTTACTAAGCCCGCGGAACATTGGACCGCGCCGATAGTCGTCACAGCCGCGAACGCTGAGGAAAACGCCGGGGTTCCCACAAGAGTAATTGTCAGAGAATTTGTAACAGCATTGATGTTTCCGAAGGTATTGGCAATAAAGTGCCGTACCGCGCCACCTGTTATAGAATAGTCGCCTTCGATATTAATTGAGCCGCCCAACGACACACGTAACTGATCCGACAAACCGGAACCTAGAACGATTTTTCTTATCCAGACGACGGAGGTCCCATCGACGTATATTCCATGATTGGTCGCCGTTGACTGCAACGTGACGCCGCGAACGCGATAAGTGGTTTTGAGTGACGGGAATGCGAGCAAACCAGCCGCCGAACCAAGCGCCGTAGAACTTGTAATGACGACATTTGCGGGGGTCGTTTCATTGCCGACAAGCCAAATCTCGCCTGCGCCCACGGCAGACTTACCGAGGATCGGCGAGATTATCGTGTAGGTGCCGTCAGCGATCGAAATCGTGACGTTGTAAATCGAAATATCGAGCGTGGCGGCGGTATCGATTGCCTTTTGTATCGTCAGAAATGCGCCGCCCGATGTGTTCGTCACCCCGTCGTTGCTGTCGCTTCCGTCGGTACGGACGTAGTAGGTGCGGTTTGCCGTCAGCAGTTCGCGGGCCGCACCCGCAGCGGGGAACGATACTTTACCCGTCGTGCGATCGATCCGGATGCTGTCGAACCATGCGGAGCCGTCGGGGCTCACCTTGAAATGAAAGTCGTCGTCGCCGGTCAGGCCGATTTCGGCGCGGCCAGAGAAGCCGTCCTGAAACAGGAATGACGCGGTATCCGACCCCGAGTTCTTGTTGATCTTAACCTGGTGGCCGTTGCCGTCGTGATTGAACAGCGAGGCCGGGCTCGACACCGCAAGCCTGTTGGTCGTATCGGCGGTCGCGTTGACGCCGAGAGTGACCGGATCTATCGGGGTATAGCGGGCATCGCCTCGACCCTCGGTGAGATACTGCAGGTGATCGTCGTCCGCTAGACCCGTCAACATGCCATGATCCGTGACGCCACCTCCGCCGCCTCCACCGCCCGTCGTGACCGGCGACCAAGCCGCAGAATCGTAGACGATCAGGACGTTCTCGCTGGCGACCCAAGCGATCCAGCCATCCTTCGGCGCGTAGAAGGACCAGCCGCCGTCCTGGAAGGCTGCGATCTTATCGCTCTCGCCCGCCCACGCACCGCTAGCGCCGGCTGCAACCACGTACCGGCTGCCTTCTACGGGGGAAGCCGGCGGACCCGTCAGAACCCGGCTTTCAACCGAGAGCTGCACCAGGCAATCGAGGGCGCGGATGGCTTCATTGTGCGTGACATGCTTCTGGGCCTGGGAAGCAAGAATGTAGGGCAGTGAGAGGTTCGCCGTTTCGTTCATGCGTACGCAAAATCCTGATCGAACCTCCCTCCGCCTAAGATAAAGCGGCTGCGACCTGCGGGGATAAGTTTTTTGCGATCGGTTTCTGTGCGGCCGTTCACCCACTCAAAACCGCGACAGTGAGACCACATGCCGCCGCCGTGACCCGGCCTCTGATTGACAGCGCCGGTGGAGCGGCTAAACCGCGAGAAGGACTTCAGTTCTTTGCCCACCACGTATCTGACCGCCTGCGAACGCGGGCTGGCGAGGATCAGCACTATGAAATTTCTGGTTACGGGAGCCGCCGGCTTCATCGGCTTTCATACGGCTGTGCGCCTGCTCGATCGCGGCGAAACCGTCGTCGGCGTCGATAACCTCAACGGCTACTACGACCCGAGCCTCAAAGAAGCGCGGCTCGCGATCCTTCAAGGCCGAAAGGGCTTCTCATTTTTTCGCCAGGACATTGCCGACCGCGGCGCGATGGCGAAACTGTTCAACTCGGAGCGCCCGGACAAAGTCATCCACCTCGCGGCGCAGGCGGGCGTTCGTCCCGGTAGCGCCGACGCCAACGCCTATATCGATTCCAACATCGTCGGGACGCAGAACGTCCTCGAAGGCTGCCGCCACACGAACGTGCAGCATCTCGTGCTGGCGTCATCGAGTTCGGTCTACGGCGCCAATACCGCCATGCCGTTCAGCGTGCACGACAATGTCGACCACCCCTTGAGCCTCTACGGCGCGACGAAGAAATCGAACGAACTCGCTGCACACGCTTACGCGCATCTCTATGGGCTTCCGGTGACGGGCCTGCGCTTCTTCACCGTCTACGGACCGTGGGGCCGGCCGGACATGGCGCTCTTTCGCTTCACCCAGAAAATTCTCGCAGGCGAGCCGATCGAGGTTTTCAACCACGGCCGTCATGCACGCGATTTTACTTACATCGATGACATCGTCGACGGCGTATTGCGCACGGCGGACAAGATAGCCGAACCCAATCAGAACTGGAACGGCGACGCGCCCGACCCGGCAACGTCGTCGGCTCCCTACCGGCTTTACAATATCGGCAACAACAATCCGGTCGAGCTGATGGATTTCATCGCCGCGATCGAGACGGCGCTCGGCCGTGAAGCCAAGAAAGTCTTTCTGCCGATGCAGCCGGGCGACGTGCCGAAGACGTTCGCTAACATCGATGATCTCGTTCACAACGTCGGCTTCAGGCCTTCGACGCCGCTGACCGAGGGCATCGAACGCTTCGTCGCCTGGTATCGGTCCTACTACAAGTAAAGCTGACGCGTGACTTCAAGTGCCGCGCGGCTTGGCCCGTGTCGTCGGCGCGGCATGAGCCGGGTCGTCCGGCCAAACGTGCTTTGGATATTGGCCGCGCATATCGGATCGAACCGCCGCCCAGGACCCGGACCAGAAGCCCGGCAGATCGCGCGTAATCTGAATGGGCCGATGCGACGGCGACAAAAGATAGAGCGTCAGCGGGAGACGCCCGCGCGCGATGGCCGGGTGCTGTTTCAAACCGTAAAGTTCTTGGACGCGAATGTGCAGCGCCGGCGCGCCGGCTCCCTCGTAGTCGAGCGCGAACCGGTTGCCGGTCGGCGCTTCGAAGTGCGTCGGAGCCTCGGCGTCGAGCCGTTGCCGCATCGGCCAAGTCAGAAGGCCGTTCAGTGCTTGGTCGAGCACGGCTGCGTCGACGTCGGAGAGGCGCGCCTTACCGGCAAGATAAGGGCTGAGCCATTGATCGAGGCTTGCCGTCAATGCCCGATCCGAAAGGTCGGGCCATTCGCTGTCGCCGGCACTGAGAAACGCAACGCGGTTGCGGAGCTGAAGTTGGGTCTTTGACCACGGCAAGGCGTTGGCTCCAAGCGCCGCAATACCGCGGACAAGAACCGCTGAGACGTCTTCGCCGGTGCGAAGCCGCCGCGCTTCGCTCGAGAGCGCGATGGCCCCGAGCCGGCGCACCCGGCGCGCCCTGACCGCACGCGCTTCGGCATCGAAGAGCACCTCATCGCTCGTCTCGATACGATCGGCGGCGAAGGTTGCGATCTCCGCTTCATCTGTCCCGATGGCGAGTACGATCCGCGTCGCGGCCGCCCGTCCCTGAAGTTCCGCGACGACCAGATACGGCGCCGCGGCGAGAGGATGAGCCAAATCGAGAATGCCCGCGCGCCCGTTGGCTAAAAGAAAGCTGCCGCGCTTGCCGCGATTCTTCGCAATACGCTCCGGATAAGCCAGCGCCAGCAGCGCGGCGGGCGACGCGGGGGTGGCATCGCTTTTGACTGGCGTTGCGGCGGCGCGGGCCCACTGCCGTGACAGCGCGCGCATGTTTTCCGCGCGTCGTGAGCGATCGCGGCGGAAGTTTTCTAGCCGAACGCCAAGATCGGCATCGTTGCCGCCGATGCCGCGCTCGACGAGGATGGCCGCGAGGTCGGCTGCCGTCGCGGCCGCACCCTGCTCGCCGGACTTGAGCACCATTCGGGCCAGCCTTGGCGGCAGCGGCAAAGCTCTGAGGCGGCGGCCTTCCTCGGTGATGCGCCCCGCGTCGTCGAGCGCGCCGATGTCCTGAAGGCCCGAACGTGCCGCGGCAAGAACGCCCTCCGCCGGCGGATCGAGCCATGCGAGCGAACGCGGGTCGTTGGTTCCCCACTCGGCGCAATCGAGCAAAAGCCCCGACAGATCCGCCGACCTGATCTCGGGCTCGGCGAACGGCACGAGACCCTGCGTCTCGGGCTCGTCCCAAAGCCGGTAGCAGACGCCAGGCTCTGTCCTGCCGGCACGGCCCCGCCGCTGATCAGCCGAAGCGCGCGAAACACGGACCGTCTCCAGCCGCGTAGTGCCGACGTCCGGTTCGAAGCGTGGCACGCGCGCGAGGCCGCTGTCGATCACTACGCGGACGCCTTCAATGGTGATCGAGGTCTCGGCGATCGACGTCGCAAGAACGATTTTGCGGCGTCCGGTTTCAGCCGCGGCGATGGCGTGGTCCTGCACCGTGGGATCGAGCGCGCCGTAAAGCGGCACGACGTCGATGGACGGCGAAAGTGACTGCTCGGACAGACGTTCCGCAACGCGATTGATCTCGCCCTGTCCGGGCAGGAAGACGAGTATCGAACCCGTCTCATGCGCGACGGCGCGCCGGATCGTGTCGACGATATCGTCCTCGATGCGCTGACCGCGCCGGCCCGCATAGCGCGTCTCAATGGGGAAGGCGCGGCCTTCGCTCACCACCACCGGCGCGTCGCCGAGCAGCTTTGCAACCCGCGCCGCTTCCAGCGTCGCCGACATCACGAGAATTTTGAGATCTGGGCGCAGCGCGGCGCGCGTGTCGAGCGCCAGCGCCAAGCCGAGGTCGGCGTCGAGGGAGCGCTCGTGAAATTCATCGAAGAGAACCGCCGCGACGCCTTTCAGCTCGGGATCGTCAAGAATCATTCGCGTGAATACGCCTTCGGTAATGACTTCGACGGCGACGCGCGCACTGGTCTTCGACGACAGCCGGGCTCTGAGACCAATGTCGTCGCCGAGGCGGCTGCCGAGCGTGGCAGCCATTCGCTCGGCCGCGGCACGCGCCGCAATTCTGCGCGGCTCCAAGACCAGAATTTTTTGCTTCCCCCGCCACGGCTCATCGAGAAGTGCGAGAGGCACGCGCGTCGTCTTGCCGGCTCCAGGTGCTGCGACGAGGACACCCGCTCCATTGGCGCGGAGCACACCGCGCACGTCATCGAGCACGGCATCGATCGGCAACGGCGCTGAAAAGCTAGGTCGGTTCATGGCGTCTCGAAATGCGCACCGGCGAATTTCAAGGCCGGGCGGCGCTCACGCAACTTTTGCCGCCTTGCGAATGGCGCCGATATTGGCCGCGTAGCTGGCTTCGGTTCCACCTTTGAACACGGCCGATCCGGCGACGAGAACGTTGGCTCCGGCTTTGACGACGAGCGGCGCGGTCTCCGGTGTCACCCCGCCATCGACTTCGATATCGATTGGGCGCGCACCGACGAGCGCCTTCACCTGGTGGATTTTTTCGAGCATGACCGAGATGAATGATTGGCCGCCGAATCCGGGATTGACCGTCATCAGCAGAATGAGATCGACGCGATCCAGCACATGCTCGATGGCACTGGCGGGCGTTGACGGATTGAGCGAGACGCCGGCTTTCTTGCCCAGCGCACGAATGGTCTGCAGCGAGCGATCGAGGTGTGGACCGGCTTCGGCGTGTACGGTGATGATGTCGGAACCGGCCGCCGCAAAGTCCGCCAGGAAAGGATCGGCCGGCGCGATCATCAGATGCACGTCGAAGATCTTCTTTGAGGCGCCGCGCACGGATTTGATAACGGGCGCCCCGAACGTGATGTTCGGCACGAAATGCCCATCCATCACATCGCAGTGGATCCAATCGGCCCCGGCGGCGTCGACCGCGCGGATTTCGTCGGCGAGCTTGCCGAAATCGGCAGACAGGATCGATGGAGCGATCAGCAATGGGCGCGTCACGGGCAAACCTTTCAACCTTACTTCGAGAGCGTCACGTCACGAGACGCGGCGGCGGCGTTCGACGAGCTGCAGAATGAGTGGCGTCAAGATCAGCTGCATCGCAAGATCGAGCTTGCTGCCGGGGATCACGATCGAATTGGCACGCGACATAAAGCTGTCGGGGAGCATCGACAAGAGATAAGCGAAATCGATGCCACGCGGCTCCTTGAAACGGATGATAACCATGGATTCGTCCGGTGTCGGAATCCAGCGAGCAACGAAGGGGTTCGACGTATCGACCGTCGGAATTCTCTGGAAGTTGATGTCGGTTTGGGTGAACTGCGGACAGATGTACTTAACATAGTCCGGCATGCGCCTCAAAATCGCTTCCGTCACTTCTTCCGTCGTGTAGCCGCGCTCGGTACGATCCCGCTGGATTTTTTGAATCCACTCGAGATTGATGACCGGCACCACGCCGATTTTCAGATCAGCGTGCTGGGCGATGTTGGTATCGCCGGTCACGACGGCGCCGTGCAGGCCCTCATAAAGCAGAAGATCGGTTTCCGGTTCGATTTCGGTCCACGGCGTGAAGGAGCCGATCGCGGCACCGATGGCGCGCGCCTCCTCGACATCGTGGACATAGAGGCGCGTCATTCCCGTGCCGTTTTCGGCATAGGTGCGGAAAAGCTTCTCGAGTTCATCGAGCATATTGGCATCGGCGCCGAAGTGACTGAAATTCAGATTGCCGCGTTTGGCCGCCAGCTCCATGGCCTTTTCCATGCCGCAGCGATCGTAGCGATGGAACGCATCGCCCTGCACGAACGCGGCCCTAACGTGCTCGCGCCGGAAAATCTGATCGAAGGTCTGACGGACAGACGTTGTGCCTGAGCCTGACGAGCCGGTGACGGAAATGATTGGATGCTTGATCGACATCGAACTTGGCTCAATACCTCTCTGCTGGGGACACGGAACTGGCGATCATGGGAGCGCCCGGAACAAGCCGCGGCGGCCGAACAACGGTGAGCGTTCGCCCTTGAATTCCTGACCACTGTAGATGCGCATGACGCGATCGACTTCCTCGCGCGAGCCGCATATCAACGGTGTTTTCTGGTGCAAAGCGACCGGCACAACGTCGAGCACGCGTTCCTTTCCGGCCGACGCGCGCCCGCCTGCCTGCTCGATGATCCAGCTCAATGGATTGGCTTCATAGATCAGCCGAATGCGTCCCTGCTGAAAACCTTTGCGCCGGTCACCCGGGTAGAGATAGATGCCGCCGCGACTGAGGATGCGATAGATGTCGGCGACGGGCGAACCCGTCCATCGCATGTTGAAGTCCCGCCCGCGCGGACCGTTGGCGCCGTTCTCGCAGTCGTGGATGTAGATGCGGATGGGCTCGTCCCAATGCCGGGCGTTGGACGAGTTGATCGCGTACTCGTTGGTCTCGGGCGGCACGGCAACGCTGCGCGCCGTCATGTGGTAGGTGCGCGTCGCCTTATCGAGGGTGAACACGTGCGTGCCAGTGCCGACTGTCAACACCAGCACCGTTTGCGGCCCATAAACGAAGAAGCCTGCCGCAAGCTGGTGAGAGCCGGGGCGAAGAAACGCGGCTTCGCCAGAGGACGTCGGATGGCTCGGCAAGATCGAGAAGATCGTACCGACCGAGACGTTGGCGTCGACGTTCGAGGATCCGTCGAACGGATCGATCGCAACCAGCAACGGCGCGTCGGCTTGCAAAGCTCTCGGCAGTAATTCTTCTTCCGATGCCAACGCTACGACCGGCGCCGATTTCAGCGCCTCGGCGATCATGCTGTTGGCCACAACGTCGATTTCTTTTTGCTCGTCGCTTTCTCCGGCCCGCGCGACGACCCGGCCCAGTTTGCCACCGAGCGCACCGCGCCCGACAAACTCGGAAAGTCTGGTACTTGTCTCCGCCAGTGCGAGGACCGTTTCCGCAACCGCGCCGCGCGTGCGGCCCTCCAGCGTCCAGTCCGTCAAAAACTCTTTAAGCGTCGCGAGACCCATTACACCCTTCCAACGGCCAACCGGCGCCGTGCGTCAGTCCGTCTATCTAAGCCTACTTAAGTCGGATAAGCGAGCCGGCAGCGCCACGCTCGTGCGCTATGCATAGACAAGTCTGTCGCGCATTTTGCTGGACTGCAACATAGCCGGCGGCGACGCCGAGAGGCAGGACCGGAAGTCCTGACCATTTTTATCACCAACGGCGAAATCGGCCGCTTCGCCCCCGACGGATGGGCCATTGCTCCAGACTAGACCTTGAATTCCTCGATTTTCGAGACCGCTTGCCTCAGCGCCTCGGACCAAGCTGACGAGAGATTGCGGAAATACTCGTCATCAGCGCCGACCCGCTTGCCGCGCGTGACGTTGAAAGAGTCACGCTCATAGATCAGCACGTCGATCGGCATGCCGACGGAGAGGTTCGATCGCAGCGTCGAGTCGAACGACAGCAGCATCAGCTTGGCCGCTTCGCCAAGGCGCATGTCGGCGCGCGCCACACGATCGAGGATCGGCTTGCCGTACTTGTGTTCGCCAATTTGCAAAAACGGCGTGTCGTCGGTTGCCTCGATGAAGTTGCCCTCCGGATAGATCTGGAACAGGCGCGGGCGCTCGCCCTTGATCTGACCGCCGAAGATGAAGCTCGCCGAAAATCCGAGCTTGCTGGCTTCGAGCGCCGCTCCGTCGATGCGCCGACCCTCGCGGAGCGCATCACCCACCACACGCGCCGCACGATACATATTCGGAGCATTGAGAAGTGTGGCGACGCCTTCGCTAGGCTCCGCCGCCATGGCCTCATCGAGCAGGCTGACAACAGATTGCGTCAGCGCGAGATTGCCGGAGCCCAAGAGCACGAGGACGCGATCGCCCTCGATGCACCAGAGCTGCAGCTTGCGGTACTGCGCAATGTTGTCGATGCCGGCATTGGTGCGCGTGTCTGCCGCGAACACCAAGCCGTGCTCGAGCCTGAGCGCCACGGCGTAGGTCATTCTTCTTTCGTCCTCGGTAAGGCAGGCGCCCTAGAACAAGCCTTGAATCTGGCCCTTGTCGTCCAGGTGGATCGAGTCAGCAGATGGCACGCGCGGCAAGCCCGGCATCGTCATGATCTCGCCCGTGACGACAACGATGAACTCGGCGCCGGCCGACAGCCGCAACTCGCGGATGGGCACGATGTGACCCGTCGGCGCGCCGCGCTTCGTCGGGTCGGTCGTGAACGAATACTGCGTCTTCGCCATGCAAACGGGAAAATGGCCGAAGCCGGCGGCTTCGAAATCCCTGAACTGGCTTTCGACGGTGGCATCGCAAGAGATATCCGCGGCGCGGTAGATTTCCTGTGCGATCGTCTTCACTTTGTCACGCAGCTTCATGTCGTCGGGATAAAGCGGTTTGAAGTTCGCCTTACCCTCATCGATGACCTTGACGACGTGGTGGGCGAGTTGCTCGGTGCCTTTGCCACCGTCGGACCAGTGCGTGCACAGGAACGCCTTTGTTCCCATGCTCTCGGCGGCCTTTTGGACTTCCGCGACTTCCGCGTCTGTGTCGGTGATGAATTTGTTGACCGCGACGACAGCCGGAACGCCGAACTTGTTGACGTTCTCGATGTGACGCTTCAGGTTGTCGCAACCTTTTGCAACAGCGGCCGCGTTCTCAGCCTTCAGATCATCCTTGGCGACACCGCCGTGCATCTTCAGAGCGCGGACCGTCGCAACGATGACGACGGCGGATGGTGCGATGCCGGCCTTGCGACACTTGATGTCGAAGAATTTCTCGGCCCCGAGGTCGGCACCAAAACCGGCTTCGGTCACCACGTAATCGGCAAGCTTCAGAGCCGTTTTCGTCGCCAGCACCGAATTGCAACCATGCGCGATGTTGGCAAACGGCCCGCCGTGAACGAAGACGGGGTTGTTCTCGAGCGTCTGCACGAGGTTCGGCGCCAGCGCATCCTTCAGCAGAACCGTCATGGCGCCGTCACCTTTCAACTCGCGGGCGCGGACCGGTTTCTTGTCTCGCGTATAGGCGACGATGATATTGCCGAGGCGGTTCTCGAGATCCTTCAAATCCTTCGACAGACAGAAAATGGCCATCACTTCCGAGGCAACCGTGATGTCGAAGCCGTCCTGGCGCGGAAAGCCGTTCGAGACGCCGCCGAGCGAGTTCACGATCGAGCGGAGCGCGCGATCGTTGACGTCGAGCACGCGCTTCCAGGTGACGCGGCGCTCGTCGATGCCAAGGGCATTGCCCCAGTAGATATGATTGTCGATCAGCGCCGACAGCAAATTGTGGGCGCTCGTTATGGCGTGAAAGTCGCCGGTGAAGTGCAGGTTGATATCTTCCATCGGCACAACCTGGGCGTAGCCGCCGCCCGCCGCGCCGCCTTTGCTGCCGAAGCAGGGGCCGAGCGACGGTTCACGAAGTGCGATGATGGCGCGCTTGCCGATGCGGTTCAGGCCGTCGCCGAGGCCGACCGAAGTCGTCGTCTTGCCTTCGCCGGCCGGCGTTGGGCTGATGGCCGTAACGAGGATCAGCTTGCCGTCCTTGTTTCCCTGGATCTGGTTAATGTAGTCGAAGGTAAGCTTGGCCTTGGTCCAACCGTAGGGGACGAGCGCCTGAGCCGGCACGCCCATTCTGGCGGCCACATCAGCGATCGGCTTTAATTTTGCTTCGCGCGCAATTTCGATGTCAGACTTCACGGCCACAGGTATTTTCCTCCAGGGGATTGCAGTTGGCGGGCGGACGAGCCGGGGCGACGGGATATTGGACTGTCGTGAGGGGCGCGCCAAGCACCTGCGCCAAAAAATCCGACGCCAGAGCGATCCGGCAGGAACGGTGGCACGGGAAGGGAGTTGCCTCTGCCCTCGGGCGATGAGCTGGAAACTCTCGATGCGGCCCGGAACAGACCCGCGAATGGCGGAAACGCGGCAACCGGACTTGCGCGGCCATTGATGGGGATGGCAAGTTAAAGCATTCGATTGCCACTTTGGCCTGCCTGCTAGCACTTGCCCGAGGAGGACTTCGTCCCATTGGCGGATGACCTAATCCCTGAGAACCTCCGTGACTTCATCCTCAGGCATATCGATTCGATTGCTCAGCTCGAGGCACTGCTGTTGCTCCGCCGAAATCCCGACGAGACTTGGACGGCCGAGGCCGCCGCGAAGCGGTTGTATATCAGCGAAGCCGATGCCGCGAATGTGCTTGATCGTCTCTGCACCGACGGACTCCTCCACTGCAACGACCATCTCTACCGCTTCGCGGGACAGTCCGACGAGCAGCGCCAGATGGTCGACCGTCTCGCCGACACCTATTCTCGCCATCTCATTCAGGTGACGAACTTGATCCATACAAAGCCGCGCCGGCTCCGAGAATTTGCCGATGCCTTCAAAATTCGGAAGGAGCGCTCGTGATGGCTGCGATCATTTATGGCTTATGTGCCCTGACCGCGCTGACTTGCGCCTACCTTCTGCTGCAAGGCTACCGCCGCGGCGGATACCGGCTGCTGCTGTGGAGCGGACTTTGCTTTGTTGGACTGACGATCAACAATTTGCTGTTGGTCGTCGACAAGCTGATCCTTCCCGCCGATATCGACTTATCGCTCTGGCGCAACGCCACCGTGCTCCTGTCGATGGCGGTTCTCCTTTATGGTCTCATATGGGATACGGAATGACGACAGAGCTCAATCCGGTGATGCTTGGCGCGGCCGCAACGGCATCGCTTGTTGCGGCACTCTTCTTCCTGCGCTTCTGGCGACAGTCACGCGACAGTTTGTTTCTTTGGTTTTCCGTGGCATTCGCGATGGACGCGCTGACGCGTCTTGCCCTTAGCCTCGGCCATATCTCCGATGAACACCAGCCGTTCTTCTATCTTGCGCGGCTTGCGACATTCATCGTGATTATCTTCGCCATTGCGCAAAAGAACTGGCCTCGCAAGCTCGACAAATGAGACGCGGCGTTTTCGCGAGCTAGGCTTGCCCGCAAAAAAAAGCAGCGGGTTTGCGGACCCGCTGCTTCGGTGCAATTGAAATGGGTTGAGCTTACTTTTTCACGCAAGACTTCGTCGTCTTGTCCCACTTCATGTCTTTCGCTTTCTTGCAATCTGCTTTCGTCTTCGGAGCATCGGCGGCAACAGCCACGATCGGAGCCGCGACGGACAACATGAAGCCGGCGAGCAGTGCGCCACTGAGAATCTTGGAAATCATATGTATTTCTCCTTCGCTTTTCACGGTTATGACAACCGTTGAGCAGGGGTAAATACCTGAAGCCCTTTGCCGGTTTCTGACGGCGGGCATACATTTCCGTAAGCTAGACCGGCTCTCGCCGGATATCCGCCGCGATCAAATTGAGCCTAAGACAATGAACGCCGATTGCTTCACGCAACCGGTCTGACGACGAGCACGGTGGCGTTGTCCTGATAGGGTTCGCGCAGTGCTTCGATCGCACGAATAATGGCGTTGGCGACCGCGGCCGCGCCGTCCGTCGCATAGCCTTGGATTACGCGAGCCAGTTCGGCCGGCTCCAGCGTCGCGATGCCGTCGCTAGCGAGCACCACGTAGTCACCGGCTTCGAGCGCCAGCGGCTGGCGCGAGACATCGATGAGGTCGATCTCTTCTCCGGTCACGGCCGAACGCAGCATGTGACGGCGCGGATCGCGACGCGCTTCCTTTTCTGTCAGCCGCCCTTCCGCAACGAGACGGTCGAGTTCGGGAGCAAGTGAGTGGTCTTCGTTCAGCACGGCGACCTCACCGCGACGAAAGAGAAACAGCGGACTGTCGCCGACGCTGACCCATTCCACGCCGCTTGCGCCGAAGGCCGTGCCGACCAGCGTCGACCCCATGCCGGCGAGCAGCGGGCTTTCCTCGATCTTCGCGGCGATGGCGCCGTTCGCTGCACGTAACGCAGCCATTAAACGGTCGGTGACGGAGCCCGAATGATCGGCGGCGGACTTGAGAAAATTCTCACACACCATGCGGCTTGCAACGGCGCCGCCGGCGTGACCGCCCATGCCATCCGCGAGAACGGCAAAGCCGCCCTGATCATAGCTCGGACCGTCGCTCGACAAACGCACGGCCTCGCCGCCATCCGGCCAGAAGGCAGCGGTGTCTTCCTGATAGTCGCGGGCTCCGCGCGTTGCGGCGACAGCATGCTCGAACGGCGGCATTCGATCCTTAGGTTTCGGATATCTCGGACCAGTCGAAGTCGGCCCCGCAGAACGGCAGGAACGCGACCTGCGTGCGTCCGATCGTGATGACGTCCATCGGCTGCAACGGCACAGGACCCGTCGGGCGCTTGTCGTTCACGGAGACGACGTTGGTTTTAGCAAGGTTTGGTACAAAGAGGAAAGACCGATCATTCGAATCGTAGCGAATGTAGGCCTGAGCCTCGTTTGAGATCGCGTCATCGCCGAAATCGAGCGGGATGCGATTTTCAGTTGACCGGCCAACGGTGTTATTGCCTTCGAAGATCGGGCGGAATGACCCGAGACCAGGGCCGCCGACAAGGACCAGGAAGCCGACCGCGGGGTCGCGTTCAAAGGCACTATGCGCGATTTTTTGCCGTCCTCGTACCAGCACCGTGCGAGGCGGGGCTTCAGCCTCTTCGAGCTTTTCAACCTTTTTACCGGCCGGGCGGACGACACGGGTCGTCGGTGGGGAGTCGAGTTCGACAACAGCGGACGGCTGGGCATTTTCAATTTTCGGCGCCGGTTCAAGGCGCGCCAAGCGAGCCGCTTCTTCGGCGCTCGGGCTCGCGGGCTTCGCAGGCGCCGGAACGGCAATCTTGTCGTCGCTCGCACCATTGGCCAGCAGGGCTGGCGGCACCGCCGGTGGCACGGCGGTATCTTCGCGGCCGGCGGCCATAAGCGCATCTTTCAGGGAACCAAGAAATTTGTGCGCCTTCATGCCTTTTGCCTCATTGCCGGCAGTCGTCTCGCGCCGCTCGATGGCCATGCTACCGTCTCCTCATGCTTTGAAAGGCACGAGCCACCCCGTGCCGGGAAAAGTGAATGTCACGCAAACGCATGGCTACGAACCTGGGACAAGTATCGGCAAAGCGGCGCGTCAGGCGAAGCCGTCTCGAAAGCGAAGCCGGCCAGGTCCAAGCTGGATCAGATCGCCGTCGGTGAGGCGGGCCTCGCAGCAGCGCCGGCCGTTGACGATGAGCCCATTGCCTTCGACGCCCGAAAGATCCGTTATGTGCCAGTCGTCATATTCTTCGCGATGGATTGCGGCGTGATAGCGGTGGATTGAACCGTTCGGGATGCGAATGTCGTTATCATCCTCGCGGCCGATGCGCAGCATATCGCGCTGAATGGCACAGCGCATGCCCGTACCGCCGGCCTCGATCTCGACGAACGGGTGACCGCCGCGACCATTCGTTGCTGTTGCGATTTTGGCGTCTAAATCTTTATCGCGCCCCGGCCTATAGCGGCGAGTCGCGTCGCGGGAACGGGTCAGAGGCCGAGTGATTCGCGCCAAGAGGGTAAGCATCGGAAATCCGATTGCGAGAGCGAGACCAAGCATCAGCGCCGGAGCGGCGCGATAGCCTTCGAAAATCGCGGTGGTGGAAATTTTCGTAAGCGTCTCGCTGATCTCTCGTGCACTTACCGTGTCGAAGGCATAAGCCGGAGAAGTCAAGACTGCTACTGCAAGCAGAATCGACGTAATTGCCATCACGTTTGCAAATTTCAGCCGACGCGCGTGCGTCATGATTCGTGTCCCGGTCGCGCTGTTGCGATTTGGCTTATTGATGGCGGCGGTAACATGGCCGGAAAGAGACACATTCGGGATTTATTCATCTTGGGTTCATCGCCCGTCGAGCCGCCACATTCTTCCGGCATGCGGGCAATGCGGAGAATACGAGATTCAGGCTGGCGGGCCGTCAACGGTCTGGCATCAGGGACACATAACCGAAGCGCACGGAACAATCGCGCACGGGGACCATGACGCAGCTTGTCGCTTTACCTGACGGCACTGAGCTTGCGGGCGATTATAAAATCGTGCGCGTCCTCGGCGCGGGCGGCTTCGGCGTCACTTATCTCGCCGATGAGACAGCACTGTCGCGCAAGGTCAGCATTAAGGAGTATTTCCCAAGCGACTTCGCCGTGAGGTCACAAAACCTCGAGGCGACACCCCGGTCGAACGGTTGCACAAGCGACTACAACTGGGG
>Ga0070681_10002487_pt1 | contig 16874 bp, 13 predicted proteins | sample KBSC83BmetaG_FD_65650 | JGI IMG/M metagenome (GOLD analysis project Ga0070681, IMG submission 65650) | Corn rhizosphere microbial communities from Kellogg Biological Station, Michigan, USA - KBS C8-3B metaG | ecosystem: Host-associated > Plants > Roots > Rhizosphere | place: USA: Michigan...
CCTTCAACTTCCAAGGACGCGACTTCCCTTCCCGGCCTGATTCTCGCCGCAGTTTTACGTCACAACAAAGAAGACGCTTTCAATTACCGCGAAGACGGCAAGTGGCTCAACATCCCTGCCGCGAGTTTCGTCGAACGCGTGAAGAGTGTGGCGCTCGGCCTCGCTTCACTCGGCATACGGCCGGGCGATCGCATTGCTCTGCTTTCGGAGAATCGGCCGGAATGGTCCATCGCCGACCTCGCGATTCTCAGTCTCGGCGCGATCAACGTTCCCATCTACACGACGCAGGCGCTCGAACAGGTTGACTATATTCTCTCCGACTCCGGCGCACGCGCGATCTTCATTTCCAACCGGCGACTCTATAAACACATCAAGCCGGTCTTGGACAAACATCCGCTCGAGCATCTGATCTTTTTCGAAGAAGACGTCGCGGAAGATATCGAGCATGGTTTTGCGTTGACGGCGCTCGAGCAAAAGGGGCGAGAGTTACACCAGGAACGTCCCGGCGCATTCGACGCCTATCTGAACGTGGTCCACCCGGACGATCTCGCGACCATCATCTACACGTCGGGCACGACCGGTGAGCCGAAGGGCGTGATGCTGACGCATAACAACTTCACGGCAAACGTGACGTCCATCGCGAACGGATTGCCGATTACGGCAACTGACGTCGCACTTTCGGTGTTGCCTCTGTCGCACATCTTTGAGCGGGATGGGTTCTACGTTTTCTGTTATTGCGGCGTGTCCGTTTACTACGCGGCTTCATTCGATCAGGTCGGTGAGAACCTGCGCGAAGTCGCGCCGACAGTGATGACCGCGGTGCCGCGCCTGTTTGAGAAGGTCTATCACCGCATCATCAAGAAGGGGATGGCCGAGAAGGGATACAAGCGATCGATCTTTATGAGCTCGCTCGCGGTTGGTCAGCGTTATGGCGAGCTGAAGGACAAACGAAAGTTTGTCTCCCCGCAGTTGAGCATCAAGCAGAGACTCGCGAGCAAGCTCGTGTTTTCGAAGTGGCGTGAAGGTGTTGGGGGGCGGTTACGGTACTTCGTTTCGGGCGGCGCGCCGCTCTCGCCGGCGCTCTCTTACTCGTATCTCGCGGCGGGCATTCCGATCTTACAGGGTTACGGAGCGACTGAGACGTGCATCGTTTCGGCAAACCGGCCGGGCAATAATCATGTTGGGTCAGTGGGAATACCGTTCGACGGAATCGAGATCAAGATTGCCGCGGACGGTGAGATTCTCGTGCGTGGTCCAAACGTGATGCGTGGTTACTATGGGCAACCGGAAGCGACGGCGGAAGTGTTGAAACATGGTTGGTTCTACACCGGAGACGTCGGATACATCGCGAAGAATGGGCACCTCTACATCACCGATCGCAAGAAGGATCTGTTCAAGCTTTCGAATGGCAAGTATGTGGCGCCGCAGTTGATCGAGAGTCTATTAAAAGAGAGTGAGTTTGTGAGCCAGGTGGTGGTAGCCGGCGCGGGGAGAAAGCAGCCGGTGGCGTTGATCGTTCCTGACTGGGAGAACCTGAATCACGCGCTCGCAGAGGAAGGCGAGACGGCCCCGAAGGACCATGTGGAACTGAGTAAATTCCCGGCCGCAATCAAAGTCGTGCAGAAAGACGTGGCACGGCTGACCTCAGAACTCGTGGATTACGAACGCATCCGCCGCGTGGCCCTGCTGCCGCACGAATTCACTATCGACGGCGGTGAACTCACCCCCACCTTGAAAGTCAAACGAAAAGTTATTGACGAACGATACGGTGAACTAATCGAAGATCTCTACTCTTAATCCGCGTCATCTGCGGTTAAGAATTGATTCCGCTAGAATCCTCAAATCAATCGGCATTTCCGGTGCCTTAGAACCCTTTCGGCCCGTCTTGTGATGCGCCAGCAGCCGCGACTCGGCATTACAAAAATCGCAGGCCTCGAGGTGCTCGCGGACGCGCGTTGACGCCTTCGTCGAGAGGCTCCCGGCGCGGAATGAGAGCAGGGTCGCTGAGGCAGGACATGCGGCCGTTTTTAGAAAAGGTGCTGTTCTGACTGAGGTTTTCATTCAATCCCCTGAGATTCAACATATCAAAACACGCAATTACGTCAGTATTCCAGACCACCTCTCACTAATTTCAACAAAGTAAAAACTTGTTGCCCCTTCTTTAAATTACTGCTACCATGCCTTCGTCGTCAGAGCCGCTCGAGGCTCCCTGACGCACTCCAGGAGTTTCAAGACATCCTCTGTCAAAACGCAGAACCCTCCAACTCTAAGTAACGAACGCGAACTCCCGAAAAGAGTAGGGCCAACACGGACAATCCTGTGAAATCCATTAGTGAAGATCCTGAAAAAGCAGACCTCGGAACCAGCGGCAAGCGGCCTATGCCCAGAGACCGCCGCAACGACCGTCAGGCAAAGAGTGGAAAGTGGGGCGATAGTCTACGTTCCTCGGACGTAAACCGGCTGTGGACTGACCTGCACCGCATCGTCTCGCATCATCCCCTCGTTCGGGCCTCGCGCAGCGCGGGTCTCCTGATCGAAGAAGGCGCGGGCGCGGCCTACACCGATCTCACACAGGAACTTTTTGTCCAGCTACTCAGCAAGAATCGGTTCGAGCATTATCTCGAAACCGAAATGACCGATTTCGAGATCGAGTGCGAAATCAGCCAAATCGAGTTAACAAATTTACTTACTGCCGAGCTCCGCAAACGGCACCCGGAAAGCTATCGCCTCGCCCGCCGCATCTCGACGCTCATCCAGTCGAGCACGAATTTTCGCCGTTTTGACTCGGCCGGCATTGACGACGAGCCGCACCGGCGGCTCGCGGATCGTGTTTACGGCCTGAGTGAATGGAAAACCGACAAATCACGCCGCGGCTCACACGACGTCGAGCAGCGCGTGCAGATCATTCCGGTCCGGCAGAGAGACACGCGCATGGTTGGTTGCACCGGCGATTCGCAGATTGTCATCAGCAACGCCGACCTCGAAGACCTCATCGTTTCCGTGCTGGACGCCGTTGATTCGCCGGTAGACGTGCGCACTTTGCGAAGTCTCGTGATGTCGCGCCTGCCCGTGATGGACATCTACCTTGTGCCTTTGGACGGCGACGACAGTGATAACGATAACAACCACAGCTACGAGCCGGTCGATAAGCGCGAAAATCCCGAGGAAGGCCTTGTTCGTCGTGAGTCGGAGCGGGAGGCCGCGGGTTTTGTCGAGCAGTTTCTGGCCAGCCTGAACGAGGCGGTGCGCGGGAAAGTAAAGCAATACAACCGGATTATCGGCGTGCTCTGGTACTGCTATTTGAGCCCGGACCACTCGACGCAACTGGAAGTTGCCGCGGTATTAGGCGTTTCTGATTCACTGGTGTCTGACTACCGCAGGCGCATCGAGCAGGAGTTACGGGCCCTCTCGTTCACTGAGGTGGAAGAGGCCAAGCAGTTTGAGCTGGCGCTCCGCGAACACGTCAAGTCGCTGATGTTCGACATGGAAGAGAAAGAGGTAGCTGTATAGGATCTTCTGTGTAAATCAGTGTAAGCTGTGCGACGGGTCGATCGGGCTGCTGCGCTACCGCGCTGCAGCTTCTGTTTTTTGGTAGCATAAGGCTGATTTCTGGCGGTCCTCAGCGGTTCTCTGCGTTAAGAGATATTTTCAACGCAAGGGACGCAGAGATACGCAGAGAACCGCTGAGAAAGATAGAGAACGGGAGTAACACGGGTGGAGGTAATCTTTTGGCTGAGTGTGGCGGCTGTGGGGTATGCCTATGTGGGCTATCCGCTGCTGCTCGCGCTCATCAGCAAGATCCGCCCGAAGCCGGTCCACAGTGCCGAATGGACACCCTCCGTCAGCATCATCATTGCGGCATACAACGAAGAGCGCGACCTCGCGGCGAAACTCGAAAACACGCTCGCGCTTGACTATCCCAAGTCTCACCTCGAAATCATCGTAACCTCCGACTGTTCGAGCGATCGCACCGACGAGATCGCGAAGAGTTTTGCGTCGCGTGGTGTTCGGCTGCATCGCCAACCCGAGCGACATGGTAAGACTGCGGCACAGAACGCAGCGGTAGAGATCGCGCGCGGCGAGATCATTGTCTTCTCAGACGCCACGACCCATTATCAACGCGACGTGTTGCGTTTGCTGACGCCCGCGTTTGCGGACCAGAGCGTCGGCTGTGCAACCGGACGCGTGATCTACCAGGACGTAAAGTCGTCGAGCGTCGGCGCGGGCACACAGTCGTACTGGAACTACGAGTTCTTTCTCAAGAGACACGAGAGCAACGCTTGTTCGCTGATCGGCGTTTGCGGTTGCATGTATGCAGTGCGGAAGTCGGCGTACGTTCCGCTGTACAACGACGCGTGCAGCGACTTCATCATCGCGACAACGATGGTTGAGCAGGGACTACGCGCGGTTTACGTTCCCGAAGCAGTTTGCATGGAAGAACCTAATCGCCAGGCGAAGCGCGAGTTGGCAGCGCGCGTCCGGATCATCTCGCAGACGTTTGCAGATCTTTGGCGCAATCGCTCGGTGCTGAATCCTTTTCGCAGCGGCTTCTACGCGGTCCAGTTATGGTCACATAAGATCGTGCGCTACCTCGTGCCCATATTTTTGATTGCGATTTTTATCGCGAGCGGGTTTCTGGCGCCGCGCCACGCATTCTATGCGGCGTTATTTGTAGCCCAAGTGGCGTTTTACTTCGCGGCTTTGGTCTCAGCTTTGCTAGAGAAGCTGGGTTGGAGTGTTCGTCTGCTGGCGTTGCCGCAATATTTTGTGATCACGAATCTGGCGTCCCTGATCGCGTTTGTGAAGTTTGTCAGCGGTGAGAGTTACACGCGTTGGGAGCCGCACCGCGAGCCTTAGTTAACTTTTATGAAGAATGCATTATCGATAGACCTCGAAGACTGGTTCTGTGTTCACAACCTCGCGGGCGCCATCAAACGCGACGACTGGGACAAGTGTGACCTGCGAGTGCGCAACAACACCACGCGTATTCTCAATTTGCTTGACGAAAAACAGGTCAAAGCGACCTTTTTCGTTCTCGGATGGGTGGCGGAACGCGCGCCCGATCTGATCCAGGAAGTCGAACGTCGCGGACACGAGATCGCCGTTCATGGTTACAACCATCTTCTACTGACGGAGATCACGCCGGAAGAGTTCGACGCAGATTTAGGTAAAGCGCTCGAGTCACTGGCCAAAGCCGGCATTAAATCCGACCCGATTGGATTTCGCGCGCCGTCGTTTTCGATGGTGAACACGACGAAAGACTGGGCGCTGCCGACACTCGAAAAGTACGGTTTTCGTTACGACTCGTCAGTCTTTCCGGTCGGTTTTCATCCGGACTACGGCATCGCCGACGCGCCGCTCACGCCCTACAAGATCACGGACCGTCTTTACGAGTTTCCGATGAGCGTTCTGGAAATGGCGGGCCGGCGGTTTCCGTTCTGCGGTGGCGGGTATTTCCGGCTGTTTCCTTACTCATACACGCGCTTCTGCATGCGCAAAGTGAATCAACAGGGCCGGTCCGTCGTTTTTTACCTGCATCCCTGGGAGATCGATCCGGGACAGCCGCGCATAAAAAATCTGTCTGCTTCGCAAAAGTTTCGTCATTATCGCAATTTAGATCAGACGGAAAAAAGATTGAGACGGCTGATCGATGATTTTGAATTTACCACGGTGAGAGAGGTGCTTCAGATTTGAATAACGAGATTCAGGCTCAAAGAGCGTTTTGGAACAGCGAAGCTGATGCTTTCCAGCGGATTTACACCCATCGCAAATCGCGTTTCGCGAATACGTTGGACCAGATCTTCCGGAAAGATATGTATGAGCGCTATACCTTTACCATCGAGCATTGCGAGCCGGTGAAGGATCGAAAGTTTCTCGACGTCGGTTGCGGCAACGGCATGTACTCGCTCGAGCTCGCGCGCAGAGGCGCGGCGAAAGTGGTCGGCATCGACATCGCCGAAGTGATGATCGACTTGTGTCGCAAGTCGAGCCAGGAAAAAAACCTCGACGATCGTTGCACCTTTATTCAAACTGATCTGCTCGATTACAAACCGGATACGACGTTTGATGTGAGCTTTGGGATTGGGCTGTTTGACTACATCAGCGATCCGCTGCCGGTGTTGAAGCGCATGCGGGAAGTCAGCACTGACAAAGCCATCATGGCGTTTCCGAGACTCTGGACGTGGCGTGCGCCGGTGCGCAAGGTGCGACTCGCGCGCAAGGGCTGCGACGTTTATTTCTACAGCAAGGCGCGGATCGAAGAACTCCTGCGCGAGGCCGGATTCAGCCGCCAGGAGATCGTGAAAGTCGGAAAGCTCTACTGCGTCGTCGCGCACGTGTGATTCTCTGCGGCCCTCTGCGTATCTCCGCGACCTCTGCGTTAAGAACCCCTCTCAACGACAGAGCACACCGAGATACGCAGAGGAAAGGTTTTACTTCTTGAATGCACCTGACAAAATCGGTCTCTCTCTGACAGTCCGCGCGCTTTGGCTGCTCGTTGCTAAGATTTTAGCCTTCGCTCTCAGTATCGCTCTCCCGCTGCTGCTCGTTCGTCGCCTCAGCCAGCAGGACTTTGGACTCTACAAACAGGCATTTCTCGTCGTCGGCAGCGCGCTCGCTCTGTTACCGCTCGGCTTTCAGATGAGCGCGTTCTACTTCCTGCCGCGCGATAAAAACCGCCAGGGTCCGATCATTCTCAACATCCTGCTCTTTCATCTTTTGATGGGCGGACTCGGCGCGCTCGTCCTGATCCTCTTTCCGCAACTGTTCTCGACCATCTTCCACAGCGGCGAACTGGTCAGCTACTCCTCGATAATCGCGGCAGTCGTCTTCTTCTGGGTTGTTTCGTCGTACCTCGAAGTCGTTTCGGTCGCACACCAGGAAGCACGACTCTCAACCATCTTTATCATCTGCGCACAGCTAACCAAGACCGGTTTGCTGGTTCTCGCGGCAATCGCGTTTGGCTCAGTGCGCGCGTTGATATACGCAGCGCTTGTTCAGGGAATCGTGCAGACGATCATCCTGTTGATTTACCTGCGTTCTCGTTTTCCGCGATTCTGGGTGAGTTTCGACTGGGCCGTGCTGCGCATGCAGTTGTCTTACGCCATACCGTTTGGCGTAGCCGGACTCCTCTTTACTTTACAAACCGATCTGCCGAACTACTTCGTTTCAAACAAATTTGAAGCGAAGGTCTTTGCGATCTACGCGATCGGCGTTTTCAACATTCCGCTCGTCGGCATGTTGAGCGAATCGGTGGGCGCGGTCATGATTCCGCAGGTCAGTCTGTTGCAGAAGCACAGCGAACACCATGAGATTATCGCGCTCGCTGCACGCGTCGCTCGCAAGCTGGCGCTGATTTACCTGCCGCTGTACGGGTTTTTGATCGTCATGGGACGAGAATTCCTGACGTTCCTGTTTACGAGTCAATACGCGGCGAGTTGGCCCATCTTCGCGATCAACCTGACGATGCTGCCGTTGAGTATCTTCGTTTCCGATCCGATCATGCGCGCCTTTGCCGAGCAGCGACAGTTTCTGCCGAAGCTGTATGCCGCGTTGGTAGTGTTGCTCTTCGTCGCTTTATGGCTGGGGACGAGTCGTTACGGTTTGATCTGGGCCATCTCGGTGGTGGTCGGCGTGAACATCATTGGCAGGACCGCAACGTGGATCAAGATTGGCAGCATGCTGGGTATACGGTTGCGCGATATCACGTTGCTGAAAGACGTGGGCAAGATAGCGATCTCAGCGTTGATTGCGGCCGTGATCACTGCGTTTGTGCGCACTGCGATACACGGGCTGCGGCCGTTTGGCATGCTCGTCGTTTGCGCGGCCGTCTTTGGCGTTATCTTTCTCGCGGGAATTCTATTGCTGGGTTTGCCGACGATCGAGGAGCGCGGTTACTTCAAGCGGCAAGTGGCGCGTTTTTGGCGGCCGGCGTTGAAGACTGTCGGCGAGCCAGTGACGAGGAGTTGAACGCGGTGACTGCTTCTGCGCAAAAAGCGCGCATACTGAGCCGAGCGTTTCAGCAGGACGGCGCGCGTGGCGTGGTCGGCGTGTTGGCACAGAAGTTTAAGTCGACGTGGCGGCGTGGTGAGGTTTGGCAACTCGGAAAATTCGTCGGCATGCCGACGGAGATCGTGCGGCTCGATGGATGCAGGTTTACGATCGCGAAGGATCGCGTGCCGGCGAATGTCGTCGATCTGTTGTTGTCGGATTTGTATGAGGAGCCGGAGCGAAAGGCGTTACGGAAGTTTCTGGATCCGGAGCTGCCGGTCGTTGAGTTGGGTGCTTGTATCGGAGTTGTCTCTTGTCTCACAAACCGTCGCTTGCGCAGGCCTGAGAATCACGTCGTAGTTGAAGCGAATCCGGCGCTGTTGTCGCTGCTCGAACAAAATCGCGCGCGAAACGACTGCCGGTTCAAGATCGTTCACGCGGCTGTTTCGCATGGCGCTGAGACGATCACTTTCGGCGTTGATGACAATATTCTGGCGAGCAGCGTGCATGGCGACGAGCAGCATGCGGTGATGGTTTCCACGGTTACCCTGGAACGTTTGTTGGATGACCATGGTTTTCAACGGGCGACGCTGATCTGCGACATCGAAGGCGCGGAGTTGGAGCTCGTCGAGCATGAGTTGAAGACGCTGAGCGAACGGGTTTCGACGATCATCATGGAGCTGCACGACCGCATCGTCGGACAGGAGCCAACGCAACGAATGTTGGCGACTCTTGAAAGCGCGGGCTTTAAAGTCGTGAGCAGAGACGGCGACGTGATCGTGTTACAAAAATGATCCGCGAAGTGATATCACGTCGAATCTTATTGCCTGCTGGACGGCTGCGTCGCATGGTCCATCCGGCGCGACGGCAGGCTGAGGCGGCTTATGCGCGTGGGCTCGCGGAACGCGCAGCGCTAAAGAACCTTGGACCAGAGCAGCGTCATGAATGGGTGCTCAAACGCGTGCGCGTGGTTGTGCGTCACGCCGCTGCGGAAATTCCTTACTATCACGAGCTCTTCAATCGTACCGGGTTCGACCCAGCCGCTGATTTCACTTTCGCTGACTTCGCAAAACTTCCCGTGCTCGAACGCGACGACATACGGAACGCCGGCAAGGATCTGATCTCAATACAAATCCCACCCGAGTTGCTGGTGAAAGACGCAACCGGCGGTTCAACCGGAACGCCGACGGAAGTCTGGCTTGGTCCGGAAGAGATCGGCTGGCGTGAGAGCGCGCTCGAGTACTCAATGCAACGCATCGGCGTTCCCACCGGCGTGAGCACCGCGTTCTTCTGGGGACACAATCTCGATCCGATCAATCGCGACAGTCTGCGCGATCGTTTCCACGACTTCGAAACGAACCGCCGCTGGTTCGACTGTTTCCGTCTCTCCCCGGAAGTGTTCGAGAAGTATCACCGAGAATTCGAAGAATGGAAGCCTGCGTGTATCGTCGCGTACGCGAGCGCCGCGGGACATCTGGCGGAGTACATTCTCGAGCGTGGTTATAAACCAAACTACCCGACGCGATGTTTTGTTACCGGCGCGGAGAAGTTGTTGCCCGCGCACAGAACCGCGATCGTGGAAGCATTCAAACGACCGGTACACGAACGTTACGGGAGTCGCGACGTTGGGCTGATGGCGTTTCAATACGATCCCGAACACACGCTCGAATTCGAAACTGATTGGACCAACATTCTCGTCGAACCCGAAACAACCGATCCGCTCTCTTCGATTCTGATTACCAAGTTGCACGCCGACGGAATGCCGATGCTTCGCTATCGAATCGGCGACGTGGCGCGGTTTGCTGAAGGCAGCAGACCTGGGCATCCGGCGTTTGTGTTGCGTGAAATCGTCGGGCGCGAGGGCGCGCGTTTGTGGCTGCGGGACGGTCGTTGGGTGATGAGCGAGGAGCTGCCGCACCTTCTGAAGGATTTTCCGGTGCGGGAATTCATGTGTGTGCAGCGCGCGGATTATTCAGTGCAACTGCAAATTGTGCCGAGAAATGGATTTTCCGAAGAGAACAAGCAAAGAATCCTTGACACAATCGGTGTAAACTTGCCCGGACTGGAGTTGAGCATCGCGATTGTCGAGGAGATTCAGAGGACGGCGGCGAATAAGTGGCAGCCGGTGGTTAGTGAAGTGAGACGGCAGATGGATTGACAGGATTAACAGGATTTTCAGGATTTACATGATTGAGGGGCAGGAACAGTTTGATCCACGGGTGGCGGCGGTTGACGTCGGGATGAAACGTTACGACGAAACGAGCGTGCGTCGCGTCGCAGAGGGACTCGCCCGCATCGCTGGGATGCTTGGCTGGGCGGCCACGGAGCGTGGTCCATTGGGCAACTTGATCGAGCGTGGCGCGAAGGTTGTCATCAAACCCAACTTCGTGATGCACGAGAACAGTGGACCATGGGGCATGCCGCCGTTACTGACGCATCAATCGTTGGTCCAGGCCGCCACGGAAGCTGCGCTCCTCGCGGAGCCTTCCGAAGTGATGATCGGCGACGCACCGATACAAGGATGTGATTTCGATCTGCTCCTGAAGAATGCCGAACTCGATGGTTGGTCCAACCAGCTTCAACACCAGGATTCGCGTTTCAAAGGCATTCGTGACTTTCGTCGCACCGTCGCGACGTTCGTTGACGGTGTGCGTATCGCAGATGAAAACGCGCAGTCGGAAGATCATTTCGTGCTCTTCGATGTCGCAGGCGAGAGTTTGCTCGAACCAATCACTGACGACAATCCATCGTTTCGCGTCACCTGTTACGACCCGCGACTGATGGCGAAGACGCACGCGCCCGGTTGTCATCGTTACCTGATCGCGCGCGAGATTCTCGAAGCCGACGTAATCGTCAATCTTCCGAAACTAAAAACACATCAGAAAGCCGGCATCACCTGCGCGTTGAAGAACCTGATTGGCATCAACGGCAACAAAGAGTATCTACCACATCATCGCATCGGAGGCTTCGATCTCGGCGGCGATTGTTATCCCGGCAGCAGCGATCTGAAGCGCGCCCTGGAGTTCATTCACGACCGGCAGAACATGACGAAGTCGCAGACTGCCGGACGCATGTGGCGCACGGCGGCGAATCAGTTTTATCGCCTGCTGCGTTTGCAGGGCGATCGATTCGGCATCGAAGGCTCGTGGTCCGGCAACGACACGATCTGGCGCACGTGTCTCGATCTCAACCGCATCCTGCTTTACGGAACTCCGCAGGGCACGATGGCTGACGACGTGCAGCGTCGCGTGATTCACATCACTGACGCGATCGTCGCCGGGCAGGGAAATGGACCACTCTCGCCCGAGCCGTTGCCGATGGGTCTGCTGTTCGCCGGCGCAAACGCCGCCGCAGTCGACTGGATAGGTGCATACCTGCTCGGATATCCACCCGAGAACATCCCGATCGTTCGTGAAGCGTTCCAGATGTTTCGTTGGCCGCTCACGTCGTTCACGCACAGCGACATTCGTTTGCTCGGCGATCTAGGCGAGGGCGTTGCTGATGAAGTGCTCCAGCGGCGGCCGGTTGAAACGATCCATTATCCCATTGGCTGGCGCGACGTCGCCCACAGCCAGATTCCCCAGGCCGTCTCGTAAATGGCCAACGTTCTGCAACTCTTCGACAGCTTCAATCAGGGCGGCACCGAATGGCAGACCGTTCAACTAACGCGTCTGCTTCATGAGAGCGGCAGGCACCGGCTCTTTCTCGCGACGCTCAATGATGAAGGACCGTTGCGCGCGGAAGTCGAGCGGTTGGGCTTTCACGACATTCCGTCATTCTCGCTCCAGAACTTCTACAACTTCAACGCGATGAAGCAACTCTGGCGGCTCGCGTCGTTGATGCGCAAGAACAAGATCGACCTGGTCCATGCGCACGATTTCTACACGAACATCTTCGGCACGGCCGCCGCGAAACTTGCCGGCGTGCGAGCACGCATCGCATCGCGTCGCGAGACCGAAGGCATTCGCTCGCCCGCGAAGCGTTGGCTCGAACGGCGCGCGTACAATGCCGCGAGCGCGGTGGTTGCGAATGCGGAGGCGATTCGCACGCAGTTGATCGCGGAAGGTTTGTCGCCGGAGAAGGTCGTTACGATTCATAACGGGCTCAACGTCGCTCACGTGACTCCGCGTGCGAATGCGCAACGCGCGGAGCTGTTGCAGAGTTTCAACTTACCGAACAGCCGGCGCTTCGTGACGATCGTTGCGAACATGCGTCACGTCATGAAGGACCAGGCGACTTTCCTGCGCGCCGCGCAGCTCACGCGTGCGGCAGTGCCCGACAGTTCGTTCATACTTGCAGGCGAGGGCGAACAGATGCCCGGCTTGCGCAAGCTCGCAGCGGATCTCGGCCTCGCGGAGAGCGCGTTTTTTATCGGACGTTGTAATCGCATCGCCGACCTGCTCGCGATCTCGGATGTTTGCGTGTTGAGCTCGAAAGGCGTGGAAGGTTTTTCGAACTCGATTTTGGAGTACATGGCGGCAGGGCGGCCGGTGGTTGCGACTGATGTGGGCGGCGCGCGTGAAGCGGTCGCCGATAGTGAAACGGGGTTCATCGTGAAGCCCGAAGACTTCGAAACGATGGGGAACCGGCTGATCACGTTGTTGAGCGAGCCGGAGAGGGCCTGGGAGATGGGGGCGCAGGGGCGCAAACGCGTGCTGGAGCAGTTTTCGTGTGAGGCGCAGTTGGGGCGTGTGGAGCAACTCTACGAGGGGTTATTAGGCCGCTGATTACGCGGATTTGCCGAGGAATCCGTGACTCTTTAGCAGTTTACAGTTAGATTACAAGAGGTGTCGCGCTTGTCTCAAACCGGTGATTACGAGAGCCTGGTCAACCCGCAGCGAAAGCACGTAACTGCGGCGATCGCGGAAGAATTTCCGGTTCCGGCCAAACCCGCCGTCGACGAACCAACCGAAGAAAAGGCAGAAGAGCCCACGGAAGTCGGCGCCGTAGACGGGTGGAGTCTTAACAACGGTCACGGTCTGACCTTCATCGCGCTCTTCATCTTCAGCGTCATCCTGTACTTCCGGCCCTACGAATTGATCCCCGCGCTGGAATCGTTTACGTCGATGGCTTTCTTCTTCGGCGTCCTGACCTTGGCCATCTACGTTCCTTCGCAGTTGATACTCGAAGGCAATCTCACTGCGCGACCGCGGGAGATCCATCTGATTCTACTCTTGTGTCTCGCTGCGTTTCTCTCGATGCCGTTGGCCACGAGTCCGGGTGAGGCCTACACCACAGTCACCGATGTACTGCTGAAAGCGATCGTAATTTTTATCGTTCTCGTAAATGTCGTCCGTACCGAAAACCGTCTCAAGCTCTTAATCTGGCTCGCGTTCGCAGTCAGTCTTTACCTGAGCGTTAACGCGATCAACGACTACATGACTGGCAACTTCCGTGAAGGCTCGGCGTTCTATAACAATCAGCGCATCGGTGGCGTGATTCGTGGCCTCTTCGGAAACTCGAACGATCTCGCGTTGCACCTCGTGACCATGGTGCCGCTCGCGATCGGTTTCGCTTTCGCGACGAAAAAGACGTTGCGCAGATTTTTGTACATCGGCTTCGCGGCGGTGTTCGTTGCCGCGATCGTGGTGACTTTCTCGCGCGGAGGTTTTCTCGGCCTGTTAGTGGCGGCGCTCGTGCTGGTGCGAAAGATCGGTCGGAAGAACAAGTTTCTCAGCACTGGCGCCCTCGTTGTGGCGCTGTTGGCGGTGCTGGCGTTTGCGCCAGGAGGTTACACAGGCCGGCTTTCGACGATCTTCAACTCGGACTCTGACGCTACCGGTTCATCCAGCCAGCGAACCGAGATTCTCAAGCGCTCGATTTGGGTCACACTTCGTTACCCGCTGTTCGGAGTCGGCGCCGGAAACTTCCACTACAAGTCAGTACACGAGCTGGTTACACATAATGCTTACACCGAAGTTTCTTCTGAAATGGGTATTCCGGCGCTCGTGATCTACATCATGCTGATGGTCTATCCATTGCGCCGGCTGCGTGAGATCGAGAAAGCAACAGTAGACATTGCGGAGAAGCGCAAATTTCATTATTGGTCGATAGGGATACAGGCGAGCATTGTCGCTTACATGGTGTCGAGCTTCTTCGGCGCTGTCGCGTACCAGTGGTACATCTATTACATCGTCGGTTACGCGGTCGCTCTGCGCCGGATTTATTACGTGGACCTGCATGCTGCAGAACGGAAATCATAACGGCTTACATAACGATCCGGAGCTGCCTCTGATCAGCGTCATCATTCCGGCTTACAACGTCTCCGCGTACATCGGCGACGCGTTGCGCTCCGTTTTTCTACAGCACTTCAAGAGTCACGAAGTGATCGTCGTTAACGATGGATCGACAGACACGCCGGAGCTCGAAAGAGTGCTCGAACCATACCGCGATAAGATCCACTACATTCAGCAGGAGAATCGCGGCATCTCCGCCGCCCGCAACGCCGCGTTGCGCATCGCTCGCGGCGAGTTGATTGCACTGCTCGACGCCGACGACATTTGGCACGAAGGGAAACTCACCGAGCAACTCGCATTCATGAAGCAGGGCCAGTTTGACATGGTCTATGGCGACGCGCTGCTCATCGGCGACGTGCCGTGGCCTGCAGGAACGACGTTCATGGGACGCTCGCCATCCGATGGTCCAGTCACGCTGAATAGTCTTTTGGACCTGAGCGTTACTGTGGTTGTGTCGACCGTCATCATGCGAAAGGATCTGGTCGAACAAGTCGGCGGCTTTGACGAAGAGGATCGAAACATCACTGAAGATTTCGATCTGTGGCTGCGACTCGCGCGTGCCGGAGCGCGGATCGGTTATCAGAAGAAAGTCGTCGCCGAGTATCGTTATCGCTCGGACAGCGTGTCAGCGCATCGCGTAAAATTGCACGAGGCCGCGTTGCGTGTATTACAAAAGACGCGCCGCGGCATGACGTTGAGTGCCAGTGAAAAAGAAGCGTTGGACCGTACTGAGCAACGGTTGCAATCGATCCTGATGCTCGAACGCGGCAAGACCCTGATCGTCAATGGTGAAGTTGCTGAAGCACGAGCGATGCTGACGAAGGCAAGAGAAATGAATAGCAGTTGGAAGATTCCCCTGGCGCTGCTGGCTTTGCGTACGTTCCCCGGGTTGGTAAGACGGTACCTGCGAAAGCGGCATCGTTCTGATTAGTTGGTTCTCCCGCCCTTGCACGATAACTAATGATGCATCTCGAAGTTGTCGTACCAACTTACAATCGCGCTGACTTGTTGCCGGTTTGTCTGCGGAGTTTGCTTGCTGGTGCGATTCCGGATGGATTAACAGTCGGCATCACTGTCGTTGATAACAACTCCGCTGACGATACGCGCGAGGTAGTTGAGAGTTGGAAGGATCGTTTCAACGGACGACTCAGTTATGTCTTTGAACGGATGCAAGGCAGATCTGCGGCCCTGAACGCGGGCATCACCGCCAGTGAAAGCGACCTGGTTGGGTTTATCGACGATGACGAGGAGATTGACGAATCGTGGTATCGGACGGTTCATCAAGCCTTCACGACGCGGGACGTTGATTTCATCGGTGGTCCATACATTCCCAAGTGGGAGCAGGATCCGCCGGCGTGGTTGCCGGCAGATCACGAGGGCGTCATCGGAGTCGTTGATGCCGGCAACGAGATCGTTCCTTACGACGAGCACTACCCCGGTATTCTCATGGGCGGCAATGCCGTCATTCGACGCACGGCGCTGGATAAAGTTGGTCTTTACATGACTTCACTCGGTCGCACCGGCGGGCGGCTGCTGGCGGGCGAAGACGAGCACATGTATCGGCGTCTGCTCGAAAGCGGTGCAAAAGGTTTATATCTGCCGCAGTTGAAGATCTATCATCTGATACCGGCCACGCGCCTTACCAAGAAGTACTATCGTCGTTGGTCGTTCTGGCGTGGCGTTTCGTGTGGCGTACTGGATCGAACTCAGCCACAGCACGTTCCTTATTTGTGTGGCGTGCCGCGATATCTTTTTGGAGCGGCGAGCCGCGGCCTCTTCGGATGGACCATGGCGCCGCTGCGACGCGCGGCTGCGTCGCGAACGTTTTCGAACGAGCTCGCGCTCTGGGACCTGGCAGGTTTTTTTTACGGCAAACACTTTTACAAAACGGAATGAATGATGGAATCTGCGGCTGTAAAAGTCGTCATTGTTGCCGCGTCGATGGATATTGTGGGTGGGCAGGCGGTGCAGGCGGTGCGGTTGATCGAGCACCTGAAAGAGGAGCCGTCTGTCGATGTTGATTTTCTGCCGGTGAACCCGCGTTTGCCGGGCGTGCTGCGGAAGTTGCAAGCCATCAAGTACGTCCGCACCGTCACGACTTCAAACTTGTACTGGTGGAAGTTGTTAACGACGATTCCGGCCTTCGACGTAGTTCACATCTTCTCGGCTTCGTACTTTTCATTCCTGCTCGCTCCGGCGCCCGCGATCATCGTTGCCAGATTATTCAACAAAAGAATCGTGCTCAACTATCACAGCGGTGAAGCCGAAGATCATCTGCGACATTGGCCCCGGACGAGCATCCCGCTGCTGAAGAAGGCCGACGAGATCATCGTGCCGTCGCCGTACCTGGTGCGCGTGTTCGCGAAGTTTGGACTTCCTGCCAAAGCGATCTTCAACGTGATCGACTTCGACCAGTTGATCTTTCGCGAACGACAAACACTGCGCCCAGTGTTTCTGTCGAATCGAAATTTCGAAGCGCACTATGGCGTCGACGTAGTGTTACGAGCGTTTGCGATCATTCAACAGCGATTTCCGCACGCGTCGCTGAAAGTTGCCGGTGATGGTCCGTGTCGAGAAGCACTCCAGAAACTCGCCGCGGAGTTGAAGCTGCGCAACGTCGACTTCGTCGGCACGGTGACACGCGCGGCG